>Ga0208849_1001373_pt1 | contig 17254 bp, 20 predicted proteins | sample NGESurdeep072012_10_FD_184470 | JGI IMG/M metagenome (GOLD analysis project Ga0208849, IMG submission 184470) | Arctic peat soil microbial communities from Barrow, Alaska - NGEE Surface sample 53-3 deep-072012 (SPAdes) | ecosystem: Environmental > Terrestrial > Soil > Wetlands > Peat ...
CGTACCCGGCCGGCCCGCTCGTGCTCAGCACGACGACCGCCGAGCTGCCTGTCCGCACCGCGAAGCCGGCGGCGGCGCGGTCTCTCTGCGGCCGCCGGCTCGACTGGCTCGAGGCGGTCCGACCGTGACGTCTTTGTCGACAACCCCCGTCCGAGTGACCAGCCGCCGCACCCATCCCGCCGACATCTGTGCAACGACGTTGACCTGAGGTCTCTGTGGTCCCTCAGTCGATTGCTCGACGTTTCGATCGACTGATCAAAGGAGCCGCCGCAGACGCCGTCACGACGACGTACACGATGCGGCTCGACGCGGACTGCGCCGTCGGCCACAACCTCCCGAACGCGATCGCCGCGGCGGCCGCCGACGGCGCCGACATCTGCTCGGTGAAGGTGCTCGCCGCCAACCGCCGGCACAACGCCTGCACGCGCTTCCAGGCGCTCGAGTACGACATGGCGATGCTCTCGCGCCACTACCGCCCGTGGCTCGTCTCCGGCGCGGGCGTCGTGGCGCGGACGCTCATGCTGCGCGAGATCCTGCGCCGGCACTCGATGAGCCCGATCGGCGAGGACATCGAGATGGGTCGCATCGCGTATGCGCGGCGCATGCGCATCCGGCATCTCGACGTCGTGATCGAGGCGGACGTCCCCGACTCGTGGCGTGCGCTCTTCCGCCAGAGGCGGCTCTGGTGGGCGGGCAACTTCCGGCACTCGGTCGTGAACTTCGACCGCAACGCGCTGCAGCTGCCGATGTGGACGCTCTACAACCTCTCGATCTTCTGGGTGACGGTCCACCTGCGCGTCTGGCGCTACCCCATGTACCTGATCAAGGCGCCGGTCACGTTCCTCGTGCTCATGGCCGTCGTGATCGTCGTCTCGGCGGTGACGACGCTGATCGCGAACTTGCAGGTGAGAGCGCCGTTGATGGCGGTGTTCCCGCTCTACGCGATGGTGCAGTCGACCTTGATCATGTCGGTCGGCGCCTGCTGGTACCTCCGTCTGCTCGCGAAGACACGGAAGACCGGCCGCTACCGCTTCGCGATCCGGCGGCGCGGCCTGCGCGTGCTCACCGTCGGCGTCGGCCGCTGGAGCGGGGCGGGCCCGATCCTCTACGCGTACCAGTGGCAGGTCTCGTGCGACGGCGAGGACTGGGCCGACATCCCGGCGGCGACGCGCAACACGCTCGCCGTCGCCACGCCGCTGCACCGCATGAGCTTCCGCGCGCTCGTGACCGCGACGAACGGCGCCGGCTCGGCCACCGCCTGCTCCGCGGCCGTCGCCGGCTGAGACGGTCTGATTCAATCCCGGCGGTGACTCGCCGGCGCGGTGCTGTCTGGCTTCTCTCCGCCCCGCTGATGGCTGCGGGCTCGGAGCTGGCACACGCGCTCGCGTTCCACATCGTCTACCCGGAGACGCATGTCCGCCTGCGCGAGCTGCTCGCGACCGGGCACGGCTACACCTCGGCCATGCCGCTCTTCCTCGGGCTGGGCGGCGCGATGGAGCTCGTCGCGCTCGCCGCGGTGGTCGCGGGCGGCGTCCGGCATCGCGGCCGCGACGCGGTGCCGCCGTGGGCGTTCGCGCTGCTGCCGATGCTCGGCTTCACGCTCCAGGAGTTCCTCGAGCGCCTGTTCGTCGGCGCCGGCTTCCCGTGGTGGATGGTGCTCCAGCCGACGTTCCGGATCGGCCTCCTCCTCCAGCTTCCGGTGGCGCTTGTCGTCTTCGTCGTCGCGCGGCTGCTGCTGCGCGTCGCGGATCGCGCCGGCGCCGCGCTGCGGACTGCGCTGCGACGGCCACGCCTCGCCGCAGGGCGCATCGCATGGGCTGCGGCGCCCTTCTCGCCGCCGCACATCGCCGTCCTCGCAACGGGACACGCGGGTCGCGGGCCGCCTCGAGCCGCGCTCGCCGCAGCGGCCGCGTAGCGCTCTCGCAGCCGCCCGGCGGGCATCGCCGGTCTGCCCGTCAACCATCTGCGAAGGAGGACCATGCGTACTGTCTTGCGCACCGTTGCGGCAACGGCGGCCACCGCCGTCGTCGCCCTCGTGCTCGCCGCCGTCGCGTCCGCGCACGCGCGCGTCAGCCCGGCTGTGTCGCTGTCCGGCAAGCTCCAGCTCTACAGCCTCGCGATCCCGACGGAGAAGGCGAACGTGACGACGACGAAGATCGTCATGAGCGTGCCAGAGGGCTTCGGGATCGACTCGTTCGTGCCTGCGCCGGGCTGGAAGCAGGTCGTCCAGTCGACCGGCGCGGGCGACAACGCCGTCGTGCAGAAGGTCACCTGGACCGGCGGGAGCGTGCCGACGGGAGACGACTCGCTCTTCCAGTTCCTCGCCCAGCCCGCGAAGAGCGGCACGTACAGGTTCCTGATCGAGCAGACGTACTCGGACGGCTCGATCGTCGACTGGTCCGGCCCCGAGTCCGCTGCGGCGCCGGCGCCCGCGATCGAAGCGGTGAGCTCGCTCGGCGGTGGCAGCAGCTCGACGCTTGCCCTCGTTGCGGTCGCGCTCGGCGCGCTCGCGCTGATCGTCGCCGCGTCGGCGCTGCTCGGCCGCGGCAGCGGCTCGGGCGGGAAGCGAGACCTCGCGTGACCTTCCGGGGGCGGGGCGTTCCGGTGCTGGCGGCGGCGCTCGTCGCGCTCGTGGTGCCGGCCGCCGCGTCGGCGCACGCCTATCTCGTCAAGACGGTGCCGACGGCGACCGGCATCCTCAACGCCCCGCCCCCGGCAGTCGAGCTGACCTACGACGAGGCCGTCGAGCCGCGCTTCGCGATCATCTCGGTCACCGACGTCAACGCGCACCGAATGACGACCGGGCCGGTGCGCCGTTCGCCGGCGAACCCCGACACCCTCGTCGTGCCGCTGCGCCCGCACCTGCCCGAAGGCTGGTATCTCGTCTACTGGCGGGCGATCTCCGTCGACGGCCATCCCGTCCAGGGTGCGTTCACGTTCGCGGTCGGCCCGAACCCCGGGCCCGCACCGCAGTTCGTCGTGCCGAAGATCGGGCAGACGGCGACGACACCGAACCTCCTCGTCGCACGCTGGGTGGTGTTCCTCTCGGTGATGATCGCGATCGGGCTGTTCTTCCTGCGGATCGGGATCGCGCGCCCGCTCGTGCGGCGGGTCGAGGGGACGAGCCTGCGCGCCGCCACGATCGCGTTCGGCGTCGCCGCAGCGATCGGCCTGGTCGCGCTCCCGGTTTATCTCGACCTCGCGACGGCCAACGATTCGTTGCGATCCGTGTTCGACGTCGGCGCGCTCGTGCCGCTGTTCCGCGTCACGGCGTTCGGGCGCGCGTACGTCGACATGGAGATCTGCTTCGCCTTGTTCTGCGCAGCTGCCTCGATCGCGATCTGGGTCGACCGGCCGCTGCGCGAGCGGCGCTCGATCGCCGAGCTCTTCGCCGCGCTCGGCGCAGGTGTCGCCGCTGCCGCGGTGCTGCTCGTCCCCGGCACCGCCGGCCATGCGGCGCAGACGTCGCCGCGGGGCATCTCCGTGCCGCTCGACTGGCTCCACCTCGTGTCGGGCTCGCTGTGGCTCGGCGGCCTCGTCGGACTGCTCGTGCTCTGGCGCAGCCTCGGCGCAGGCCGGCGCGTCGCCGGGCTGTCGGTGTGCGTGCCCCGCTTCTCGAACGTCGCCTTCGTCTCCGTACTCCTACTGCTCGGCACGGGGGTCGGCGCGACGATCATCCACCTGCCGACGGTGGCCACCCTCTGGCAGACCTCATACGGCATCGCCATCCTCATCAAGATCGGACTGCTCGTGGCGGCCATGCTCCTCGGCGCGGTCAATCTCCTGCGCACGAAGCCGCAGCTCGTCGCGGCCCGGGAGCGGCCCGAGCTCGGCGCGTCGGCGGCCCGACTCCTCCGCCGCGCGATCAGCGGCGAGACGCTGCTCGTCGCCGGCGCCGTGTTCGCGGCCGCCGTCCTGTCGAGCCTCGCGCCGCCGTCGGCCGCGCTCGCCCAGGCGGGCTCGGCGCTCGCCACCGTCGGCCCCGGCCGCGTCGCCTCCGTCGTGCACAAGAGCGGCTACACGTTCAAGGTGCTCGTCGACCCGAACAAGGCCGCCGCCTCGAACTCGTTCGCACTCGAGATCACGAAGGGCGGCCGGCCCGTCCTTGGCGCGAACGTGACGCTGACGTTCGAGATGCTCGACATGCAGATGGCGAACCAGGAGTACCAGCTGAGCGAGAGCGCGCCCGGCGTCTACACGCACCCGGCGTCGGCGCTCGTCATGGTCGGCCGCTGGGGCCTCTCCTTCGACGTCACGCCGAAGTCCGGACCGCCGCTCAACGTCCTCGTCGTCGACCACGCCGCCGGATGAGCGCGCGCGTCCGCTTCACCGCAGCGGTCGTCGCGCTCGCCGTCGGCGCGCTCGCCGCCGTGGTCGCGATCCTGCTCCTGCACACGACGCTCGGTTGAAGGTGGTCTAGGGTCGCGGGATGAGCTTCGGCACCCTCGCCGTGATCGTCTGCGCGGGGCTCGGCGGGCCGCTGCTCGCGCTCGGACGGGGCGGTCTCGTGCCCGTGGTCGTCGGCGAACTCGCAGCGGGCGTGATCGTCGGCAAGACGGGGACACACTGGGTCGACGCGAACGAGTCGACGACGGCGTTCCTCTCCCAGGTCGGCTTCGCCATGCTCATGTTCGCGGCGGGCATGCGCGTGCCGATCCGCCAGCCCGGGATCGCGCGCGGCCTGCGGCGCGGCGCGGTCGCCGCGATCGTCGTCGGCCTCCTCAGCGTTCCCGCCGGGATCGGGATCGCCGCGGCGCTCGGCGGCGGCCACGCGGCGATCTACGCCCTGCTGCTCGCAAGCGGGTCGGCGGCGATCTTGCTGCCGGTGCTCGAGGAGGAGAAGCTCGTCGACGACGCACGGGTGCTCGCGTTGATGGCGCAGGTCGGCATCGCCGACGTCGTCGCCATCGTCTTGCTCCCGCTCGTGCTTCAGCCGTCGAAGGCGGGCGACGCGGGGCTCGGCCTGCTCGCCGTGGCGGCAGCGGCCGGCGCGATCTTCGCGCTCTCCTATCTCGTGCGCGGCCGCGAGCTCCTGCACCGCGTGCGCCGCGAGTCGAAGCACCGCGCCTGGGCGCTCGACCTCCGCCTGTCCCTGCTCGCGCTGTTCACGCTCGCGTGGATCGCGATGCGCGCCGGTACGAGCATCCTGATCGCGGGCTTCTCGGCCGGACTGCTCGTCGCGCTGTTCGGAGGGCCGAAGCGGCTCTCGACCCAGGTGGCCGGGATCGGGGCGGGCTTCTTCGTGCCGCTGTTCTTCGTCACGCTCGGCGCGAAGCTCGACCTGCGTGCGCTCTTCTCGCACCCGTCGATGCTCGAGCTGACGGGCCTGCTCACGCTCGCCAACGTCGCCGTGCACGCGGCCGGCGCGCTCGCGACCCGGCAGGCGCTGCCGACCGCGCTCGCTGCGACGGCGCAGCTCGGCCTGCCCGCCGGCGCCGTCACGCTCGGACTCCAGCAGCACGTGCTCAGCCCGAGCCAGGGCGGCGCAATCCTGCTGGCCGCGCTCGTCACAATCGCGCTCTGCCCCGTCGGCGTCGCGCTCCTCGTCCGGCCGCCCGCCGCGGAGCAACCGTGAACGCCGTCGAGGCAACCGCTGCGTACGAGCTCTGGCTGCGTACGCAGCTCGGCGTCGTGCTCGACGACGACCTCGCGCTGAAGCACGAGCGCATGGCCGAGTCGGCCTCGCGCTTCCTACGCGGGACGTATTACCTCTGGCTTTCGCGCGTGCAGCGGAAGACACCGCCCGAGCTGTTGCAGGCGCCGGAACTGCTCACCGTCGGCGACCTCCACGTGGAGAACTTCGGCTGCTGGCGCGACATCGAAGGAAGGCTCGCGTGGGGCGTCAACGACCTCGACGAGCTGGCCACGCTGCCGTACACGTACGACCTGCTGCGTCTCTGCGCGAGCGCGCTGATCGCCGTGCACGAGCAGCGCCTGCCGTTGCACGAGCATGAGGTGTGCGCGGTCGTGCTCGACGGCTACCGCCACAGCTTCGAGCACGGCGGCGAGCCGTTCGTCGCGGCCGAGCGCCATGCCTGGCTCGCCGCGCTCGAGACCGCTGCCGCGTCCGGTGCGGCCGCCTACTGGGCGCAGCTGAACGCGCTGCCCGAGCTCGCCGCGCCGCTGCCGGCGGAAGCCCAAACGCTGCTCCGCGCGCACGCCCCCGGCGGCGACTGGCAGCCGGCGCTGCACCGGCGAACGGCCGGGATGGGCTCGCTCGGCCACCGCCGCGCCGTCGCCGTCGGCGCCTGGCAAGGCGGACTCGCCGCGCGCGAGCTGAAGGAGCTCGCGCCGCCCGCGAGCAACATCGTCCTCGGGCGCGACGAGAGCCCCGCCCGCCCGCAGGCCGGGCCTTCGTGGGCTCCGGACCCGTTCGTCGCCGTCGCCGGCGCCTGGCAGTGCCGCCGGCTCGCACCCGACTGCGTGAGACTCGACCTCGTCGACTATGCGCACGGCGCGGACCGGCACCTGCTGCGCGCGATGGGCTTCGAGACCGCAAACGTCCACCAGCGCTCGAGTCCGGATGCGGTCGCGCGCGTGCGCGCGCACGCGGCGCAGCTCACCGCGGAGCGCCTCCAGGCCGCGGTCGAGCCGCTCGTCGCCGCGGTCGAGCACGACTGGCATGACTGGGCCGCTACGCTCCAGGGGCATGGCTGATCCCGTCTCCTGGCTGATGATCAAAACCGGCTGGAAGGTGCTCGCCTCCGACGGAAGCGAGGTCGGCGAGGTCGATGAGGTGGCCGGCGACGACAACGCGGACATCTTCGACGGCCTCTCGATCGCGACGAGCGCGTTCGGCAAGCCGCGCTACGTGCCGGCCGAGCAGGTGACGCAGATCACGGACGGCATCGTGCACCTGTCGCTGTCCCCGGAGCAGGCCGCGCAGCTGGGCGAGTTCCTCGAGCCGGCGACGACCGCCGCGATCGAGCCCGACAGCAAGGGCGGCTTCGGCGCGTCGGTCGGCGCCGAGCTTCGCGAGATCGAAGGCAAAGTGCTCGCACCCGTCCAGACCCACGAGCATTCGATGAACATCGTGCGCCGGATCGGCTTCTTCTTCCGTCGCCTCCGCTAGCCGGGCTTCGTGAGGATGAGGTTCGTGTGCAGCGTGCCGTCGTTGCGGCCGCAGAACTCGAGGATCTCGTCGTCGGAGAGGTCGAGCACGCCGCGCTCCTCGGAGTGCTGCACGCGGATCGTGTAGCCGAGCGCGCGGTAGTGGTCGAGCAGCGCGCGCGGCTCGCCGCCGAAGGCGCGCAGCTCGTTCGGGGCGAACTCGACCGCGAGCAGCGCACCGGGTGACGCCGCGAACAGCCGCTCGGCGCCGCGGAAGACGCTCGCCTCCGCACCCTGGACGTCGATCTTCACGACGTCGACGGGGGGCCGCAGCACTTCGAGCGCGTCGAGCGCCGCGACGCGCACCGTCGTGCTCGCCCGCCCCGGCTCGTGCTCGTAGATGCGATGATCGCCGCTGTTGTCGTCGGAGAGATAGAGCTGCGCGAAGCCGGGCCTGTCGCCCACGGCCCACGGGAAGCAGACGACGTTCGTCAAGCCGTTCCGCCAGACGTTCGCCTGGAGCAGCTCGAAGTTGCGCGGGCTCGGCTCGAACGCGACCACGATCCCGGTCGGGCCGACGAGCCGTCCGGCGAGGCACGAGTAGTAGCCGACGTGCGCGCCGATGTCGAGCACGCTCATGCCGGGAGCGATATGGCCGCCGAGCAGCGCCGTCAGTCCCGGCTCCCATTCGCCGATGGCGGTGAGCCCCGGCGTGATCACCGGATCCGACTCGTCGAGGTACAGCGTGCCGAAGCTCGTCTCGAACTCGATCGTGCCGGCGAGATCCGGGAGCGGGCCGCGATGCTGCTCGGCCGCCGCGGCCAGCAGCGCGAGCCGCGTCATCCGCCGGCCGAGCGCCATCCGCAGCCGCATCACCCTGGAGGGCATGGGTTGGAACCCTAGCGGCGGAAGCAGCGCTGGTTCGACGCGCCCGTCTGCGTCAGCGTCCCGAAGAACGACGCCGTGCACCGCCACGCGCTCGTCGTCGCCGTCGCGTAGACCGTGCCGAGATGCTGGATCCCGTTGTGGGTACAGCCGTCGGTGCTCGCGTGGTGCCAGACCGCCTCGCTCGGCGTGCCGGCGACCTGGTGGAACTTGTTGCACGTCGGATTGTCCTTGGGCGGTGCCAGCCGCCACATGTACGTCACGACCTGCCCGGGCGCGGCTGCCGAGATCCGGTAGAAGGTCGCGCGCTGCGCCTCGCTGAAGACGGCCTTCACCGGCGTGAGGTTCGGCTGCTTCGGCACGGGGGGCGGCGGTGCCGGAGCCGCGGCAGTCGTCGTCGACGTCGCCGTGGTCGCCGGTGGGCTCGGCGGCGGGGCTGCCTGCTCCTTGCCCCCGCTCGAGAACACGAGCGCGAGCACCGCGACGAGCACGGCGGCTGCGGCCGCCGCAGCCGCCCAGCGCATGCGCGTGGACGGCCGTCGAGCGCGCACATGCGCCGCGTGCTCGAACACGCCGTCCCACAGTGCGCCGAGCCCGAGCAGCAGCGACAGGCGCGACGCCTCGACGACGGCAGCGGACGGCGGCGAGCGCGCGAGAGATCGCGCGAAGCAGCTCGCCCGCGTGCCGGACGAGCGGCTGCTGCACGTCTCCCTCGCCGCCGAGCGTGTCGTAGAGCTCGACGTCCTTCGAATCGGACGTACCCCCGCGCGCGAGCGCGGGCAGCCGTCGACCGACCTCGAGCACGAGCGCCGCCTGCTTCACGTCGGTTCCGGCCGCGCTCAGCACGCTCGCGACGCCGGCGAGCCCGGCGTACGCATCGAGCGCCGCCAGCGCTGCTGCGCACTCGCGCGCGAACGCGCCGAGCTCGTCACGCAGCGTCGCGAGCAGCTCGCGCTGGTGCGCGTGCTCCTCCGCGAGCGCGTCCGCCCAGGCCTGCTCGTGCGGCGCTGGCGGCGCGTCAGCCAACGGCGAGCCCGCCGATCGTCACGCTCGCCGCGCGAGCGCCGCTGCGCCGACTCTCCCCATAACCCGCCCTTTCGCCGCAGGCAAACCCGCGCGCGATCTTACGCCGAAGCGTCGGCGACGACTAGTAGCTGACGCGCTTCGCGACCCAGACGCCGGCGAAGACGCCGACGATCGTGCCGAACATCGCCATCACGCCGAAGCCGCTCTGGCCGAACAACTCGGGGACGAAGCCGCCGACGGTCGAGAAAAACGTGATGCACATCCAGAGGATCTTGCGCTCCATAGACGATAAATCGGCTTCCGGCCGATCCTTCTTCATCCCCCACCTGCGGCATGCGAGACTCCCCCGAATGGAGCGCTGGGAGGAAGGTTTCGACACGTGGATGCCTGCCGCCCGCGCGGCGCCTCCCCACGACCCGCGCGCCGAGCTCGAGGGGCTGAAGCGGACGCTGCGCGCGGCCGCCGAGCGGGTGGCGGAGCTCCAGCGCCGGCTCGAGGCCGAGCTGCTCGCGCTTGCGGCGCGGGAGGAGTCCGTCGAGGCCCGCGAGCGCGTGCTCGGGACTACGCCGAGCCTGAGCGAAGACCTCACCGAGCTCGCGCGAGCGCACGCGCAAACGCGGACGCAGACCTAGAGTCCGAGCCGCTATCGTCGCTGCACGGTAGGCCTCGCCAGGGAAACGGGCGCAACGGCCGTCGCCGTTCGCCATGCCCGAGTATTCCAACCCCGTCGATCCGCCCGACCTCGGCCTGCTGCCGACGCTCCGCCGGCTGCTCCGGCTCTGGCGCGTCGAGTGGCGGCTGGGCGCCGTCGGGCTCGTCTTCGCCCTCTTCTACACGCTGATCTCGACCGCGATCCCGCTGCTCCAGCAGCGCGCGATCGACGACGCGATCGTCTCGCACAAACAGCGTCTCTGGCCCTACCTCGTCGCGATCGTCGTGCTCGCGCTCGCGCGCATGCTGATCAACTTCACGCGGCGCTACGCGACGGCACGCATCGGCATCCGCATCGAGGCGCGCATGCGCGAGCTGCTCTACGAGGCGTATCTCCGCTACCCGCGCGCGTTCTACGACCGCCACGCGACCGGCCAGGTGCTCTCGCGCGCGACGAACGACCTCTACCCGATCAGGTACTTCATCGGGTGGGGGCTCGTGCAGGGCGTGCAGAGCGTGATGATGATCGTCGGCGCCGCGATCGTGCTCGTCTGGGTCAATCCGCGGCTCGCGCTCTACACCGCGGTGGCGATGCCGCCGATCACGGTGCTCGCGCTCCGCTTCGCGCGGCGCGTCTCGCCGATCTCGCGCGAGGTGCAGGCGCGCAAGGGCGACGTCACCGAGGCGGCGGACGAGGCGGTCGTCGGGATCGAGATGGTGCAGGCGTTCGGCCGCGAGGACGACGTGCGCGGCCGCTTCGGCGACCGGGCCGAGGCGGTACGCGACACGGTGCTGCGGCAGGCGGGCGTCGAGGCGAAGCACCTGCCCGGCCTCTATTACCTCCCGTCGCTCTCGATCGCAGCGGTCGTCTTCTTCGGCGGCAAACAGGTGATCGGCGGCCATCTCTCGATCGGCCAGTTCGTCCTGTTCGAGACGCTGCTGCTGCAGCTCGTCTGGCCGCTCGAGGCGCTCGGCTGGATCACGAACCTCGCGCAGCGCGCGCTCGCCTCGGCCGGCCGCAGCTTCGCGTGGCTCGAGGGGATCGAGCCGCTGCCGGAGCCGAAGGATCCGCGGACGCTGCCGGCAGGCCCGCTCGAGGTGCGCTTCGAGGCGGTGCGGTTCGCCTACGGCGGCGAAACGGACGTGCTGCACGATCTCGATCTCGTCGTCGCGCCGGGCGAGATCGTCGCCGTCTGCGGACCAACCGGGTCCGGCAAGACGTCGCTCCTCAATCTGCTGCCGCGCTTCTACGACCCGATCGGCGGCCGCGTGCTCGTCGGCGGCGTCGACACACGCGACGTGCCGATCGCCGACCTGCGCCACTCGGTCGCGCTCGTGACCCAGCGGCCGGTGCTCTTCTCCGTGCCGCTGCGCGAGAACCTGACCGCGGGCCGCGAGGATGCCGCCTGGGACGAGGTGCTCGCCGCGTGCGCGGCTGCGGGCGTCGACGCATTCGCCGACGAGCTGCCGGACGGCTACGACACGCTGATCGGCGAGCGCGGCATCAACCTCTCCGGCGGGCAGCGGCAGCGCGTGGCCCTCGCGCGCGCACTCGTGACGAACGCGCGCGTGATCGTGCTCGACGATCCGCTTTCGGCCGTCGACACGCTCACGGAGCGCCGGCTCGTGAAACGGCTGCGTCCCGCGCTCCAGGGGCGGACGGTGCTCGTCGCGACACAGCGCCTCTCAACCGTCGAGCTCGCCGACCGCGCCGTCGTCCTGATCGACGGGCGCATCACCGAAAGCGGCACGCCCGCTGAGCTGCTCAATGCCGGCGGCGCATTCGCGGAGCTGTTCGGCGACGAGGTGGCGGCGTGAAGCGCCTGCTTCGGTATCTCGAAGGCCAGCACCTGCGTGCGGCGCTGTTCATCCTCATCGCGATCGGCAACGCCTCGTGCCAGACCGGCGGCTGGCTGCTCGTCCGCGACGCGATCGACAACGGGATCCGCGCCCGCAACGTGCACCACCTGACGATCGTCGTCGAGATCTACCTCGGCGTCGCCGCGCTCGGCTGGGTGCTCCAGGCGATCCTGATCCGTGGGCTCGCCGGGCTCGGCCAGCGCATGGTAATCGGCTTGCGTCGCGACCTCTTCGACCACCTGACGGGCCTGTCGCTACGTTACTTCTCGCAGCAGAAGGCCGGCTGGATCATCGCGCGCCTGACGAGCGACGTCGACGCGGTGAGCGACGTGCTCTCGCAGGGGATGCCGACGCTGATCTCGAACCTCGTCCTGCTGCCGGCGGCGCTCGCCGCACTGCTGATCGCGGACTGGCAGCTCGGCCTCGTCGTCTTCGCAGTGATGCCGCCCGCGCTCGTGCTGACGCGCTGGTTCCAGAAGACGTCGCACGTCGCGCTCGTCGAGAACCGCAATCGCATCGGCGCCGTCACGGCGCAGATCGCGGAGTCCGTCTCGGGGATGGCGGTCGTGCAGGCGTTCAACCGCGAGCGCCGCTTCCAGGCGCAGTTCGACGAGCTGAACGCGTCCAACCGCGAGCAGGCGATCTACGTGCAGAAGATCTTCTCGGTCTTCTTCCCGTCGATCGAGTTCCTCGGCGTCGTCGCGACGTGCGGTGTGCTGTTCGAGGGCGAGCGCTTGTTCGCGCACAACACGGTGACGATCGGCACGCTGATCACCGCGCTCTATCTGCTCCAGCTCGTCTTCCAGCCGCTCCAGGAGCTCTCGGACGTGTACGGCCAGCTGCAGTCGGGAGCGGCGGCGATGGTGAAGATCGCCGCGATCCTCGACGAGGAGCCCGGGATCCGCGACGCACCCGGCGCGCGCGAGCTGCCGCGGATCGAGGGCGACCTCGCCATCGACCACGTCGTCTTCGCGTACGGCGCCGAGCCGGTGCTGCACGGCGTCGACATCCACGTTCCCGCCGGCGGATGTCTCGCGCTCGTCGGCGAGTCGGGGGGCGGCAAGTCGACGCTGGCGCGGCTCGTCGGCCGCTTCTACGACCCCGACGAGGGCGCGGTGCGCGTCGACGGCGTCGACCTTCGCGACGCGAAGCTGCGCTCGTATCGGCGCCAGCTCGGCGTCGTGCTCCAGGACCCGTTCCTGTTCAGCGGCACGATCGCCTCGAACATCCGCTTCGCGAAGCCGGACGCGACCGACGACGAGGTGCGGGCTGCGGCGGCGGCGGTCGGCGTCGACCGCGTGGCGGCACGGCTCTCCGGCGGTCTCGACCACGCGGTGCGCGAGGGCGGCTCCGGCCTCTCCGCGGGCGAGCGCCAGCTGATCTCGATCGCGCGCGCACTGCTCGCCGACCCGCGCATCCTCATCCTCGACGAGGCGACGTCGAACATCGACCGCCCGACGGAGGTGCTGATCGAGCGCGCGCTCGACCGGCTGCTGCGCGGCCGCACCTCGATCATCGTCGCGCACCGCCTCTCCACCGTTCGTCGCGCCGACGAGATCCTCGTGATCGAGCACGGCCGCATCGTCCAGCGCGGTACGGAGGCGGAGCTGCTCGCGCAGGAAGGCGCGTTCCGCCGGCTCGCGCACGGGCTCGAGGGCGAGTTGGCCGAAGCGGGATAGCGAACGGATCGGATCGGATGACAGCACGCTCGCGCAGGCGACGCGCGTTACCCCTGCGCTGCGAAGACGCCTACGCGTCTTCCGTAGGCGTTACTCCGAGTCGCCGGTCTGGAAGAAGCTCGCGATCGCGCCTGCCGAGCCCGCGACGACGAGCACGGCCCAGATCTCGAGGAAGACATCGACCACTCGTCCGGCAACGCTGAGCGGATTCTTGATCTGCGACGAAACCGTCAGGAGCTGCACCGTAGTGAAGAAGAACGCGTCGAACAGGCTGTGGACGTCCGTCTGCTTGACGTTCCGCTCGAAGAAGTAGACGAGCACCGTCCCGATTCCATCGACCACTGCGGTCAGCATCAGAACGAGCAGGAGCCGGCTGAAGAGCCGCCTGTGCCGCTCCTGCCATGTCCCAAGCCGCTTCAGCTCTTCGCGGATCAATCGTCGCCATCTTACGAGCACTCCGACATTGCTCGGGGAACGTTCGTGAACACTGGCACAGGCGAGCTGCAGCTACGGAAGCGCCGACTCAGAAGCACGAGAATGGATTTCCAACACGGTGTTCTCGGGAGTTAGCGCCGATGTGTCCAGCCACAGCCCGAGGCGCTCAGTCTCCTCGGCGAAAACCCGGTAGAGGCCGCTAACCGCCCATTTGTCGTAGCCGCGCTCCCGTCGATCGGCCTCGCGGGCTGCGATCGTTTTCTCGTCCGGAAGGAGCACAACAAGATGCAGCGGGCGGCGGGTGAACAGACCCACGAACTCACCAAGCAGTGAGCCTGCGACCACGTCCTCGACAACAACCGTGTATCCCGCGCTCGCGTATTGCTCGGCAACCGCCGCTGTCAGCCGGTAGCGGAGCCGCAACTGTTCGACGGCGTCTTTGCTTGGCTCTGGCGTCATCTCACTGCGGCCTGCGACGATGAACCGGCGAAACACGTCGCCCTCGACGTGCACACCCTTCGGGAACGTCGCAGCGAGCGCCTTGGCGATTGTGGACTTTCCCGCAGCCAATGGCCCGGTCACCAAGACGATCGAGCCTTCGAAGCGGGGAAAGTCGCTAGCCATGCCGTTGATCGTAAGCCCGTGCTCGGGTGACATTCCCGCGCACGGGCGCAAGCGACGATCGCTACGACGCGGGAAGGGTGAGCCGGTTGAGCTCGGCTTGGGCTTTCGCGAGCGTCGCTGTGGTTGGGTGCTGGGTGCTGAAGTAGACACGAACATCGAGGTGCCAGCCAGCGATGGAGGCCCAGCGCACACGCTGCTGAACATTTGCTGCGGGCTGGCCTTTCCAGCTCTGATCGCGCCGGAAGCTTCCCAGCTTGAGCGGCCACCCTGTTTTCGTGAACACGCTCGTAGGCCCGCCTTTTCCCATGTCGCTGGCCCAGATGACGATCCCGCTCGAACTCAGCCGCTTGAGGCCGACGAAGAGATTGAACAGCGCCTCCTGATCGGTGCCACGGTCGGACGCTGCCCACACTTCCGGCGCGATGGCGCTGGTGGGGCCAGTGCTCAAGGTCCACCAGCCAACCGCGGGACGAAACGAAGGCGGCGGCAGCGCGGTTGCTGCACGCTGGTCAGCGGCGGTCGCGGTGCCAGCGAGACAAACCGTCAGGAGCGCGAGGGCCGCGACGCGAGACACCATTGTCTTACGTTACGTCTGTTGAGCTTCCGAAGGTCCCGTCGGGGGACATTCCCGAACACTCGCGCAATCAAGAGGTCTGCGCTCGGATGGCGCGCCGCTCGGCGCGGGCTTCGCGCCACCAGATGAGTTCATAGGCGTGCAGCGAGACCCAGACCGCCGCTACCAGCGCGACTGCGACCAGCGCGGGCACAGCCAGAGCGACCGGCCACACGGCCACGAACCCAAGCGACGCAATCGTGCGGCCTCGGCTCAGGGTGTGCGACACCCGCCACCGCAGCGCAACGTAAGCGGCTAGGTAGAGCGCAGAGCCGCCGCAAAGAGCGAGCGCCGGGATCACATGCAAGTCAGCATGGACGTGCGCCAGCGTCGTCCTCATCGCAAACGCAAAAAGGACGATCCCGGCCACCATCGGAAGATGCAGATAGGTGTACGCATCGCGTGCCAAGACGACACGCTGTTCGCCGCGACGGTCCATCAACAGCCGCTCCACCCCACCCGAGAAGAAATCGAAATACGCCAGCCAGAACGACGCCGCGACCACGAATCCGAGCAGCGCCGAGACGATCACACCGGCACCAAGGCCGGTACCCCTCGCCCCGAACCCGATCGCGACCAGCGCCTCGCCGATCGCGATGATCAGAATCAGGCCGTGCCGCTCGGCGAAGTGCCCGGTGTGGACACGCCAGCCGCGCACACCCATCAGGATCGGCCCAACGAAACCCACCGCAAGGGCCGCCAGCCACAGCACGGGCCTCAGACTGCTGTCGACAAACGCCGCCGCGATGATCAACGTCCCGCCGAGGAGCGTCGTGCGAGCCATCCGCAACACAGCCGCCAACAGATCCGGCTCGGACCGCCCTGCCACCGCAAACAGCCCGACGAACATGACAAGCACGACCAGAAACGCCAGAGCGAAAACGAGACGATGAGTGCCGAAGGCTTCGGGGACTGCGAGCGCGGCGACAAACAGCGCCGCGGTTGCGACAAGCATCACCGTCAACACGATCCCGTCATCCGCGTCGACTGTGTTCGTCAACCAGGCATAGCTCGCCCACGCCCACCACAAAACCGCCGCAACGAGCAACCCGCGACCGAACCCACCCCACGTCGGATCATCCACCAGCAGGGTCGTCACCTGCGTAAACGCGAACACGAACACGAGGTCAAAGAAGAGCTCGGTCGGCGTCACCCGGCGGTTCAGCTCGGCGTGAAGCTCGGGCACAACCCGACGCTAACGCAGACCCGCCGGCGACGCGCGAAACGAACCGCTGGATCCACCTGTCTCACGAGTACACCCTCGCCCTCTCGCTCCGCTCTTCTGGCGTCATTGCCGCGCACTGGCGCAGGCGACGTTCGCGACCCTCATGACCGCGAGCGGCACGGCCGATGACCCTCATATGAGGCTGCCGCTTCTACGCACGGTCGTGGGGTCTCTCGCACTGGTAGGAGCGACGGCCCTGGGCTTGGCAACCGGCTCGCTGCTCGTCGCACTCGTCGGTTTGGGTGCGGCATCCGTTGTCGTCTTTCGCGGTCCGTTTCTCGTCCGGGATGAGCGGGGAACCTTGTCGCCGTTTGACCCGAGGAATCCGTGGCAGTTCTCGAACCTGTTCCAGGGCTTCTCCCTGTTCGTGGAATCGATGCTCGCTCTCGCCGCGTTCTCCGCGCTGGCGTGGCTGCTCACGTCGCGCCACTAGGCTCCCGCCTCGGCGGCGACACCGCCGACGCCGTGACGCTGCTCGGGTGACATACGCGGACGCTGGCCCAGTCGAGAGGAGTCTTCCCAGGCTGCACGCGGCGGTACGATCGCCCGATGCAGACGATCACGCCGTACCTCCTGTACGAGGACGCGGCGGCGGCGCTCGATTTCCTTTCGCGTGCTTTCGGATTCGAGGAGAAGACGCGGATGACGTCGCCGGACGGTCGCGTCGGGCACGCCGAAATGCGGTTCGGCGGTGGCGAGATCCATCTTGGTCAACCTGGGCGGCCAAGCAGTCCGAGAAGCTACGGCGGGACGCCAGTGCTGATTTACGTGTATGTCGAGGACGTGGACGAGCACTTCGCTCGGTCGCGTGCGGCTGGCGCGGAAATCATCGACGAGCCCACCGACCAGGAGTATGGCGAGCGGCGCTATCACTGCCTCGACCCCGAAGGGCACTCCTGGTACTTCGCGCAGCCGTTACGCCGCTGACGCCGTTCCGCTCTGCGCCTGCCCGCTAAACGGTGTTGAACAACAGCGCTGGCAATGCGCGTCGGAATGCGGCGCCTCAGGCGTCTGCCGCAGATGTGATGTCTGGACTGTTTCAGGCGCAGCGGTCTAACGTCCTCGTGTTCGCCTCAAAACCTCTGGCGTCATTCCGGAGCACTGGCGCAGCCGAGGGACGCGTTGGCTGCTGCGGATGCGGCCGGTAGTCGTTGCACGCCGACGGTGACACCATGCCAGCATGCCGCTAGTGCCCGTTCTTGACAC
>Ga0208849_1001374_pt1 | contig 17220 bp, 22 predicted proteins | sample NGESurdeep072012_10_FD_184470 | JGI IMG/M metagenome (GOLD analysis project Ga0208849, IMG submission 184470) | Arctic peat soil microbial communities from Barrow, Alaska - NGEE Surface sample 53-3 deep-072012 (SPAdes) | ecosystem: Environmental > Terrestrial > Soil > Wetlands > Peat ...
CCGCAAGCCAGCGCCGGCAACTACGGCTGCTGTGGTCCGACGGCGCAGCCACCCGCCAGGCGGAGGCCGCGTCCGATGTCGTCGAAAGCGCTGCGCCGTGCTCGCTGCTTGACCTGGCGCACGGCACATGCCGGTGGCCGGTCAGCGATGCGGCCGGCAATAGCGGCGGAGCCGATTTTGTATTCTGCGGCAACGCCGCAATCGAAGGCCTGTCCTACTGCGCCGGCCACGCCCGCATGGCGTACCGCGCATCGGCGCGGCGGCGGGCTTAGCCCCTCGCCGCGCTATTTCACGTCGAGGTAGGCGGTCTTCGCCTTGGCGGCGAGGTTCGGCGGAAGGTCGGCGACCTCGCGCACCAGTTTTTGCAACTCTTCGCCGGGCAGCGGCGATAGGTCGCCGCCCTGCTTTTCCAGTTCGGCGGCAAATGCCGGATCCTTCATCGTGGCGTCGAAGGCGCGGCGTAACGCCGTGAGCCGGTCGGCGGGCACGCCTGGTGCCGTGAACATGGCAAGGCCGACCGCGGTCGAATTCAGGACCGCTTTGAGGATCGCGGTCTGCTCCGGCGTGCGGCCAAGTTCCACGGCGGCCGGCACGTCGGCCAAAGCCGGGTCGCGCTTGAGCGCAAACTGCACGATGACCCGAACCGTTCCGTCCTTGATCCAGTCCGGATGAATGGCGCGCAGCGCCTCGAAGCCGGTCGAGTTGCCGTTGGCTTCGCCCTTCTCCATCGCCAGGAGCGCGGCGCGGGTACCCTCATAGCCGCGCACGATCTTGAACTTGGTGCCGATGACGTTGTTCAGCAGGTTCGGATACATCACCACCGGCGAGCCGACCGTGGTGCCGGCCAGGATCGACGGCGTCGTCAGCGCCTGCTGGATGTTCTGCACCGGCGATGTCTTCCACATCATCAGCACGTCGACGCGCGCGGCAATGCGGCCGATCCAGTTAAGTTCGGCGGTCTTGAAACGCACGCCCGGATTGCCAAATTTTTCGTCGAGCGGCAGCGTCGTTGAGCCGAGCGCCATCACGGTGCCGTCGCGCGGCAGCGTGTTGTAGACCGCATTGGTGGCGAGGAACGTGCCGGCGCCCGGCATATTGCGCACCACCACCGCCGGATTGCCGGGGATGTACTTGCCGATATAGCGGCCGAGCGTGCGCACGTAGACGTCGTTGCCGCCGCCCGCGGCAAACCCGACGATCATGTCGATAGTCTTGCCGTGGTAGAATTGTGCCGGTGTCTGGCTCTGCGCGCGCGCCGCACTCGCGGCCGCGCATAGCACGAGCGATGCGGCGAGCGCCGCGCCGACGGAGACCCTCGTCCCACGCCTCATCAGCCTGCCCGCCGTCACGCTGCGGCTCGCTCGAGCGCGTTGACCAGCGGCAACGCAACCAGCAAAAGCTCCACCCCGCCGGCGCTCGCAAGCTCGCACGCTTCGTTCGCATCGAGCGAGAAAGCGGTGTATTTCCGGATCGCTTTGCCGCCGCCTTCGCCCTCGCCGCTCACCACAAATCCGACCTGACAGGCGCCGTGCGGCATAATGTGGCCGCGCGCGCCCGCGTCAACCTTGAGCATCGACATGGTGCAGCCGCGTTCGGAGAACGCACCGAGGAGCTTTTTCGCCACGCCGTTTTGGCCGGTCGGGAGCCAGGCGAAACCGGCGGGTATCATGCGGATCGGTTCTTCGTAGCGCGGCGTCGGATAAACGAGCTTGCGCTTATTGACGTGCTCCCAGATCGCCTCGTAGCTGTCCTGGTTACGCTTCTGCCCGGGCGCGAGCTCGCCGTTGCACGTGAACACGCCCTTTTCAAAGCTGCCGAACGCCTTCATCGCTTCGATCGCGGCTGAAATTTTTTCAGAACCGAGATACCCGCTGCCGCTGGCGCCGCCGAATTGCAGCGTGATGCTGAGCCGATGCGATTGACTGTCCTCAGGACCGTACGGCGTGCCCTCGGGGAAATAGACGATTTCGCCCGCATTGATCCATTTGTTCTTGCCGTAATTCTGCGGTTCGCCTTCAAGGCACATGCGCAACTGGTCGAAATTGTGCTTGTGACGCGGTACATAGAGCTCGCCGCTCTGGCGCACGAACGACAGCTTGTAATTGCCCGGCGAATTTTCGTCGCCACGCAGCAGTGTCTTGAACTCCCGGTTGCCGCCGCGCACGGCATTGCTGCCCTGGGCGCTATCGACGGCGTGAGTGATGTGCATGCTGCGTTCTCCCGAAAGACCTACCGAATGGCATTTTGGCGTTGGCTGGCATTATTTGCCGCTTTGTCGCGCCCGGCAAGTCGGCAACGAGAGTGGGTGACCGGGTGACGCCGAACCAGGGCGCGCTGGCTGCGGCGCGCCCAATGCATGGCGCACGATCCGTGGGCGGCTGACAAAGCCGCCAAAGCCTTTACAATGGCGATTCAAGTCGGGCGTGATGAACGCGCCTGGGGGCGTGCAAAGGCGGTCTCGCAAGCCGAGGCCGTCACAACTGGGGTGGAAAACATGATTAAGGGTCTCGTCGCATCCGCATTTGCCGCCGCGGTCATTGCCGCGCTGGTCGCACTGCCGGCCAATGCGCAAGACGACATCGCGGGGAAGACGACGGTCTGCGGCGCGTGCCACGGACAGAGCGGCGAACCGGTCAGCGGCAACACGCCGATCATTTGGGGCCAACAGGCCAACTTCCTCTACAAGGAACTGCACGATTATCACAGCGGTGAACGCGACAACCCGATCATGGGGCCGTTGGTGAAGAACTTCAGCCTCCAGGATCTGCGCGGCATCGGCAATTATTTCGCGGCCAAGACCTGGCCGGCGAAGCAGGCCTCCGCGGCTCCCGCGGGCGCGGAGCCCGAGGGCATCACGATGTGCAAAGCCTGCCACGGGCCGAAGTTCGAGGGCGGACAGCCTGCCCCGCGACTCGCCGGTCAAGGCTACGAATACCTGATCAGCGCCATGGACGCCTTTGCGGACGGCAAACGCACTAACAATCTCGACATGCCCGGATTCATGAAGGCGCTGACCGAAACCCAGCGGCAGGCGATCGCGCATTACCTGTCATCGCTGTGACCGGCGGCCCATGGTCCGCAATAATCTCCTCTATCTGGTGATTGGGGCGCTGGTCATCGTCGTCGGCGTGCTCGGCTATGAGCTTTATCAGGACCGACACCCACCGCCCGGCGTCCATATCGACGTCGGGCCGAATGGCGTATCGATTCACGGCAAGTGACTTGGTAGCAATCTGAAGGGGCGGGCGCAGCACCCCTGGTCCAGGCGCCCGCCCTATTCTTCCGGCTCCGTCGTGAAGAACAGCGGATAGCCCTTGCTCTTGCCCAGTTCGGTCGCTTCCTTCGCCTTCGTCTCCGCCACATCCCGCGTGTAGACCGCAATCACGCAGACCCCTTTGGTGTGCGCCGTCATCATTACCCGGCGGGCTTGGTCGGCGTTCATCCAGAAGACGGCCTTGAGTACCAGAACGACAAACTCACGCGGCGTATAGTCGTCGTTGAGCAGAATGACCTTGTACAGCGGCGGCCGCTGCGTTTTCGCCTTCACCTTGGTGCGCGACTTGATGAGGGTCTTGGTCATGGCGAGCGCTCTCTGCTCCCCCCGGTCTTGAGAAACAAAGCGCCGCACTATAGGTCAAAACGCGGAAACGTCCCAGATCGTGCGATATCGCTCTCGACCTGCGCACCCAGGACGAGCGATTGGCAGCGGCTATGGACCGGCGGCGATAATTTGTGCCGGTCGACCTCAGCCCAGCGGAGCCTTCAAGCGAAGCGCTTGGAACCGGTCACGAGGGGTCGCCGCGGCACGCGTCGCTCGACCACGACTGCACGCGGAGGGGCGGCATGCCCGGGCCGGCCCGGACGGGTGATAATGGTGATGCGACCGACATCTTTTGGCTGGACCAGGCGTAAAACCGCGCCGCGGGCCTCTTCGGCCGATATCTGCATCAGCGACGCCACGATCTCGGTTTGCTCGCTCAGCTGGTCGGTCAGGCCCTGTGCGGCGAGGACCGCCTCCTCGATCGTCGGCGGATCGCGGCGGACGCGGCGGCGCCCGTCCTTTGTTTCCCAAATCTCTTCCATGACGGCTTCCCTAAAAGCGAGTCGACCCGTGTTAGGCTCGGATTATCAGATATTTACTGCACCGCAACAAGTCATTGTGCAGCGCACTCACGGAGATTTCAACGCATAAATCGGGCAATGGTTTCCGCGCGCTGGCGCCCAAATAGGCGCCAGCGATCAATATTGGTTCCAAGCGTGACGGCGGTAAGAAGGAAGGCCGGTTAACGGCTCGGCATTTCCGAGAACAGCACGCCGCCCTTGCCCTTTGCGTTTTTGGGCGATTCGACGAGCGAGACCGTGACGGCGTCCGGCTGAGCGCCGGCGTTCTTCACCACCGCCGCCGTAATGTCCTTAACAAGCCCACGCTTCTGATCCAGCGAGCGGCCTTCGAGCATGTAGACGACGACTTCAGGCATAATTTCCTCCAGTTCTCTACGCATTTCCGACACGTATTTGGCGATCCGGGCTTGCGTCGTGATCGATGGCGTAATATCGGAAAGATATTGAGGAGGCACAACTAGGGAGCTGGACATATGAAGCGTTTCGTTCTCGCCGTGGCGGTGATGGCTATGGCCTACGGCATGTCGAGCCCCGCGCGCGCTGACTACGCCGTCGCGAGGTTCGCCGACGGTTATTGCCGCGTGTGGGTGGACACCGCCCAGAAGCCGGTGGCTGGAAGATTTCTCTGGTGGCGTCACCACTGGCGTCATCACCATCGCTGGTACTACCGCTTCCGGACCTGGGAAGCCGCCGAGCATCACGTGCATGTCGCCGTGAGCTGGCATCGCTGCCATCACTGGTGGTAATATCGACCTACGGTTCGCGACGCTTCACCCATCCGCCAAAACGGCTGGGTGAAGCTTTTTTTTCGCGCTCCTGCGCCGCGCGCCTTAGTTTGGCAGGCCTTGTCTGCCGAACGAGCTGATCTTATTTCGAAAGATCGTCGGGGCTGGCGAATAGGAGCTGTTTCATGAAACAGATCGCATTTGCCCTTGCGTTGTCGGCGTTCGGCGTCGCTGCATCGAATCCGGCGCGCGCCGATTACACGGTCATTCAGTTCGCCGGCGGCCATTGCGAGGTTTGGCAGGACAGCAGTGCCGATCCTTGGGGCGCCGGTTGGCGCAAAATCGCGTTCGGCCTGCCGAGCTGGTCCGCGGCGATGGCAGCGCTCGATGCGGCCCGCGCGCAGGACATTTGTCCCTAGCCCTTAACTTCTAATCCGGCACGATTAAAGCGACGCGCGCTTCTGCGCATCAGACGCGGTGACGTCGCGCACCGGCTTGCGCCATGCGGACGGCGAGCCGCAGACGGTCTTCAGCGAACAAAGTTGTCAGTTTGAGGAATAGGGCGAGCCGCTCCGGAAACTGAAGAGGCGGAACAGTGGCGCGAAACCGCCGTTGTCGTGCCAGCGATTCCCGGTGGCTTCCTGTCGCCGATAGGGTTCGTTCCGGTAGGCGTCGTAGCGCCGCTTTTTCAATGCGGATCGTTTCGCCGGCGCGCGTGGCTCGGCAACCGTAGCCGGCGCAACGGCGACGTCAGCTTCCGCCGGCACACGCACCGGATCCATGACCGGCCCATTCGCAGCCACCGTCGCATCCGTAGGCGCGGGCAAAGGCAGCGGCGGACTGATGCTGCCGGCGCTGCCCCGCTTATCGGCGATGGAGGCGTTTTGCGACTGCGTCACCGCTGCTGTCGGAACAGCAGCGGCTGGCGCTGGCGTGGTCGTCGCCATGGATAATTGAGCCTGAGGGTGTGCCGATTTCACAGCCACCGGTGCAGCCGCGCGGGTCACCACAGCCGGCGACGCGATCACCGGCGCTCGTGTCAACAGTGCGTGAGCTGCGATCGCGTTGTCGTTCGATCCAGGCCGCTCAATCAGCGAAACAACAACAACCGCGCCGGCAACAGCGCCAATTGCCGTCGCGACCAGCGCAATGCGAACCATGCGCATGAAGCCAGGCGCTGGGGCGATATAGCCCCATTCCGGATGAAAGTTTCCGGCAGATCGCATTCCCACTACCTCCAGAGCAACACGGATGTTGCCCGCACCGCAATGCCGTCATCAAAAATCCAAACGCGGCACTGCCTGGCAGGTTCCTCCCTCGCCAAATCTGAGCGAGATCGATGCAACGGCCGCATTGGATTACCGCTCATAGCGGAACTCGGCAACCCGCGAAATCTGAGATTTGGAACAGTGTTGCCAATCCGCATCAGCATTGCGGTGACTTGTCGTAATTAGGGTTATCACCTACGCACCATTCATCAAAAATTATCTACAACGGCTCGCGAAACTTGCCCGCTAGGTGCGTGCGGACTGCATGGGAATTCGCTGCCGAACTTTTGTTTCATCACCACGGCCTCCGACATTCTGGGGCGGTGCGCAGTCGTAGCCGGCAAGCGCGACCTACGAGGCTGAAGACACCGGGACCGCGCTCACGTCGTCATCGCCAAACCGGTGCCCGAACCACGACGGGATGCCGCCAATCGCCATCACGGCATGCAAGGTGACGGAAACAACATGACCCGGCACCGCCAGCGTCTCAGCGACGATCGAAGGATGGACAGACGGCGGCGCAGGCGGCCATAGGCCGGCGCTGGGCTGCGCGTTGGCTACCAGCACGGGCACGGTGGCTGCCGCCGGGCGTACGCCCGCAATGACGATCGGGGGCAGCGCAGCGGCGCTTTCAGGCCCTCGCGCGGCGACAACGGCTCTACCGAGGGTTCTATTGTGTGGGGCCGGCGGCTTCGCGGCACCCAGCGGCTCGGATTGCTGCGGCACCGCAGCCGCAAGCGTGGCGTCGGCTGTGGGCTCACCGCCCGGCGCCTGTGTATCCGCGGCGTCGACGACAGCGGCGCGGTTCTGCGCAGCCTCCTGCTGCGCGGTAAGAAAGTCGCGGATCATGGCGTGCTCCTCGCGCACGAGCTGCAGCATCTCGGCCGAGGCTGGCACCGCGACCGCCGGCGACACGGCGTGCGCAGCCGCCGTGCCGCGATCGAACTGGTATTGGGCAAAAAGGAAAGCGCCGATTGCGCTTGCCAGTGCGGCGGGCAGCACCTCGAGCACGAGCTTGCCGCCCAGCCGCACCAGCATGGGGGCTCCGCCCGATCCGATCGCTGGTCCAAAGGTGCGTTGCATCGGCAGTCCTCCTCGCCGTATTTTTCAAACGGCTGATTGAATTTCAAACACGCGTTCTAGGCAGCCACTAGTCCGGAACAAGGAATTTTTGCGGCAATCTACGGAATTCTGATGTGGCGGCTCGGATGTCCGCGCCGTTTTTGTCGCGAGACAGTCATGACAAAAATTATAGTTATATCAACACACTACATGAAAATCTTCACGGATACCACCCGATCACCCCGCCGACTGCAACGCGCCGGTCGCCCACCGGCTTATGGTCTGCGCCAGCCACTCGATCGAGGCTTCGTCGGACGCCAATTCCACCGGTGGACCAGAAAGTTGCTCGCGGTTGCGCACGAAGATGCTGCACTGGCCAAGGAGCCAGATGGCCGCGACCACGAGTGTGCGATGATCCGCCGTAGGCAGGAAACGGCCCACCAGGTCAGTGGCCACCCCCATGAAAGGAGCCGCTTCTTCGCTCAACAGCTTGCGAAACACCGGCGTCGGCCGGACGCTTTCCCAATTGAAGATACGGATGTGCCGGCTCGCCTCGTCGCGCGCCAGCAGCGGCCGCAGTTGCCGCCGGATAAAGCCGGCGAGCGCGTCCTCGCGTGACAACTGGCCGGACTGCGCCGCGCTGGCAAGTTGATGCTCGGTCAGGCCGCGAAACGCCGCGCGCAGCACCTCGCGATAGAGGCCTTCCTTGCCCTCGAAATGGTAGTTGATCGCGGCCTGATTGACGTGCGCACGCGCCACAATGGCGCGGATGCTGGTGCCGTCATAGCCGCGTTCGGCAAACAGCCGTTCGGCAGCCTTCAGTATTCGCTCGCGGGTCACCTCGGACGGTCGCGTCATTACCGCTCCAGTTTTCAAACTATCGTTTGAAATGGAGGATAAGACCGACGCAGCCCTAAGGCAATGGCCGATCGGTCGCCGCCGCTATTGCAGTTGGGCTGCCTGCAGGTATTGCAAATCCACGAAGCGGTCCACGGCGGGAACCGGTTTGCCGATCAGGCCCGCATCGGACAAAATCGCCAGCACCTTTGCGACACCCGCCATGTTGACCTCCGCCTGTCTTGGCATCACACCGCGGTCGGGGTCGTAGTAGAGCGCGAGTACCGCCCGCGCGACCTGTTCGTTTGTCCCGGTAAGCTCGACGACCGCCCTGGTGACATCGGCCCGATTGGCCGGATCGCGCAAATAGCGAAACGTCGCGCCGTAGGCTCGCGCCAGCGCCACCACGGAATCCTTATGTGCGGCCGCCCACGATCGACGCACGGCGATGACGTTGAACTGCAGATTGGGCATGACTTCGAGCGAGTCGCCGAGCTTGCGGAAACCCTTCTCTTGAAAAACGATATCGTCGGGTTGGCCAAGCGGCACTGCATCGCACGCCCCGCTGGCCAGGCAAGCGCCGCGCTGTGTACTGCCGATGATCTGCTTGGTGCGATAATCGCCGTCTTTCAATCCACGCTTCGCGAGCAGCATGCGCGTCGACAAAGTGATCGTGTCGGGCGGTGCCGAGAGCGCAACGACTTTGCCTTTGAGGTCGGCGATCGTGTGGAGGTCTGCTTTGGCGATAAGGCTGTAGATCGTATTGGCGACGCCGCCGATGACCGCGGCAGCGTCGGAACCTTTGAGCACGGCCTGGATCATGTAGGGCAACGCTGTCCCGGTCGCATCGACGTCGCCCTTGTCGAGCGCCGCCACCATGTGGGTCGTGCCCATGAGCGGCACCATGGTAACAGCGAGCCCTTCCCGCTCGAAAAAGCCTTTGCGCTGCGCGATGACGTTGGGAATCTCCGCCATGTTGCGCGCTGAATTGACGTTGAAGCCGAGACGCACTGACACCGGCGGCGGCGCGCGTTCCTGTGCTGCCCCAATGGCCGGCACGGCAGCGCCGAACCAGATGAGTAGCACCACCGCCGCTCCGGTACGCATCGCCACAGGGCCGACTGATGATTTACCTCTCTGCATGACTGCCTCCCGGTGATCTGTTGGCGCGCGGCTATACGACATTCCCGCGACATACTATGCTGATCAACATCAGCAGCGGGCCGCAGGACGCCTGTCAGGGGAGGATACACATGAATATCCAACGGCTGCCATCGGACATTGTCGGCCTGTCCAAGATCATGCCGCCGCTGTCGCGGCGCGGCTTCTTCATGACGAGCTCGGCTGCGGCAGCCGCAGGCTATACGCTCGCGGCAGGTCCGGTGCGCGCCGACACCATCCACACCGACACAAACGGGCTTGATGCCGGGATGGCCAAGGTCCCAGTTTCCGACGGCGAAATGCCGGTCTATTACGCCCGGCCGGCCGGTGTGCAGAATGCGCCGATCGTTCTTGTCAGCATGGAAATTTTCGGCCTGCACGAATACATCAAAGACGTGACACGCCGCCTCGGGCATCTCGGTGCCTTCGCAATCGCCCCCAACTACTATTTCCGAATGGAAAAAAATGGCGTCGATCTTACCAAGATCACCGAAATGCCGAAGCTGTTTCCCTATGTGAATTCCAAGGCCGACACCGAGCTGTTCTCCGATCTCGATGCCACGGTCGCCTGGGCGAAATCGCAGCACGGCGACGGCAACCGGCTCGGCATCATGGGCTTCTGCCGCGGCGGCCGCACGGTATGGCACTACTCGACCCACAATCCCGATCTTAAAGCCGGCGTTGCATTCTACGGCACGCTGGTCGATACCAGCCCCGCCGCACCCAAGAGCTCGATCGATCTCGCCGCTGAAGTCAAGGAACCGGTTCTCGGCCTCTACGGCGCCGACGACGCCGGCATCAAGCTCGATCAAATCGCGCAGATGGAAGAAAAGCTCAAAGCCGCCAACAAGACGTTTGAGTTTATTGTCTATTCAGGCGCGCCGCACGGTTTCCACGCCGACTATCGCGCGAGCTACCGCAAGGACGCGGCCGAAGACGGCTGGAACCAGTTGATCCGGTGGTTCAAGAAATACGGCGTACTGAGCTAAAACAAAGCGAGACAAAAACTGGCGTGGCGCTTTTCAGCGCCGCGTCGCTTGTGTGTAGCAAGGCCATGCCCGCCTATATCTGCGTCACCTGCGGCACCCAGTTTTCTCCTTCGCCGAAGGAGCCGGAACGCTGTCCGATCTGCGATGAGCCGCGCCAGTTCGTCCCGCCCTCTGGCCAGGCGTGGACCACCCACGGGACGCTGGCGCGCCGGCACATGAATAGCTTTGTGCAGCACGAGCCGGGCCTCATCGGCATCGGAACAGTGCCCGCCTTCGCCATCGCCCAGCGCGCGCTCCTGGTCATGACGGACGAAGGCAACATATTGTGGGATTGCATCACGCTGCTCGACGAGGCGACAGTCGCCATCGTCAAGGGCCTTGGCGGCCTGATCGGCATCGCGATTTCACATCCGCATTATTATTCGTCGATGGTCGAATGGGCGCATGCCTTCGACGCACCGATTCACCTGCACGCCAGCGATCGCGAATGGGTCATGCGGCCCGATCCGTCGATCAAATTCTGGCACGGCGATACGCTGACACTGACACGCGGCGTCACGCTCATTCGCTGCGGCGGGCACTTCGCCGGCGGCACGGTGCTGCATTGGGCGCAAGGTGCCGGCAAGCGCGGCGCACTACTTTCCGGCGACATCGTGCAGGTCATTCCCGACCGCAAGTTCGTCACCTTCATGCGCAGCTACCCCAACATGATCCCGCTATCGGCGCCAGCCGTCGAGCGCATCGGCGCCATGCTGGAGCCTTATCCGTTCGACGCCATCCACGGCGCCTGGTTCGATCGTACGATTCCCCATAACGGCACGGACATCGTCAAACGCTCGATCGCCCGCTACGTGGCGGCGGTACGCGGCGACGGTTCGGCCGATTTACGCTGACAGACAAAAGGAGCACGAAAGCATGGCGCGCATTGAACAAGTCAAACGTGAGAAGCTCTCGCCGCGCCAGCAGCAACTGCATGACGACTTCTTAAAGTCGCGGCCGCGCAATACGCTGACCGGCCCGTTTGCGGTGCTCATTCACACCCCCGATATCGCCGAGCCGGCGGATCGTCTGGTCAATTATTACCGGCAGGACCCGAAGCTCGGCCGTCGTCTCATCGAGTTGATCATTTTGCTGCTCGTGCGCAGTGCCACCGCTCAGTACGCCTGGTCGGTGCACGAACCGCACGCGCTCGAACACGGCATCACCCAGGACGTGATCGACGCCATCCGCGCCAACAAGCGGCCGGACTTCAAGCGCGACGACGAGCGCCTACTGTATGACTTCGTCACTGAATTGCTCACCACCAAAACTGTCTCGGCAGCGATGTTCGAACGTGCCAAGGAGGCCTTTGGGCTTGAGGGCGTGATCGAAGCCGTCACCTGTGCCGGCCTCTACGGCATGATCGGATTTGTGCTCAACGTCTTCGATATTCCGCCGCAGCCGGGAAAGCCGCTGGCGCCTCTGGCGGAGATCGAGCATGCACGTTGACCGCAGACGCCTGTTCGCGCTTCTCGCCGCCGGGTTCGGCGCCCCTGCCCTCGCGGCTCCCGCAACCAAGAACGGTGCAGCCATGAGCCCGGTGACTGCCTACGCGTTTTCGTTCGCTGGACTGCAAGGCGGCTCGATCAGGCTTGCCGATTACGCCGGCAAACCGATCATGGTGGTCAACACCGCGTCGCTTTGCGGTTACACGCCGCAATATACCGGGCTCGAACAACTGTTCGAGCGGTTTCACGATCGCGGCTTCACGATCGTCGGGGTGCCGTCAAACGATTTCGGCGGCCAGGAACCGGGCGGAGCCACCGAGATTTCTGCGACCGCCAACAAGGAATACGGCGTCACCTTTCCGCTCGCCGCCAAAGTCGACGTCAAAGGTCCGAGCGCGCACCCATTCTACAAATGGGCGGCAGTGCAGCGGCCGCGCGAGACGCCGAAATGGAATTTCCACAAATATCTCATCGGCAGCGACGGCTCTATCGCGGCCGTGTTTCCGACCGAAACCGAGCCGATGGATACGCGCGTCATCGAAGCGGTCGCTAAGCAATTGGCGCCGCCGGTGTGACCGCTATACCGCATCTGCCGATTCGAGAACGGCAGCGCCGCGCGACGTCAGAGCGATCGTGCGCTGGCCATCGTTTTCGGTGCGAACGAGGCCGTCCACGATTGCGTCCTCCCACACCGAAATGTGCGGGCAACTGTGCCAGGCTTCCACCGCCTGCTCGCGCGTGCGCGGGCGATCCGCCACCCAAGTGAGGAATTGAAGCATGATCAGGCTTGCGGGCTCGGACATTGCAGGCTCCTTCGCCACGGCATTATAAGAGTAAAACATTCCGGAATCAGCTTGTCCGCAATTTCACCAGCGCATTCAGCCGACTTTCTCGTCCGCAGGCGCGCCGTGACGGCGGCCTGCATGATGGCCATCTTCATGTCCGCCGTCGAAGCCACGATCGTGGCGACGGCGATGCCAACGATCGTCAGCGAACTTGGCGGCTTTCATCTGTTCAGCTGGGTTTTTTCGGCCTACCTCCTGGCGCAGGCGGTCTCGACCCCGGTTTATGGACGGCTTGCCGATCTCTATGGCCGCAAGCGCATGTTTTTTATCGGCGCCAGCGTCTTTCTCATCGGTTCGGCGGCATGCGGCTTTACCTGGATATTCAACATCTGGGCCGTGAGCCGCGCGTATGGCTGGGGCATGGCGGCGCTGGTCGTGTTCCGTATCTTTCAGGGACTGGGCGCAGGTTCGTTGCAATCGATGGCAACGACGATCGTCGGCGATGTCTATCCGGCGGCCGAGCGCGCCCGCGTGCAGGGCTGGCTGTCCGGGGTATGGGGCATCGCGGCCATCGCCGGCCCGGCGCTCGGCGCGTTCATCGTGCAACATCTGCACTGGTCGTTCGTGTTCTGGATCAATCTGCCGATCGGCATCATCGCGATTGCAATCCTGCTGCGCTATCTCGACGAGCACGTCACGCCGCGCGCCCATCAGATCAATCTCATGGGCGCGGCGTTGCTTATGCTCGGCATCGGCGCGCTGCTGATGCCGGCTATTCAGGCCCAGTATTTTAGTACCGCGCTGTCGGCGACCTTGCTGGTTATCGGCATCGCTGCACTTGTCCTGCTCGCGATCGGCGAACGGCGCGCAAGTGAGCCGATCCTGCCCTACAAACTGTGGCGAAGCCGGATCATGGCCGGCAGCAATGTCGGCAGCCTCGCTATCGGGATGCTGCTGATGTGCGTCGTCGCCTTTCTGCCGACCTACGTTGAAGCCGTTATGGGGCGGAGCGCTGGTTATGCCGGAATTGCGGTTGCCACCCTGTCGGTGTCATGGAGTTGTGGCTCAATCATTTCCAGCCGCATCATGGTCTTGAGCTCGTACCGGACCACTGGACTGATCGGCGCTTTGCTTTTGATCGCGGGTACAAGCGTGCTTATCGCGCTCGATCGCGGCAGTCCGTTTGTGTGGCTCTTGCCGGCGGCATTGCTGGTCGGGTTAGGCATGGGCTTCTGCAACCAGACCTTCCTGCTGGCCATCCAGGGCAGCGTCGGCTGGAATGAACGCGGCTCCGCCACGTCTTCATTTCTGTTCCTGCGCACGATCGGCCAGGCACTCGGCGCCGCGCTCGGCGGCGCCATCCTCAACTTTGTGGTTGCGCACCACGCGCCGGAAGCGGGCGATGTCATGGGTGGATTGTTCGATCCGGCGCGGCGTGCGAGTCTCGGCGCGGATACGGTTGCGCGGCTGAGCGACGCAATCGCCGGCTCTCTGCACATGGTGTATGTCATCGCCGGCGCACTGGCCGTGCTGACGCTGATCGTGACGGTGCTACTGCCTGCGAAGCTCGGTCCGGCACAGTCCGCGCGCCAATAGGAGTCGCCGTGCGCCGCATCGAAGGTTACGTCATCGTCTCCAGCGACGGCATGATCGCGGATGCCAACGGCGTCATGCCGGATTCAATTCGCAACGACGCCGACCAAAGCTTCTTCCAGGCTGCCCTCGATCGGGCTGCGGTGATCCTGCAAGGCCGCCATTCACACGAAGGCGGTCCGCGCGCCGCACAACGCAAGCGTCTGATCCTTACGCGTCAGGTTGCAACGCTTGCGCCGGACTCAATGTATCCAAACTCTTTTTTATGGAATCCCGCCGGTTGCCCACTGCAAAACGCCATAGAGGCCCTCGGCGCAGCGGAGGGCACCGTCGCGGTGATCGGTGGCACCGAGGTGTTCAGTATGTTTCTGCCGCTGTACGACAGGTTCCATCTGTCGCACGCGCCGCACGCGAAGATCTTCGGCGGCCGCCCGGCGTTTAACGAAGTCGGGCCGACGGCGACGCCAGAAGACGTGCTAGCCCGCCATGGTCTTAAGCCTGGTGTACGCCAAGACCTCGACCCGGCTGCCGGAGTTTTCGTCGTAGCATGGGAGCGATAATCTTGCCCCCGGTCCGCCAAGACGCAGCGCGATGACGCTTCGGCCGCCCCAAGGCCATGCGCGCGCGGTGCCCGTGGTCGCGCTCGACTATGAGATCGCCCAGGAGCAGGCATCGGCACTCGGCCGGCTTGGCCGAGCCCTTGAAGCAGCACTCGCTGCGTTGGCTGAACACGATACCGCAGGGCCCGCCACTGACGTGCACCGCAAACAACTGGTGCAGCAAGCCAGCGAGGCGCTGTGGCGCTTTATCGTCCAGCGCGAGGCCTGTGGCCTGCGCGACCCGCGGCCGGTCATCCGCGACTATCGCGTCCCGGCCGAAGTTTATGCCCGGATAGGGGCGCACGGGCCTCGCTGAATTCGCATCATCCAACGGCGGTCTGCCGTCGCCCGTTTGCCGCTGTCCGCCGTTTGTTGTGATTTCGTTAACCTGCAGAAGACGAGCGGCGGTCGGCAAGGGTTTGTTCACCCTTTCGACGGCATTCTGCCTGTTAGTTCAATGGCGTGCGACGTCGCGTAGCATGATGCGTACCCTTCCTTTGCTCGATGAACTCGAGACCGCGCTCACGTCCGGCACCAACACACGCCGGATCGAGATGCTCACGCGCATCACCGATCTGTTCGTCGTCGGAGCGGCGCGTCTTTCCGAAGATCAGATCGGCGTGTTCGATGACGTCATGGTCCGCCTGGTGCAGACCATCGAGGCCAAGGCGCGCGCCAAGTTGTCGAACCGTCTGGCGTCGATTGGCAATGCTCCCACCAAAATCGTCAACATGCTCGCGTTTGACGACGACATTGAGGTCGCGGCGCCGGTGCTTCGCCAGTCGGAACGGATCGGCGAGCGCGAGTTGCTGGCGAATGCAGCAAGCAAGAGCCAGCAGCATCTGGCCGCAATCGCGGAGCGAACCTCGCTCCCCGAAGCAATCACCGATGTCCTGGTCGAGCGCGGCGACCGCGACGTCGTCCATACGGTGGCGAAAAACTCGGGCGCCCGCTTCTCCGACGCGGGCTTCCGTGCCCTGGTACAGCGATCGGCCGGTGACGACGTACTTGCAACCGAGGTGGGCCGCCGGCGCGATATTCCGCGGCCCCATTTCCTCATGCTGCTGGAAAAAGCCTCAAGCGCAGTGCGGGCGAGACTCGAAGCCGAAAATCCGGCCGCCGGCAGCGCGGTCGAGGGCGTAGTCGCCGAAGTCGTTGGCGGTATTCGCAACGACGCGCGCAACGCCTCGCCCGATTTTGCCGCCGCACAGGCATCGGTGGAACGGCAAAACCGCATCCGCCGCATTGGCGAAGCGGAGATCTATCAGTATGCGCGCGATCGCAAATTCGAAGAAACCGCGATCGCGCTGTCGCTATTGTGCGAAACGCCGATCGACGTGGTCGAACGGGCGCTGCTCGATCCTGGCGCCGAGATCGTGTTGATCCTTGCCAAGGTGGCGGGGCTATCGTCGACCACCACCAAGGCCATCTTGCTACTGCGCGCTGCCGACCGCGGCCTGTCGGCGAGCGACCTCGACCGCGCACTGGCAAGCTTCAGCCGGTTGCAGCCGGAAACGGCGAGCCGAGTGCTTGGCTTCTTCCGCACCCGTGCAAAAAAGCCAGCGCAGCCCATGGTGCCGCCGGCCGTCGCCGTCAACGGATAAATCCGTCGCCCCAACGAGCGCGCCGGCCGATGGCGCCGCCGCTAGGCGAGTTGCGGCAGCAATTTGAGCGCGCCGCTCCGATCGATGGATGCTCGATCGGTGGCCGAGAAAGGATACGCCTCCAAACCTTTCGCCGCCTCCGCGGCCTCGCGATACGGAAAGTCCGAGCCGAATAGGATCTGCGAAACGGGCACCATCTTCAGCAGCGCCGCAAATTGGCCGGGCTCGTTACCTTGTGCGATCTCATAAAAGTACCGGCGGATGATCGGGTCTGGTCCATCCGGCATGCGGGGATCTTTACGCACAAGCTGCTCGCGAATGAAGCGGCCGACCAGAAACGGCAGCGTGCCGCCGCTGTGCGACCAAATGAATTTGACGTCCGCGGTACGGAAGGCAGTGCCACCTTTGCCGAAGATCAGGCTGGCGATGGTCCGGGTCGTGTCGGTTGCGAACTCGATCGAGCTCGGCCCGACGCCGTCGGCCAAGTGCGTGCAGCAGGCCGGATTGAGGGGATGCGTGTAGACCACGGCCTTGCGCCGATTGAGTTCCTCGAACACCGGCACAAAGGCAGGATCACCCTGATATTTATCGCCATAGCTGGTGTAGAGGCCAATGCCATCGGCCTTGAGCACATCGAGCGCGTATTCGATCTCGCGCAGGCTGCCATCGGTGTCGGGAAGCGGAATCGCGGCGAACAGGCCGAAGCGGTGCGGATTGTCTGCTTTCAGTTTCGCCCCATACTCGTTGCACGCGCGCGCCAGCGAGCGGCCTTCGGCGACATCGCCAAACCAAACGCCGGGTGGCACCAGGGAGAGAACGGCGGTCCCGACGCCCGCCTTTTCCATATCGGCGAATGTCGCTTGGAGCGACCATTTCGGCCCGCCACCGCCATGCTTCGCCAACGCGGCGGCATGAACCGGCGGCACGTAATGGTGGTGCACGTCGATGCGGGCGGGCTCGGGAGCCGCCTGAGCGGCCATGATCGCGG
>Ga0208849_1001375_pt1 | contig 17212 bp, 18 predicted proteins | sample NGESurdeep072012_10_FD_184470 | JGI IMG/M metagenome (GOLD analysis project Ga0208849, IMG submission 184470) | Arctic peat soil microbial communities from Barrow, Alaska - NGEE Surface sample 53-3 deep-072012 (SPAdes) | ecosystem: Environmental > Terrestrial > Soil > Wetlands > Peat ...
CTTCCCGATTACACTGAATCGGGAAGCGCTCTAGTTTCATAGATTTGGTCGCATTTTCTTCGGAAAACCGGTGGCCACTTTTCCGGAAAATGCTCTAGGTCGTTGTCGGCGACTCGTCTCGCCGGGCATTCAGCGCCGCGATAAACCGCTGTTTGATCGCATGTCCGTCGCGCAGCGGCAGCACACGCGGAGTATCTTCGGCGCCGATGTGAGCGCTGATCAGGATCGGTCCCTCGCCCGAATGCACCAGCGACCGGGCGTCCGCCGTCTCGTCTATGCGCGAGACGGATCGCGCCTGCCTGAAGCGGCATGCGAGCGCCGTGGCGACGAGATCGATGCCCGATTGCGTGGCGCTCGCCTGCATGCCGGTCTCGCCGTAATGCGCATTATCGAGAACGATGATGACGAGGTTCTTCGGCTGCTTGACCCCGATGGTGGCGAGACTGCCGACACCCATCAGCATGTCGCCGTCGCCGGTGAGCACGGCGACGCGCCGATCCGGCCGCGCCAGCGCGAGCCCAAGCCCGATCATCGCCGTGCCGCCCATGGCGCCCCAGAGATAAAAGTCCAGCGGATGGTCGCCGGCGGCGGCAACGTCGTAGGTCGCCGCACCGAGCCCGCTGACGACCAGCAGACCGCCGCGGTCGATCAGAAGTTGTTTTACGAATTCGCGCCGCTCCAGCATCAGCGCACCCATTGCTTGCGGCCGATCAGCCGTTGCGACAGCAAAATGGCGATCTGCAGATTACCGTCGAAAGCCATATCGCAGCCGGCGCCGACAATGTCCTCGACGTCTTCGGCTTGTTCGATCCGGTAGGTGAGAAAACCCGAAAGCCGCAGCACCTCATCGGTGATCGACCCCATCGGCACCTGCCATTGATTGAACTCGCCGAACTCGCCGCGCATCGTGACCAGCACAACGCAGCCGAACCCGCAATTGCGCAACAGCGAAAACATGTTGATGCAATTGCCCACTCCGCTCGACTGCATCAGGAGAGCCGCTCGCTGCCCGCCCAGCGCCGCACCGGCGACCAGCCCCACGCCTTCTTCCTCAGTGGTCAGCACCACATCGGCAATGTTTGGATCGGCTTGGCAAAGACTGATGAGCCGGATGTGACCGGCGTCGGGCACATAGCCGACCTGACGAATGCCGACGCGGCGAAACTGCGCGTAGATCGTATCAGGCCAGGATGCTTCGATGGTTGCCGGCGTGTGCAATGGACGTCCCTCTGAAATTTCGCCCACTTATATCACGCATTACTCGGCGACAGGGCCGGCACTCCACGGATCATATCGGCGGCCTTTTCGGCGATCATGATCACCGGCGCATTGATGTTGCCACCAACGAGGTCCGGAAATACCGAAGCATCGATCACGCGCAGCGCCTCCACCCCACGCACGCGCAGCTGTGCGTCGACCACCGCGCCTTCGTCCACGCCCATGCGGCAGGTGCCGGCCGGGTGATGCACCGTAATGGCGGTCGCGCGGATATGAGCATCGATCTCGGCGTCCGAATTCAACGGCGGCAGCTCGGCGCCGACGAACGGCTTGAGCGGTGTTTGGCGGCCGACTTCACGCGCCATGCGCAGGCCATCGCGCAGGATTTTCAGATCATCCCCGGCGCTGAGAAAGTTTTGGAAAATTCGCGGCAGCGCACGCGGGTCGGCCGACGCAAGCTCGACCCGTCCTCGGCTCTGCGGCCGCAGCAATGCGACGCGGCAGCCAAACGTATCGGGAAAGCTCGGCAGGAAGGGCGGCAGATAGGGTTTTGCCATCATCGAGCCGGCGTTGAGCAAAAACTGCACATTGGGCAACTTCGCCTCGGCACCGGTGCGCAGAAACGCAAACAGTCCACCCGGTACGTCGCTCGCGAAGCCTGAACCGAACAGATACGCCTTGACGAGTTCGCGCGCGATGCGATCAAGCCGCATCGCCCGGTGGAAGTTGCCTGGCTGCTTGCGTGCGTAGGTCAGGCCTGCGGAAATGTGATCCTGAAGATTTTTGCCGACGCCCGGAAGCGGCGCCTTCACCTCGATCCCATGGGCGTGCAGCTCACCCGGATCGCCGACGCCGGAAAGCATCAGCACTTGCGGCGAGTTGATGACGCCGCCGGCAAGCAGCACTTCACGCGCAGCGCGCACGCGAACGGTTTCGCCGCTGCGAGACATATATTCCACGCCGACAGCGCGATCGCGTTCGATGAGGACACGGCTGACCAATACGCCAACCTCGACGCGCAGGTTTTTCCGCCCCATCGCGGGTTTCAAATAGGCGAGCGCCGCGCTGCAGCGGCGGCCGTTGCGGATCGTCGACTGCCAGCGGCTAAAGCCCTCCTGTGTGCGGCCGTTGTAGTCTCCGGTCCACGGATGGCCGGCAAGCGCACCGGCCTCGGCATAAGCTTCGACCAACGGATCGGCGAAGCGGCTGAGCTGGGTGGTCAATGGTCCGTCGCCGCCACGATATTGGGTCGAACCGCTTTCCCAGGATTCCTGCCGCTGGAAATACGGCAACACGTGTGCGTACGACCATTGGCTAAGTCCGGCCGCGGCCCAGCGGTCATAGTCGCCGCGATGGCCGCGCACGTAGGCCATGGCATTGATCGATGACGAGCCCCCGATCACCTTGCCGCGCGCGCATTCGATCCGCCGCCCATTCAGTTCGGGTTCGGGCTCCGAGAAATACATCCAGTCGTGCATGCGACGATTAAGAATACGGCCCCAGCCGAGCGGAATATGGATCCAGGGATCGCGGTCCCAGCCGCCGGCTTCGAGCACCAGGACCCGGGCATCTTCTGAAAGCCGGTTCGCCAGCGTGCACCCGGACGAGCCCGCTCCAACGATGACGTAGTCGTATTCGGCAGCGCTGACGGGGGTCGGCATCACGCATTGCTCGGCGCAAGCGAGGCACGACCGCGGATCATGTCGGCGGCTTTCTCGGCGATCATGATCACCACGGCGTTGATGTTGCCGCCAATCAGGTCCGGCATGACCGAGGCATCGACCACGCGCAGCGCCTCGACGCCGCGCACGCGGCATTCCGGATCGACCACGGACTCGCTGTCGCTGCCCATTCGGCACGTGCTGATCGGATGATAAACCGTAATGCCGGTTGAGCGGACATGAGCATCGATTTCGGCGTCGGTCTTGAGCGGCGTCACCTCGGAGTCCACGTAAGGAGCGATCGGACTCTGGCGACCGACATCCACCGCCATGCGCATTCCTGCGCGCAAAATTTTCAGATCATCCTGATCGCTGAGGAAGTTCAATTCGATGCGCAGTGCCGCTCGCGGATCGGCAGACCTGAGCGAAACGCGACCGCGGCTTTTTGGCCGCAACAACGCTACACGACAGCCGAACGTATCCGCGAAGCTCGGCAGGAATGGCGGCAAATAGGGCTGCGCTGCCAGCGAGCCGGCCCGAAACAGGAATTGGACGTCAGGCAACTTCGGATCGAGTCCTGTCTTCAGGAACGCCGTAATCCCACCAGGAACATCGCTCGCGAAGCCGGTGCCGAACAAATAGGCCTTGGCGAGATCCAGCAGAATGCGATCGAGCCGCATCTCGTGATGGAATTTTCCCGGCGTCTTCCTGACATAGCCGACGTCCGCCGAGAGATGATCCTGCAGGTTTTTGCCGACGCCGGTAAGCGGCACTTTTGTTTCAATGCCGTGAGCCTTGAGTTCGCTTGGATCGCCGATGCCGGACAGCATCAGGAGTTGCGGTGAATTGATTGCGCCGCCGGCCAGGATGACTTCGCGGCCGGCAAAGGCACGCACGGGATCGCCGCTTTCATTCGTGTATTCAACGCCGGCAGCGCGATGCCCCTCAATGAGGACACGATTGACGAGGGCGCCGACTTCAACGCGCAGGTTTCCCCGCCTCAAAACCGGTCTCAGATAGGCGACTGCAGCGCTGCAGCGGCGGCCGTTTCGAATTGTGACCTGTCGGGCCGCGAAGCCCTCCTGTTGGCGGCCATTGAAATCGTCGGTCCAGCCATAGCCGGCGGCGGCGCCCGCCGCCGCAAAAGCCTCAACGATGGGATCGGAAAAGCTAGTTCGCCGCGTCGAGAGCGGGCCATCACCGCCGCGATATTGGTCCGTGCCGCCGTCCCAGGATTCCTGGCGCCGGAAATAGGGCAGCACATGCGCATAGGACCATTGCGCCAGCCCACTAGCCGCCCACCGGTCGTAGTCGCCGCGATGGCCCCGCACATACGCCATCGCATTGATCGAGGAAGAACCGCCGATGACTTTGCCGCGCGGAATTTCGATCCGACGGCCGTTCATGCCGGGCTCGGGCTCGGTCGAATACATCCAATCGTGCATGCGCCGCGCCATCATGCGGCCCCAGGCCAGCGGGATGTGTATCCAGGGATCGCGGTCCCATCCGCCAACCTCGAGCACCAGGACCCGCGAGTCTTCAGACAACCGGTTGGCGAGGGTACAACCGGCGGAGCCGGCACCCACGATGATGAAATCGTACTCGTTGGCATTCGCGGGCGGCATGACGGGCCTTCGCCTTTGCTGAGATGAGCCCCATCATCTGCGAATGCGGGGCCTTTGCAAATAGCGAGAGCGCTTATTATTGTGCCGGACTTGAGCCAAGAAGCAGAAACGGAGAAGTAGCATGGCCACCAGACTTCGCCACATCGCCATCATCGTTCCCGATCCCGAAAAGGCGGCAAAATTCTTCGAGGACGCTTTCGGCATGACGCGCGCCGGCACCGCCCGCCGCGGCATCTACATGAGCGACGGCACCATGAACGTTGCTCTGCTCAAAACCGAAGGTGACGAGAAGACCGGCCTTTATCATTTCGGCATGTGGGTCGACGATCTCGATGAGGCGGAGAAGAAGGTCACGCAAGCCGGCGGCAGCTACCTGGCCGGGCGGCCGACCTCGCCGAATTCGTTCTACGAAGCAAAATATCGTAATCCCGATGGCGTCGTATTCGATCTCACGCACCACGGCTGGGCTGGCGCCACCAAGGAAGTGGTGGCGAAGACGTAAGTTTATGCCGTCATCCTGACATGGCCGCGCAGGCCCTCGATGGATGCCGGCTGCGGTGCCTAGGGCCGTCGCCCCTCGAGGCTCGCCATAGCGCGTGAAAGACGCGCGTAAACGTGCTGACGGCTCGCACCTCGGGGTGACGGACAACACACAATGCCTCCCTACCCCAATCGTATCGTCGTCATTGGCGCAGGGCCGGTCGGTCTCTGCCTGTCACTGGCGCTCGCCCAAGCGGATCAAAAAGTCTGCCTCGTCGAGGCACTGGGCGACGACAACTTCCTCGAACAGGTGCCACGTGCGGGGACCAACCATCCCGCCACGCTGGAAATGTTCGATCGCCTCGGCCTTTATCAAAGACTCGAACCGCGCGGCATTATCGCCCCGGTGTTTCATTACTGGGATCGGCACGAGAACGCACTGACCGCCGCCTTCGATCACGGCGATCTGAAGAACGACACGCGCTTTCCGTATGTGCTGCAATGCGAGCGCATCAAGATTGTCGAAGAGGCGCTGAAAATGGTGAAGGCACAGCCCAACATCGACCTGCGCCTCAACACCGAGTTTATCTCCTTCACGCAGGACGGCGACGGCGTCACTGCACGGGTCCGCAACATCGACGGCGAAGAGGAGACGATCGCCGGCGGCTATCTTGTCAGCGCCGAGGGTGCACGCAGCATCGTGCGCAGGGACCTCGACATTGCGTTCGAGGGCTTCACCTACGACGATCGGACGCTCAACATCGAAGTGGCCTACGATTTCACGCGGCACGGCTACGCGCACCGCAACTACATTTCCGACCCGAACGAGTGGTCTAATCTGTTCCACTGGAAGGGCCCGCCCGACCGCTGGCGCGTGCATTTCCCGACTGATCCGAAGGCCGATGAAGAAGCCGTGATGCGGCCGGAAGCATTGCAGGCGCAGTTGCAGCGCTTTCTGCCGACCGGAAAGCCGTTCGACATCGTCGGCTGCAATCTTTACGTGGTGCACCAACGGGTAGCGGATAAGTTTCGCGTCGGGCGCGCGATCCTGGCCGGCGATTCCGCCCACGTGAACAGCCCGATCGGTGCCATGGGGATGAACTCGGGCGTACACGACGCCATGAACCTCGCCGATAAGCTTATCGCCATGGCACGCGGCGAAGCTGACGACAGCGTACTCGATCGTTATGAGCGGCAGCGCCGACACGTGGCCGTGGCGCACACCCAGGCGCAGACCATTCGCAACAAGCGCTTGCTTGCCGAAAAGGATCCGGCGGTACGCCAGCGCAATCGCGATGACCTGCGGCGAACGTCGGAAAACCGGGAGCTGGCGCGAAAATTCCTGCTGCGCACGGCGTTGTTCGAAAGCCTGCGCGAAGCCGACGCCATCGAGTGACAACCAGGAGCACCTAGCATGCGATGCAAAGCGCTGATGTTTGCCGTTGCGGCGACTATAGGCATATTGGCCGGCGCGCCGTCCGGCGCGCGCGCGGCGGCTTGGCCAGACCGGCCTATTCATCTGATCGTGCCATTTCCGGCCGGCAGCAGCTCCGACATCGTGGCTCGTATCGTCGCGCATGCTTTGGGCGAAAAACTCGGTCAGACCATCGTGGTCGAAAATCGGCCCGGCGCCAGCGGCGAGATCGCCGCCGAATATGTCGCGCATGCGACTCCCGACGGCTATACGCTCGGGCTTATCAATACGAGCTTCACGCTGCTGCCGAGCCTGACGACCACGCACAAATTCGATCCGATCAAAAGCTTCGCGCCGGTTTCGATGCTCGGGGCCTCGCCCTTCATTCTCGCCAGCTATCCGGGCGTTCCGGTGCATACCGTGCAAGACGTCATCAAGCTTGCGAAGGCCGCGCCTGGAAAACAAACGTTTGCCGAGGCAGGGCCTGCGACGCTCGCCAATCTGGCCGGCGTCTTGTTCAACAAGATGGCTGACGTGCAAATAACGGCGGTGGCTTATCGGGGCACCGAGCAGGAAGTGCCTGATTTGATCGCCGGTCGCGTGGATATGGCCTACGTAACCATTCCGCCCACGCTACCGCTCATTCAACAGAACAAGGTTCGGGCGATTGCCGTGACCGGGGCAAAGCGCAGCCCGGCGCTGCCGGATGTCCCGACAATCGCCGAGGCCGGCTTATCGGGCTACGAGGCCGTGCTCTGGCAGGCCCTCAACGCGCCGGCGGGCACGCCGGCCGCAATCCTGGCTCGACTCAATACGGCGACCAACGCCCTTCTGCACGAGCCGAAAACAACGGCGGCTTTGGCGAAAATCGGGGTCGAACCCGAGCCTAGTACGTCACAGCAACTTGCCGACCGCATCGCCGCCGATATCAAAAAGTGGCATGAGGTCATCGTCAGCGCCGGCATCAAAGTCCAATAGGCCACCGCCGCTTGACGCTCGGTGGGCCGCGGCAGATGCTGTTGTGGCGACAGAGGCGTTGGCTGCATCTGTCCCCCATCTGCGGAGGCTTTCATGGCTGCTCGGCTCCGTCACATCGCGCTGTCCGTTCCCGACCCCGACAAGGCGGCAAAGTTTTTTGAGGAAGCCTTCGGCATGAAGGTGGTCGGCAAGGCTGGTATCGGCTGCTACGTCTCCGACGGCACCGTCAATGTTGCGCTGCTGAAATACGACGACGAAGTTCCAGGCTTTCACAAGGGCTACCACGGCCTGGTGCATTTCGGCATGTGGGTCGATGACCTTGAGGAAAGCTCCAAGAAGGCGATAGACGCCGGCGCCAGTTATTTCGGCGGCGCGCCGCAGAACAATCCGCATGCTTTCTATGAGGTCAAATACAAGGATCCGAACGGCATTATCTTCGATCTCACGCACAACGGCTGGCGCGGCGCGGTGAAGGAAGTGGTGCCGGCCGAGGTCGAGACGGTCCCGGCCGAATAGGCCTTGCTGGGCCGGCAGATTATGTAAGGCGGCGCCGTCAGCACCGCCAAGGCAGCTTGTCGGCGTCTTCAACGAAAAACCACGCCCCCTCGCCGAGCTCGACGGGGAAAGCCGCCGTTATTCCATCTTCGAACGTGTGCCAGTCGAGATCGGCGCGCTCGACGGCGCGCTCGGCGGCAGTGAGCGATTGCACGCGCAGTGCGTAGCCGACCATGAACGGCAGCCGTGTTATCGGCACCTCGGGTATCCGTTCGGTTATACGATTGCAGTTGACGAAATAGACTCCGCCGCGATCGAGATGCAACACGGCGCCGCCCGAGGTTCTCCTCGCCGTACGGCCGGTAAAGCGGGCGAACCGTGCCGAGGCCTCTTCGATATCGGCCACCGCGATCACCACATCGATCAGGCCGGTGGCACTGTTGGGATGATTGAGCCAACGCTTCTGCCACACCGCCTGCTCGGTGTGGTGGGTCAGCATTTGGATGCGACCCTCAGGCATGACCCCGGGCTCGACCCGCGCGATCGTGAAGGCGGCCGTTGCCGTGCCTGCGTCAGTGTCGACGGGGCGCGACATATGAACCAAATCGCGTACCGCAAAACCACTCCCGGCAAGCCGGCGGTGCGCTGCTTCCGCGTCGGCGACAACAAAAGCCGCAAGATGCAAACCCGCATACTGCTCCAGCATCGCGTCGAATTCGCGGGCCAGCGGCGTATCGGCGGTTTTGAACAGCACTTCGGCATAACCGCGCTCGAACATCGCGGTGATATTCCCGGTCCCGGTCGGTCGCGCACCGCCGGAAGGATTGGGGTTGACCTGAATCGAGATTGGCGTCGGCGCAAAGCCGCACTGGATCAGCGCGCGTTGCGCCGCGTCGGCGTCGCGAACGAAATGGGCGACGTGATCGAGAAAAATTTCATCGCCGGCGGGAAGCCGGCGGTCGACCTCGTTCGGCATGGCGGACGGCACGAGACACCCTCGATCATCACTGGATTTGGCAAGCATTACTGCGATTTGGCAAGGCCAGCAGTTTCGACGATCTTGCCCCATCGGACGAATTCAGTCTTCAAAAAAGACGCAAGCTCGTCTGGGCTGCCTTTGCCGATCGGAATCATGCCGAGGTCGCTCATCCGCACGCTCACATCCGGCAGTGCGACGGCCGTGTTGAGCTGCGTGTTGAGCTTGGCGACAATAACGTCCGGCGTCTTGGCCGGCGCGACCACCCCTTGCCACGCGGCGATATCGAAACCCGGAACGCCGACATCGGCAAGTGGCGGAACCTCGGGCAGCGCCGCCAGGCGCTTCGTCGTCGTCACCGCCAGCGGGCGAATCTTGCCGCCGTTGATAAGCCCCTGCGCCGGACCGTAGTCGGCAAACATGAGCTGAATGTAGCCGCCGATCAGGTCGTGCAGCGCCGGCACCGTGCCGTGGTACGGCACGTGGGTCATTTTGATGCCGGTAATCTTGGCAAACAGCGCACCGGCAAGATGATGAAATGCACCGATCCCGCCGGAGCCGTAGCTCAACGGCCGCTGCTTGGAGAGTTTAATGAGATCGTCGACGTCGTAGACCGGCAACGACGATCTGACGACCAGCACAAACGGCACCGAGGCGATCAGCGCAAGCAACACCAGATCCTTGACGGGGTCGTACGGCAGCTTGCGGTACAGGGTGGCGTCGATCGCCAGCGTCGAAACCGCCATCATGATCGTGTAACCGTCGGGCAGCGATTTGGCGACGAAGTTGGTCGCAATTACCGTCCCTTCGCCCGGCCGGTTCAGAACATTGAATGGCTTGCCGAATTGCTGCTGCAGTATTCCGCCCAGCAGGTGCGCAAGCGTATCGGTGCCGCCGCCTGGCGCATACGGGACCACGAATGTGACCTGATGGGTGGGGTATTCGCCGGGCTCCTCGGCCGCGCATGCGTTTTTGACCAGGAACGGCGATAACGCCGGCAGTGCGCTGGCGAGAATCGTGCGGCGGGACAGTGTTCTCATTGCGGTCTTCTCCGTCCCACCCCGCCCTGGCTCGCCGGCACCAACCCCAGGCCGTTCTCCCGCTCCACAACTTCGCGGAATCCGCGTGACCTGCCAAGACAATAGCGGCAAGCCGGCGGCGGCACGTCGCCGCAACCGTGGTAACACTAATCGGCACCGCTTTATTGCGCCGCGCTTTCCGGCCTGACGCGCTCACTTTGCCTTTTCTTGACAGTGACTTACCGGCCGGTCATAAGAGCGCCGCTACGGCGCGACTTGGGCATGGCCAAATGGCTGCACCCTGCGCGCCGGTAAGCATCCATATCATCGACTGCAAAAAGCCGGTCCGGAGAATATCCGCGCACCGGGTTCGAACACGGAGAAAATGATGTTCGCGGTCTTCAAAACGGGCGGTAAGCAATACCGCGTTGCCGCCGAAGAAGTGCTCAAGGTCGACAAGCTCAAGGGCGAACCGGGCGAAATCATCGAATTCGGCGAAGTCCTGGTTGTCGGCGGCGATGCCGTAACGTTGGGTACACCGACGATCGCGGGCGCGACCGTGGCGGCCGAAGTGCTCGACCACGCGCGCGGGCGAAAGATCATTGCGTTCAAGAAGCGCCGGCGGAAGAATTCGCGCCGCAAGCGCGGTCACCGCCAGGAATTCACGGTGCTCCGCATTACCGAGATTTTGACCGACGGCAAAAAGCCGAGCAAAACGGCAAAATCCAAGGAAGCGGCAAAGGAAGCGGCGAACGAAGCGGCACCGGCGGCATAGAAATACCCCACGCTGGTGATGCTTTTGTCACGAATCCGGTATAAGTAGCAGCCAAGAGTTTGGAGCAGAGCTGATGGCTCACAAGAAGGCAGGTGGATCCTCGCGCAACGGCCGTGATTCGGCTGGGCAGCGCCTTGGGATCAAGATTTTCGGCGGCGAAGCAGCGATCGCCGGCAACATTATCGCGCGTCAGCGGGGCACCAAGTGGCATCCCGGCCGTAACGTCGGCATTGGCCGCGACCACACTCTGTTCGCGCTGGTCGACGGCAAGATCGAGTTCCGTACCAAGACCAAGGGCCGCGTTTTCGTATCGGTACTTCCGATGACGGAGGCCACGGCCCAGTAACACGGTGGATCAAATTGAGGTCCGCCGGCATCCAGTCCAACCGGCGGACCCGAATGGGCTCCGATAAAGGGGGAGACCGGGATGCCGGCTCCCCCTTTCGGTTTTTCGGCAGGAGCCCATGCCATGACTCTCGCGGAGCAAGATTTCACTCTCGCGGAACAAGATTTCAGCCCCAGCCCCAGGGAGCGCGAGTGCAGGGTTCCGGCCCTGGCGACCGAGCGGCTCGTGTTGCGTGCGCCGCAACGTGAAGACGCCCCGGACATCGCGCGCCTCGCCAATGACAAACGCATCGCGGTGAACACGGCGCGTATTCCGCATCCTTACGGCATCGCCGATGCCGAGCAGTTCATTGCCGCCGCGAACGGGCGAGACGGCGGAGCCGCATTCGTGATTACGCGGGAAGGCGAACTGATCGGCGGCTGCGGCGTCGACCCGCGCGATGACGGCCCCGAGATCGGCTACTGGCTCGGCGTGCCCTACTGGGGCTGCGGCTATGCCACTGAGGCGGTGCGCGCGCTCATCGATCACGCCTTCGGCGATTTGCAGCGCGAGGCGCTGCAAGCCGGCGCGCGCGTCAGCAATCCGGCATCGCGCCGCGTGCTGGAAAAGTGCGGCTTCCAATGGACCGGCGTCCGGCTCACGCGGGTGCGCGCGATCAATTCGGCAGCCCCGGCCGATCGGTTCCGGCTCGATCGCGGTCTTTGGGCCTCGCTGAAATCCTGGGGCGCGGTCAAGCACGTGGCGTGAATGGCCGAGATTCGTACCAAGCGGCTCCAGTTGCGCCCTTTGAGGGCAGGCGATGCCGAGCGCATTTTCGTGGCCTTCAATAACTGGGAAGTCGTGAGGCGACTCGCAGCCCCGCCCTGGCCCCATACGATTGAAGACACCCGTGCATTTGTCGCAAGGCGAATAGCGTTTCGTTCGGAGCCGACCGATGCGCTGCATGTCATCGAACTTTCGAACGCCCTGATCGGCGGCATTGACTGCACGCCGAGATGGCAGCAGCGGCCCGACGCGGCGCCGGTTTTGGGCTATTGGCTCGCCGAGCCCTTTTGGGGACAGGGCTACATGACCGAAGCCGCGCGGGCTTTCGTCGAAGAACTGTTCAGGTGGGGTGTTGGCGACCGTATCCGCTCGGGAGCATTTGCCGACAATCTCGCGTCGCTCCGCGTCCAGGAAAAGCTTGGCTTCATTCGCGTCGGGGAGTCGTCGCTGTTCTGCAATCCGCGCGGTGCGGAATTCCTTCATGTCAATACGGTGCTGACAAGGGACAGGTTCCTGGCAGGCCCGCCGTAGGACTATCGGCCCTATCGGCCAGCCGCCCGCGCCGATCGAAAAAGCGACGCGAGCCTGGCGACTAAGGCCGGTCCGAAAAAGCCTTGCGGATTTGACGGCGTCGCGTGATCCATCAGTTCCCAGCCTTCAATCAAAATTCGGGCATGCCGAAACGCGCTTTGAAAATCAGTGCCGGGCTGCAGCGCCTGCCTGAAAAACGCATCGCCGAAATAGGTCCAGTCTCGTTCCGGCGCGCAGCCGAACGAGGTATGCGTCGCGTCGGCTGCGGTCAGGACAATGGTATTGGCGTTCTGTAGCGGCGGCACGAAGATTCCAGAAAAACACGCCGAGACGATCACCACGCGGTTTTTGATGCCTTCGCGCGCGAAAGCGGCCGCGACATCTTGCGGCGTAAGATCAATCACCTGGTTCGGCAGCTGCAGGGCAACACCCTTGCGATCGCCGTGGGACGTCACGAAGAGAACGAGCACGTCGTTCTCCTTGTCCATCGCGTTGCCGACGACATGCACGGCCGCCTGGAAATTACGCAGCGTCGCGAGCGGCACGTAGGCCGCCGTAGCCGGATGATTGATCAGGCGAATCATACGATTCTTAATCGGCAAGACCCTGCCGATTGCAGTCAGCCCACCGTCGACCTCTTTGGCGAAGACATCGAGCGTGGCCCAACCGGCTATGCCGATGGCATAAATGTCAGTCTCGCCTTTGCGGTGCGGCGCAAGCGCCGCAGCCTCGGCTTGCAACAGCGCGGGCTGCCGCTGCTCCAGCCGGGCAAGCTCGCTGCTACGCACCGCAGGACCACCTGTTGACCCGCCTGGTGGGGACGAACCGGGCGGGCTTGGCCTGACCGGACGGTCCTGCGCTTGGACAGCGATTGCCCCGGCAAGGCAGATCGCACCAATCGACAATACAAATCTGAGCAATGACTGCACGCTTAACCCATTCGTGCCAGATTCACGTTCCACCAACCAGTTTCATTACTATATCAGGCGGTGCTTGGCGCTTGGCGCCGCATTTTGCGATTGTGTGACCGGGTGATCGGCCCTACGGAAGACCATGAAATTTCTCGATGAAGCCAAGGTCTATATCCGCTCCGGTGATGGCGGTAACGGCTGCGTGTCGTTCCGCCGTGAGAAGTTCATCGAGTACGGCGGCCCTAACGGCGGCGATGGCGGCAAAGGCGGCGACGTGATCGCGATCGCGGTCGATGGCCTCAACACGCTTATCGATTACCGCTACCAGCAGCATTTTTTCGCCAAGAACGGCCAGGCCGGCATGGGCAAGGATCGTCATGGCGCCAACGGCGTGGACGCGGTGCTTAAGGTGCCGTTCGGCACGCAAATCTACGAGGAAGACGGGTCAACGCTGATCGCCGATTTCACCGAACCCGAGCAGCAGATTGTGCTGCTGCGCGGCGGCAATGGCGGCTTCGGCAACGCGCATTTCAAGAGCTCGACCAATCGGGCGCCGCGGCGCGCCAATCCCGGACAGGCCGGCGAAGAACAGACCATCCGACTGCGCCTTAAGCTGATTGCGGACGCCGGCATCGTCGGGTTTCCGAACGCCGGAAAATCGACCTTTCTGGCAGCCGTCAGCGCGGCCAAGCCGAAAATCGCCGACTATCCCTTCACGACGCTCAATCCGCAGCTTGGCGTGGTCAACGTCGATGGCCGCGAGTTCGTGCTTGCCGATATTCCGGGCCTGATCGAAGGCGCGCACGAAGGCACCGGCCTCGGCGACCGTTTCCTCGGCCATATCGAACGTTGCCGTGTGCTGCTGCATCTGGTCGACGGCACCGCCGGGGACGCCGGCGAAGCCTACAAGACCGTCCGTAGCGAACTTGTCGCTTACGGTCATGAACTGGCGCAGAAGCCGGAGGTCGTCGCGCTGAACAAATCCGACGCCATGACCGCGGCCGAGATCAGACAGCAGGTGGCGCGGCTCAAGCGTGCCGCCAAGAAAACACCGCTTGTTATCTCCGCGGTGAGCCGCAACGGCGTGCGAGACGCACTTCGCGCACTTCTCAAGATCGTTGATGCAGCACACGACGGCGGCAGCAAACGCCGCGCCGAAAGCGCAGCCTGGCAGCCCTGACCGAACCGCTAACTGTCACGCGGTCAGCCGCGATAGCAGAAAAATTCCAGTGAACCGTCGCGCTCAATTCGCGGCAGCAGATCAATCTCCCACGCCAAGTATTCTTTCATGGCCGCGGTGACGTCCCCGGAGCGCTCGTAGGGTTTGCGCCACTGGTCCGCGGCCTCGTCGGCCATCAGCGGCTCGACCGACGTTTCGCAGCCCGCGGCCTTCCAGGCGGCGTTACCGCCGGCCAGGAAGCGCACGGGAACGTCGGTGAGCGCCTTCGCCTCGGCAACCGCCAGGCGCGCTACAACGCCATCTTCAGACGTGAGCACCAGCGTTCCACGCAGCGGAGTTTTCGCGAGCGCGCGGTCAAGCCGGCTACGGATCCCAAACCAGGCGCCGGGAATGTGCTCTCTGAGGTAGTCCCGACTAAGCGACAGATCGAGCACGGTGGCTCCGTCGCGGGCGAATAAATCGCCAAACTCGTCGAGTTCGAGCGCTGCATCGTCGCGAGATTCCGTGTCGAGCATCGAAGCCGCTGGCCAGCCAGTCTCCGTTCCCACGGCGGCCAACACGAATACGTCGCGCCAGCCCATCTGGCGCAGCCAGGATGCCGTCATCAGCGCACGCACTTCGGCATCGTCGACCAGCACGAGGGCCGCACCCAGCGTGCCGACATACTGATCCGTCGCTTGCACCAGTTGGCCGCCGGGCGCCGACGCTGCGCCCGGCACGTGGCCCGCCTGGTACTCGGCGGGATCGCGGACGTCGAACAGATAGACGGTACGCTGTACATCTGCTCGTAGCGCATCAAGTCCGGCACGATCGATGACCCTGACGCCGCAGGTATCCGCGACACGTTGCGCGGCCTGTCGCGCCCACGCCAGAGTCCCTTCGGAAACTCCGGGCGCACGCCGGTTTTTGCCGCTCTCGCAATTAAAGCCGGCAAGACTCCAGCCCATGGTTCCGTTGCGCAACGCCACGACCTTGTTGGGCAGTCCGGCATTGATCAGCGACTGCGCACCGATGATGCTCCGGGTGCGCCCGGCGCAATTGACAACGACAGTCGTCTGCGGCGAAGGCGCGACCTCACGTGCGCGTAAAACCAGCTCCGCACCGGGAACGTTGATCGCACTCGGAATCGACACCCGCGCGTATTCATCGAATGGGCGGCTGTCGAGGACCGCAATATCGGCGCCCTCACGGATGAGCTGCTCCAGTTCGCCGGCGGATATGCCGGGCGTATGGTTGGCGTGCTCGATGAATTCCCCGAACGCCTTGCTCGGTACATTGACGCCCGAGAACAGTTCGAAGCCGGCCGCCGTCCCCGCCGCAACGCCGCCGTCCAAAACCGCCACATCGGTGTAGCCGTTGCGCAAAAGGATCGCGGCCGCGCGCGCAGCGAGACCGTCATCGTCATCGCACAGCACAACACGGGTTCCGCGTCGCGGCACGAATTGGACAAATTTCAGTTCAAACCGGCTGAGCGGTATCGAGCGCGCCAGCAACAAGTGATTCTTGGAGAAGATCAGTTCCTCGCGCACATCGACCAGCGCGAGTTCCTTCCCATCTACCAGCATGCCACGGAGTGCGCGCGCGCTCACCCGCTGTGGCGACGACACAGCCAGAGCATGGGAATTCGTCGCAGCGGGATTGGAAGTTGCCGAACTCACGTCGCTTGCTGGGGCGTCATCTGGTGCACTTCGCCGGTCTTCAAATCGAAGCGCACGCGGTTGATCCGATCAAGGTTTGTCCCGGTCACGCGAATGAACCGGGCGTAATCGGGATAGTTTATCGAATGAATTTTGCCGTCCTGATAGATGCCGGCGTGGCCGGGCGTGAGCCGGTATTTCTTCACCGGCGTGAGCGTGGCGTGCTTGGCATCGGCGCCGTTATCCTCACGCTCCCATTCGGTCATCTCGGTGTAGTGGGTCGCCTGACCATAAATCGCCCATGAGGCGCCGTGATCGTGCGGCGGAGACACCCGTGCCTTGTCGTTGATATGGGCGAGGATCTGAAAGCCCAGATCGGGGTCGTCGTACAAAACATGCAAACCGCGCGGGGTGCCCTCGCCGCAATGTTGGCTGATGAAGTCAGGATTGGCGAGCAGCGATTCCAATTTGACGCGAACCTCCTCGCGGCCATCGGGGCCGGGATCGCGCTTGAGGGTCGAGCGGCAGTCGTCGATGAACTGATCGAGCTGGTAGGCCATGAGGTCGCTCCGAATGAGTGGTCATCTGGCCCCTAATGTCGCGCATTCGCGCGCCCGGCGCCAGCGGCATCCAGCCCTCTTCGATTAAGTCGCCGCAGACGCTAGATTGACGGCATGTTTGGCCTGCCCCGCAGCTACGATCGCGCCCGCAACGTCAGGCTGGACACCCTGGTCCGGCTGCGTTGGCTCGCGGTTTTTGGCCAATTGGCCGCACTGCTGGTGGTGCATTTCGGCCTCGATTATGTCGTGGTTCCGATCTGGTCCTGCCTCGCCGTCATCGCGGTAGCCGTACTGCTGAACGTGGCGTTGCGGTTTGGCTTTCCCAAGACGCAGTGGCTCGATTCGGACCGTGCGGCCTGGCTTCTGGGCTTCGACATCGCCGAACTCGCGGCATTGCTCTACCTTACCGGAGGCTTGGAGAACCCGTTTTCGTTCCTGCTGCTTGGCCCAGTCCTGATCTCGGCCACTGCACTGCCGCCGCGCATGACCCTGCTGATCGGAACCTTCGCCATGCTGTGCGCGACGGTGCTGGTCTTTTTCCACTACGACCTGCCGTGGGAAACGCCGCACGGGCTCGAGCTTCCCGAAATCTACATGGTGGGAGTCTGGTTATCGATCCTGCTCGCGATCGGCTATATCGG
>Ga0208849_1001376_pt1 | contig 17192 bp, 16 predicted proteins | sample NGESurdeep072012_10_FD_184470 | JGI IMG/M metagenome (GOLD analysis project Ga0208849, IMG submission 184470) | Arctic peat soil microbial communities from Barrow, Alaska - NGEE Surface sample 53-3 deep-072012 (SPAdes) | ecosystem: Environmental > Terrestrial > Soil > Wetlands > Peat ...
CGGCACATCGGCGCCGAGGCGCTGCACAGCGAGGCCATCGCCGCCGGCATCAGGGTTTCGCTGGCGACCGTGTATAATACGCTGCATCAGTTTACCGCGGCCGGCATCCTGCGTCAGGTGGTGGTGGAACCGGCGCGCAGCTATTTCGACACCAACACCGGCAACCACCAGCATTTCTACAATGACGAAGACCGCACCCTGATCGACATTCCGGACCAGGCGATCGCCGTGTCGGGCGTGCCGCAGCCGCCGAAAGGCACCGCGATCGAGCGGGTGGATGTCGTCATTCGAGTCCGGCGCGCCTGACGGCGGCCGCCAATCCTCATATTAGAACCATTCTAATCTATTGACTCGGCCATTGCCCCACGCCATTCTCCTTTTCGACATTGCGCGGCGCCCGCGCTCGCGCGACGGCTTCATCCAGGGAGGACCTCATGGCACTGAAAGGCTCGAAGACAGCCCAGAATTTGAAAGACGCTTTTGCCGGCGAGAGTCAGGCGAATCGGCGTTATCTGTATTTTGCGCAGAAGGCCGACGTCGAAGGCTATAACGATGTGTCCGCCGTGTTCCGCTCCACCGCCGAAGGCGAGACCGGCCATGCGCACGGCCATCTGGAGTTTCTGGAGGAAGTGGGCGACCCGGCGACGGGCGAGCCCATCGGGGGCACGGACAAGAACCTCAAAGCCGCCATCGCGGGCGAGACCCACGAATATACTGACATGTACCCGGGCATGGCGCGCACGGCGCGCGGCGAAGGCTTCGAGGAAATCGCCGACTGGTTCGAGACGCTGGCCAAGGCGGAGAAAAGCCACGCGGGCCGCTTCCAGAAGGCGCTCGATACGCTGGGCAAATAGGCACGCGCCTGCATCGGGGACCGCAAGGTTCCCGGTGCCATTCTCCCCGCAACGACGATTGCCGAATCGAAAGCGACATGCGCGAAGGCAGCCTCGACGCTCCGAAACGCGAAGCGCTCGCGTGGCAGGACGAAGCGTTTTACGACGCCGCAAAGGTCGATGCGGAGATGCGGCGCGTCTTCGACATCTGTCATGGCTGCCGGCGCTGTTTCAATCTGTGCGATTCGTTTCCGCGGCTGTTCACGCTGATCGACGAGGGCCCCACCGGCGAGCTTGACGGGGTCAAATCGGAAGATTTTTCCGCCGTCGTGGATGCCTGCACGCTGTGCGACATGTGCTTCATGACGAAGTGCCCCTATGTGCCGCCGCATCCGTTCAATCTGGACTTTCCCCATCTGATGCTAAGGTATCGCGCGGCGGAATCGCGCCAGGGAAAGAAGAATTTCACTGCCGGGCAACTGGCGGAGATGGACCGCAACGGACGCGTGGCCGCTGCCGTATCTCCGCTGGTCAATTGGGCGTCCGCCAGCACGAACACGGTCGCCCGGCGGCTCATGGAAGATGTGGCGGGCATCGACGCACATGCGGCGTTGCCGCAATTCCATACCAGAACCTTCGTGCTCGCCGATCGCGGCGATCCCGTTGCGCCCAACGAAGCCGCGCCGGCATTCGCGGCGCACCGCAAAGCGGCGTTCTTTGCCACCTGTTTCGTCAACTACAACAAGCCGGCCACGGGGATGGCGGCGCGCGCCGTTCTCAATCATATCGGCGTGGCGACGAAAGTGTCGTATCCGGGCTGTTGCGGCATGCCGTTTCTCGAACAGGCGGAAATCGCGCGCGTTGCGAAACAGGCCGTCAAGGTCGCGGCGGCGCTGCGGGCGTTGATCGACGACGGCTACGATATCGTTACCTTGACCGCGTCCTGCGGCCTGATGCTGAAATTCGAGTGGCCGCTCATCCTGCCCGACAACGCAGATGTGAAGCTTCTCGCGGACTCGACGTACGACATCGACGAATATGTGGTGGAGATCGCCAGGACGCACGGCCTGCCGCCAGGGCTCCGCGCGTTGCCGGAAGGCGTTACCGTGCACATGGCCTGTCATGCGCGTGCCCAGAACATGGGCCCCAAGGCGGCCGAGATGCTCCGGCTCATTCCCGATACGCCGGTCGATGTCATCGAGCGTTGCTCCGGCCATGGCGGCACGTTCGGTGTGCTCAAGGAGACCCGCGGTATCGCGCAGAAAGTCGGCAGGCCGGCGATGCGCGCGGCGCTGTCGCAGGCTCGCGGGCACATCGTGTCGGACTGTCCGCTGGCCGCGGCGCACATCGTGCAGGGCGCCCGCGAACTGGCTTCGCGCGACGGAAATGATTTGCCGACGCGCGAGCCGCAACATCCCATCGAAATTTTTGCCCGCGCCTATAGCCTGCTGGAGAATGCCTGATGTCCCGCCTGCAGCATCGCATCGCCGCCTCCGACATTCTTTCGGCCGCGGACTACGCCGGGCGTCGGGCGGAGCTGCGCCGGACCCTGGTCCAGGTGAAGAAGAACCGCCGCCTCGAAGTGGGGCCCTTCGCCACCTTTCATTTCGAAAATTACGAAACCATGTGGCTGCAGGTGCAGGAAATGCTGCACATCGAAAAGGGCGGCGACGCGCAGATCGCCGGCGAACTCGAAACCTACAATCCCCTCATTCCGCAGGGTCGCGAGCTGATCGCTACATTGATGCTGGAGATCGAAGATGCAGTCCGGCGCGAGACGATGCTGAAACAGCTCGGCGGCATCGAGGAAACCGTGTCGATGGATGTGGCCGGATCGCGCATCGCGGCCTCGCCCACGGATTATGAAGATCGCACGACGCCGGATGGCAAGACCTCGTCCGTGCATTGGGTGCGCTTTGTCTTCACACTCGAACAGGTCGCGAAATTCGCCGGCGGCGAAGGCCGCGCCACCATTGAAATCGCCCATCCGAACTACGGCCACATGACCGTCATCCGGCCCGAGACGCGCATGGAACTGGCGAAGGATTTCGCGTAGGGCGGAGCGGGGCGCGGGCGAACTTTCGGCCGCCTGAAGCTGCCGCGACGTCCGGACTACTGAAGCGCGCTGACTTGTCCGGAAGCTCCATCGCCGTGCGCGGTTTGCCAGCTCATGCAATCCTTGTAGACGCCGTCATGCACGACCTGCTGCATATCGCCTTCATACCCGTTCGCCGCCGCGTCGTCGGCACGCGATCCGGCAACAGAAGAACAGTAGGCGCCAATGTCTTTTGACGCGGGAGAAGCGGCTGCGACCTGCGTTACCTGGACCTCCTGGGCAGCCACCCGGACGTCCTGCGGCTGTTCGTCGAAATCGGAGTCGGACGCGGAATGACTGGCTTCGGCCGCAAGGTGTCTTTGGTAAAGAAGGCGGGTCGTGGCGTAGGGGTCACTGGAGATTTTCTCGATCTCATCGGTTGTGGCGGCGCCGCGGGAACGCCTGTCGACGTAGGTCGCGCCGTTGCGGCCAATGCTGACAAAGATGCTGGCGCCATAGGTGACATAGGTCAGCGGATCGAAGGCCGAATCGATGATCTTGCCGGCAAGCTCGCGCGGGACGCTGGGGCCGAGCACGGGCACGTAGAGATACGGGCCTTCGCCGACGCCATAGTCGGCCATCGTGTCGGCGAAGTCGGTTTCGTGCTCGGGAATGCCGATTTTCCCGGCCACATCGATCAGGCCGCCGATGCCGGCGGTGGAATTGACCGTGAAGCGCGCAAGGGTCTGACCGCTTTTCGCGACCTCGCCCTGCAGCAAATCATTGGCGAATGTCACGGGCAGATCGACATTGACGAGAAAATTGTGGACGCCGTCGCGCGCCGGTTCCGGAACGGCACGGTTATAGAAGACTACAACCGGCCTGATGACGTTTCTGTAGAGCACCTGGTGCGAGGCAAAGAACGAGCGATTGGTGGATTCATAGGGGTCGTTCGTCGCGCCGGAGCGGGAGGGATCATCGCTGCAGCCGGCAACGGTCCACAACATCGCGGCAACTGCGATTGAAGACAGCATTCGCATTGGATTGGCGCTCCCCTTGTCTGCCGCGACAGAGCCCGAAGGAATGGCCACGGTCAAGACAAGAAGGCAGCGCGACGGGTATCGGCCGCGCGATTCTCAGGGCCGTTCTATCGCCAGAATTTGAATCTCTTCCGGCGGCTGGCGGTCTTCCCACACGACCGTTTCTCCGACTTTGGCACCGAGAATTGCGGCGGCGAGCGGCGAGCGCCAGTTGATGCGGGCATGGGCCGGATCGGCTTCGTCCTCGCCGACAAGTTCGAGCGTCTGACGGCGGCCATTCCGCGCGATGACGACGCGGCAACCGAACGCAACGCAATCGCACGAGGGCCGCGCCACGATTTCGGCCGTTGATTTCCGCGCCGACCAATAGCGCAGGTCGCGCGCCAGCCGGTTACGCGTGGCTTCGTCCGCGGCGCCCGCAAGCTGCGTTTCGAGCTCCGCCACCTTTTCGACAATGCGTTCGAAGCCGTACTGCGTCACGAGATTGGGACCGTCGCCCAGCGACAGCTCTGGCGGCGCCTCCAGCGCCACATTGTCCTGCTCCTTGACGAAAGCCCGACTCACGAACGGCTCCTTTATGGGGTGAACGCACCCAGCAGATTAAGGGATCTGGAGCGAAATCGAATTCCGCCGGATTATGTCTAGGCGAATTCCACGCGCAGATTCCGCCCGAGGGGGGTTGCGGCGCGTCTGAGCGTCAGCAAAGTGACGGAGTTGCCGTCCGGGTCGAGCAGGCGATCGAGCTGGCGGCGGCTTGTCCGCATGCGCGCCGCCATGCGCGATTTCGTAATGCCTTCCGTCTTCATGGCTGCCGCGATCTGATCGGCAATGATTTCCTTCAGAGCCGCGTCTTCCACTTCCTCGCGAATGCCTTCCGCGTCGAGATAGGCGTCGAACGACGAACCGATGCGGCCTTTCGCATTGCGCTTAACCATTCCCGATCTCCTTTATGCGTTTTCGCGCCAGCTCCAGTTCCGACGCGGGCGTCTTTTGCGTTTTCTTGACGAAGCCATGCAGCGGAATCATCACTCCGTCCGCGATGCAGATCAGCACGCGCGCGATGCGGCCATCGCCGAGGTCGCAGCGAACCTCCCATAAACCACTACCCATGGCGCGGCAGTCTTGAGAAGAAACGCAAAGCCGCGTAACACAATCGATGGCAGCGACCGCTCCTCCTTTTTCAACATCCCCGGGACATCGCCAACGCCAGCTTGCGAAGGCCTTAAGTGGATTACTTGCGTTCATGAAATCGCGATTTGGCGGTTTTCATCCCGGTAGAAGGAGGGGGTTAACGTGAGTCCGAACGGAACACATTCGTGATTCGTCCGCCGCTCGTATAATCGCCTCCCACCATTCCTGAAGGACACGCCCCGAGCCATTTCGCGTCTATCGAAAGTTTGTGCGTTGCATTTTGTTTGGGATCGGTTGCTCCTGATGTCCTACCAACTACCTCAACCCGATAGGATGTCTGAAAGTCGCCACGCGCGATGCCCGACGTGGTTACCTTGACCGCGCCATTGAGTTTGCAAATGGAATCGAACGACCAATCACCATTCTCTCGTTTATCCAAGCGATAAGTCTGGCACTCTGCCCGATCCATCTGCGCACCGGCAAGCGCCAACCGCGGCTCAGTGGCGCCGTCAATACACATCTTGCTGACAGGTATCGCGTAACTTCCATCGTCCAACGTGAGACGCTGCTCCCACAGGCCAGACCGGCGATGCGGCGCTTGATCGGCGGTTCCACTGACCGGCGCCTGCTGCATCGTCGGCACAACGCTCGCCATCGAAGAAGAACCTGAAGCGCTCCCCAGGAGGATAAGCACGGCAACAACGCCTTTCACGCTTAACAATGGTCGCATTCCAATTCTCCGTTCCGATGCGAATCTTCGTTCTTTGGGGTTCCACAACCTCCATGCCAATCAGCTAGAACTGAGTACAAATGGTTTCCCTCGGTATCTTTGAGAGAACAATGCGAGTCCCGCCGTCAGCGACCTCTAGTTCGATACAGCGCTGGCGGCCAAGTGGTCGGTCAGTTACCAGCCGAAATCATCCTTTCTGTCCCGAACGCCAAAGCGCGTATCTGGTCCCGAGTCGGGATGCCCGCGAACGCCAATTTCTTGATCATAGAACCTCTCCTGGCCTTGTAGGTGCGCGTTAAACATTTCGGCATCTTATAAGCACTCATCCACATGGCCAGTTCGGAGACCGCCCATGGTGAGGGGGCTAGCTATCGCTCTGAAAAAACTGCAGGCACACGCCTGACGGAACGATCATGTGGAATTCGCGCCGTCCCCACGGCTTGGCTTCCAGCGGCCCGACCTTGGCTGGAGCACCGCGATACTCTTCGTAGAGCGCACCGAGATCGGAGACGCCGATACTAAAGCTGGAATTGTCGGCCCACACTTTATTGTCGTTCCTCACTAGGTTGAACGAGACGGCGTCCCGGGTGATGCCGGCGCCGCCTTCGTCCTGCCAGACGACCGAATATCCTAACTGATCCCGATAGAACGCTACCTCGTCCGCCACGCTGCCGCCTGCGGGAATCATGGGAATAACAGAATCGAATTGCGCCCGCGTTTTGTTCATGGGGAATCTCCAAAGAGACGGATCGCTGCGGAAGAGGAGGGCAGCAAGTTTTTGATGCTGCCATAATCGTGCCAATGTTTGCGGACAACAACAAACCTAATAATTGAACGACACTAGTTCCGTCAGCCCATATAAAAATCCGATTCGCTTGCTCGGCTGGAGTGCAATGAGTGAATCGCTTGCGGGGAGACTAAGGTCGTTGATAGACTCAACATAATTGCCTTGAGTATCGTAAACTTGGATACTGCTTCCCGATGCTCCTGTGCTCGTAATATACTGCTGGACAAGGAACAGCTTGTTTATCGGGTCAAATTCGATGTCCTCCCCGGACTGGGCCGGGCTGGTGGCGTTTTCAAGTGTCACTTCGAAGCCGCTCTGGGTCGCTAGATTGTAGAACTCAAGGCTGAAGTCGTCACTGGCGGTACAGACGATACCATCGGCGGAGTCGACGGCAATGCCATCGACAAAGCCGAATCCAACTCCAGTGAATTCCGTGGTGGTTCCTTTCACGACATCGACAAGCGCAAGAGTTGGAAGACAATCATAACAGCCCAACGATGCCGCCACGATGGCCTGATTGGTCGCGCTGTCGAATGCCATGACCGGCCCGGCGTTCAGATTAAAAACCGAATCGGTCAGTTTTACCCCGGGTCCAAAAGTGTTGTTGGCGATATCGGAGCCAAACACGAGCGCGGTGTCGTTGCTATTGTCACTGTTCTTGAACGCCAGCACCGCCGTAGTGGGCTGCCCCTGGTTCTCGCTCACGCTCCACAGGACATCGTGCTTGGTGAGCGGTGGCGTCCAATTGCCGTTGATTTCGTTTCCATCCAATGGATTGAGCAAGTCATATGACACCTTTCCCTGGTAGATGCTGTGCGTCCGGTCAAATTGATCGAGGCCGACATTGGTCCCGACGACGCCATAGGTGGCGAAGGTGTCGTAGGTGTTATTTATCTCCTTGAGGATCTTGATGATCTTCCCGGTCTTCTGATCAAAGGTTTCCGTGGCTATGTTGTTTTCCCCGTTACCCAGCGCCACATATTCGCTGAGGAGCCCCTCGGTACCGTTTTGATCGATGTCGAACCCGAGTATCTGTCCCCCGAGGGCGTCCTTCACGACAAGCCCATTAAGACCAATTTTGTGCGGGGGAGCCGCGACGCCCGGGGTGGCGGCGGTCAGGATCAGCCCCGCCACGAGGATCAAACAAATGGCGAAGCTCCGCCGATACTGTGCCTCATCTGCACATCTCGGATATTGCAATGTCGCCATGATTCAAATCCCTTTCGTGACCGTGCAAGCTTTTAGACGAGCGAGCTTGTCGGTTTATTCCATTCAAATTGAAGGGACTCCGTGTATTGCGCCCAGACGCGCGCAATACACGCGCAGAGTGAATAAATTCAGCCTCCGCGAAATAGCTTGGCCATCGGTTCCCGGTAATGGGAATGCCAGCCACTTGCGAGATGCTCGGCTGCCTCGTCGGGAAAGCCGGTGTGATCGAAAGTGAGCGTCGCATTTGTGCTGTTTCCGGAGAGCGCCAACTTCGCCACGGAGTAAACGCCGGGCGACCAGTTGCCGGCACGCCAAGCCTGGACAACCCGCGTATTCGGGACGGGTTCAAGATTGTAGCCCGTAATATAGCCGCCGAAGAGCGCAAAATGGCCCCCTGGCCGCGCGTCAATATGAACGGGGACCGTTAGCGGCATTGATTTCATCATGGAACTCATGACCCCGCTCAGCTGCACGACGCGGTCAAACCGGTCGGCCACCGTAAGCGCCTGATAGACACGCGCCGCGAGAAACTGCGTGCGCGAATCGTCGAAAGTGCGCCCCGCCTTTTCAATCGATACGGTTTCAACGAGATGTATCCAGTGGCAGTTACTCATGCCCCGTCCGTCTCGCTCGCCGGAAAACAGCAAAGCGCGCTTCGGCTATTCGGTGTTCGCGGCTTGCCGTGGGTGCGCGCGGCAGCGGTAGATCGCGTTTCGCGAGGTCCAGCACGTCGCCGAACGTGAGACCGCCGAGCGCCCGGCGCAGTTCGATCGCCGAAACTTGGCCGCGCGAATAGCGTTCCAGCAGGGCGGTTTTGCCGTCTCGGTCATGCCGCCAACATAGACGGGCGGCAATCCAAACACCATTACGTTGTCCGCGTCGCTACTGCGAACCGAGCGCCGCATCGTAGGTGAACGTCTCTCCATCGACGGTATCGACGTAATTGATTGGCGCGTTCGCCCCGGGCGCATACTCGGCAACAAACGAGTCGGCCACGGCATACAGCGTGCCGTCAGACCTGGCCGTCAGCCCATAAACGCTGAAACCGGTTGGAATGGTTCGCGTCGGCGAAGTGGCTCCTGGCGGGTATACCGCGATGAAGCCGTTGCCGCCGCCGGAGTACAGATTGCCGGCGCCGTCGACGGCAATCGCCGAACCGCCATAGCCCTGGAAGCCGAGGTCGGTCGCCTGCGACGAACCCGGTGCGATGTTGAAGACATGGACTTCGGTCGCGTTTCCGGAGTTTGCCGCAAGCAGGTTGCCCTGCGCGTCGAACGCCATGCCTCCGGCATTCATGCCGTATTCGGGAGTCGGGTTGAGGGGGATCGTTCGTTCGGGCGTCGTCCCGTCGGGCGGATAGACGATGACCACGCCAATCACACCACCGCCCCCTTGCCCCAACTGATTGACATAGACGGTACCGTCGCTGCCGACGGCCACCGCACCCGGAGAATTGAGGCCCTCGGTGATCGTGCGGAATGGCGAGGTGGCGCCGCGCCTGTATTCTTCGATGTTGGCCTGCGTCGGATACTGATCTCCATTCTCCACGTACAGCGTACCCTTGCGGTCGATCCAGACTCCCTCCGGGCGCGATTCGCCGTTCGTAATCGTGCCCATGAGCTGCACATTGGATTTATGGATGTCCGCCGAATAAAGGCGAATGCTGCCAATGATATTCGAGACGAACAGCAGTTGCTTGTGCTGCCCTGTGCCCTGCTCGCCGGCACTGGCGCCGAGCGAGAAGGCGGAGCCCAGGACAATCGCGACCGAGGCCCGGAGCAAATGACGCAGGCTGGCATTCATCATCGGGTTTCTCCTCTGCGGGCGCCCGGCGGCATCGCCCGGCAGCCGCTCCAGACCACTTTCAGCAGACCTACGACGCAGCACGACCAGTTTTTATTCCGGGAGCCCGGCGCCGCGAGCTTCATCGCCAGCACCCGCTCCAGTTCGGCGATGGCCTGCGCACCGGTCTCCACCTTGATGGTCGCCATGCCCATGGCGCGGGCGGGTTTGAGGTTGCCGCCCAGGTCGTCGAGATACACGCAATCGGCCGGCGCCACGTCCAGTGCCTCGCACATCATCGCATAGATGCGCGGATCGGGCTTGCGGATGCCGGCCTTCGAGGATTCGATCGCATGGTCGAACAGCGCCATGATTTCGCCGGCGTAAAAGGCGCCCGGGTCCGCGGTGTTCGTCTGCAGGGTGGGGACATTGTTGGTGATGCAGCCGGTCCTGTAATGGGCCGCCTTGATGCGTTTCAGCGCCTCCACCATCTCGGGCCGCAGGGCGCCGCGCAGAAGGGGGATGACATCCTTTCCCGGAACGTCATGGCCGAGCGCGCGTGTTTCTGCTGCGAACGCCGCATCGAAACCATCGAGATCGATTTCGGCCCGTTCGAAACGCGCCCAGGCATTTTCGAGAGGGTTGATGCTGTTGACCTTGCGGATGAGACCTTGCGGCAATCCTTTCTCGCGTTCGTAGCGCGCGAAGGCCTCGAATGGCGAGGAGGTGAAAACGCCGCCGAAATCCCAGATCACCGCCTCGATCACAAGTCTGCTCCGTCACGCAGCTCGCGCAGAACAAGCAGCCGGGGTCTCATCGGTCAAGATGCGAAATGGATTCCGTTCCTGAAAATTGTTCACGCGGAGACGAGGCACTGCTTCGGGCGCTTCGATTTCGCGAACACCGCGCACAAGCTTCCCGACACGACTTTCAGTGGGCGCCTGACCCGGCGCGTCGGCAACAAAACAGTCGAGCTGATCGAAGTCGGACCCGCCCATACCGGCGGCGACGCCATTGTCTGGGTGCCGCCCGACCGCACCGTCTTCACGGGCGACATCCTGTTCATCGACGGCCATCCGATCGTCTGGGCCGGACCGGTCGGCAACTGGATCGCCGCCTGCGAAACGATTCTGGCGCTCGACGCGCAAGCTATCGTGCCGGGTCACGGGCCGCTGACCGACGCGCGCGGCGTCGAGCGCGTTCGCGACTATCAAGGGATGAGCGCGGATCTCAGGCCGGCGACGCCGTATCGGCAGCCGGACAACGCGCGAGTTCTGCAGCCAGCATCCGGGATCGTTTTTCGCTGGAACTGAAATGTGAAGACGCGAGAATCAGGTTGGCGTTGCCGTCGTCGTCCAGCAGCGGCGCCTGGAAATACTCCGCCAGCAGGAAGTGCTTGTTAACGGTGTCACTTCGGGCCACGAACCGAAGCGGCGCACCGGCTTCGAACGCGGCATCCAGCGCCGCGCACCAATGCGGCAGGAACGCTTTCGGAATTGCTTCATCCAGAAACTTTCCCGTCAGGTCGCCCATCGTCTCCGCGAAGCTGGTCCCCATCAGCCGCACGCGGTAACGCCAGCGCGCTTCGCCGGCGAAGACGCGTTCATAGATGGCGATGTCGCGCAGAAAAGCCTTGAGGCTGCGCAGCGAGAAATCCTTGCGCGCCGGCAGAGGTCCGGCAGCCGCTTTCTGCCGCCACAGCGCGAGCAGGGCCGAAAGCGCGGGGCAACGAAATTCGAGCTGGGGATCGCACCGCGATCCCCAGTCTTCGCGTATGGCGATTGCGTTAAAGGCGTCTGAAATCGTTTGCGTCCGCTCAACCATGTATGACCAATAAGCGCCTCATCGTCGAGATTTCGTTAATGCGCGTTCACCTTGAGGGCAGCGCCGATTGCTGTTCTCTCACCACGCAAGCTTTGGAATTGGCAATTCATGGAGCGCCGCGCCGACCAGACCGAAGCCGCTATTGTCGAGACGGCGTGCGGAAAACTCGCGGGCTCGCGCCGCGGCGGGATTTTCAGCTTCAAGGGCGTGGCATTCGCCAAGCCGCCGGTAGGAATTTCGCGCTGGCGGATGGCCGAGCCGAGCCTGCCCTGGAGCGGCATTCGCGATGCAACCCGATACGGACCGGTGTGTCCGCAGGCCGCGACGCGCATCGAAGCGCTGACCGGCGGCGTGATGGGTCCGCAATCGGAGGACTGTCTCCATCTCAACATCTGGACGCCCGGCTGCGACGCGGCAAAACGACCCGTGATGGTGTGGATTCATGGCGGCGCCTTTGTCCTTGGCGCGGGCAGCCAAAGCACCTATTGCGGCGCGCGTCTTGCGGCGCATGATGTCGTCATCGTCACCATCAATTACCGGCTGGGCGCCTTCGGCTTTCTCGACCTTGCGGACGCCACCGACGGCCGGGCGGCGGGCACCGGCGCGGAGGGACTTGGCGACCAGATTGTCGCGCTGGACTGGGTGAAGCGGAACATTGCGGCGTTCGGCGGCAATCCCGACAACGTCACCCTCTTCGGCGAGTCTGCCGGCGCCATGAGCGTCGCCGCGCTGCTTGCCAGTCCACCCGCCCGGGGACTGTTTCACAAAGCCATTGCCCAATCCGGTGCCGCGCATATCGGATATGATCGCGAGCGCGCCGCGCGGATCGCGCGCGCCTTCCTCGATGCGCTGGGATTGGCTGCGAACGAGGCCGCGCGCCTGCCCGAAATTCCCGCCGACGTCATTCTGAAAGCGCAGATTGCACTGTTGACGGCAGCGCGCAGCGGGCGCGACAAGCGCAAGCTTGGTGCGCTGCCTTTTCAGCCGACGATTGATGGGACAGTCCTCGACCGGCGACTGATCGAGGCCGTGCGCGCCGGCACCGCCCGGGACATCGCGCTTTTGACGGGCACCACGCGCGAAGAGTGGAAGCTCTTCACGGCGGTCGATCCCCGCCTGCGGCTGCTGTCCGCACGAGGCTTGGTCGAGCGCGTGACCAGGCTGTCGCCCGAAACAGCACCCGCGATGCTTGCGGCTTACGACCGGGGTTCGCCCTTCGAACGCTTCAACGTCATCATGACGGACAAGGGCTTCACGGTCCCCATGACTCGCCTGCTCGAGGCCCAGGCGCCGCATGCGGCTGCCTATGCCTATCGCTTCGACCGGCGTTCGCCGCTGCTGGGCGGGATCATGGGCTCCTGCCACGCCCTCGAATTGGGATTTGTCTTCGGAACGCACGGCCAGGGATTGGCAAAGGCGTTCTTTGGCGCAGGTCCCGCCGCCGAAGCGCTCGCGAGCGCCATGATGGATTGCTGGACGGCGTTCGCGCGCAGCGGCAATCCTGCCACGGAAACAACCGGGGCGTGGCCGTGCTACGACGCGGCAAAGGACGTCATGATCTTCGGCGATGGTGCGCCGCATGGCTTGCGTGCGCCCAATGCGGAGCGCCTGCGGCTCTGGGACGAATTCCCCGAGCTCAGGCTGGGTCCATGACGAAAAGCGACAGCGCGCCGGCGATGCGCTCCGCTTTGACGGTCGGGCGCGTCGCTGACAAGCTTGCCAACCGCTTCTTTGGAGCAACGCCCGGCCATGAATCTCAGGAACGGAATCTTCCTCGCCCCTTTCCATCCGCTCAACGAAGATCCCACGCTCTGCATCGAGCGCGATCTGGAACTGATCGAGCATCTCGACCGGCTCGGCTACGACGAGGCATGGGTCGGCGAACACCACTCCGCCGGCTTCGAGATCATCGCGAGTCCGGAAGTCTTCATCGCTGCTGCCGCCGAACGCACGAAGCGCATCCGGCTCGGCACCGGCGTCGTTTCGCTGCCCTATCACCACCCGCTGACCGTCGCCAACCGGATGATCCAGCTCGATCATCAGACGCGAGGCCGCGTGATGTTCGGCGTCGGGCCCGGGCTTCTGCCCTCCGACGCCTTCCAGCTCGGCATCGATCCATCGACGCAGCGCGAGCGCATGGTGGAATCGATCGAGGTGATCCTGAAATTGTTCGCCGGCGAACGCGTGACGAAAACATCCGACTGGTTCACGCTTCTCGACGCGACGTGTCAGCTGCGTCCCTACACAAGGCCGCATCCGGAAATCTGCGTCGCCTCGAGCGTAACGCCTTCGGGCGGCAAGCTCGCGGGCCGTCACGGCTTCGGCATGCTGTGCGTCGCCGCCACGCAGAGGGGCGGTTACGACGCGTTGGCCGTCAACTGGAAAGTCGCGAACGACACGGCGGCGAAACATGGCCTCGCAATGGATCCTGAGCGACTGCGCCTCGTCGGACCCGTCCACATCGCCGAGACCCGCGAGCAGGCGTTCTCGAACATCAAGTTCGGCTTTCGCGAGTGGCAGGATTATTTTTCCGGAATCACCGGCAACATCGCCGGGCGCGACGCCGCCAACACGCTGTCGCCCGAGGAGCTGACGGAGCAGGGCGTCGTCGTCGTCGGCACGCCGGACGACGCCATCGCCCAGATTCGCCGCCTGCAGGCCAAACAGGGCGCGTTCGGCTGTTTCCTCCAGCTGGCGCACAACTGGGCGAATTTCGAAGCGACGAAGAAATCCTATGAGCTGTGGCAGCGGCATGTGACGCCGGTCATCAATCAGGCCAATCACGGGCGGCAAACCGCGTTCGACTGGGCGCGCGACCACCGCGAGAAATTCATCGGCGCGGCGATGCAGGCAGCGATGCAGACGATTCAGAAACATCAGGAAGAATCGGCCGCCGCCAAACCGGCCGAAGCGGCTGAGTGAGACAATGGCCATGCGCGGTTTCACCGGCGGTTGTTATTGCGGCAATCACCCTGCGAAACAGAAGTGGGACGACCGATTGAATCGCAAGACTCCTCCCCACGAAGCGAAGCGCAGTGGGGCGAGGGGGACCATGCGCAGCATGGTGAAGGGGGGCGATCGCCCGCGCAATGTTCGGGATTGGCCCCTTCCGTCTCGCACGGACTTTCGTCCGTGCGATCCACCTCCCCCGCTTCGCTATCGCTCGCAGGGGAGGAGCCCGCTTGGAAACGATGTTTGTCGCATTGGTCGCGCGGGAGTGCCATCATCACAGCGACATAATTTTGTTTTCCGCGGAAAACTCGCGCCGCTGCAATGGACGTCAGCCCGACAGCAGCCGGCCCAGCGTGCGTGCAATGGCGAGAGACGATGCGCGGCCCATATACCCGCGCCCGGAGTTGAAGGTCACGACAAGCGTATGGCCATTGAGCGAGGTTGTGGGGCGGGCGGATGGCGAAACCGCGACCGTGTCGATGCGGCGCGCGACCGCGTCGCGGGCAGCTGGCGAGGCGACGAAGCGGTCGATGCCGCGTGCCGCATTCGCCATCGAATCCAGCGCAAAAGCGCGCGTCGCCGGATTGGCGGACAGCATGCTCCAGTCGGCCATGAAATGCAGATTGAGATGTCTCGTCTCGGAAAGATGCCGCGCCGCGTCGATGGCCGCGCTCTGGACTTCGACCAGCGATACCGGCACGGGTGCAGGCGGCGTCGAATCGCCGGTACGTTCCGCCGGCAGGCCGTCCGGCACCGAAGAGACGTAAAGCGTCAGGGCGCCCCAGCCCGCAACCTTCAGCGCCGTTTCTCCGGAATCGTATTTCAGCACCCGTCCGCCCATGGCCGCGGGATCCTGATTAAGCACGAAGACTTCAGGCGAGCCCGCAAGACGCAACAGATAACTGGCGCCGGCAGCGTCGAGGGTGAAGGCAATTTTGTCGCCCGCCAGATAGGATCCCGGCGCGATATAGCCGACGCGATCGGAAGTGAGCCGTTGCTGCAGCAATTCCTGCGCCAGGACAGACGGCGGAAATGCGGCGGCGAATACCAGCGGAAGCCAGAACAGACGGCGCATGCGTGGTCTTTGTCAGAATTTCACACCCGCAACTGCCCCTCCAGGCGGCTTCGAGCCCTGATGGTATCGCGCGCGAATGGGGCGATAATAGGACGCTCGCGAATCGTCTGCGCTCAAGTGCATCTCCCTGAGAGCGCGGGCATCCTGCCGGCATGATGGCGCGGCATCACGGATGCGCCCGCGGGCCGAAGACGGCAAAGGCGTGCGAGAGGCGCGCGATCCCGGGAAAGTCACAAATGGGATGACAGCGGGTTCAATTCCGACTAGACCACGGCCCGCGCGTTTCCACCCCTTTACGCGAGATTTCCCGTGACCCATCCCGACAGTTTCAAATCCCGCAGGACGCTCGGCCTCGGCGGCAGACGCTACGCCTATTTCAGCCTTACGGCGGCGGAAAAGAACGGCCTCCCCGGCATTTCGCGGTTGCCTTATTCGCTGAAAGTGCTGCTCGAAAATCTCCTGCGCCACGAAGACGGCAGGACCGTCGGGGCGGACGACATTCGGGCGATGGCGCAATGGCTGAAGACGAAAAAGTCCGACCGCGAAATCGCCTTCAGGCCCGCGCGCGTGCTGATGCAGGATTTGACCGGCGTTCCCGCCGTGGTCGATCTGGCCGCCATGCGCGACGCCATGAAAGCACTTCACGGCGACCCGCAGAAGATCAATCCTCTGGCCGAAGTCGATCTCGTCATCGATCACTCGGTGATGGTGGACAATTTCGGCCGCCGGGATTCGTTCCAAAAAAACGTCGCCATCGAATATCAACGCAACATGGAGCGTTACGGCTTTTTGCGCTGGGGACAGGATGCCTTTGCGAATTTTCGCGTGGTGCCGCCGGGCACCGGCATCTGCCACCAGGTCAACCTGGAATATCTGGGCCAGACCGTGTGGACGCGCAAAGCCAAAGACCCGAAGACAAAGCGCTCCGTCGATTTTGCTTTTCCCGATACGCTGGTAGGAACCGATAGTCACACCACGATGATCAACGCGCTTTCCGTGTTGGGGTGGGGCGTGGGCGGCATCGAGGCGGAAGCCGCGATGCTGGGTCAGCCGATCTCCATGCTGATCCCCGAAGTGATCGGATTCCGCGTGACGGGAAAATTGCGCGCCGGCGTCACCGCAACCGATCTTGTGCTGACCGTCACCGAGATGCTGCGCAAGAAAGGCGTGGTGGGAAAATTCGTCGAATTCTACGGTCCCGGACTCGACGAGATGGCGCTGGAAGACCGCGCCACCATCGCCAACATGTCGCCGGAATACGGCGCCACCTGCGGCTTCTTTCCCATCGACACGGAGACTTTGCGTTATCTGAAAGCGACGGGACGCAAGGCCGCGCGCACCGCGCTGGTGGAGAAATACGCGAAGGTGCAGGGCCTCTTCCGCACCCCGAAAAGCGCGGAGCCAGAATTTACCGACACCCTCGCACTCGATCTCGCAACCGTCGTACCGAGCCTTGCCGGTCCGAAGCGCCCGCAGGACCGCGTGGCGCTTTCCAACGCCGCGCCGGAATTCGCCAAGGCGCTGCGCGACGTGTTCAGGGTGGAAAGCGGCGCCGCTACGCGCGTCGATGTGGAAGGCGCGGATTATTCGCTGGGGCACGGCGATGTCGTGATCGCGGCGATCACGTCATGCACCAACACCTCCAATCCCGGCGTGATGATCGGCGCGGGCCTGATCGCGAAGAAAGCGGTGGAGCTCGGCCTCAAGACCAAACCCTGGGTGAAGACCTCGCTGGCGCCGGGAAGCCAGGTGGTGACCGACTATCTCGCCAGGGCCGGTCTCGACACCGCCCTC
>Ga0208849_1001377_pt1 | contig 17190 bp, 18 predicted proteins | sample NGESurdeep072012_10_FD_184470 | JGI IMG/M metagenome (GOLD analysis project Ga0208849, IMG submission 184470) | Arctic peat soil microbial communities from Barrow, Alaska - NGEE Surface sample 53-3 deep-072012 (SPAdes) | ecosystem: Environmental > Terrestrial > Soil > Wetlands > Peat ...
TGTTCCTGGGCGAGGTGCAGTAGCGGCAACATCGCGGAGCGCGCGCGCGGGTACAGCGCGATCAACTCTTCGGCGCGTTGGCGCAGTTCGACGCGCAGGTGACTCATCGGTCCACCTCACCCATGATGGGATCGACCGTCGAGATCACGGTGATGGCGTCCGAGACCGAGCCTCCGCGCATCAGGAGTGGCACCGCCTGAAGATTGACGAAACTCGGGGCGCGCACGTGGATGCGGTACGGCTTGGCGCCCCCGTCAGAGACCAAGTAGCAACCAAGTTCGCCCCGCGGTGACTCGATGGCGCTGTAGACCTCGCCGACGGGCACGTGAAAACCCTCGGTGAAGAGCTTGAAGTGGTGAATCAACGCTTCCATCGACTCGTCGATGCGCGCGCGCGGCGGCGGAGTGACCTTGGGATCTTGGCTGCGGTAGTCACCACCCGGCATCTTTTCGAGACACTGGCGCACAATGCGCACCGACTCGCGAATCTCATTAAGGCGTATGGCGTAACGGTCGAAGTTGTCGCCGTAGGTGCCCACAATGACGTCAAAGTCCACCTGGTCGTAGGCCAAGTACGGCATCGTGCGACGAAGGTCCCACGCGACGCCGGTGGAACGAAGCAGCGGTCCCGTCAGACCGAGGGCGAGCGCCTCTTCTGCCAACAAGGGCGCGACGCCGATCATGCGGTTGCGAAAGATGGGCTGGCCCGTGAGGAGTTCGTCGTATTCGTAGGTGCGAGCTTCAATCGTGTCGCAAATAACCAACACGTCGTCTTCCCAGCCGTCGGGCAGATCGGCCGCTACCCCACCGGGACGCACGTAGTTGAGATTGAGGCGCAGTCCGGCCGTCTTTTCGAAGAAAGCGAGGATCAGTTCGCGCTCGCGAAAGCCGTAGATCATCATTGACGTCGCGCCGAGGTCCATGCCATTGGTGGCCAACCACACCAAGTGCGACGCGACGCGATTGAGCTCGGCCATCAACATACGAATCCAGATGGCGCGCTCGGGTATCTCAATGGCGAGAAGTTTCTCCACGGCCATGCAGTAACCGAGTTCATTCGCTACCGGACTCAGGTAGTCCATGCGCGTCACGTTCGTGCCGCCCTGAACGTAGGTCAACACTTCGCCGGTCTTTTCCATGCCCGTGTGCAGGTAACCAATGACCGGCTTGGTGCGCAGCACGAACTCGCCGTCGAGTTCGAGCATGAGTCGCAGCACGCCGTGGGTCGACGGGTGCGCCGGACCCATGTTGATGATCATCGTCTCGTCGTCGCGTCGTTCGTAGTCGACGTCGTTGGGATCGAGGGTGAGGCCACTGAGGCGAAGGACGGCGCCGACTTCGCGACCGAGTTCGTCCTTGTCGGTTTTCGAGCGTTCCTGTAGTCCCTGCGCGCCCTCGGACGTCTCCGCGCTGAGGATGTCCAGTCGCTCGGCGACGCGTACGGTGGGGTCGCTCACCGTGGACCCGGCGACTCTTTGAACTGCACGGGCACTTTGCCGACGGCGTAGTCCTTACGAAGGGGGTGGCCTTCCCAGTCCTCGGGCATCAAGATGCGCGTCATGTCGGGATGGTTCGCGAAGAGCACGCCGTAGAGATCGAAGGCCTCGCGCTCCATGGCTTCGGTACCCGGGTACAGGGAGAACAACGAGTCGACCAACGGCTCGTCGTTACCGGCTTGCACGCGCAGGCGAACGCGCTGTTTCTTACTGAGACTCAGCAGATTGACAACGATTTCAAATCGAGTTCCCGCGACACCATCTGGCAGTGGACGATCAAGGTGTTCGAGGTAGTCCACGGCGCAGAGATCGACGCACATCTCGAAGTTGTCGTCCTTAAAGGCGCGCACGAGACCGAAGTACTGTTCGGTCGTTGGAAAACAACCGAGGTCGCTCGCCATCACGTCGGCAGTCACGACGCCTGGGGGGGCCGCAGGAGGCAGGGGAATCACTTCGGCGTTCCCACCCTTACGGTGACGGGCACGTCGGGCGTCCACACGTTGGACTGCGCTTCGACGTGCGTGGGGCGACCCTCGCTGCGGCGCTGCAAGATTTCACCGGTGCGAATCTGCTCGTGCAGGGTAAGAATCGCGTGCATCAATGTCTCGGGACTCGGGGGGCAACCCGGTGCGTAGACGTCCACCGGAACGATCTGGTCGACGCCTTGGACAATGGCGTAGTTGTTAAAGAGTCCACCGGTTGAGGCGCACACGCCCATCGAGATGACCCACTTGGGCTCCATCATCTGGTCGTAGACCTGGCGAAGAACCGGCGCCATCTTCTGCGAGACCCGACCCGCCACGATCATGAGGTCGGCCTGGCGCGGGGAGTTACGAAAGACCTCCATGCCGTAGCGCGCGAGGTCGTAGTCGGCCGCTCCAGCCGCCATCATCTCAATCGCGCAGCACGCCAGTCCAAAGGTCGCGGGCCACACCGAGGCGCGCCGCGCCCAGCGCACCAAGTCCTCGACCTGTCCGGTAAGAAAGTTGTGTTGAAGATCTTCGAGCGCCACTACGCCGCTTTTTCGGGGTCGGCGCCGATGCGCAGAATCGTTGAGGAACTCGTGCGTGACGGCGTACCGGGGACCAGGTGCTTGATCGGTCCCCACGTGAGGGCCCCTTCGGCGACCAGAAAGAGCAACGCGGCGAAGACGGTCACCGAAAAGACCAGTACTTCAACGAGACCGAAGGCCCCGAGTTGACGAAAGACCACGGCGAAGGGGTACATGAAGACGACTTCAATATCGAAAATCACGAAAATCATCGCCACGAGGTAGAAGCGCACCGGGAAGCGCTGTGGAGGCTCGATTTCGGGGACAATCCCACACTCGTAGGGCGCCAACTTCGCGTCCGTCGGTCGCTTGTGCGGCGCCAAGAGCGCCGACGCTACAAACGAGCCCGACGCAAAAAGCACTCCGAGTATGAGGAGCCCGAGTATTGATAAGTACTGGTCCACGTTCATCATTTTTAGCAGACCGAGCAAGGACCTTTCGCCGGAGGGAACGCTCTGGCAACGACGTAGGCTTGGCGAGTGAAAAGCCTCAAAGAAGTGACGAAGAAGCCGACCGTCTACGACGTCGTGATCGTCGGCGGCGGGCCTAGTGGCTCGGCGTGCGCCTACTGGCTGGCTGAAGCGGGCTGGTCAGTCTGCTTGATCGAAAAGAAGCACTTTCCTCGCGAGAAGACGTGCGGTGATGGACTCACCCCGCGCTCGGTGCACCAACTCGCTCAGATGGGTCTCGAGGACGTGGTCGCCGCGAACGGCCACAAATACAACGGACTTCGGGCTTTTGGCTTTGGCGCGTCGCTCGAGATGAACTGGCCCGACCACCCGATTTTCCCCAATTACGGCTACACGATCACGCGCTTTAATCTCGACGGACTGGTGGCGGAGAACGCCGCGACGTTCGGCGCGACGGTCCTCAACGGCGTCGAAGCGCTCGATCTTCTTGAGCCCACGCCCGCTACTGAGAGTGGACTGAGAGGTGCCGCGGGCGTACTCGTCAAGGACAAGGACACCGACAAGACAGCAGAGATTCGCGGCCGCTACCTCGTCGTCGGTGACGGTCAGAACTCGCGGCTCGGGCGCGAACTCGGCGTCACGCGTAATCGCGACTGGCCCATGGGCATGGCGCTGCGTGGTTACTACACGAGCGATCGCCACGACGAGCCCTGGATCGACTCCCACCTCGACATTCGCGACACCAACGGCGAGGTCGTCCCGGGCTACGGCTGGATCTTCCCCTTGGGGGACGGTCGCGTCAACGTGGGCGTGGGACTGCTCTCGACCGGTGGCGCCTGGAAGGGCGTGAACACCACGAAACTTCAGGAGTACTTCGTCGCTCAGACCGCCGAGGCCTGGGGTCTTAACGACGAGACGTGTTGTGGCCCACCGACCGGCGGACGCCTGCCGATGGGACTTTCGATCGGACCACGCGTTGGCCCCAACACCATGACCATTGGCGACGCGACCGGCATGGTCAATCCCTTTAACGGTGAAGGCATTGCCTACGGCTACGAGTCCGGACGCTTGGCGGCGGCCGTGCTCGGCGAAGCGCTGTTGTCGAACGACGCCTCGGCCCTGTCGCTCTACGACGAGAAGCTCAACGAGGCCTACGGCGACTACTTCAAGGTGGCGCGCGCCTTCGTTCGATTGATCTCGGAACCGCGCGTCCTGTCGGCCTGCGTGGGCACGGGACTTCGCGTGGCGCCCGTGATGCGAGAGCTCCTTACCATCATGGCCAACTTGATGAGTAATGACGCGAAAGGTCCGGCCGAACTGGGCTACCGCGCGATGACGAGACTCGCTAACGCCATTCCCGAACAGGCGTACGACCTGTTGCTCAAGGACAAGTCCAACGCGTAGCGAGAATCTAGGCGGCCTGTGAAGTAGAGGTCGTCGTGCGCGAGAGCAGGGTGTTGACGATGCCCGAGAGGAAGCTCTTCGCCTTGGGGAACGATCCAACGAGCGCGTCCATGGTTATTTCGTAGTGTCCGTTGGTAATGACCGCTTCCACCAGGTCGAGCTTGGCGGTGATCCCGGGAACGGCCAGCGGCACTTCCCCACCGCGAGTCCAGCCCTTCAAGAACGTGGTCGGACGCCAGTTCGTGGACGGGGCGTTGTCCGACGCGGCGCCGCCGGTCACGTAAAGGATCAGATTCGCGCTCGACGTCGTGAAACAAGATCCAAAGTTCTTCATCGACATCTCTTTGGTGTCGCGCTTCACCATCGTCGTCGTGTTGTAGTACTGCGTCGATGAGACGAGTTCGATGCCCCCCAGGGCGCTGGTGTCAAAGATCGGTGACGATACTTGATAGTCGGCCTGTTGGCCGGCCGCTCCGTAGACGCGGTCATTCTTATTGGTGACGCCGAGGCAACTTTGAAAGAGGGTGGCGGCCTTAGCGAAAGGCGAGTTCTTCGCCGGTGCCGCGGCAACGGTCGTTGACGTGAGCACCTTGTTGCTCGATCCAGCGAGGTAGGTCAGCACCGATCCACTCGCGGTGTACCAACTGGCGGGCAGGTCCTTCAGCGTGAGATTCACCGCCTTCGCGTCAGCGAGTTCTACTGAGTCGAGACTGGGGTGGCTCACCCACGCGGCGATACCGCCCGCGAGCGAGGCCAACAAGACCACCGCGACGACCACGACGACGCCCGCGCGACGACGACGATGAACGACGCTGCCGCCGTGTTCGAGTACCAGAGCACGAACCGCTTCGAAATCGTGCAGGGATCGTTGACGCCAGCAGAAGCGAATCCCGCCGACGGTGCCAAAGACCGCCATCTGATGAGGAAATCGAACGAGTTCGAGGTTGCTGAGTTCGCTCCACGGCGTCTGCCACGCCACGGGAGGAATGCCCGCGAGCTGCGTGAGACCGGACTCGTCAGCGAGCAACGTCACGGGCGACGTCGGGCCGTGGGGCACGAAGCTCGGTCGAACCGACCAGTCTTCACTGCGCAGCGTCGTCATTTCGACATCGCCTTCGCCGCGTCCACCGCAATCGAAACCGTTCGCTCTAAGTCAGCTTCGGTGTGCGCGAGTGAGACGAAGAGAATCTCGTAGGCGCCCGGCGCGAGTGCGACGCCGCGCTCGAGCATCGCGTGAAAGAAACGACCGTACAGCCCGTTCTCACAGAGCACTTTGGCTTGGGCGAAGTTCGTGGGCGCGGCAACGACGTCACGAGCAAGATAGAGACCCATGAGGGGCCCCACGGTGGGGGCAATCGCGAAGAGACCGGCCTCACGAAGACCGCTCTGGAGTTCGCTCGCGAAGTTCGACACTCGCTCGGCCAACAAGAGCAAATCACCGGGTCCGACTTTGTTGAGGACGGCGACGCCAGCGGCCGTCGCTAAGGGATTACCCGAGAGCGTGCCCGCTTGGTAGACGGGGCCGAGTGGCGCGAGCGAACTGAGCACCTTCTTCGAACCACCAAAAGCCCCCACGGGTAGTCCCCCGCCAATGACTTTGCCAAAACACCAGAGATCCGGCGTCACTTGAAAGTACTCTTCGGCGCCGCCCGGGGCCAAGCGAAAGCCGGTGATGACTTCATCGAAGATCAACAACGCGCCCACTCGGTCACATTCGACACGTAGTCCTTCTAAAAATCCGGGCATGGGCGCGACGAGGTTCATGTTCGCCGCGACCGGTTCGACGAGCACGGCCGCGACGGCGTCATCAAGGGTCGGCACCTCGTTATAGGGAGCGACGAACGTGTCCTTGACCGCGCCGGCCGTTACCCCCGCCGAACCTGGCAGACCCATCTGCGCGACACCACTTCCGCCGGCGACCAACAGAGCGTCCGAGTGCCCGTGGTAGCAACCGTCGAACTTCACGATCTTGTCGCGACCGGTGAATCCTCGGGCCAGTCGCACCGCACTCATGACGGCCTCGGTACCCGACGAGACGAGTCGAACTTGCTCGAGTTCCTTCACGCGCGACGTCATCGCCTCGACGAGCAGGACTTCGCCGGGTGTGGGCGCACCAAACGTGGTGCCCCTCGACGCTTGTTGTGCCAGCGCGGCAACGACGTCGGGGTCCGCGTGACCGAGCAGGGACGCGCCGTAGGACTGCACGAAGTCGAGGTAGCGCGTACCTTCGACGTCGGTCACAAAAGCGCCGTCTCCGCTTGCGACCGTGTAGGGCGTACCGCCGACCGAGCGGAAAGACCGCACCGGTGAGTCGACCCCACCGGGTATCACTGCTTGGGCTCGCTCAAACCACGCCTGGTTCGAGGTCAACGACCCAGCTCCTCAGCGATCTCGCGGGCGAAGTACGTCAGCACAAAGTCGGCGCCCGCTCGGCGAATCGAGGTCAACTGTTCCATCGCCACGACCGTTTCGTCGATCCAACCATTCGCGGCGGCGGCTTTCACCATGGCGTACTCACCACTGACGTGATACGCGCAAATGGGAACGTCGAGTCCACGACGGAGGTCACTCACGACGTCCAAGTTCGTCGTGGCGGGCTTCACCATGACGATGTCGGCGCCTTGTTCGACGTCCGCGCGCGCTTCCTTCAACGCTTCGCGGCGATTACTGCCGTCTTGTTGGTAGCTCTTTCTATCCCCACCGCCGGCGATCTCCACACCGACCGCTTCGCGAAAGGGCCCGTAGAGTCCGCTCGCGTACTTCACGGCGTAGGCGAGAATGACGGTCTCTTCATAGCCGGCCCCGTCGAGAGCGGCGCGAATGGCGCCGACTTGTCCGTCCATCATGCCGCTCGGCGCAACCACGGCCGCACCGGCTTCAGCCTGGGCGACCGCTACTTGACCGTAGAGCTCGATCGTGGCGTCATTGTCGACGGTGCCGTCACTGCGAAGTACGCCGCAGTGGCCGTGGGTGGTGTACTCGTCCAAACAGAGGTCGGCCATCAAGACCAGGTCGTCGCCAAACTCATCGCGCAGCGAGCGAAGCGCCACTTGCGCGATGCCCTTTGGGTCCCAGGCACCACTGCCGACGTCGTCCTTGGCGGACGGTACGCCAAAGAGGATGACGCCGGTAACGCCGGCTCGGTGCAGTGCACGAACTTCGTCGTGCAGGGAGGCCAACGAGTGTTGAAAGTGTCCGGGCAGTGAAAGTATGGGCTTGGGATCGCTCAGGCCTTCGGCGACGAAGAGGGGCGCGACGAAGTCACTCGGCGCCAGGGTCGTCTCGGCGACGAGGCGCCGCAGAGCGGGCGTTCGACGGAGTCGACGAGGGCGCTGGGCAGGAAACACGTGTCCAGCCTACGGCGCTTCTAATGCGGCCTCTCCCGACGTCGACTAAAGAGTCCGTAAATGTTCTTTGAGGTCCGGACCCCAACCTTCGATCACGCGCTCGTGCGACCTTCGCACTTCGGCGCTGGTCGTCGGTCCCGGCACCGCAACCCACGCGCGAGCTTCAACGAGACCCTCAGCGACCTGCCACGCCGACGGCGCTCCGATGAGGACGACGTCGGCGTCACGGAGTTGTCGTACGTCGTCGCCACTCAGCACCGCGGGCAACGTCTCGTAGCAGGCGACCTTCGTCACCTCGATGCCTCGAGCACGAAGAGCCGCGGGTAGTTCACCGCGCATCGTGGTCGCTCCGAGCAACAGGGCCGGTCCTTCTTCGATCTCTGAATCGAGTCTGAGGGCACCCCCCTCGTCTTCGGCGTCAGCGCTCGCGACCGCGTCGCCGAGTGCCAGCGCTGTCGCCGATCCCACGCTCAACTCCAGCGCTCCTTCACTCAGTGCCTCCCTGGCCGCCGCGACGTAACGCGCGCTCCGTCCACTGGTGACGACGAGCACCTTGAACGCACCCGCGTGCTTCGTCTTCAATAGTTCTTCGCGAACCCGATTGACGTCGAAGTAGTGCGTCGTCGTTAAGGGAACTTCAGTGACGATCGCGTCGTCGGGCAGCCACGTTCGTTGTGGTTCGTTGTGTCCGTGCTCTCGCGTGAGGACGACCCGCACGCCTAGGAGTCCCATCCCAACAAGGCGCCGCCACCAAGGTCGTCACGCAGGTGCCGGGCCAGTTGCGTACCAAGCGCTATCGAATCGTCGCCGCTTACTTCCGCTCGCACGCTCTTGGTGCCATCGGGCGCGATCATCACCCCGCGCACCGCCAACGTCGCGCCCTCGACTTCGGCGTGCGCCCCCGCGGGGATAGAACATCCCGCACCAAGTTCGCTCAAGAACGCACGCTCGGCCACAACAGCGCTGAAGGCAGACGAGTCATTGATCGCGAGGAGTGCCTCGCGGGTTTGTGCGTCGTCCAGACGCGCTTCCAGGGCGAGGGCACCCTGGCCCACCTGAGGAATGAACCACGTGGGATCGAGTCGTTCGCTCGTGAGGTCACTTTGGTCAAGTCGCTCCAGTGCCGCCATCGCCGCGATGACGGCGTCGACGCCGTTCTTCCCCGCCGCGCTCAGTCGTGTCGCCATGTTGCCGCGCAGTGGCACGACGTGGAGATCGGGCCGACGCTCGAGCAGTAGTGCTCGACGACGAGGTGAACCGGTCGCGACCGTGGCGCCAGGACCAAGACCCGCGAGTGATCGTCCAACGAGCACGTCCGCGGGGTCACGACGCTCGGGAACGCTCACGAGCGACAGGCCTTCGGGCGTACTGCTCGGCAGGTCCTTCGCGCTATGCACGGCGACATCGGCGTCGCCACTGAGGAGAGCCCGTTGAATCTCGACTGCAAAGACGCCTTGGCCCGCGAGTGTCGCCAAATCAGTGGCGACGTCGCGGTCGCCCTTGGTGTCGAGGAGGACGAGTTCGCTTACGAGACCCAGTGCCGCAAGTCGACCCTGTACGTAGCGCGCTTGGATGAGCGCGAGCGGCGACCGGCGAGTCGCCAAACGAAGCGTCATAGATCAAACAGGTTGCGTGTCGCCTCGCTGAGTCGAGTTCCTTGATCAGTGCCGGCGGCCTCTTTCAGCGCCACGGTCGGGCGATGCGCAATCTTGGCGACGACCGAACGTACCAACGACGTCACGCTTTCGCGCTGTTCGGGCGTTAGGCCCTCGAGGTCGTGGCCTCGCCGCGCGAGTTCTGTGGTCACGAGCTCGTCGAAGTGATCACGCAGTTCACGAACAATGGCCGCGGCGCCGCGCGCGCGCTGATCGGCGAGGAACTTCTCGACGTCCTCGGCGACGATGCGTTCGGCCGCGTCAATAGCCTCGCGGCGATCGCCGAGTGCGCGTTCAACTCGGTCGTGAAGATCACTGATGTCAATGCGACGCACGTTCGAAAGTTCGGACACGTCGCTCGCGACCGCGCGCGGCACCCCGAGATCGACGATGAAGACGTCGTTTTCACAGGCCGCAAAGTCCTCACGAGAGAGCACCGGGGTCGAGACCTCCAAGGCACTGATCACCAGACGGACGTTCACCAAGTGCGTCGAGGCACTTTCGAGGGAGTCGACGACCACGCGAACGTCGTTCACATCCTCACGCAGCGCGTCGGCGCGAGAGCGCGTGCGATTGAGAATCGTCAGTTGCGCAACGCGAGCGCTCGAGCCGAGTAGCCCTCGTACGACACCGCCGGCCATTTGGCCAGCCCCGAGCACGACGACGTGGGCACCGACGAGATCGTCACCGAGTTCATCGATCGCGGCCGACGCGGCAGCTTGAGCGAAACTCGTCGTTCCCCTCGAAATTGCGGTCTCGGCGCGTACGCGACGACCCGAGGCGATAGCGCGTTGGAAGATATCGGTGACTTCGGCGCCGGCACTCTGCTCTTCGACGGCGAGTTCGAGGGCGCGGCGCAGTTGTCCGAGTATTTCGAACTCACCCGGGACCACGGACTTGAGGCCGGCGGCGACGCTAAAGAGATGGCTCGCGACGTCGTGCTCGAAGTTGACCGTCAAGCGATCTTCGAACTCGGCGACTTTAAGGCCAGTCGCCTCAGCCAACGTCTCAGTAATCTCGTCGATGGCGCCGTGAAAGCGGTCGATAACGGCGACGACTTCGGTGCGCAGGCACGTGGAGACGAAAACGGCCTCGTGAATATTTCGGTGACTCACGAGCGTGCGCAGCATCTTCGCCCACTCGTGCTCGGGCAGCGTGGCGCGTTCTAAGAGATCGAGCGAGGCGTGCTCGTGATCAATCCCAACAGAAATTAGTGCCACGTCGCCTCCGGGCTCTGTGCCAGCCTACGAGCCACGAAGTGGGTTCGTACTGGCGATACCGAGCGAGTGCAGCAGTCCCCCACCGAGGGGTCCAGTGCCGTTATTGAGGTGGTACATCAAGATCTGGAGTTCTATGGAGAAATCCACGTAGTGCACTGCGGTACCGAGCGGCACCGTGACAACTTGGGGCGCGAAGTTGAGTATCGCGTGAATGTCCGCGTCCACCAGGCGGTCCGCCACCTCTTGGGCGGCGCTCGCGGGCGTGCAGATAACGCCAACGGTGGCGGGAGGAATCGGGTCGCTTAGCGCTTTGACGACGTGGCCCGCGACTTCGGTGCCAATCATGGCCGGGTCGTTGTCGTAGAGCGCGACGAGGCGAGCCCCGCGGATCAAAAAACTCGACGAGTTCACGAGCGCGTGGCCGAGGTTGCCAATGCCGACCACCACGACGTCGTAGTGGCGATCGTGACCGAGGGCCCCGGCGATGCGCTCGATGAGGACACTGACGTCGTAGCCCGCTCCCCGGGTACCAAAGGAACCGAGACCAGCCAAGTCGCGACGAACAGTGGTGGCGGTAACGCCAGCCAACTCACCAATCTGTTGGGAGTCGATCTTGGTTTCACCGCGCTGCGACCAGCCTTCGGCGATGCGCTGGTAGACGGGCAGGCGCGCGATGGTGGGTTCAGAGAGCTTCTTCGATCGAAGCCGCGGCGTCGCCATGTCTCTAGGTTACTGTCCTGGTCTATCGGCCTAATTGACGACTGCGTTCGGCCGCGGCGGCGACCGCGTCGAGAAAGGCCGCGCGCACGGCGCGGTTTTCCAAGACCCGAAGTCCCGCAGCCGTGGTGCCGCCGGGCGAGGTGACCTGTGCGCGTAACTCCTCGGGCGGCTCGCCGGTCTCTTTCAGCAGTGCGACGGAGCCTTCAAAGGTATCGACGACGAGCTGACGCGACACGTCGCGCGAAAGTCCTTGGTGCACGCCGGCCTCGATCAATGACTCGATGACGAGGTACAGGTAACCCGGCATGGAACCCGACAGACCCGTCACGACGTCAAGGTTGCGTTCGGTGACGCGAACGACGCTGCCCACTGCCCCGAGGATCGACTCCGCCCAGTCGAGGTCGGCCGCCGTGACGTTCGATCCACCCGCAATGGCGCTCGCCCCTTTTCGCACGAGTACCGCGATGTTGGGCATCGAACGAACGACGGCGACGGGACCAGGAAAGACGGCTTCGAGACGAGCAGTCGAGAGACCAGCCACCACCGAAAGAAGCCTCGTGACGCCGAATGCTCCAATGACGCGCGCCGCGCTTTCGGCGTGATCGGGCTTCACGCAGAGCACGGCGCCTGTTTTGGCATCGACGTCGGCGAGTTCTGTTGACGCCAGCACCGTGACGCCATTGAAACGTCGCTCGAGGACCTGTCGCGCTTCGAGGGAGCTCTCAATAATGGCGAGTTCGTCGGACCGACACCACTCAGCGCTCAAAAGCCCGGCGGCCAGGGCCGAGCCCATTTTGCCTCCGCCAATGATGATGAGTTGAAAAGCCACAACCCAACGCTACAAGGTCACTCTCAACGACTCTTGCGGCGACGGTAGACCGAGGCGTAACCCATGGACATCGCCGTGGGAAAGATTTCGTCGACGTAGGTTACGGTCGCACCGACCAATTCGTCGAGTCGCTCGACCGTCAACTCTTGAATCGGCACTTGGGCAACGAGGTAGATGCCTTCTTCTGGACCAATAGCGAGGTGCAGTTCTCGTAGTTCGTGGTTCTTCACGAGTAAGTACCGGTAGAGCGCACCGTGTTGTTCCTCGGGCGCGGGCATCAGTTCGGTCTCGACGTGCACCGTCCTCTGGCGCAGTGAGAGCCAGAGCGTGATGACGTCCTTCTCCTCACCCTTTAGGCGAATTAACCAGTGAAAGTGGCCCTTATCGTCGGGCAGTTCCTGGTGTTCGATGGAACCAACGAAGGAACTCTCGTGCCAAAGTGCGGCCCAACGAAGCAGCGTTTCGTTCAGTGTCGTGGCGGCGTCGGCGTCGCCGAGAGGAGCTCGGGTCACTTAGCAGCGAACGAGACTCTCGGACGCGAGCTTTTCGATCAACGCCGCGAGCGACTGCGCCGCAGCGCGCCAGGTGTAGCGGCGCGCGCGCAGCACTGCGGCGTTCGACATGGCAATCGCGCCATCGGCGTTGAGCGCGAGTTCCACGATGTCCGCCCAGTGCGTAGCGTCACGCTCGCTCACCAAGAATCCCGTGACGCCGGACTCGATCAATGTCGTGAGACCTCCTACGTCGCTCGCCACTACCGGCGTGCCACAGGCCGACGACTCGAGGGCGACGAGTCCGAAACTCTCAGATCTCGAAGGAACCAACGTGACGTCCGCCGCGCGCATCCACGACGACAACAGCTGGTGCGACTGAGGAGCGACAAAGGTCACTTGGTCGATCACGCCGGCTTCGGCGACGCGACGGTGCAGAGATTCGAGCGTGGCCTTTCCGTCAGGACCTGAGGGGCCACCGACGATGGCGAGCGTGGCGTGGCGACCCCGACGACGCAGCTCGATAAGTGTTTCGAGGGCTAAGTCCGCACCCTTGAGTTCTTGCAAACGACCAACGAACAACAACATCGTGGCGTCTTTGTCGAGTCCGAGCGCTCGACGAGCTTGGGGACGATAGCCCGGAGAGAAGAAGGCGTGTTCCACACCAAGTGGCACGACGTGCACGCGCGAAGGATCGGCGTTGTAGAGACGGCCGAACTGCGCGGCTTCCACGTCACAGCTCGCGAGGACGGCGTCGGCGCAGGCGACGATTGCCGCCTCTTGAAAGGCGCGATCGTCCGACTCGGCTTCAAAGGTGTCGGCCTTGACTCGTTCCAACGTGTGAAACGTCATGATGAGCGGGATGTTCAACTCGTGCTTGAGGCGGTGACCAGCGAGACCACTCAGCCAGTAGTTGGCGTGGATCGCGTCGGGCGTGCCCGAGCAGCGAAAGAGTGCCTTCACCGAATCAGTGAACTCACCCACGTACTCGGGTAGATCGTCGCGGTCCAGGGGAGTGGCGGGGCCGGCCGTGACGTAGTGAACCCGAAAACCCGGTTCCACGAACTCCATATCGCGGACCTGGGTGTTATCGCGGCGGGTGTAGACGTCGACCTCGTGGCCGAGGCGCGCCAGTGCGCTCGAGAGTTCGCGCACGTAGACGTTCATTCCCCCACCGTCACCAGTACCGGGCTGAGCCAGCGGCGACGTGTGGTACGAGAGAACGGCGAGACGGGCCATGGCCGAATTCTACTGGCGAGCGTTTTTTTGGGTGCTTGGCGTGGTGCCCTATTAATAGGGCGCGAATTCCCTAGCGAGCGGTCGAGACCACGATATAGATAGCGTCACGACTGGGCACCAAGCCGAAATCACGCGAGTCAGTGGACGCTTGGGCGTTGTCGCCGCGCAGATCCAAAAGGGATCCGACCCGTTCGACGCAGCGCTTCAGGAGCCAGCGAGAGGGGTTTCTCGGGTCCCGTACCACGACGACGTCACCGAGTCGCACTCGACGCCAACGGCGAAATGCCGTGAGGCGTTCACCGGGTAGATACGTAGGCGCCATAGAAGTACCCTCAACGGTCACGCGCCGCACGAAGAACTCCAGAACCCGGGTCACGGCGAAACGATATACCAGCACTGTGACTAACTTGTAGGTTGACACCGCGGTCATCGAATCTGAGCGCGACTATCGAAAGGCAACGCTATGACCCTGCTTAACCGCCTCAACGCCCTGCTCGACGCAACGACTTCGCCACTGGTCGCTTCGGCCCACTGCGATCTGCCCTGTGGCGTCTACGACCCGGCCCAAGCGCGCATCGAAGCCCAGTCCGTCAAAGGGATTATGGAGAAGTTCAACGCGTCGAGTGACGTCGACTTCAAGGTGCGCGCCGAGTTTTTGAAGGAAGAGCGCTGTGAACTCGTCAAGCACCACCTCTGGGTTCTCTGGACCGACTACTTCAAGGTCGAGCACTTAAAGGCGTACCCAAACCTGCACGACCTCTTCTGGATGGCCACCAAGACCGCGGGTGACGCGAAGAAGAGCAACGACGTTACGATTGCCGACCGTCTCTTGGCCGAGATTGACGACATCGCCGAGATCTTCTGGGCCACCAAGAAGTAACCACCGCATAAAGCAGAAACCCGGTGGCTTTGGCCACCGGGTTTTCTCATTTCGAGGAGCGGTTAAGCAAGCTCAGGGTGAGCTCGGCAGTTCGCCAACAGCGGATTCGCCACAAGATCAGCCTCGTCAATAGGCGTGTCGCACACTTGGCAGGTGCGATAGGTCCCAAGTCGCAGGCGTTCGAGGGAACGATCAACGTCGTTGAGGGTCGCTTCAATCGCGGCGACGCTTTCGTTGCTGAACTCTGGCACGTCGACCAACCTAGTTGACCTCAGCGAAAGACCCTCCGCCACGTTCCGGCGAAGTACCTCAATTCCCGATTGGATTCACGACCAACGAAGAGACGAAGATGGGGCGATGGACATCGAACAGCCCGGTCGCGAGGACCTGATTCGCTGGCGAGAGTCCAAACCCGACAACTTCTATAGGGCCGTTCCCCATCTCAAGTCGTCAATGGAACTTCGCATGGGCGCTCCCCTCTCGACTCGTCTTCACGAGGCGCTTGACTCGTTCGGTGGCGACGTCGCTCGCGTCATCGAACCGGCCGTTGTCAACCAGGAACGAAACCGCGAGTTCCCCAAACTTCATTCGTACGACGAGGTGGGCCGCCACGTCGAACGGATCGAATTTCATCCAGATGAGAAAGTGGCCGCTCGTTCGTCGTGGGGATCGGGCATGCTCGCCACGCCCCTCAACTTTGAAGGTGCCTTCGAAGTCGCCGCGCTGTTCTTCTTGTTGTCACACGTCGGTGAGGGCGGCCAGGCCTGTCCCATTGTCTGCACACTTGGGCTTCGTAGAGCCATTGAACATCGAGCATCACCGGAGATCAAAGAGCGCTATCTCGGCGGTCTCACCGACACTGATGCCGCGAGCGCCCTACGAGGTTCTCAGTTCCTAACTGAGGTACAGGGCGGATCAGATGTTGGTGCGAACATCACGCGGGCAACACCAGACCTAGAAGTACCCGGTGCGTGGAGGGTCAGTGGTGAGAAGTGGTTCTGCTCGGTCGCCGACGCGGACCTCTTTGCCGTGACCGCCCGACCTGAGTCAGCGATGCCGGGGACCAAGGGTCTCGCCTGCTACGTGATTCCCCGTTCACTCGATGGCATCACGCCCAACGGCTTTCGGCTCCGACGTCTGAAGGACAAACTCGGCACGAGAACCCTCGCCTCGGCGGAGATCGATTTTGACGACGCCCTGGCCTGGCCGATCGGCGAGATTGACGAGGGATTCCACGTTGCGGTCGATGAGCTACTCAATACCTCTCGCTGGCTGAACGCCGTTGGATCCACGGGCATCATGAGTCGCGCCTACCTCGAGGCTTCGACGTTCGCCCACCACCGACAAGCATTCGGGGTGCCGATTTTTGAGTTCCCAGCCGTGCGAGAGCAGTTGGCCCGAATGAAGATCGAGACGTCGGCGGCGCTCGCGTCAACCTTCGCGCTCACCGAACTGGTCGGGATGATAGACGCCGGTACCGCAACCAAAAAAGACCAAAACGTCCACCGTTTTCTCGTGAACGCCAATAAGTACGTCACGTCCATCGTCGCGACTGGCGTTGTGCATCGGGGCATCGAAGTACTTGGCGGCAACGGAACAATCGAAGACTTCTCGCCACTCCCTCGGCTCTATCGCGACGCCATCGTCTTTGAGAGCTGGGAAGGTACCCACAACGTTCTCTGCGCCCAAGTACGTCGCGACTGTGTTCGCCTCGGGCTTCTTGATGACCTCGACGAGTGGATCAAGAGAGAACTGTCGTTCGTATCGACATCGTTTTCGGTCGAAACGGAACAAGTCCTCACGGCGCTCTCCACGCTGAAGCCGGGACTCGCCAGCAGCCTCGCCACTACCGGCGGTTCCGACGGGAACTTCCGGGATTTACTGACGTGGCTCATGCGCATCGTTCAGGCCACCTGCCTACTGCGAGAAGCTGACTTTTATCCGAACAACGAAGGAGCGGCTTCCGTGGCCTCGGCGTTCATCCTCCTTCACCTCGTCACTCAAGAGCTCGGAATCTCACCTCAGTGGTCGAAGGACACGGACACTATTCTCATCCCATCGTCTATCCCACCGACTTTCCAAAATTGAGCACCGTCCCAACAAAGATTGTCAAGATTGAGCCCACTAAGAGGTGGTTCGTCGTGCAGTAATGTGGCAATTCGGTGGCTATCGGTAACAATTCGAATGAAGCCATCCATTGGGCCGCTAGCTCATCGGGAAGAGCAGGGGACTTTTAATCCCAAGGTGCCGGGATCGAGACCCGGGCGGCCCACCAGTAAAACAAAGGGTTATGGAGCGATTTAGAACTCCAAGCCGGATGGTATCCCTAAAAAATCCCTAACTTTCCCGAAAAGTTGAATAGCATGTGATCCGTGAGCGGAACCCTGCGAGAAAAGGAGCCTGGCGTCTGGGAGGTCAGGTTCATGGCCGGCCGCGATCCAGTCACCGG
>Ga0208849_1001379_pt1 | contig 17160 bp, 20 predicted proteins | sample NGESurdeep072012_10_FD_184470 | JGI IMG/M metagenome (GOLD analysis project Ga0208849, IMG submission 184470) | Arctic peat soil microbial communities from Barrow, Alaska - NGEE Surface sample 53-3 deep-072012 (SPAdes) | ecosystem: Environmental > Terrestrial > Soil > Wetlands > Peat ...
CGAACTCAGGAGGAACTCGAGGAAGGCCAGCGTCGACCCTGCTGCTGGCCGGGCTGCGCCCACCGTGAACGCACTGGAAGTTCGCAGACTTCCCAGTGATACTGAATATGAGACACGTGATAGTTCTGATTCTCGACCGAATGGTTTGAGGGTTTCACCCAGGTGCGTCGTGCCGGACTACTGACATCGAAATGAGCTACTTCTGTACTTGTCTCGTGGTGAGGGATTCCCATAAATGCGAAAGCCCCTGTAATTAAAGCATTTTCGCGACCTGATTAGCGCTGAAGACGAGGGGCAATTCCAGTCCTATTCGTTTTATTCACCGCGAAATGCACCCTCTTTCACCAGTGAGATTTGTTCCGTCATTGTCGATTTGATGCTGTGACTTCGCTCAAAGCTGTTTGCAGTCGTCACCGGAACCAAAAGCAGGCGGTAACGCAGACACGTGGTAAGCAACTCTCGCCAAATGACGTCGTCGTCAGCACGTACCTGAGGCCTAGCTCCCACTCCCGCTCGAGCCCTTCACCAGCGGTGTCACAAAAAGGTGACTGCAATAGATGCCCATGAACCGAGTATTACCAATTCCGCCCTCGTACATCGACCGAGCAGTCCGTACTTCCCGCGAACCTGGCAGCGTGACTTGGATTGCGTTGACCGAAGGGCAAGTTGGCCCGTTGCCATCAGCCCATTGGATCGTAAAGGACACGATGCGGGGACGCGACGTGATGGAGAGCTGAGGGATCGGCGCGCCGGTCGCCCATCCTCCGAGGTAGCCGAGTCGCATATCACCCGCCATCGCAGTTGAGTGGCTGGAGAGACCGGCGCCGATTGTTGGGTAGCCGCTCATCGCGCACGTGGCTGAAGACGACACCGAGGCGCGCACGAGCAGGCCTGCGTGTCCCAAACCTCCAGAGATCGCAGTCACGCCGAGAAGTTTCATCTGTGCGCTTGGACACGTCAGTGCTGCTGACGCCAGCGCGTTGTTACTGCTACGCGATGCCGGCGGGGATGAGAATCGATCGACGCCAAAGACGATGAGGCACGCCACAGCGACAAGGGTTATGACAAGTAGCCCGCGACGACGACGTCTGCGCCGCGAGAGCACCCGAGCTTCTTTTATAAGAGCCTCTTCGTCGAGAAGGTCGATCGTGCTTGGGGCCAGATGCTTAATCGCCGTCATGATCTTCTCCAGTCGTCTTCTCAATGGTAATAGTCCGAATGGTATCATTTCAATCATGAAAGTCAACCGCAATGAATCCACCGCGCTCCATGTCCAGGTCGCAGCCGAAATCCGCCGGTCCATCATTGAGGGTGAGATTCTTCAGGGCGAGCGTCTGCCGCCGGTTGTCGACCTCGCGACGGTGCTTGGTGTGAACAAGAACACTGTGATCCGTGCCATGCATCAATTACGCGATGAAGGACTACTTGACTTTACCCGCGGTCGGGGCATTCGCGTTGTTGGTACGCCTCAAAGAAGCGCACTCCTGGCCAAGATCAGCGATCTCCTCGAATACGCCCGTAGCGAGGGATACCGCGTTGACGACGTGGTGTCGATGATGAGGTCCATCTAGATCCTTTGAGGTCTTGGCACACCGGTCGTGTCCCGAATCGTCCCGTTTGGCGGAACATTTATGGGAAGAATTTCTCCGACTTATAGGAATCCCTCGTGGTGGGGCATTCGGACAAATGGAAAGACCAGTAGATCGAAGGGCTTTCAAAGACGAAAACGAGGCTATTTCGAACGCGTCACTAGCTCAGTTGGCTTTGGTCACCAATTTTCGGCATCGCCTTCACCAGCGTCATTGGTTCGCTGGACCGCGCCGTATGCGCGAGTTCCTCGCGCAAGTTACCTCCTAACCTTTCGAAGGTGACGCCCAACGTTGGTACCCTGACGAGCAACTGAAGAGTTTCGGGACCTTCATTGATTTTGTTCACCAATTGGGTGCAACGCCGGTGCAGGCGACAGCAGACGCCACCATCAGTGACGATGGACAAAGAGTGGAGCTGTTTTCCTCGCACCGTGACTTTCCGGACGCGCGATTCGGCTACCGCGCCAAGGCACCTGGCGAGGACGACCACGAGAAGCTCTGGCTCGCCGAAGAACTGGCTACGGGTGGACTCCACCGAATCATGCGTGACACTCTGGCAGCCGATTCTGCGGGGATCACGTGGCTCCGACTGGACGGACCGTTGCTGCGAACTGACTCCTAAGCCTGAGCCGCGGCAACGTCTTATCCGCCGCCACACGTTGCTTTGGCGAGCAACGTTTCGGTGCGCCAAAGGCCCGGGCCTTCACTGTTCCGAACAGTGGACCCCGCTGCAATCCGATGAACCGTGTTTATCCGAACGGTTGGGGCTCATTTGTCCAAATGCCTCGTGGTGGGGCATTCGGACAGATAGATCGGCTCAGTGAATCAACGCGTTTTTGTGTACTTCAAAAGATCAGATTGTCATGCTTCATCGTGAGGTCTTAATTTGCACACCACAAATTCGATGCTTGGTCACCAGCGTTACGCAGGAGATGCTTACCTCCGCGCCGTCAAACTAAAGAATGTCGCGATACTCCTGCACCACTTCGATGCACTCTCTGAAGGTCGGTAGCGGAGAACCAGGCCACAGGTACTCACGAAGGACTGGGGCGTACTCATTACGCTGAAGGACAGTCGCGCCGTAATTGAAAGCATTCGAAGAAGCGAAGCCGCTCTGCGGGTAGGTCGTCGAGTTCATTGCTAGAGCCTTTGAATGCTGACAAACGTCACGCGCAGTTATCATCGTGCCAATCGCTTTGAGCTCTTCTCGGACGTCGTTGTTCTGCAGTAATTGATGGACGTCGTAGTAGTGCCGAACTACCTTCTGAACCCGAACGTCGCGTTGCGGACTGTCGCGGTAGTGCGCTTCATGGAGTATCACGAGCTTCTCGACCAACGTGCGCGCAGGGGAAAGTACAGCGACTTGGAAGGTCACCGCCTCATCGACAGACTGACCCAACAACGTTGAAGCAATTTCTGCGACAGGCGAGGATATGGTGCGCACACTGCTTGGCGACGCGCCGCCGCGGTTGCCTAACTCAAGCTTGACGCCACGATCGCCGGGATTGGAGTTTGGAAATTGGAAATAGCAGGCCCTGTATTCACCTTTGGCGGACGTCTCGACTTCTGGCTGGCCGATCAGCCCCGTTGCGCTCTCCACGGCTCGAACGAGCGACTTCATTACTCTGTCGACAGCAGCGCTGCCGCCGGGAGCAACTACAAGAAGGTCGACATCTTCTGAGAATCGGTCGATCAGCGCGAAGACTTTCGAAAGACTCGTTCCACCCTTAAAGATCACCGTGACGCCGAGTGTCTGCGCTTCTTTTGCGCAAGCACGCAGCACCTCGGTAAGCCAGAAATCCTTTCGAAGGTGCCGAACAGGTCTCCCTAGCTGCTCTGACGCACGAGCCGCAGCGGCCTCGATTTCCAACATGCTTTCGCGCAGCCTCACACGAGTTCCATTGCTCTGCTGACTTCAGTCCAACGCGTACGGAGCCCTCGGTGATGCTCGCGCTCAACATCCTTCGATATTGTCTCGGTGCGTATCAACGATGAGTCTCTTAGGCGCGCCACCGACATCAGCAGGTCCTCCCAACTTCCTTCGACGGCCCGAGGCCAGTCGCGTAAGACTTCGATAACGGCGACCTCGTCCGCGGTGAGGCGAAGTTCACGCCGGCACCAGGGTCTCTCACTAAACCTGGCACCGTGAATGTCGGACGGAGCCTTGCCCGGCACGGCAAACACTGGGTACCCCGGTACCTGAGTCGTCAAGCCGAGACGGTGCGCCGCGGCGACACCAGCAGGACCGGAGCCCTTACCAGCGACCTCGATCGCCACGTCCTCGGGATCCGGAGGCACGATACCGAGCCTTGTCACCGGGCCCTTCCAGTAGAGGCCCTTGCGGACTCGCAGCAGCTTTCCATCGCGAGCCAGGCGCGAGAGCTCGGCGTCAATCGCGCCAGATGAGCCGCCAAACCGTGCAGCGCTCGCGAACGAGCCAACAGGAAGTCGAGACACTCGACTTCTGACTTTCGCTGCCACAGACGCTTTCATGTAAGGAAAGTGTATCAAGTTTCTGACAGGATGCACGCAGGTATTCCCTCGAAATGGCAAGCATCAGTTAATCATTGGACGATTTCGCGCATTTGTCTCCTAGTTCATCTCCGTGATGGTGGGAATTCAAAACGAAGTGAAAGGTCAAGTAGGTGAAGGTTCCCTGACACGGGGCTGTTGCTGGTCATCTTCTTTCAGGGCACTAAACGGCTCCCAATAGGGAAGCCACACCTAAACAGCCCCAAAACGGAGCCAAACGGCTCCTACAGGATGGCGGTCACAGGACTTTTGGACTTCAAAACTGGCAACACCCGGCTTCAGTTCGCGTGACCGTCGAAGGGATCTTGGACCGACTCCCGGAAACTTTCACGCGGCCGATCTACGCACAAAAGTGTGACGTCATGTACCAGCACGTCTTCGACAGTTATTGGGACGACGGGCGATCAGTGCATTTATCTTCTGGGTAACGGCACGAGGTGGTCCCTGACTACGAACACATGTTCGTAGTAGAATTTGTTCATGATTCTCGTGCCGATGGCGATGCCCATTGACGAGTGGGACGACCTAAATCGTCGGGCGTACGAGCGGTGCACCGCCGAAGGATCGAGTTTGCCGCTAGACGATTTGAATCGCGCCACAGGTATTAGATGGTTTGAGCCAGCGATGCCCGGGAAGTTGCCGCCAACACCTGGGACGCGAGAGGGATTCGATGGCGTCATTGATCGGCTTCCCCGACGACTTCGGCGTCACGCTCAGAGAATGATGTCTTGCAACGATAATTGCGGTGCTCTAGAGGTGCTCGGGACGCTGGACGACGCCGACCTCGAATTCGCGATCATTGGACTGGACCGGAGGATCGTCTATCTCGAGTACCTACTCACCATTATGTACGACGTTCCCGTTGCGCGTCTTCTTATCGCGATGCTCGACTGGCTGACTGGGGAACTCTGGTGGCGTCTGGAGATTCTTGCTTCGTTAAAGAGGGCTACTCCATTGAACCTCCCGCGTCCGATAGCACCGCCGTTCCCGCGAGAATCGCGATACAGTTCAAGCCGCCACCTTCGGAGGATAGACCGTGCGTGGAGCCGACTGGACCCCCATTCCGTGTCGGGCAACAAGGCAATTAGTTTCCTTCTCTGCCTGACCCGACTTGGCGATCGCGGCGGCTAAGACTGCGCACGTTGGCGGCAATCGGTCGGTGACGCCCCCTTCATATCCTTCCGCGTGGTCGGAAAGGATGCTGGATACGTGGTCACGCATCCGAGAAGTGCTTGAATTCCTCGCGTTGGTCGCGAGCACCTTGAGTCCTTTAATTCCAGTTGCAGTGGCGCTGCACTGGTTTTGATGAAGACGCTCCTCGGGCGACCGCGAAGTTCATCGCGGTCGCCCGAGGAGCGTCAACTCATCGCTCACTTGGACGTGCCAATTGTCCGAACGTTTGTCCGAATGGTTTGAGGGTATTTGTCCAAATCCCCCGTGGTGGGGCTAGTAAGAATCGAACTTACGACCTCGTCATTATCAGTGACGCGCTCTAACCGACTGAGCTATAGCCCCGCAGGGATACCAATCTACACCAGCGTCATGGGCTCCTTAAGAGCTCGGGGGCTCCCAAAACTTCGAGGACATGGACTGACTGGCCGTTCCGAGAAGAGTCCCGTCGCGGCTCCAAAGGTAACCCGTTCCCTGCGCGAAGCCCCCTGCGAGCGCGTGCATGTGTATCTCGATGAGGACCCACTCCGTTGGTCGTAGCGACGCGACGCGAATCGTGTTGTCGAGACTTCGGCCCATAGTGCTGCGTCCGAGCGGTTGGGTAGCCCCTCCAGAGACGAGGTCGCCGAAGATGGCGAGCGTCGCTGCTGAGGGCTCTAGGTGACTTGGTACGCGAGCCCACAACGCCGACACGGGTGAGCCTGGTTCGCCGTCGAGTTCGTCAAAGGGCCGCCCGATCGCCACACGCGTCTCCACGTGATTGAAGATCGAGTTGTCGAATCGGTGCGGCATCACACGAGGCGGGCAGTCCTCGGGTGCAGGCACGTCGGGCATGGACAACCACGGCGTGGGTGCCGTGAGTTCGCCGGTCCCGAGAGCGGCGTTGACGGTGAGAATCTCTCGGTCGTCCACGTACGTCGTGGCTCGACCTTGCGTAACGCGATTACCCACGACCGCGAGGTCAACCTTGACGAAGACCTCGGCACCGAGTTGAGCGAAGGAAAGATAGTGCGCCGCGGCGTAAATGGTCGGACGTGCGCTGGCTTCTTCAAGTGCCACGATGCCCGACGCCAGGCCGCAACCACCGAAGAGAAACTTGCCCGGCGTGATGAGTCGCTCGGTGACGTGGAAGTGCCACGTGTCGTCGCTGACGCGATCGATCTCCAAGAACTCTTTGACGTCCACGAAGGCTGAGGATACTGGACGTACGTCGCCGCTTAACACGCGTACGTCGACGGCGAGCACGCAAGCGGGCAAACTTGACGAGTGATTGATCCCCGTTTCGTCTATCTGGCGATGGTGCTCTCCGCCGCCGGTGGCTACGGCTACGTGCGCGACACGCTTCGCGGCACCACGTCGCCGAATCGAGTCACGTGGTCGCTCTGGGCACTTGAGGGGATTCTCGCGTTTGGCGTGGAACTGCAACAACACGTGGGTCTGGCGGCGTGGATGACGTTGATGCTCGGACTCGTGCCGTTCGTGGTGGTGTTCGCGTCGTTCAAGAATTCGCACGCCGTGTGGAAGATCGGTGTCTTCGATATTTTTTGCGGCTCGATCTCACTCGCCGGCCTGGCCTTTTGGGCGTTCGTCAATGAACCGACGATCGCGCTCATCTCCTTCGTCTGTGCCGACCAGGTGGCGGCCCTGCCCACCGTTCGAAAGTCCTGGCTCGCGCCAAGTACCGAGTCGCCGTGGGCCTTCGTGATGGGCTGTCTCAACTGCGGCATCACCATCTTGACCCTCAAGGTGTTCACCACCGAAGGTGCCCTCTTTCCCGGCTGCATCGTCGTGACGGACTTCGTGCTGGCGGTTCTGATCATGACGAGGGTCGGACCACGATTTCGCGGTGAAACAGCCCCGGCGTCAGCGGCTACGTCGTAGCCACCCGTAAGGCGGTCCGGAACTGGACTCGTCGTGGCCGGAGCGTTACCGTGGCGACGTGGCCGTGTTGCTGCCCTTCCAGCTCCATCCGTTCGTCGTTCTCGTCATTCTCGCGGCTGGCGTGGCGCATCAATTTCTCGTGACGTCGCCGCGCCAACGCTCGCTGGCTCGGTACGCGTTGCTCTCGTTGTTGGTGGTCACGATCTGGCCGGTGGGCGACGTCGCGGCAAAGGTGTCGCTCAGTGTCGCCACCGCGCAGCGTCTCGTGATCATGTTGCTCGTGGCGCCGCTGTTGCTGTTGAGCCTGCCCACCACCGTGTTGGCGCGCCTCACTCGTCCGTCACCCGTGGACTTCGTGGTTCGAAAACTCGCCCACCCTGGACTGGCCCTCGTCGTCGTCACGCTGGTCGGGACGGCGACGCTCATCGCGCCCGTCGTGGATTGGGGCGCGCGCTCTGAGCTCGCGAGGGATCTGATCCTGGCAGTGGTCCTCGGCGTTGGCGTCGTACTGTGGGTACCCGCGCTCGCCGTCGTGCCCGGGACGCGTCGCCTCTCGCCAACGGCGCGTGCGGGTTACGTCTTTGGCTCGGCGCTTGTGGTGACGAGTCTTTCGTTCGTGTGGATCTTCGCGCGTCACCCGTTGTACCCGGACCTTCACGGTCAGCACGCGTTGCTTGACATGACGCCTCTCTTCGATCAGCAGTTGGCGGGTTTCGTCGCCAAATTCGGGTGCTACCTGCCGATGGGCTGGGTGGCGTTCTTCATCTTCGCCCACGCTGAGGATAAGGGCGTGCCTGTTGAAGAGACGCCTCTCTACTGGGCTGACGTCGAACGAGAACTACTACGACTCGATCGTCAGCGAGCGCGCGCGCTCGCGAGGCACCGCCCTAGTCCCTGACCCGTTTGGTAGAATGAAGTCCCCGCGGGGATGTAGCTCAGTTGGTAGAGCGCGGGCTTTGCAAGCCTGAGGTCGTGGGTTCGATCCCCATCGTCTCCACTCGTTGGCATTTGACACAGGTGGTGAGTCTTTACAGGCATTTGACACGGTGCGCCGTGACTACTTTGCGGTTCCTTCGTAGTGCTCGCGCCAGATCAGTCGATAGATCCGGGACTTGCGCGGTATGGTGCGCAGCCCCGGAATGAAGGGCACGAACAGCAACATGACGGACAACGCCATCATGACGCCCCACACGAGGACGTCGGCGTTGGAACTGGTGTTGAAGGGCGCGACCTGATACCAGAAGGTGTACAACCACAACCACGCTTGGCCGGGGTAGTTGCCCGTCTCGTTCATCATGCCCCACTGGTTGCCCGTGAGGTGCTGCGCCTGGGCGAGGTTGGCGAGGTAACTGCCGTCGGCCAAGAACAAGAGGGGCAGCGTGAAGTCGGTGGTGTAGAACCCTGCCTGCGTGACGAGCGCTTGGTCCAAAGCACCGGTACGGGCCATCAGGGTGAGGTCGTTGATAAAGAGAGGCACGGGTCCGACGTTGTTGGCGGTGACCATGACCTGGCCGTTCGCGTACTTCATATGGGTTGAGGCGTTCGTGTAGTTCGTGAGCCACAGCGACCGAAGGCTGGCAGAGGCGTTCGACCATTGCTGTAGGTCCGTGGTCAAGGTGGGCTGGTCGGGTAGCGCCTTCAGCGGATTCAGCACGAAGTCACGGGCAGTGTTGATGGGGATGCGCGCGCCGACCCATTTGGCGAGCTCGAGTGGCCCGAGCTTTTGACCAACGGCGGCCGTGTTGTACGGCGCGCCGTACTGCGCCGACGTCGACGTCTGATTCAGCTCCGAGAGGGCCGTCATGGCGAAGTCCACCGGCGTGGCGTTCGACCAGGTCTTGATCGTGATGGCCTTCTCGTCTGGTGAGCCGAAGACGACGGCGAGGGCGATCGTGAGCAGACCAACGACGACGAGGGCGATCGTGCCCTCCTTCACGATGTCGTACGGACTGTGGCCACCCTTCCAGGGAGCGACGTCGACGTCGGGGCGATAGCGCTTCGTTTTCACGCGTTCACCTCGACGTGCTCTTCGAAGGGTGGCACGACTCCCTTCACGCGAACGAGGAGCACGTGCAGCGCCGTCAAGACCACGGCCGCCAAGGGCAGCAGCACGATGTGCCACATCAACATCTGGCCCATGTTGAGCACGTTGAAGTACGCGCCCGCGCCGGTGGCGTTGATGCCGTCCTTCGCTTGCGTGGAGATCCACTGCGAGTCGAAGTTGGTCTGGCTGACGTAGCCAGTGAACGCGGCGCCGATGGACGTCAAGAACGTGACGACGCCGGTCATCCAGGTCAACGCGCGCCCTCCGCGCCAGGCGGCCATGAAGTACTTACCCCAGAGGTGCACGACCATGGCGAAGAAGAAGATCTCCACACTCCATAAGTGCAGTGAGTTCGCGAAGTGGCCCACCGACGACGTGTGCCACCACTGAGGTCCGCGGATTGCGAGCAAGGACCCCGACGCGATGACAACGATGAGCGCGGCCAGCGTGGTGACGCCGAAGACGTAGATCCACGACGAGACGTAGGTCGGTTGCGTGTCGGGAAGCAGCTTCTCCGGAGGCAGGAGGTGCACGAAACGTCGGCGAAGACGAGTCGTCCACTGACGCTCAATCTCGGTGTAGCTCACTGGTTCTCCTTACGTCGGCGTCGTCCCGGGAAGGGGGCGACGAGCGCGACAACGAACGTGACGACCATCAACACGATGACGACGAAGTTGGCGACACTTATCTGGATGAAGTGCCAGTGCAGATAGTGGCCCAGCGTGTCCAGTGGCACGAGTGCGGCGATGCGCGTGAACAACATGAATATCCCCTCAATGGCCTTCGAAAGAGCATCACACGTTCGAGGCGGCACTGTCTAGGGCCTAAGGTCCCAAAATTGCAGGTGGTCCGAAACGCTTCCGGGTGTTTTGGGCCGCGTAGGGAGCCCGAACACCTTCAGGCTTTAACGCGGACGGGACTCGTCAATGTCGCTCGCGATCTTGTCCGTGGTCGGGGCGTTGATCCCGGCCAACGCGGCGAACTCTCGCCAGTTGTCCGTTGCGGCTGCGACGTCGCGCAGCACGGCCTCGATACCGGGAACCTCGTGGAGATCGCCGAGCGTGCGCAGGTCATCGAGCGAGGTCTCGCTGAAGCGGCCGTTGACACTCATCTGATGGGTCTGTGTCCATTTACCACCCCAGTTCGAGTGCGTGATGTCGTACGCGGGCGCGAGTCGCCACGCACCGTGCTCTGGCAGGAGGAAGGAGAAGTTCTTCGTGTGGTCGTCGCGATTGACGGCCATCACGTTGAAGACAACTCGACGGAACATCTGTTGGCGCGCGTCAGGACCAAGTCCGAGTTCTCGCGCGGTGAGAAAGTAGCTGGAGTACGAGTGCGTGCGGGCCATGTTGTAGTCGAGGTGCGCGAGCGCGCACAGCGTCTCGACGTGAATTCGCTCGTCGCGTGGACCGCGGTCGAATCGGCGCGTCATGAAGTGCGCGCGTGGACCCTCGAGGAGCAGGCGCGATTCGCTCATGTCGATGCCGCCCTCCGTCGCCATCAGGTAATAGGCGAACTCCACCCGGCAGTACTCCTCGCTGGTCACGAAGGGCGATCGTGGATGATTGACGGGGTCGCCCACGCCGTCGAGTTTGAGGAGCCACTGCTGGTAGCCGTCGGGCGCGTGGAGTTGGCCCGACCGCATCTGTCCCGTCGTGGGGTTGTACGCGAGGACCGCTTTGGCCCGGGCGCCACCCGCCGACGTGCCAACGGAGATGAGCGACGTGAGCGACGCGTGCACGTCGTACTCGTCAAGGCTTCCCGTGATCTGCGCTCGAGCGGCCGTGACGAGGTCGGCCAGTTGCACCATGCTCACCTCGGACGCCGAGGGTCCCGTCGGTGGCGCGAAGGAGAGCGCGCCCATCGCGCGGTTGCTCGCGTACGCGAGTCGATCGAGGGGGGTGACGCGCTCGGGCGCGATGCCCTGTTCGGCCATCCACGCGTTCACGAGCGCGCTCCCGAATCGGTCGGGCAGTGCGTCCGCCAAGAGCGCGGGTAGTCCGTGGAACGTCGTGCGCGAGAGCTCCGGGAACTCGAAGACTCCGGCTCGACGCGGCAGGTGAAGGGGCGCCAGGTCGGCGCCATTCGCGATCCACTCGTCGTCGTACTGAAAGGCGTAGAAACCCGTCGTCGGGTCGAGCACGACCGCACCGACGAAGCGACTCCACGCGGATACTTCGATGACTTCCGCCGGCGTGTAGCTCACGCGGGACGTGTGCCGGACGCGGAGTGTCGGACTCGCTTGGGACCAGCCTTCGCTACACGTTGGTGTTCGCGCAATACGGCCAGGGGACTCACCGCGGGTTCAGGGGGCGCGAAGGACGCGAGCCAGTCGGTTCTGTCGAACACTCGAGCGATTCGAATGAGGGTAGCGAGAGAGGAGCCACGTCCCCTCTCCAAGTACTTCACCGCCGACAGCGAGATATTGGCGCGCTCCGCCAACTCCGCCTGCGTCAGTCGCTGCCGTACTCGAAGGCTTCTTACTTCATCGCCAATCCGGCGTTCCCAATCCGCCGTCGTTTGTAATGGTTCATTTTGCATTGTTTAGACCTCGAACCCATTATAACAGCTGAAATATGAACTAGCAACTACTTTCATACTTGTAGTTCATCCGAAACAGTCTCTATTTCACCCACATCAGCGTGACGCCTTCCCCGACGAGTCCTCCTCGACGTGATCAGGGGTGCAGGCCTTCTTCGTGAGAGACGTGCGTCGCTGGTTCGAGTTGAAACGTGGCGTGTTCGATCGAGAAGTGTTCGGTGAGGCACGTTTGGAGTGCGTCGAGAATCCGCGGTGCGTGCCCACTGTCGAAACAGCCGTCTTCGACGACGACGTGAGCGCTCAGCGTGAGCAGATCCGACGCCACCGTCCAGACGTGGAGGTCGTGGACGTCGAGCACGTGTTCGACGTTGGCCAAGTGCGCTCGAACGTCGCTCAGGTTCAAGTTGTCCGGCGTTCCTTGGAGGAGGATCTTTCCCGCGTCGCGCAAGAGTCCCCACGCGGAACGCACCATGAGCGCGACCACGAAGAGCGAGGCGACGGCGTCGGCTTGCTCCCAACTCGAGAGGATGATGACCACGCCAGCGACGGCCGTGCCGATGAAGGCGTAGAGGTCCGTCACGACGTGGAGGTAGGCACCACGGATGTTGAGATTGCGTCGATTGGCCTTCGCGAGGACGTAGGCCGCGACCACGTTGACGAGTGCACCCACGATCGCCACGACGAGCACCAGTCCTCCGGCGACGTGGTGCGGCGTAAAGAGTCGTTGGATGGCTTCGACGGTGATGAGGAGGGCCACGGCGACGAGGGTCACGCCGTTGACGGCGGCGCTCAGGATCTCCGCGCGTTTGAGACCGAAACTCCAGCGTCCCTCGGCCGGACGTTTCGCGAGACGGAGAGCCCACGCGCTCATGGCCAGCGCGGACACGTCACTCACCATGTGTCCGGCGTCGGCGAAGAGCACGATTGACGTGCCGAGGATTGCCGCTACGACTTCGAACACGAGAAAAAGCGAGATGAGCGTCAACGCGCCGAGTACGTAGCGAACGTCGCCGTCAGGCGCCAGCGCGTGACTGTGGGATGGTCCTTCAGTCACCGGTGGCGCCGTTCTTCGGTAGCGACGGGCGGTTTCTCATTGCATCATTGTCGCACGGGGTCCGCGAACGGCGCAGTGGCGCAGCGGAACTCAGGTTCGCGTTGAGTCGAAGAAACTACGAAACCGGTGTCGCGGCGATCGTCGCAGATTTCTTGGTGCCCGGTTCACGGTCGCGGGCGCTCTGGCGCACGTTGAACTGCGTAAGGCCAATGGTGAGCGAGACGGCTCCGGCGACGTGGAGTTCCACGAGCCAGGTGGGGAGGTGCGTGAGGTACTGCGTCGCGCCGATCGCGGCTTGGATGAGTGAAATGAACACGAGGCGGCGCACGCCGAGTTTGAGCGGCGTTGGCGCCGCGCTCTTCCAGATGGCGAGCAAGAGGCCAACGACGAGACCGATGAAGAGCACCGCGGCCAGCGAGTGCACCCACGCGGCCGAGGAGAGCGCGAAGGGCAGTCGTCGCGCGACGAGTTGGCCCTGGGAGTTTCCGGCGTGAGGTCCCGAACCGCTCGTCGCCGTTCCCGTCGCGACGAGGACGATGAACGGGATCCACAGCGCGCGCGCGAGCATACGAAAGTAAGGATCGCGCACGTCACTGCGAGCGCCCTCACCGTAGAGATACTTTGAGTGGTGATAGAGCAGCGCTCCTACGAACACCATCGCGAGACTGAGCAGTAAGTGCAGCGCCACCAGGTACGGGTTGAGCTTGGTGTAGACGACGAGCGCTCCGAGGATCGCGTCGGCGACGACGCCCAGCACCAAGACGCCGGACAAGACCACGAGGTCGCGACGGCGCTTTTCTCGCCACAACGCGGCGAGGAACGTGAAGCCGATGATCACGACCAGCGAGATGGTCACCAACCGATTGCCGAACTCAATCTGGGAGTGGATGCTGGACGAACTGACTATCTCGTGCTTAAAGCAGGTGGGCCAGTCCGGACACCCGAGCCCCGATCCCGTGAGACGAACGGCCGCGCCGGTGAGGATGATGACGATCATCGAGAGGAACGACGCGAGGGCGAACCAACGAAATACTGGACCCGTCACGCGGCGAGGAAGCGAGATGGGCACCGACATAGCCTAGGTAATTCGCCGCCTCCTAGAGTATTCCTGTGACCGTTTCTGAAACCTCCTCATTTTCGACGACCGACGTCCTTAAGGGATACCTCGCTCTTACGAAGCCGCGCATCATCGAGCTGCTGCTGGTAACGACCGTGCCCACGATGATCGTGGCGGCGAATGGCTTCCCGAGCCTGTGGCTCATCGTCGTGACCCTCGTCGGTGGGACGCTGGCGGCGGGCGGCGCGAACGCGTTCAACATGGTCTACGACCGCGACATCGACGCGATCATGGAGCGCACGAAGCGGCGCCCCCTCGTGACGGGCGTGATGTCGGCGCGCTCAGCCGCGCTCTTCGCGGGTGCCCTCGAAATACTTGCCTTCGTGATCCTCGCGGTGTGGGTGAATCAACTCTCGGCCTGGCTCGCGATGTCGGCGACGGCCTTTTACGTCTGCGTCTACACCATGATCTTGAAGCGCCGCTCGAAGCAGAACATCGTCATAGGTGGCGCCGCTGGCGCGGTACCCGCGTTGATCGGTTGGTCGGCCGTCACCAACTCCCTCGGTTGGACGCCGGTGTTGTTGTTCCTCGTCATCTTCATCTGGACGCCACCGCACTTCTGGGCGCTCGCCGTTCGCTACCGCGACGACTACGAGGCGGCGAACGTGCCCATGATGCCCGTCGTGACGTCACTACGGCGCACGACGCTCGAGATCCTCGTCTACACCGTCTTGATGTGGGCACTGACGTTGATGATCGGCCCGAGCGCGCACTTGGGCTGGGTCTACGCGGTGTCCGCCACGGTGTTGGGCGCGATGTTCACGTTCTACGCGATTCGTCTCTACCGTCACGCGCTCGTCGGAAAGGCCAACGTCGCCGAAGCGATGCGGCTCTTTCACTTCTCGATCACGTACCTCTCGGCTCTCTTCATCTTGATGGCAGTTGACGTTCTTGTCCGAAACCGCTGAGGTCCCGAAGGGACGTCGGTCCCGCAAGCTGCTCATCATCGTCGGTGTCGTCGCGGCGGCCGCCCTCATCACGGTGGTGTCGATTCTCACCGGTGGTCAGCAGACGAATTCGTCGGTGAATCAATTGGTGGGCAAACACGTGAAGAGCTTCACACTCGCCGGACTGAACGGCGGGAAAGTCTCGGCGCCGTGGGTAACGGGGCACCCCACTGTTCTCGTCTTCTTCGCGAGTTACTGCGGGCCCTGCAAGACCGAGATGCCCGAGATCGCGAAGTACATTCGCACCACCAATCTCACGCCCGTCGACGTCGTCGCCGTCGACGCCACCGACGTGCGCTCTGCGGCACAGGTCATGGTGAAGAAGGACGACGTCACCTTTCCGGTCGCCTTCGACCCCACCGCGGCCGTGACGTCAGGCATCTTCGGCTTCGGCACCGTTCCCGAAAGCGTGTTCGTGAACGCGAACGGGATCGTCACCGACGTGTACTTTGGCGCGATTCCGAAGAAGCAACTCGCTAGCGGCATCAAGCTCCTACAAGCGACTTAATCGAAGCGAAACGTGCGTGCCGCGAGCAGCGGCGCGGCGACGGCCCAGATTGCGAGGGACACCCAGTCCGCCACGGTCGGCGCGCTGCCGTGACCCAACACTCGATGCAGCGCCTCGGCCATCGCTCCGGACGGCAGGGCGATGACGACGCGACGCACGACGAGAGGCATGGACGTGAGGGGCACCACGATGCCCGAGAGTAGGAGGAGAACCAGGTAGAGACCATTGCTCGCCGCGAGATTCACTTCCGCGCGAAGCCGTCCAGCGAGCGCGAGGCCAATGCCCGCGCTGCCCGCCGATCCGAGCGCGAGCGCGAGCACCACCTCGAGCGCGCCGACGAACCCGCCGTGAGGTCGCCACTTCAAGAGCAAGGCGACGCCCGAGAGTACGACGACTTGGATTATCTCGGTGACGAGAACGGCCGAAATCTTCGCCCCGATAAGTCGACGTTGCCCTAGTGGCGTCACGTGCAGACGGCGAAGGACGCCAGAGGAACGCTCGAAGCCCGTCGCGATCGAGAGCGCCACGAGCGACGTGGAGAGCACGCACAGCGCCAAGATGCCCGGCGCGATGAAGTCGACGCGATGACCGCCGGGTGACGCGGTGACGTGTGTCAGCGAGAAGAAGAGCAACAGCATCACGGGAATCCCGATAGTCAGCAACAGCGTCTCGCCGCGACGAACGGTCATCGTGACCTCGGCGCGGGTCTGGGCACACCACGCCCTCACGAGGCGGCGTCACTTCGCTCTTCGCTGATGAGCGACAAGTAACGTTCCTCGAGCGAAGCTCGGGTCCGAAGAGACACCATGGAGAGTCCGATGCTCGCGAGGTAGTTCGATACCATGGCAATTCGCTCGGGCGTGGACGCCACGCCGCAACGAAGTTGGAGGGGATTGTCGAGGGTCACGTCGCATCGCAACAGTGCCCCAAGGGCCGCGGGATCGACGGGGCCCGAGGATTGGACGATCATCTCGGGCGTGCCCGCGAGCTCGTCGAGCGTGCCTTGGGTAAGGACGCGTCCCTGGTGCATGATCACGAGACGCGACGCGAGTCGTTCGGCCTCGCTGAGCTCGTGGGTGGTGAGGAAGAGTGCGCAGCCACGGTCACGTTCGGCGGTGATGAGGTCACGGATGACCCGGCGACCTTCGGGGTCGACGGAAGTCGTGGGTTCGTCCAGCACGAGGGCTCGAGGACGACCGAGCAGGGCCAACGCGAGCAACGTTCGTTGCTGTTCGCCGCCGCTGAGTCGCCGCCAAGGGGTCTGTTGGCATCGTTCGAGATCGAGGAGCGCGAGCAGTTCGCCGACGTCGCGCGGCGCGTCGTAGTACGACGCGGTGAGACGCATGACGTCGCGAGGCGACATCGGCGCCCACACGCCGCCTCGTTGTAGGAGCGCCCCCGTGCGAATGACGACCTCGCGGTGATCACGCATGGGGTTGAGGCCGTGAAGACGGACGGTGCCGGCGTCGGGGGATCGAAAGCCCAGCAGCGTCTCGACGAGCGTCGTCTTACCCGCGCCGTTCGGACCGAGCAGGGCAACGACTTCGCCGTAGTTGACGTTGAGCGTGACGTCATTCACGGCGCGCACGTCCCCGAAGTTGACTTCGAGATTGATGACGTCGACGGCGTAGCTCATGCATAACGAAACTAGACGTTTCCAACTACCACTCGACGACGTCTAGGTAGGCTTGACCAATGATTAACCTTGTCCAGTTGCGCCGTGAGCCGGACGTCGTCAAGGCCGCCCTGCTTCGTCGCGGGGTGCCCACCGAGACGA
>Ga0208849_1001380_pt1 | contig 17132 bp, 13 predicted proteins | sample NGESurdeep072012_10_FD_184470 | JGI IMG/M metagenome (GOLD analysis project Ga0208849, IMG submission 184470) | Arctic peat soil microbial communities from Barrow, Alaska - NGEE Surface sample 53-3 deep-072012 (SPAdes) | ecosystem: Environmental > Terrestrial > Soil > Wetlands > Peat ...
CGCCCCTGCAATACGCGGGTGGATTGATCGTCGTGTTCTACATCCTGAGCATCACCTTTATTGCGCCGCGCCTGGGCGTCGGCAATGCAATCCTGTTTGCCGTGACGGCGCAGCTTTTCACCTCGGCGCTAATCGATCATTTCGCCCTGGCCGGGGCCGCCCTGCGCCCGGTAACCGCGATGCGCGCGATTGGACTGCTGGTAGTCATCATCGGCGTGGTTCTGACTCAGATCGGTGATCGCCTGGTTGCCCGTTCACATTAGAACCACACCGGCACCATCGGCTGCGCCGGGCTTTGGCGTCGAACGTCATCTTGCCGCAACAGCCCGGTAAGGCCGCAAATAACGCGCAGCGCGACCCGGATAAACGCCGCGGCCAGCGGCGGCTTCAAATATTATTTCGAGTTCTGTGTGTTACCGCATATACCCGCCTGGCACGCTGTGCATCATGCTGGAGAGGTCGCTCTGTTACACTGCGCGCCCGCGGCGCTCCGCGATCCTGAATCGCAACGGGTATTCTCATAGTGACGTCGAGCGGCAATAAAAAGTACAAGCAGATCATCGCGGCCCAATATGCGCGGGCCGATAACCTGACAGGATTGATTCAGGTTATGACCGCATTGGGATCGGTAGCGGCGCTCTGGTCGCTGGCGCTCGTGAGTGTCGCAATCTCCTGCTGGCTCACTGTTGCGACAGTGCTGCTGATCAGTATGTTTACGTTGCGCGTCTTCGCGCTGATGCATGAGTGCGGACACGGCAGTTTATTTCGCAGCCAATGGCTGAATCGTGCCGCCGGCTTTCTGTTGGGCGTCGTCTCCGGGATGCCGCAGTACGTGTGGTCGCAGCATCACAATTATCACCACGCTCACAATGGCAATTGGGAAAAGTACCGCGGACCTTACACCACGCTGTCCGTGGACGAGTACGCGGCAATGACCGGCATGCAACAGCGGTTGTATCGCTACAAGTGCAGTATCGCGCTGTCTCCCCTGGTCGGGTTCATATATTTGATTTTCAACCCGCGCTTTACCTGGCTTAAGGGCACTCTCGAGCTTTTAAGTCACATAGTGAAAACGAAATGCTCAAGGCCGAACCTGCCCCTGAAAGAGGTGGTCGCCAGTTTTCCCGCGCGCTATTGGAAATCACGTAAAGAGTACTGGCATATGTTCTGGAATAATGTGGTGCTGCTGAGCGTGTGGGCGCTGATGTGCTGGGCATTCGGTACGGCATTGTTCTTCACTATATATCTGGCCAGCGTGTCGTTGGCCGGCGCCGCCGGCATTATCCTGTTCACGGTCCAGCATAATTTTGAACACGCCTATGCGAGCGATAGCAAGCACTGGGACTATGATGCCGGGGCGATTGAAGGGACCAGCTTCCTGATCATGCCGGTCTGGCTCAATTGGCTTACTGCCAATATCGCCTACCACCACATTCATCATCTGTCGGCTAAGATTCCAAACTATCGATTGATCAAATGCCATGAAGATCTTCGGCATCTGTTTTCGGAAGTGACTCGCCTGAAATTATCCCACGTGCATAGGGCACTGAAATACATTCTGTGGGACACGCGCGCGCAGCGAATTATTTCAGTGGCCGAGTACCGGCAGCAATTAATTCCCACGCGCGTTATGTAAGTGGGCGCCGGTGGTTTCCGCGACCCCGCTACATCCTGCATGCGCTGTCGGACGGCACGCGCCGCCGCCTGCTGAAGCGATTGGCCGCGAGCCCAGCGATGGTAGGAGAGCTGGCCGAGCCGTTTGCGATGACGCGCGTGGCAGTCTCCAGGCATCTGCGAGTGCTGGAGAAGGCGCGCCTGATCTCGCGCACCGTCGAAGGCCGTTTCCACCGCTGTGGCTCAGCTCCCAGCCATTGCGCGAGGTGGATCGCTGGCTGACGGATTACCGCTCATTCTGCACACAGACGCTCGACGCGCTGGCTCATTATGCAGAATCAGATGAGCGCAACCGGCGCTGAACTGAGGAGATCCTTGTGAAGGAGCCGACCGTTGCCGCGCTTGTGGTCAGACGAATGATCCGGGCTACGCTCGATAGGCTGTTTGCGTTCTGGACTGAACCTGAACATCTGGTTCGTTGGTGGGGACCGGACGGCGTGTCCTGTCCCACGGCCGAAGTCGATTTGCGTCCCGGTGGCCGTTATCGAATTGCCAACCGCTTTTCGGTGGTTGTCGTCACCCACGAGCGCATAGATAGCGCTGCCGTGCGAACCAGCCATGAGCGTGACTGGATTGGATGTCTCGACGGATTGGCCAGCAATGCGCAGGAACCAGCGGGGTTCAACCCGCCATGAAATACTGGGGTATCCGAGTTCTGCCGCTGTTATTTGCCGTGCTGTCGGCAGTTGCTTCCGGCGCGGCCAGCGCGCCGGTCTGGGTGGACTCGCCGGTCGCGCGGCTTGAGGCATTGGCTTTGATCGAGACGCTCAACGCCGAAATTCTGTCGAGCACCAGCGCCACATCGACGCTGGAACGCTGGTGCCGGGATCATGCGCTGGCGCAGCCGGCCGTAGTAGTGGCGCATAGAATTGACACTGCAGCAGAGATTCCGCCGGCCGCGCCGCGTCAGGACCTGCAGGTCTCGGCGCAGGAGAAAGTACAATACCGGCGTGTCGAACTCACCTGCGGCGATCGCGTGCTGTCCATAGCCGAGAACTGGTACGTGCCCGGACGATTGACGGCGCAGATGAATCGACTGCTGGAGACGACGCAGACACCATTCGGCAAGGCGGTGCAATCGCTGGGCCCGCATCGGGAAACGATCGCCGCCCAGTTGCTGTGGCAGCCGCTGCCAAAGGGTTGGGAGCTGCGCGACACTCCGACCAGCCTCATGGCCAATGCGCAAGGCCCGTTGCAACTGCCGCAGGCACTGTTTGAACAGCGCGCCATTCTGTACACACCCGCCCGCCGGGCCATCGCCGAAGTGAACGAGATCTACCAGCGGGATCTGCTGGAGTTCCCCGAACCGCGGCTGCCGGAGCCCTAGATGGCGGCCTGCCGCACCTTGAACTGATAGCTGACCTGACTGCCCGGGGATCCGTCGGCCTGCCAGCTCCATTCGTTAAAATCCACGTTGCCCTCGCGATCCACCCGGATGATGGTCGAGCTTCGGGTGCCGTAGTCTGCGCCGCGAATGAAAGCGCTCGACAACAGGCGTTCCCATTCCAGGCTGACCCCGGTGCGCGGGAGTTCATCGTCCGCGACGACACGTTCATCGCGCAGTAAGTCGAGCAGGGTGCCGTCGTCTGACATGGCATTGAGCGCACCGGCCAGTCTTGATTTGGCGCGTTGCACTTTCGGCCACGGCGTGTCGAGCAGGTGATTCGACAGACCATAGATACCGGGCGCGAGCATACGGCCGGTAGCCGGGCCACTTTCGAACACTGCAAGCTGCCGGCCATCGGTGCAAAGCAGGTTGAAGCCGGAATACTGCGGACTCAGTTCATGCAGTTGCGCCATACGCAGCGGCATCGGTGCATGGGATGCGAGCATCTCGACGACCAACCGACCTCGGCTGGGCGCGTCGCGCTTGACCTGATCCGGCGCGCGAAAATTGGTGAGCGCCGCTATCTGCCCATCACGCGTGATCCCCAGCCAGGTCCCGTGCGCCTCCAGGTCGCGCCCGGCCAGCAGCTGCGGCCGGTCTGCCCACCAGTGCGCCGCGGCGGTTGGCCGCCGATGAAACTCATCGCGGTTGGCAGCGACCACGATCGGATAGTGCGCGTGAACCTGCCAGGCCACCAAAATCAGGCACACAACAGCAGCGCCTCGCGCAGGTTGTGGATATCGGCGGGAGTCGTGCGGCAGCAACCGCCTATGAGGCGGGCGCCCGAGGCATACCAGCCCGGCGATTGCTCGGCGAGCGCGGCAGCACCGGCCTGGGGATACGCCAACAGTGGTTTGTCGGTATGGCGGCGCATTCGCCCGAGCAATGGCCCGACGTACTCCGGACGCGTGCAATTGACGCCGACACTGACAACCTGCGGATAGTCATCCAGCATCTCAGCGCACTCGCTGATGCTTTGGCCCTCGCAGGTGTGTTCGGCGTCGCGGCACGCAAAGCTAATCCAGGCCGACGTATCGGGGAGCTCCTGAAGCAGCCGCGCCAGCGCGATCGCTTCACGCAGACTGGGAATGGTTTCGCACGCCAACAGGTCGGCGTCTGAACCGGCGAGCACCTGCAACCGGCGGCGATGAAAATCCATGAGTTCGGTGTCACTCAAGCCGTAGTCGCCGCGGTATTCGGAGCCGTCGGCAAGCATCGCGCCATAGGGTCCAATCGATGCAGCAATCAACGGCGGCAGTCGATCGGCGCGGTTGTGCTCATCACTCCAGAACTCGTCGCGGGCCGCGATCGCGAGCGCCACGGATTCGAGCATGATCTGTGCGGCCTGCGGAGCCTCGACGCCGCGGCGCTCAAATGCCTCAAAGGTGGCTTGATAGGTCGCCGTAGTTGCGATGTCGGCGCCGGCCTCGAAGTAGTCGCGATGCACGGCACGGATCAGGTCCGGCTGCTCCAGTAACAGCCTGGCGGACCAGAGCGGATCGTGCAGGTCGGCACCGCGCCGTTCCAGTTCGGTCGCCAGCGCGCCATCCAATATCATCACGCGGCGCTGAGCCAGGAATTCTGCCACTGGGTTTCGAGCCATCGCGAACCACTATAGCGCACGCCCCCTTACGGGGTCGCCGATTGCACGAGCGATGGGTTTTACCCGACGGCCAGACGTACCATCGCCGGACGGCGCGCCAGCACTCGAGCAAACTCGGCGGCGATCAGCGGCTCGCTGAAATAGTAGCCCTGACCCTCCGGACAGCCCTGTTGGCGAAGAAAATCAAACTGCTCCGCCGTCTCGATCCCTTCGGCCACCACTTGCATACCCAAACTGTTGCCCATGCCTATCACCGCGCGCACGATGCTGGCATCGGCGCTGTCCATGGTGATATCCCGCACGAACGAGCGATCGATCTTCAAGGTGTCGATCGGGAAACGGCGCAGATGACTCAGGCTGGCATAGCCCGTGCCGAAGTCATCGAGTGCCAGCTGCACGCCCACGTCCTTGAGGGCTCCAAGCACCTTCGTGGTCGAGTCGACGTCCTGCAGCAGGAAGGTTTCGGTTAGCTCAAGTTCGAGATCGCCTGGCACAAGTCCGGCCTGCATCAGCGTCGCGTGCACGCCGGTGACAAAGCCCTTGGTGCGCAGTTCCACGGCGGAAGTGTTGACTGCCAGTCGCAGCGGCGGCAGGCCGGCATCGCGCCACGCGCGCGCGCGCGCGCAACCCTCCATCAGTACCCAGCGTCCGATTGGCACGATCAGGCCGGATTCCTCCGCGATCGCCATGAATTGTCCCGGCAGAATCAGGCCGCGCTCAGGGTGGGCCCAGCGCAACAGCGCCTCGACGCCGATAATGGCCCCGGTTGGCAGGTCGATCTTCGGTTGATAATGCAGCACAAATTCTTCGCGCTCGATGGCGTGACGCAGGTCATTTTCCAGCGACTGGCGTTCGGCCGCACGGGCGTTCATGCTGGCCTCAAAGAACTGGTAGTTGTTACTGCCATTGGATTTGGCGTGGTACATCGCCAGATCTGCATGCTTCAACAGGCCATCGGCCTCACGGCCATCCTCGGGGTAGGTGGCGATGCCGATGCTCGCCGTGATGTATAGCTCGTGCTGATCGATGTAGAACGGCGCACTTAGTGCCGTAAGAATCTTGGCCGCGCAGACTTCCGCGTCCAGTGCCTGCGAAATCTCCGAGAGCACGATGACGAACTCGTCTCCGCCCTGCCGGCTGACGGTATCCGAGCTGCGTGCGCAATGCAGCAACCGTTGCGCGACGATCCGTAAGACGCGGTCACCGAAATCGTGCCCGAGTGAGTCATTGATGTGCTTGAACCGATCCAGATCGAGAAACAGTACCGCCAGCTGTTGCTGATGGCGGCGACCCAGGGCAATCGCCTGCGACAGCCGGTCATTCAACAATGTTCTGTTGGGCAAGTCGGTCAGCCCATCGTGCTGCGCAAGGTGCGACATTTTGAGCGATAGCGCCCGCGCCATGCTGACATCGTGAAACACCATGACAGCGCCTGTTACCTGGCCGCGGCGGTCGTGGATTGGCGCGGCGGAATCTTCGATCCCGGCTTCGACCCCATCGCGCCGGATCAACAGGCAGTTCGCCTTCAGTTCCACGGTTTTATTTTCGCGAATGGCGAACACCATGGGATTGGCTACCACTTCTCGCGTCGTGACATCGATGATCCGGCAAACCTCGTCCACCGACCGGCCGGCAGCCTCGTCCCGCGGCCAGCCGGTCATATTCTCGGCGGCCAGATTGAGATAGGTCACGTAGCACTGCGCGTTAACGGCCAGGACGGAATCGCCAATGGCGTTGAGCGTGACCTGTGCGCGCTCCTTTTCCTCGAACAGCGCATTGACGATCGCGCAGCGCTCGATCATTTGGCCGATGACCTTCGCAAGCCGGTCGCCATCCAGTAGCGTCTTCGGAAAGTAGTCCTGGGCCCCATGCTGCACGGCTGCCTTGGCGATTTCCTCGGACTGCGCCGTAGACAGCACCAGGATGGGAGTCTGCGGCGATGCGCTGACCAACGCGTCGACGCTTTTCAGTCCGTGGATGTCAGGCGGCGCAAGGTCCAGGACAATGGCGGCAATGGAGCTGCCAGCAGGGCTCGCCAATGCGTCCTCGCGCCCCAGTTCCGCCAGTGCCTCGGCGCAACCTCTGGCCCAAATGACCTTATATGGCTCGTCGCGTGAGTCCAGAAGCATCCGACGAATCGCCTCCGCGTCGGCCGGATTGTCCTGGATCAGAAGCACGTTTCGGAGCATGGAACCCTTCGGGCGTGGGGCCACCCGTGTCCCGAATTAGACTGGATACTGGCAAGCTCATCTGTACGCTATCCAACATTACCCGGTCACGTCGACGAAGCCGCGCGCAATAATTCCGCCGCAGACGCACGAGCGTTCTGCGAGCTTCTCGCGGCTGATCAGCCGCACGCGGCCGCGCACGTACTCGATCACATGGTCGCTTTGCAGACGGATCGCCGCCTGGGTAATGGATACCCGGCGCACGCCCAGCAACTCTGCAATGCGCTGTTGCGTGAGAGCGATTTCCTGGGCGCGGACACGATCGAAGGTCAGTAGCAGCAGCCGGCAGAGCCGCTGCTCGATCGGGTGGCAGTGGCTACATACGCTGAGCTGCGAGGCCTGTTTGATCAGGGCAAACGCGTAGCGCAACAGCAAATGTTGCAGCGCACCTGCCTGGCGGAACTCAGTCAGCAGGGCCTCGGCGGGGATCCTGAAAGCAGTCCCGCCGACTTGCACTTCCGCTTGGTTATCCATCCGCGCAACGCCCAGAAACACCGAGATTCCCAGCATGCCTTCGCGTCCTACGGGCCACGCTTTTGCCATGGATCCGGCCTCGTCCGTGCCATACATGGCCGCGACGATGCTGTTGGTAGGGAAGTAGGCAAACTTCATGAGGCCGTTGCGGCGACAGAGCACCTCTCCCGAGCGCAAGGTGGTGGCTTGCAGTTCAGGCAGCAGGCGGCGGTAGGCCGCTTGCGGCAACGCAGCCAGCAAGGCGTTCGCCTTTGCCGAGGCTGCCGTCTCCATTGATGGGACTCGCATTGCCAACTGGTTGAAGCGGCGGCTCATGTGACAGCTGGCGAGGGCGGATATTCCCACTATACAGAAATTTTCAGCGGACGTAGTTCTGGCTCCGCAGGACAAACCGCCGGGGCTCCGCTATGCTTTCAAACCTCAGTTCGTGGCCAACGCGAATCGCCTGGAGTATCGGTGCGTTACCAATTGTTGGGCCAAACGGGCCTGTATGTCTCGGAACTATGCCTGGGCACGATGACCTTCGGCGGCAAGGGTCACTGGCAGAATATCGGCCGCCTGCAACTCGATGACGCCGCAATTCTGGTCAAGAAATCCTTTGACGCCGGCATCAACTTCATCGACACCGCCAATGTGTACTCGCTGGGGGAGTCCGAGTCCCTGACGGGGCAGGCCATCAAGAAACTTGGATTGCCGCGAGACCAGCTGGTGATTGCGACCAAGGCCACCGGAATCATGAGTGAGCTTCCCAATGGCCGCGGCCAGTCGCGCTACCACCTGATGAATGAGGTCGAAGCAAGTCTGAAGCGTCTGCAGATCGATCACATTGATTTGTATCAATTACACGGTTTCGATCCGTTGACGCCGCTCGAGGAGGCGCTATCGGTACTCAACGATCTGGTGCGGTCCGGGAAAGTGCGCTACATCGGACTGTGCAATATGGCGTCGTGGCACATCATGAAGGCGCTGGCCATTTCCGAGCGGCGCGATTGGACCCGATTTGAAAGCGTGCAGGCTTACTACACCATTGCCGGACGTGATCTGGAACGGGAAGTAATCCCGCTGGTGCAGGATCAAAAACTGGGCCTGATGGTTTGGAGTCCGTTGGCAGGCGGCCTGTTGACCGGGAAATACAGCGCTGACGGCAAGGGCCCCGAGGGAGCCCGGCGCACCAATTTCGATTTCCCGCTCGTGGACAAACCCCGGGCCCTGCGGTGCGTCGAGGCCATGCGCCCTATCGCCCAGGCGCACGGGGTATCGGTGGCGCAGATCGCACTGGCGTGGCTGCTGTCCCGTCCCGCCGTCACCACCGTCATTATTGGTGCCAAGACCGTCGAGCAACTCGAAGACAACATCGCCTCGACCAGGGTCCGTCTGGGGGAAGAGGACCTCAAGTCGCTCGACGCCGTCAGTCAACTGCCGACTGAGTATCCCGGGTGGATGCTGGCCTTCCAGTCCCAGTACCGTGCCAAGGCGCCAGTCAAGGAATGAGATTGCCGCCGCCGCGGCCCGCGGTGCGCCCAAGCCTCGTCAGGACCGGAGCGTGAAGCGCCGTCGCCACAATCGCATCGCGCGACAGCTGCACGCCCGGCCACGATTGCTCATCGCCACGGCGATTGCACTGACGGCGGGTTGTGTATTGCCGGCAAGCGTGGCCGTCCAGCCCGTGACGCGCATGCTCATTGCCTGGAACACGGGCACGATCCTCTACGTGGCGCTCGCTGCGACCATGATGATTCGATCGTCGCCGCAGAAAATGATCTACCGCGCCCAGCTGCAGGATAATGGCAAGATCACCATCCTGGTATTGGTCTGCCTGACCGCAATGGCCAGTCTGGCGGCTATTGCCGGCGAGCTTGCGGTGGTCAAGACCATGCACGGCTTCCTTAAAGGAACGCACATTGCATTGGCGGGCTGCACGGTGCTGTCATCCTGGGCCTTCATCCAGATGATGTTCGCGCTGCATTATGCCCACGAGTACTACGCCGCGGTCTCCCACCAGAGTCCGGTGGGCATCGGCTTTCCACACGACGACAATCCCGACTACGGCGACTTTTTCTATTTTTCCGCCATCATCGGCACCTCAGGGCAGACGGCCGACGTGCCGTTCATCTCCAAGTCCATGCGACGCATCGGCTCGTTGCATTGCATTCTGGCGTACCTGTTCAACACCACGGTGCTGGCATTGCTGATCAACATCGCCGCAAGTATGTTTTGATGCGTTTGGGCACGTTCCGGCGTCCCGATCCGCATACACAAATGGCCATGGAACGCGGCATACGGACGCGGTCGGTCGCTTGCACGGCCTATCTGGCGACGTTAGAATGAACGTTCATTCACGTTTTATGGCGCGGCTGCGCCGGCGTCACAAAACCCCGTTTTTTCGGTATCAAGGTGGTTCATGCGTCATTTCAAGCCTGAGCGGAGTTGTCACCACGCGGCGGTGCTGTCAGCCGTGTTGCTACTGGCCGGCTGTGGCGGCGCGGCTCCGGGCGGCAAACCGATGGCGGGGCCGCCGCCGCAGGTCACCGTGGTCACGCTCAAGGCCGAGCCCGTAACCTTGACACGCGATTTGCCCGGCCGGACCAACGCCTACCTGGTGGCGGAGGTGCGCCCGCAGGTCAGCGGCATCGTTAAGCAGCGGCTGTTCACCGAAGGCGCATTGGTCAAGGCCGGTCAGCCGTTGTACGAGCTCGACGATGCGATCTATCGCGCCCAGCTCAACAGCGCGCAGGCGTCGCTGCAGAAAGCGCAGGCGACATTGGCCGCCGCCAAGCTGGCCGCCGACCGCTCGCGCGAGCTGGTCAAGATCGACGCGGTCAGCGCCCAGGACAACGACAACGCCATAGCCGCCTTCGGTCAGGGGCAAGCGGACGTCGCCGCCGGTCAGGCGGCTGTGACCAGCGCCGCCGTGAACCTTGCGTATGCCCACATCGTGTCACCGATCAGTGGCCGCATCGGCAAGTCGGCGGTGACGCAGGGTGCCCTGGTCACCGCCAATCAGACTGCAGCGATGGCGACAGTTCAGCAGCTCGATCCCATTTACGTCGACGTCAACCAGGCCAGCAGCGAGTGGCTGCACCTCAAACAGGAGATCGAGAGCGGGCGCGCGCAGTCGGGCGCGGCGGAGTCGCCAGTGAAAATCATACTCGCTGACGGCCGCACCTATGAGCATGACGGCAAATTGCAGTTCGCCGATGTGACCGTCGATCCAACCACCGGGGATTTCCTGCTACGCGCCATCGTTCCGAATCCCAATGGATTGCTGCTGCCGGGTATGTACGTGCGCGCGGTGCTCGACGAGGGCGTCCTGCCGCAGGGGGTGCTGGCTCCGCAACAGGGCATAACGCACGATCCCAAGGGCAATGCCAGCGCCATGATCGTGAACCGGGACGGCAAGGTTGAGCGCCGAGCTGTCAAAGCCTCCCGCACGGTCGGCAATCAGTGGCTTATCGATCAGGGCTTGGCGGCCGGCGATCGCGTGATTGTCGAGGGCCTGCAGAGGGTCCAACCCGGCATGGCCGTGAAGGCGGTGGAGTCCTCTGGCAACGACATCGCCGAGGGTGCGGCGACGGGTTCGCCGGGCGCGGCGGATAGCGCCGGCGCAGCGCACTAGATTCAGGGCAAAGCCATGTCACGCTTTTTCATCGATCGCCCTATCTTCGCCTGGGTTGTGGCATTGATCATCATGCTGGCCGGGCTGCTGTCGATCACGCGTCTGCCGATTGCGCGCTATCCGAATATCGCACCGCCGTCGGTGGCCATCAGCGCCTCTTACCCCGGCGCTTCGGCGCAGACGGTCGAGGACTCGGTTACGCAGATCATCGAGCAGAATTTGACCGGTCTTGACGGTCTGATCTACATCCACTCGACCAGCGACAATGCCGGAAATGTTTCGATCACGCTCACCTTCGCGAGCGGTACCGATCCTGATACGGCGCAGGTTCAGGTCCAGAACAAGCTGCAGCAGGCGACGCCATTGCTGCCGCAGATCGTGCAGCTGCAAGGCATCAGCGTCAACAAGACCAACAGCAGTTTTCTGCTGGCGATCGGCTTCGTCTCGGACGACGGCAGCATGAGCGGCGGTGATATCGCCGATTACCTGGCCACCAATGTGTACGATTCGATGAGCCGCGTCGAAGGCGTCGGCGGTGTGCAATTGTTCGGGGCGAAGTACGCCATGCGAATCTGGCTCGATGCCGACAAACTCAATGCTTATGCGGTGACGCCGGCGGACGTGATCACCGCGGTGCAGGGTCAGAATGCGCAGATATCGATCGGTCAACTCGGCGATACGCCGTCGGTGCCTGGCTCGCAGCTCAACGCGACCATCACCGCGCTCGGCCGGCTGCAGACGCCGGAGCAGTTTCGCAACATCGTCTTGCGCAGCAACAGCGACGGCTCGACGCTGCGATTGAGCGATGTGGCGCGCGTGGAGCTCGGGGAAGCCAGCTACGCCTTCTCTGTGGAGTACAACGGCAAGCCGGCCTCCGGCATGGGTATCCAGCTGGCAACCGGTGCCAATGCCCTGCGCACCGTGCAGGGCGTGACCGCTCTGCTCGCATCGCTGCAGCCGCGCCTGCCGCACGGGCTCAAAGCCGTCAACGCGCTCGACACCACCCCCTACGTGCGCAAGTCGATCAAGGAAGTCGTCAAGACCCTGGTTGAAGCGATCGCCCTGGTTTTCCTGGTGATGCTGGTGTTCCTGCAGAACATACGTGCCACGCTGATACCGACGATTGCAGTGCCGGTGGTATTGCTCGGCACCTTTGCGGCGCTCAATGTGGCCGGTTACTCGATCAACATGCTGACCATGTTCGCGGTGGTGCTCGCGATCGGTCTGCTGGTCGATGACGCCATCGTCGTGGTTGAAAACGTCGAGCGGCTCATGAGCGACGAGGGCCTGTCGCCGGTTGAGGCGACGCGACGCTCGATGGATCAGATAACCGGCGCGCTCATCGGCATCGCGACTGTGCTGTCTGCGGTGTTCATCCCGATGGCGTTCCTGGCCGGATCAACTGGTGTGATCTACCGGCAATTCTCGATCACGATCGTGTCGGCCATGATCCTGTCGGTGATCGTTGCCATCGTGCTCACACCGGCGCTGTGCGCCACGCTGCTCAGACCCGTGAAGAAGGGTGAGCACCATTCCAACAAGGGTTTTTTCCGATGGTTCAATCGTAACTTCGACCGTGGCAGCCGGAGCTACCAGGGCATCGTCGGGCGACTGATTGCCCGTCCGTGGCCTTACATGCTGGTCTACCTGGCGCTGGCTTCGCTGATGGGTCTGCTGTTCCTGAAGCTGCCCACCTCATTCCTGCCCGACGAGGACCAGGGCTACCTCTTGACCCTGGTACAGACGCCGGTCGGCTCCACTCAGGCGCGGACCATGCGGGCTCTGGATGAAGTACGCGATTATTTCCTCAACCACGAGCAGGCCGCGGTCAAGTCGATCTTCACGGTGGCCGGGTTCAGTTTCAGCGGCGGCGGCCAGAACGCAGGCATAGGCTTCATACTGCTTAAAGATTGGGACGAACGTAAATCCCCGAAGCTGGGTGTCCAGGCCTTGCAGGGCCGTGCCTACGGAGCCTTGTCGCAGATCAAGGATGCGATGGCGTTTGCATTCTCCCCGCCGCCGGTCGATTCACTCGGCACCTCGGCCGGTTTCGATATCTATCTCAAGGACAATAATGGCCAGGGTCACGATGCGCTGACTGCGGCCCGCAATCAGTTCCTGGGCATGGCGTCCAAGGACAAGCTGCTGGCCAACGTGCGGCCCAACGGCCAGGAAGATGCGCCCCAGTTCCACCTCGATATCGATGCGCAAAAGGCCACCTCGCTCGGTCTGTCGATGAATGATGTCGATACCACGCTGGCGGTTGCCTGGGGTGGCCGCTATATCGATGACTTCATCGATCGCGGACGCGTTAAACACGTGATCGTGCAGGCGGATGCACCGTTTCGCATGGTGCCCGAGGATTTTGGCCGCTGGTATGTGCGCAACGCCCAGGGGCACATGGTATCGACATCGTCCTTTTCCAGTTCTCATTGGGAATACGGCTCGCCGCGGCTCGAGCGCTTCAATGGCGTCTCTGCCATCGACATCAATGGCGAGGCGGCGCCCGGCGTGAGTTCCGGCGATGCGATGAAGGAAATCCAGAAGCTGGTGTCCAAGCTGCCGCCTGGCTTCTCGATCGACTGGAGCGGGCAGTCCTACCAGGAGCGCGCAGCCGGAGCGCAGACTCCGACGCTCTACACTCTGTCGTTGATCGTCGTATTCCTGTGTCTTGCGGCACTGTACGAGAGCTGGTCGATCCCCACCGCCATTCTGCTGGCGGTCCCGCTCGGCGTGATCGGCGCCGTGCTGGCCACCACCGTACGTGGCCTGGAGCGCGACATATATTTCCAGGTGGCCATGCTCACTACCATCGGCCTGGCCAGCAAGAACGCCATCCTGATCGTGGAATTCGCCAAGGAAAATGTCGAACACGGCATGGACGTGATCGAGGCGACCATGCATGCCGTACGCGATCGCCTGCGCCCGATCCTGATGACCTCACTGGCGTTCGGTCTGGGTGTGCTGCCGCTGGCGGTGGCGACCGGTGCCGGTGCCGGTGCCCAGCGCGCCATCGGCACCGGCGTGTTCGGCGGCATGGTGGCTGGTACTTTCCTCGGTATCTTCTTCATTCCGGTGTTCTTCGTGACCGTGCAGCGGGTATTCCACAGCCTGCCCGATGAACCTCATCACGACCAGCCGGCCGCTCCCACCGAGGGCAGCAACCATGGCGTCTGAGTACACAGGTCTGGGCCGGCCTGCCATCGTACCGGGGCTGGTGGGCCTGGCATGGCTGTGCCTCGCCAGCGCCTGCACCATGGAGCCGCGCTACCGCGCTCCGGCGTTGCCGGTTCCGGATCAATGGCCGATTCCGGCCACGACCGCAGCCGTCGGCGCTGATGGTGCAGAGGTCCCGGCGGCTGCCCCTGCGACGGCCGCCGCCGCGCCGGTGGTGCGCGATATCGGCTGGCGAGACTTTTTCGTGGATGCCAATCTTCAGCGCCTGATCGCCGCGGCGCTCGCGAACAACCGCGATCTGCGCGTGGCGGTATTGAACATCGAGCGTGCGCGCGCGCAGTACCGGATCCAGCGTGCCGACTTGCTGCCTGCGATCAATGCCTCGGGCAGCTTCACGCGCGAAAAGCTGCCGCCGGCCGAGACCTTCGCCACCACCTCCTTTACCGGCAATGTCTACCAGGCCGGAGTCGGCATATCGGCCTATGAGGTGGACCTGTTCGGTCGCGTGCGCAGCCTCACGCACGCGGCGCTCGAGCAATACCTGGCTGCGGATGCGGCCCGTCGCAGCGCGCAGCTGAGCTTGATTGCGGAAGTCGCCAACGCCTATCTGACGCTCGCCTCCGACCGCGATCTGCAACGGCTGGCCCAGCAGACCCTGCAAAGCCAGGAAGCGTCGTTCAATCTCGCCCAGCATACGCATGACGCCGGCTCGACCTCCGGGCTCGATCTGGCGCAGGCGCAGACCACGGTCGAGCAAGCGCGTGCGGACCTCGCCCGCTATGAGGGCAGCATCGCGCAGGATATCGATGCCCTGACGCTGCTGGCGGGCGCCCCGGTGGATCCGGCCTGGTTGCCGGAAGCTTTCGATTCAAAGACCATGGGCATTGATGCATTGCCGGCGGGTCTGCCGTCGGACGCACTGCTGCGGCGACCCGATGTACTCGAGGCGGAACACAGCTTGCGTGCCGCCAACGGCAACATCGGCGCCGCGCGCGCGGCATTCTTCCCACAGATCACGCTGACGGGCAACATTGGCTCGGCGAGTCTGGAGCTGTCGGACCTGTTCAAGGCCGGCACAGGTGCCTGGTCGTTCGTGCCGCAGGTAACGCTGCCGCTATTTCACGGCGGAGCGCTGCGCGGCAATCTCGAAGTGGCGAACGTCGATCAAAAAATTGCAGTGGCGCAGTACGAGAAGGCGATCCAGTCCGGTTTTCGCGAAGTGGCCGATGCGCTGGCGCTCACAGCGACCCTGAACCGCCAGCGCGCCTCCCAGGAAGCGCTGGTCGCTGCAACCACCCGCGCCTACGATCTCTCGACGCAGCGCTACAAGGCGGGCCGCGACAGTTATCTGACCGTGCTCGATTCCCAGCGCAGCAATTACGCGGCCCAGCAGGGATTGATCGCCACGCGGCTGGCCGAGCAAAACAATCGCGTGAGCCTGTACGAGGCGCTCGGCGGCGGCTGGCGCGAGCACAGCCCATGAGCCGGCGTACGCTCAGCGAGCGCGCTCCCATCCCTGCAGTGTCGCCGGTGAGGTCGCAGGCGTCATTCGCCACTGAGCGTGCTGAGCGCCAGCGCGAACGCATCCTCGATGCGGCCGAGCTGTGCTTTATTCAGAGCGGATTCCATGCCGCCAGTATGGTGCATATTGCCCAGACCGCCGACATGAGTGCCGGCCTGATCTACCGCTATTTCGACAGCAAGAGCGCCATCGTCAAGGCGATTATCGAGCGCCATCTCGAGTCCGACCTGCACAAGATGATTGGGCGGCTCAACAACGCCGAGGATGTCAGCCGCATCGTTCTGCAGATCTTTGACTCCTGGCGATGCCGCGACGATCCTAAGATGAATCCAATCCTTATGCTCGAGCTGGCGGCCGAATCGACACGGGATCCGAAGATTGCGCGTGCCGTGCGCAGCAAGGACCAGGCGATCAGAGCAACGCTGGCGCAATCGATGCGCCGCAGTGCGCAGTCGCGCGGCGTGAAGCTCACGGCGGCGACGGCCCGCAGCCGCGGCGTGATGCTGCAATGTCTGGTCGAAGGCCTGGCGCTGCGGGTGGTGCGCGATCCGAAGCTGCGACGCAGCGCATTGCAGCCGGCGCTGGATTCGATCATCACCGTGTTGATGAGCTGAAGCGATGGGGCCGGTTGCCCAGGCGCTGATCACATGGCACGAGAATCACGGCCGCCACGAGTTGCCGTGGCAGCACGACCGGACGCCATACCGCGTCTGGATCTCGGAGATCATGCTGCAACAGACTCAGGTGTCGACGGTCGTCGGCTATTACCGGCGCTTCATGCAGCGCTTTCCGGACGTTGCAACGCTGGCCGCCGCACCGCTCGATGAGGTTCTGCACCTGTGGTCGGGACTCGGTTATTACTCGCGCGCGCGTAACGCGCAGCGTGCGGCCCAGTGCATCGTCAGGGATTTTGACGGCGAGCTGCCCGACGAGCGCGAGCAGCTGGCGCAATTACCCGGCATCGGCCGCTCCACCGCGGCCGCTATTCTGGCTCTGGCCAGCGGGCGGCGCGAGGCGATTCTCGATGGTAACGTCAAGCGTGTGCTGGCGCGTTACTTCGGTATCGACGGACTGCCCGGCCAGTCCACGACCGTGCGCGAACTATGGGCTCGAGCGGAGCAGTGCACACCCTCGACGCAGGTCGCCGTTTATACGCAGGCCATCATGGATTTCGGCGCGACGCTGTGCACGCGCCGGCAGCCGTTGTGCCATCAGTGCCCGTTGCGAGCCGATTGCGTGGCATATCGCGAGGGACGCGTGGAGCAGCTGCCCACATCGCGTACCCGCCCGGCACGTCGCACGCGTTGCGTCGTCATGCTGTTAGCCGCGCGCGCGGACGGCTCGGTGTTATTGCGCCGGCGCCCGGCACAGGGTGTCTGGGGTGGATTGTGGACGCCGCCGGAATTCGACAGCCAGGAGGCGGCCGCACTGTTTTGCGGCAAAGCGCTGGG
>Ga0208849_1001381_pt1 | contig 17126 bp, 21 predicted proteins | sample NGESurdeep072012_10_FD_184470 | JGI IMG/M metagenome (GOLD analysis project Ga0208849, IMG submission 184470) | Arctic peat soil microbial communities from Barrow, Alaska - NGEE Surface sample 53-3 deep-072012 (SPAdes) | ecosystem: Environmental > Terrestrial > Soil > Wetlands > Peat ...
AGGAGCGCGGCAACGCCGCGCCTCTCGAACCATGCAATCCCTCCCGGAACCGGCCTGGCGGCCTGATTCACCCCGGCGACACATCCCCTTCCGAACTGCCGCGAAAACATGTGGATCACGCCGGCGGGGCGCAAATAGGCCCTCGCGCCTTCCGCAACCCGTGGCATTCATGGCGGCGTTACCAGAACTTCCCCCTGCGCGCACGACGAGCGACGAAAGAACCATCATGCGGATCACCCTGGTCGGCTCCCGCCATTTCGGCGTGACCACACTGAACATGCTGCGGCAACACGGAGTCGACATCGTCAGGGTGGTGGTGGCCGATGCCGACGACCGGCTGGCCGCGGCGGCAAGTACTGCCGGGATCGAGGTCACCGTGCAGGCCGATCCCAAGCTCGTGGCGGCCCGGGAGATCGCCGACGGCACCGATCTAATCGTGACCGCGCACAGCCACGCCCGCATCAGCAAGCAGGCCCTGGCCGCCGCCAGGCTCGGCGGTATCGGCTATCATCCCTCGCTGCTGCCGCGCCACCGCGGCATCGCCGCGGTGGAATGGACGATCAGGGAAGGCGACCCGATCGCGGGCGGCACGGTGTATCATCTCGCCGATCGCATGGATGCCGGCGCGGTCGCCGCCCAGGAATGGGTCTTCGTCAAAAAGGGAGAAACCGCCCGGGAGCTGTGGGAACGGGCGCTGGCGCCGCTCGGGCAGAAGCTGCTGGGCGAGGTCATCGACTACGCCAAAACCCACCGGGCGCTGCCGGCGAGGCCCCAGGACGAGCAATTTGCCACCCTGGCGCCCAACCTTGCGCCGTCCGAAGGCGCCTGATTCCACGCGCCGGTGCATTTTTCGCTCCGATGCAACCCGGCGGGGCAAAATTTCTGTTCCTGCCGGGAACCAATATTCATTTCAAATCTTTGATAGGACAGGGAACTTTCACCGTTGCCGCGGCGCAGCAAATTTTGGACACATTGTCTCGAAATAAGCAGCGTCATCACGCAAATCGGGGACCTGATTTATGCGCCAAGATCGCATCCGAACTGTATTTTCTGCTTCCGCTCTCGCCGTCGCGGCCTTCGCCGCGGCTCCCGCGGCCGCCCAGACGCCCTATGACGGGCTTTGGAACGTCACCATCGTGACCAAGGCCGGTTCTTGCGAACCGGAGAAGCGCTCCACACTTACCGTCACCGACGGCAAGGTTTCCGCCGCCGGCGCCGACGTCACCGGCAGCATTGGCCGAGAGGGACTTGTGCGAGTCTCGATCGGTGGTGCATATGCCAATGGCCAGCTTAGTGGCAATGCGGGATGGGGGAGATGGAATGGGGCATCTGCGGGCGTACCGTGCAGCGGTCGCTGGCAAGCGTCGCGGCAATAAGAGCAGCCAGACCGCTGGCATCCCCATGATTGTCAAACGGCTGATATTCGCGGTCGCCATCTTGTTGGCGGCTGCCGCCTCCGGGTCGCCGGGCTATGCGCAATCGGCACCGTTCGCCGGCATGGCCGGGGTCTGGTCAGGCGCCGGCATCGTCACGCTCGGCGACGGGTCGACCGAGAGAATCCGATGTCGCGCCACCTACGCCGTCGGCGACAACGGCAACGGTCTCAACCAGACCTTGGTCTGCGCCAGCGACAGTTACAAATTCGACCTCAGGGCCGACCTCATCGCCACGCAGGGGGCGCTTTCGGGAAACTGGAGCGAGGCCAGCCGCAACATCACCGGAATCCTGCAAGGAAGTGCCCGCGCCGGCAACTTCCGGGTCCTCGCCACGGCGCCCGGATTTAGCGCCGATATTACCTTGGTGACGAGCGGCAACGCCCAGCGTGTTTCGATCGCCGGCAGCAGCAGCTTCAAGGCCGCCACGATCTCGCTGCACCGCTCCTGACGCGGCGATTCGCCCTGGCTACGCCGGTTTTGGCTTAGCCAACCGCGCGGCGGTTTCGGTCATGGTTTTTGCGATCAGCAGCGCCTGTTCCTTGTTGAACGCAAAATCCTGCACGCCTTTGTGCGTGGTCAGCGAAAGCACCATGATATCGGGCTGGTTCTCGGGCCAGCCGGTGGCGAAGGCGGTCACGAAGTCAGCGGATGTGGATCGCTTTGGCATGGCAAAAACCCCTTTGGAATATTTGAAAAATTGCTGAATTTGCCAATATGGGGCAGGCGGAAATCCCGCCACCCATGGCGTCGATGGCGCGATCAGCCTGCCGCCGGCACGAACGCGGTGACTTCAATCTCGACCTTGGCGCGGATATCGGCCAGGCCTTCGACGTAGAGCAGCGTCGAGGGCGGGAAATTTCGTCCCAGCGTCTCGCGCCACGCCGCGCCGATCGCAGCGCCGGCGGCTTCGTATTCGCTGCGGCTGGTCAAATACCAGGTCAGGCGCACGATGTGCTGCGGACCGGCCCCTGCCTCGCCGAGCAGCTTGACGATCCGGTGCAGCGCCACCCCCACCTGCCCGCCGAGATCGGACGGATATTCGCCCTTGTCGTCACCGCCGGTCTGGCCGGCCAGCACGATCCAGCGGCCGGGACCATCGACCGCGACGCCGTGCGAAAAGCCGCGAGGCTTCGACCATTCGGCCGGTTGCAAGGTCAGCATGCGCAGGTTCTCCCATAAAACTACCCGAGGCTCCCCTTAGCATCGATCGGGCGGGCGCTCCCACCCCGAAATTGAGTCGGGTGCAGCACTGCACGGCATATTTACGCGTTGCAAATCGGGACGAGGTCGCCGATACCGGCCGCGCTCTCCGACCCTTTCCGTCGCGCTTGCCGCGGCCTGCCAGGCGCTTTCCGCTGATGGACCGAACACCTTCCAAACCAAGGGCCGCGCTGTGGATGGCGGGCTGGCTCAGTTTGATGTTGATCGTGGTGGTGGCCGGCCGCGAGACCACGCGCGAACTCAACGTGTTTCAGATCATGGAGCTGCGCTCGATCATCGGCTTCTTCATGCTGTATCCCTTGATCCGCCGCAATGGCGGCTTTGCGACCATGAAGACGGCGCGGCCGCTGCAGCATCTCGGCCGCAATCTCGTTCACTACGGCGCGCAGCTCGGCTGGTTCTTCGCGCTCACCTTGATCCCGCTCGGTCAGGTGGTCTCGATCGAATTCACCATGCCGATCTGGACCGCGATCCTCGCCGCCAGCTTTCTCGGCGAGCGCATGACGGTGTGGAAGATTTCAGCGATCGTGCTCGGGGTGGTCGGCGTCATCGTCATTGTCCGGCCCGCGACCGGCGAGCTCAATCAGGGCCAGTTGATCGCGCTGGGTGCCGCCGTCGGGTTCGGCATTTCGGTCGCGATGATGAAGTCGCTGACCCGCACCGAAAGCACGCTGGCGATCATCTTCTGGATGATCGTGATCCAGGGCGCGGCCGGATTTTTCCCATCGCTCTACATCTGGCGATGGCCGTCCGCCTACGCCTGGGGCTGGATCGTCGTGATCGCATTCTGCGGCACCTTCTCCCATTACTGCATGGCGCGCGCGATGCTGCACGCCGATGCGACGGTGGTGTTGCCGATGGATTTCCTGCGGGTGCCGCTGACCGCCACCCTCGGCTGGCTGATTTACTCGGAACGACTGGACCTGTTCACGGTGCTCGGCGCGATGCTGATTCTTACCGGCAATCTGTTGAACCTGAAAACACCCGATCCGGTTCCGGCGCGCGTGGGGATCTGACCGGCACGTCAGCGCCTGTGCCCGCTAACGTGCGCAACTTTTCGCCGCGCAGTGTGGCTGTTCGGTGTATGCTGCGACCGCATCATCCGCTCGATGCCACGGCGATGGCAACGCTGCTTCTCAAGACCAGCTTCGACGTCGTCGAAGGCACCAACCTCACCCGCGATGGCATGACCGGGCGGCTGCTCGAATTCGACAACAAGGCGCGGGGCGCCGATATCGCGGTATTTTTCTATGCTGGCGACGGCGTCGCCATCGGCGGCATCAATGACTGCTGACCGAAATCGTCTCGGCGAGCCCGAGCAGCTCCGACGGCGATACCGACGATCATCCAGGCCGCCGTCACCATGGCGGCCGTTACCGTGGCCCCTCAAGTCCGGCGGCTTCATCCGCGGCATGGTGGGCGGACTGTTCCGCTGAGGTCAGCGCCTGCGGCGTACGGCGCCAAAAGCCTGGTTGATGCCGGGCTTTTTTTGGACGCGAACCGACTCGATCCGAAAACATCGTCGGCTCGCGCCGTGACGCGCCCCACCCCCGCGGCCAATCTCGGTTAACTCGCCGTTAACTTGAATTCCTAACGGGCTCTCCATTGATCCCGTGTCTATTGATCGCGGCCTCCCGCGACTTTCAAACTACGCCACGAACAATCTGGGGGAAGGACTTGAAGATGGGATCTCCCAAAAATTTTGACGTCGCGCAGGCTTACGCCGTGCGGCTGATGCAACATTTGGTGGTTCCTACCTTCGTTCTCAATCCAAAGCGACATGTCGTGATCTGGAACCGGGCTTGCGAGCGGCTGACCGGGGTCGCCGCCTCGGAGGTGGTGGGGACGAACGAGCATTGGCGGGCTTTTTACGAGAAGCAGCGCTATTGCCTGGCCGACGTGGTGGCTCTCGGGCGCGCCGACAAGCTAGGCAGCCTTTATTCGGAGCACACGATTCCCGAAGACGGCGTTGGTCTCAGCGCCAAGAACTGGTGCGTGATGCCAAGGCTGGGAAACCAGTTGTACCTGGCCATCGACGCCGGTCCGATTCACGACGAGGCCGGAAACCTGATTGCGATCGTTGAAACACTGCGCGACATGACCGACCAGAAACGTGCGGAAACCGCCTTGAAAACCCTGGCAGCCAGTGACGGATTGACCGGCTTGGCCAACCGCCGATCCTTCGACCAGACGCTGGCCACAGAGTGGTCGCGTGCGCAGCGGACTAAAAAGCCGCTGTCCTTGCTGTTTGCCGATGTCGATCACTTCAAATTGTACAACGACCTGCACGGCCATCAGAAAGGCGACGAGTGTCTGCGCGCGGTGGCGGCTGTTATCGGCGAGAACGGCCTTCGCCCGGCCGATCTGTCTGCCCGGTATGGCGGAGAAGAATTCGCCACCATCATGCCCGAGACCGACCATAAGGGCGCCCGCAAGGTGGCCGAACGGCTTCGCACGGTCCTCGCGGAGCTTCGGCTGAAACACGGTGCGCCCCAAGCCGGGCCAGTGGTGACGCTCAGCATCGGCATCGCGACCGAGATCCCCGATGAGGATGCTTGCGCGGATTGGCTGCTGACCCAGGCCGATCAGGCGCTGTACGCCGCCAAACACTCGGGCAGAAACTGCGTGGTCTCCGCCGACAAGATCCTCGCGACATTCGCCGGCTTGGCAGGCGGCCGCGATCGGGAAACAGCCGCCACCGAGGTAATATCAGCGCTCCGCAGGCGTTGATCCCGCAACGCCTGTTATTTCCCCGCCGCCTTGCGCAGCGCGTCATTGATGCGATCCTGCCAGCCCGGGCCGCCCTCCTGGAAGTGTTCGAGAACGTCCTGATCGATGCGCAGCGAAACCAGTTCCTTCACGCTGGGAAGCGCTGCTTTCTTCGGCGGCAATTCGGGAACTTTTGTCGTTGTCTGCTTGAATGCGGCTTCGGCCTCGGTGCGCGCGTCGTTCAAGGTCCGGGGACGTCGCGGTGGCTGGGACATCGCTTGTACTACCTCTCGTGAAGCGCCGGTTGTAACAAAGTCAAATTCCCTCGAACAGCACCGTCGACAGATAGCGCTCCGAGAACGACGGCACGATCGCCAGAATGGTCTTGCCGGCGGCCTCCGGGCGCTTGCCGATCTCAATTGCGGCGGCGATCGCCGCACCGGAGGAGATGCCGCCGGGAATGCCTTCGTGGCGGGCCAGCGCGCGGGCGGTGTCGATCGCGGTTGCGCTGTTGATCTGAATGATCTCGTCGATCACCGAACGGTCGAGAATATCGGGGATGAAGCCGGCGCCGAGGCCCTGGATCTTGTGCGGATGATGCTGCCCGCCTGACAGTACCGCGCTTTCCTCGGGCTCGACTGCGACGATCCGCAAATCCGGCTTGCGCGGCTTCAACACCTGCCCGACGCCGGTGATGGTGCCGCCGGTGCCGACCCCGGCTACAAAGAAGTCGATATTGCCGCCGGTGTCGTTCCAGATCTCCTCCGCGGTGGTGCGGCGGTGAATTTCGGGGTTGGCGAGGTTCTTGAACTGCTGCGGCATCACCGCATTTGGGGTGGTGCGCACCAGCTCTTCCGCGGTCGCGATCGAGCCCTTCATGCCCCCTGCCGCCGGCGTCAGGATGATCTCGGCGCCGAGGAACGCCAGCATCTTGCGCCGCTCGATCGACATCGATTCCGGCATCACCAGCTTCAGCCGGTAGCCGCGCGAGGCGGCGACGAACGCCAGCGCGATGCCGGTATTTCCCGAGGTCGGCTCGATCAGCACGGTATCGGCATGGATCACGCCGGCCTTTTCCATTGCGATGATCATCGCCGCACCGATGCGGTCCTTCACGCTGCCGGCCGGATTGAAATATTCCAGCTTGGCGAGGATGGTCGCCTGCACCCCGTGCGCTTGCGGCAAATTGCGCAACCGGACGATCGGCGTGTCGCCGATCGCGTCAACGATGCTGTCGAAAACACGGCCCCGGCCGGGACGGTGCACTGCACGCGTTACTGACGGTGCGTCCATCGCAAAACTCCTGGGAGGTAATGTGCGTGTGATTGGAGACTGTTCTCCATTAGGGGAAGCACACGGCCATGTGCAAGTCGGAATCCAAACGCGTCACAAATTCGCTGCATTGCAAAAATTGATCGCGATAAAATTCGAACGCAGCCAAATAACGTAAAACCAACGCATTTGTGTTGCGACATCGTCAAACAAATCAGCGTATGCTGGGCGCAGGTTCAGATCGCAAGGAGGTCACGATGCCAGCAGTTGCTGAAGTCCTGTCGACCGTCGCGCCTAACCCCGACCCGCGCGGTTGCGATCTGCCGACCTGCCCCGTCTGCGCCGATTCGATGGTGGCCGCGGAAGCCTCGGCTTATCTTTCCGACAATGTCATCAGCTATCTCTGGACCTGCGACACCTGCGGTTACGGCTTCGTCACCAAGCATGCGATCAAGCGGTTTGCCTGCAACTGAATTTTCCGAGTCATCTCGGGAAGATGTTTAGCGCGGCGCGATGTCGCCTTTCGCCCATTGCTCGCGGGTGCGGGTGAGAAAACTTGCAAAAGTTCCCTGCAGGATCGCCTCCCTGATGTCGTGCATCAGGCGCTGGTAATAGGCGATATTGATTTCCGACAGCAGCATCGCCCCCAGCGTCTCGCCCGATCTCACCAGGTGATGCAGATAGGCGCGGGCGTAACCGCTGGTGGCGGGCCACACGCTCTCCTCATCGAGCGGCCGCGGATCGTCGGCGTGGCGGGCGTTGCGCAGATTGATCTGGCCGAACCGGGTGAATGCCATGCCGTGACGCCCGTTGCGGGTCGGCATCACGCAATCGAACATGTCGATGCCGCGCGCGACAGCCTCCAGCATGTCCTCGGGCGTGCCGACGCCCATCAGATAGCGCGGACGATCCGCCGGCAGCAGCGGCGCCACCTCCTCGATCATCGCCAGCATCACCGCCTGGGGTTCGCCTACCGCGAGGCCTCCGATCGCGTAACCGTGAAAGCCGGTTTCGACCAGACCGCGCGCGCTGGCGTGGCGGAGTTCAGGAACGTCGCCGCCCTGGGCGATGCCGAACAGCATGTAGCCCGGCGGCGCGGTCTCGAACGCCCGCTTGCTGCGCTCGCCCCAGCGCAACGACAATTGCATCGCGCGCTCGATGTCGCTACGCTCGGCCGGCAGCCGCACGCACTCGTCGAGTTGCATGGCGATATCGGAGCCGAGCAGCCGCTGCACCTCGATCGCGCGCTCCGGCGACAATTCAAGGCTGGCGCCGTCGATATGCGATCGAAACGTCACCGCCCGCTCGCTCACCTTGCGCAACTGCGCCAGCGACATCACCTGGAAACCGCCGGAGTCGGTCAGCATCGGACCGTTCCAGCCGGTAAAACGCTGCAGGCCGCCGAGCGCGGCAATGCGTTCGGCGCCCGGCCGCAACATCAGATGGTAGGTATTGCCAAGCACGATGTCGGCCCCGGCATCGCGCACCTCGCGCCAATGCAGCCCCTTCATCGCGCCGGCGGTACCGACCGGCATGAAGGCCGGCGTTCGCACCACGCCATGCGGCGTGGTCAAGAGGCCGGTGCGCGCCGGGCCGTCATGGCCGAGCAGTTCGAAGTGGTTGGGAAGGCTCATAGGACAGCTTATTGCGTAACAACGGCGTCCTGTTCAACCTCGTTGAATCGGTTTTCCGGGCCGAAATCCGTTGACGCCAATCAAAATCCCCGCATAAGCCCGCGCCCGCCATGACGATCGCATTATCTGAACCGAAGACCAAACATGCTCGGTGAAATTGACTCAATGGAGGTGACGGCCAAAAAAAGCCAATATCCGCGCCCGCGTGTCTGCTGCGGATGGTTCATGATATCTCATCCCGATCCTCGCCATTACCCATCCCACGGCCCCGTCGTGAGAATTCAGGAAGGCGTGTCCTGCATCGGGATATTCTTTAACGTCGTGTTCGATGCCGTTAATCTCGAGCGCGGTTTCCAGTCGTGATGCCGCCCCTTTCATCATGTAGTCATGAGCGCCAAAGCTGCCGATCACAGGGCAGGCACCTTTGAGCAGCGCTTCGGCGTCGTTTGGCACCGGTCCGTAGTTGATGCTTGAGGCTAAAAACTTCCGATTTGTCGCGGCGAGCACCAGCGCAAAACCACCGCCCATGCAGAAGCCAATGACGCCAATCTTCCCAGTGCAGTCGGCACGATCGGAGATCGCCGACCGCACCGCCTCAATATCGTCGAATGCGGGCCCCCGACGTGCCGCCGTTTCGCGGACCATGGCCAGAATGCAGAAAGGCCTTTTCGCCTTGCGTCCCGAGTAAAGGTCCGGTGCAACGGCAACGTACCCGTTGGCCGCGAACCAATCGACATGTCTACGACTGTCAGCGGTTTGGCCTGCTAGATCATGGAGCACCACGACCCCGGGCCATGGCCCTTCTCCGCTCGGCAAGCAAAGATAAGCCGACAGCGCGTGATCCAAGGCCGTGATCCTGATCTCCGGCATGCTAGTCAGACGCACGAAACAGCAGGCAGGCGTCGCCATAGGAATAAAACCGGTAGCCGCTGCCGATCGCATGGGCATAGGCGCGTTTCATGGCCTCGAGGCCGCTGAAGGCTGACACCAGCATGAACAGCGTCGAGCGCGGCAGGTGAAAATTGGTCAGCAGGATATCGACGGCGCGAAAACGATAGCCCGGGGTGATGAAGATCGAAGTCTCGCCGCAAAACGGCTCGATGGCGCCATCTGCCGCGATGGCGCTTTCCAGCAGCCGCAGCGAGGTGGTGCCGACCGCGACGACGCGGCCGCCTTTGGCCCGCGCCGCATTGAGCGCGTCGACGGTGTCGCGGGAAATCACGCCCCATTCGCTGTGCATCCTGTGCCCGGCGGTGTCTTCCGCCTTGACCGGCAGGAAGGTCCCTGCCCCGACATGCAGGGTGATCCGGTGCAGCCCGATCCCGCGTTCGCGCAAGGCCGTTTCCAGCGCCGGGGTAAAATGCAATCCCGCGGTCGGCGCCGCGACTGCGCCCTCGTTGACCGCGAACATGGTCTGGTAATCGACCGCATCGCGCTCGTCGGCGGCGCGCTTCGAGGCGATGTAGGGCGGCAGCGGCGGCGCGCCGACATCGGCAATGGCCTGATCCAGTATCGGGCCGTGAAATGAAAACGACAGCGTGACCTCGCCATCGTCGCCCTTGTGCTCGACCTCGGCGTCGAGATTGCCGAGCAGGCATACCCTACCCTCATTGCCGAACCGAACCATGTCGCCCGGCGCGAGCTTTTTCGCCGGCCGAACCAGCGCCTGCCAGCGCGAGCCGTCGAGGCGTTTTATCAATGTCGCCTCGATCTTCGGTTCGGTGTCGCGGCCGATGCGGCGGCCGGTGAGTTGAGCCGATATCACCCGGGTATCGTTCACGACAAGCTGGTCGCCGGGCTCCAGCCAAAGCGGAAGATCGGCCACGATGCGGTCGCGCAACACCGCGCCGGGCTGCACCACCAGCATCCGCGCCGAATCGCGCGGGCTCGCCGGGCGCAGCGCGATACAGCTTGCGGGAAGTTCGAAATCGAACAGATCGGTGCGCATGGGCCAGATTCACGAGCTGGAGCGGCGAAGCCCTGTCCTTGACCTCTCCCAACGGGCAGAGGTGAAGTAGAAATCAGGCCTCGCCGGCCGCGTCAGCCGCCATATGCGCCTTGACGATCTTGTCGGGGCTCTTGACCGGCTCGCCGCGCTTGATCTTGTCGACGTTGTCCATGCCGGCGGTGACCTTGCCCCAAACCGTGTACTGGTTGTTGAGGAACGAGGCATCGTCGAAGCAGATAAAGAACTGGCTATCGCCGGAGTCCGGGCTGGCCGCGCGCGCCATCGAGGCGGTGCCGCGCACATGCGGCTCCTTGCTGAACTCGGCCTTGAGCTTCTTGCCGGAGCCGCCGGTGCCGGTGCCTTGCGGACATCCGGTCTGCGCCATGAAGCCTTCGATCACGCGGTGGAATACGATGCCGTCGTAAAAGCCCCCGCGCACCAGTTCCTTGATCCGCGCGACGTGGCCGGGCGCAAGGTCGGGCCGCATCTCGATCGTGACCGGTCCCTGTGTGGTTTCGAGGATCAAAGTATTTTCGTTGTCAGCCATGCTCGCTTCTCTGTGGGTTGGGGTGGAGATTTCCGATGGCGAAATAGGACGGCGAAGGGGCGGCCGGCAATAGCGCCGGCCATGCCTTCGGTAAATGGCATCGGCGTGCAGCGTTGCAACGCCTGCATCACGGCGATGCGGTATTCCAGCCGGTCATTATCGGTGGCTTGTTCCGATTCATAGGTAATTTTCGGCTGACCGTTGATGTTGCCGTCGCGCATGAAACTCACGACCACGGTAATGTCGATCGGGTTGGCGCGGGAAGCCGGCGGCGGCTGCCAGCAGGCCCCCAGTCTTTCGAACACCTCATGGAGATTGTCGATCCGCCCCAGTGCGGCCTGCGCCGAGGCGGTCGATACGTTCCATGACGGCAACAGCAGCGCCACTGCGCACCAGACGAGAGATCTGCCACGCCGCGCGGCCATGGCTCACTTGATGTCGGATGCGACCTGCACCTTCACCATCTTGTCGGGGTCGACGACCGGCTCGCCGCGCTTGAGCTTGTCGACCACGTCCATGCCCGACACCACCTCGCCGACCACGGTATATTTTCCGTTCAGCGACGGCCCGTCGGCGAACATGATGAAGAACTGCGAATTGGCGGAGTTGGGATCGGAGGTGCGCGCCATGCCGACGATGCCGCGCTTGTACGGCACGCTGGAGAACTCGGCCGGCAGGTTCGGATATTTCGAGCCGCCGGTGCCGTTGAAATTCTGGCCGTCGCCGGTCTGGGCCATGAAGCCGTCGATGACGCGGTGGAACGGCACGTTGTTGTAGTAGCCGTCGCGCGCCAGGAGCTTGATGCGCGCGGCATGCTTGGGCGCCAGGTCGGGCCGCAGCTTGATCACGATGCGCCCCTTGGTGGTGTCGATGACGATGGCATTCTGCTTGTCGAGACCGGCCGGAAGCGGCTGGGCGATGGCGGGGGCCGCGCAGATCAGCGCAGCGATAACGGCAAGAATTCGGATCATGAAAACTCCAATCGAGTGACAGCCGGCGTTGGTGTTCCTAGCCGGCGAATTTGGTCTTGAGGCGCGCCGCGACCGGCGGCGGCACGAACGCCGAGACGTCGCCGCCCATGCCCGCGATTTGGCGCACCAGTGTGGCGGTGATCGGGCGGACGGCGACCGAGGCCGGAACGAATACCGTGTGCACGTCGGGCGCCATGGTCTCGTTCATGCCGGATATCTGCATCTCGTAATCGAGGTCGGTGCCGTCGCGCAGGCCACGGACCATGATGGTCGCGCCGGCCTTTAGGGCCGCCGTCACCGTGAGATTGTCGTAGGTCGTGCAGGCGAAGGCGCAGCCGGCGGCGGCGGCGATCGGGGCGAACACCGCCTCGGCCATTTCCAGCCGCTCCTCGGTCGAAAACAGCGGTTTTTTGCCGGGATGGACCCCGATCGCGACAATCAGCCGGTCGCAGAGGCCGACGGCGTGCCGGACCACATCCAGATGGCCATTGGTGACGGGGTCGAATGAGCCGGGATACAGCGCGATGCGGGGCATAAACCCCTCTACCGCGCCCCGGGCGGCCCCGCAAGCCGGGTTGGTTCCGGCGCCGGCGGGCAAAAGCCGCCTATTTCTTTTCGCTCCAGCCCTGAACCACTGAGGGGGTCGCGGCGTCTCCTATGCAAGCCGGCTGTGTTTCGTCCCGAGGGCGCGACGAAACACTACGCCAGCGGGACGAAACCATTATCCGCCCTGGCGAAGACAAGCTGAAACCGGCGCTGGGTATCAAAAGACAAGTTAACAACGGGCCGTAAAGGCCAATGACAGGGGACCGTCATGATCAAGGCACTTTCCGCCATCACCATTGCCGCGTTTTTCGCCGCCGCGCTTACCGTGCTTCCCGGCTTTGCCCCCCAGGTTGAAGCCAGTGTGCCGCACGCCCTCGCCAAGGGCGACCGGCTCGATATCCACAGCGTAGGCCCCGGCTGCTCCCAGAAGGCCTGGCCGAATTTCGAAGCGTCCTGCCTGAGGCTCGCCGGCACCAAGACCATGGTTCGGGAAGCCCGGCTGGTAACGGCCGACCGCACGCCATAAGGCGCTACAGGTCAAACTGGCGGTTTTGGATTTGAATAGAATGGAGGCTCGGCAGGCAGCCTAGCCTCCATTTCCGCTTTCGGTGTCCTCGCCGATGTGCTCGACCGACACCACATGCTCGTCCTCGGCGGTGTCGAACACGATCACACCCTGGGTTGAGCGGCCGGCGATCCGGATGCCCTCGACCGGACAGCGGATCAATTGGCCCTTGTCGGTCACCAGCATGATCTGGTCGCTATCCTCGACCGGGAATGACGCCACCAGCTTGCCGTTGCGGTTGTTGACCGACATCGCCACGATGCCTTTGCCGCCGCGGCCGGTGGTGCGGTATTCGTACGACGAGGTGCGCTTGCCATAGCCGTTCACCGACACCGTTAGCACCACCTGTTCCTGCGCCGACATCTCGATATAGCGTTCGGAACTGAGCTGGATCGCGCCGGATGTTTCCTCGGTTTCCACTTCCGCGGCTTCTTCGGCCGCGGCCTCGCCGGCAACCGCCCGGCGCATTTTCTGATAGGCCGACCGCTCGTCCGAGGTCGCCTCGACGTGGCGCAGGATGGTCAGCGAGATCAGCGTATCCATCTGCGGCAGCGCGATGCCGCGCACGCCCATCGAGGTGCGGCCGGTGAACACCCGCACGTCGGTGACGGGGAAGCGGATGCACTGGCCGCCGGCGGCGGTCAGCAGCACGTCGTCGCGCTCGGTGCAGATCTGGACGTCGACGATCGCCTCGTTCTCGTCGAGCTTCATGGCGATGATGCCGGAACGCCTGACGTCGACGAAGTCCGACAGCTTGTTGCGGCGGACGTTGCCGCCGGTGGTCGCGAACATCACGTCGAGTTCGGCCCAGGAGGATTCATCCTCCGGCAGCGGCATGATGGTGGTGATGCGCTCGCCCTGCTCCAGCGGCAGGATGTTGATCAGCGCCTTGCCGCGGCCGTTCGGCGCCGCCACCGGCAGCCGCCAGACCTTTTCCTTGTAGACCTGGCCGCGCGACGAGAAGAACAGCACCGGGGTATGGGTCGAGGCCACGAACAGCCGGCTGACAAAATCCTCGTCGCGGGTCTGCATGCCCGAACGGCCCTTGCCGCCGCGGCGCTGCGCCCGGTAGGTCGACAGCGGCACCCGCTTGACGTAGCCGGCATGCGACACCGTGACCACCATGTCCTCGCGCTGGATCAGGTCCTCGTCCTCGACCTCGCCTTCGCTCTCGACGATGACGGTCTTGCGCGGGGTGGCGAATTCCTTCCGCACCTCAGCGAGTTCGGCCTTGATGATGGCCTGAACCCGGGCGCGCGAACGCAGGATCTCCAGGTAATCGGCGATTTCCACTGCCAGCTTGTCGAGTTCTTCGCCGATCTCCTCGCGGCCGAGCGCCGTCAGACGCGCCAGACGCAAATCCAAAATGGCCTTGGCCTGCTCGAACGACAGCCGCGCGGTGCCGTCTTCGGCGAGGCGATGGCGCGGATCGTCGATCAGCGTGATCATCGCCGCCACGTCCTTGGCCGCCCAGTCCCGTGACATCAGGGTGTCGCGCGCGGTGTTGGGATCCGGCGAGGTCCGGATCACGTGGATGATTTCGTCGATATTGGCGACCGCAATGGCGAGACCGACCAGGATATGGGCGCGGTCGCGGGCCTTGTTGAGCAGGAATTTGGTGCGCCGTGTGACGACCTGTTCGCGGAACGCGACGAACAGCGTCAGCAGGTCCTTCAGGTTCATCAGCAGCGGCCGGCCGGCATCGAGCGCGACCATGTTGGCGCCGAAATTGGTCTGCAGCGGGGTGAAGCGATAGAGCTGGTTCAGCACCACGTCGGGCACGGCATCGCGCTTGAGTTCGATCACGACACGCAAACCGTCGCGGTCGGATTCGTCGCGCAGGTCGGAAATGCCCTCGATCTTCTTCTCGCGCACCAGTTCGGCGATGCGCTCGACCATGCTGGCCTTGTTCACCTGGTAGGGGATTTCCGAGATGATGATGGCTTCGCGGTCCTTGCGGATGGTGTCAATCACCACCTTGCCGCGCATCACGATCGAGCCGCGGCCGAGATGATAGGCCGAGCGGATGCCCTGACGGCCGAGGATGATGCCGCCGGTCGGGAAATCCGGTCCCGGAATGATGTTGATGAGGTCGTCGATGCCGAGCGCGGGATCGTCGATCAGCGCGACGCAGGCGTCGATCACCTCGCCGAGATTGTGCGGCGGAATGTTGGTCGCCATGCCGACCGCGATGCCGCCGGCGCCGTTGACCAGTAGATTGGGGAATTTCGCCGGCAGTACCCGCGGTTCGCGGAACGAGCCGTCGTAATTGTCCTGGTAATCGACGGTGTCCTTGTCGATGTCGTCGAGCAGCGAATGCGCGATCTTGGTGAGGCGGGATTCGGTGTAACGCATCGCGGCGGCCATATCGCCGTCCACCGAGCCGAAATTGCCCTGCCCGTCGATCAGCGGCACACGCATGGAGAAATCCTGCGCCATGCGGACCATCGCGTCATAGACCGACTGGTCGCCATGGGGATGGTATTTACCGATCACGTCGCCGACGGTACGCGCCGACTTCCGATACGGCTTGTTCCACTCAAAACCGTTCTCATACATCGCGTAGAGAATGCGCCGATGCACCGGCTTCAGACCGTCGCGCGCATCCGGCAGCGCGCGCGCCACGATCACGCTCATGGCGTAATCGAGATAGGAGCGTTTCATCTCGTCGAGGATGGAAACGGGCCGAATATCGGAAGGACCCGGCGGCTCTCCGGGCTTGGAATCTTCAGGGTCAGACAAAGGGGGAATCCGGTCAATATTTACGTCAGAATCATATAGCCCATCGGGCGCTCCGAAACCACCCTAAACGGGGTTGCGGGCCCGGCTTTTTCCCTTCGTTTTTCCATAGACTTACGGGGTCAACAACCGATCCTTTCGGGGCCCGCGAAACCGCCCGGACCCGGTTGCGCGGAGCCCGTTCGCGACACGCAAAACCGCTCAGCCTGAGACGGGATTTTCGCAAGGCTTCAGGGACCGAACAGGACCGCGTGCATGATGCGCCCCGGCAGCAGCGTGAACAGCCCGGCGATCACGAGCGCGCCGCAGAAAATCAGGATCATGATGCGGCGATGATCGGCGACCTCGTGACGGTGCGCCTTCCACACCGCCAGCGGCAGCATCACCAGCGTGAAGATCGACAGCAGATGGATCGGGCTCCACGGCCCCCACAACCGGATCCGATGGATCCAGAACGAGCTCACTGCGACCGTCACCATCAGGGCAACCCAGATCCAGCCGAGCGTGCGGTGGGGCAAGGTTCCCTTCGGAGCCGCAAGCTGGACCACGCCGAGCCCGAAGGCGGTCATGGCCGCAAAGGCATGAAGCGGAATTTGGCTGGGCGCATCGAGCAGCGGCGCGAGGCTCATGACGGGTGCCCCCGAATTCGATCTGGCGGCCCGAACGCCTGGGGATTCCGGACCGAAGTCAGTCAACCACATAAACGGCGATGCGCCTTGAACAGGCCGCATCGAATTCAACTTTGCCGATCGAATATAGCGCCTTGCAGAACATGACCAAGCTTCGAGTTTAACATGAGCTCAGGCGAGGCATCGCGCGAATGCCGCGCCCTCGATGGCAGGTTCTCAGAACGGAATATCGTCGTCCATGTCGCTGTTGCGGGCACCGGCCGTTGCCGCCACCCGGCGCGGCGGCGCGCTGGACGGACCGCCGGAGCCGAAATCGCCGCCGGTATCATCGGAGCCGAAATTGCCGCCGCTGCCGCCGCCGGGGCGGCCATCCAGCATGGTCAGGGTCGAGTTGAAGTTTTGCAGCACCACTTCGGTCGAGTATTTCTCGACGCCTTGCTGGTCAGTCCATTTGCGGGTCTGCAGCTGGCCTTCGATATAAACCTTGGCGCCCTTCTTCAGGTATTGCTCGGCGATCTTGCACAGGCCTTCGCTGAAGATCACCACGCGATGCCACTCGGTCTTTTCCTTGCGCTCGCCGGTGGTCTTGTCGCGCCAGGTGTCCGACGTCGCGATCCGCAGATTGGCGATCGGCCGCCCGTCCTGAGTGCGCTTGATTTCCGGATCGGCCCCGAGATTGCCAATCAGAATGACCTTGTTCACGCTTCCCGCCATCGCTGCTCTCCACTCCAGAATTTACGCCTTGAACCGACCCTATACGCTCACCGATCCGGCGAGCCCCGCGATCCCCGGGTTATCCACATATAGCATCGCCGCCGCGCATGTTCCAGTTTTGTTCTTAATAAATTGACGCGAGGCAACTGGTGAACCGCTCCTCAGCGGTACTCCAATGCGTCCACGCCGGGACAA
>Ga0208849_1001382_pt1 | contig 17121 bp, 13 predicted proteins | sample NGESurdeep072012_10_FD_184470 | JGI IMG/M metagenome (GOLD analysis project Ga0208849, IMG submission 184470) | Arctic peat soil microbial communities from Barrow, Alaska - NGEE Surface sample 53-3 deep-072012 (SPAdes) | ecosystem: Environmental > Terrestrial > Soil > Wetlands > Peat ...
AGGTCAGGGGCCCGCAGCAGCAGGCGACACAGCGCCACGCGGCGGCGCTCGCCGCCGGAGAGCGTGCTCACGTCCGCTTCCGGCGGCGGCAGGCGCAGCGCGTCCATGGCGTATTCGAGCTGCGTGTCGAGGTTCCACGCGTCGGCCGCTTCGATCTTCGCCTGGATCTGCCCGAACTCCTCGGCCGTCTCCTCCGAGTAGTTGGCCGCGAGCTCGTTGAAGCGGTCGAGCAGCGCCTTCGTCTCGGCGACGGCGTCCTCGACGTTGCCCTTGACGTCCTTGCTCTCGTCGAGATGCGGCTCCTGCTCGAGCATCCCCACGGTCGCACCCGGCGCGAGCGCCGCCTCGCCGCGGTACTCCTGGTCGATCCCCGCCATGATCCGCAGCAGCGTCGACTTGCCCGCGCCGTTGTAGCCGAGCACGCCGATCTTCGCGCCCGGATAGAACGCCAGAGAGACGTCGTCGAGCACCGTTTTGTCCGGTGGATGCAGCTTCGACAGACGGTGCATCGTGAAGATGTACTGGGAGGACATTCGCACGCAGGATAGACAGGAAGGAATTCCGGTCCGGCCTCGCTAACGTTGTCGGGTCATGCCCACCACGGTCCTCGACGTCGAGCAGCACCTGCTCCTGCTGGAGCTCGAGGCGCCGTTCTCAAAGCGCGACGTGCAGCTCGCGCGCAGGCGCATGGCCAAGCGCTGGCACCCCGACGTCGCTCCCCAGGGACGGCAGTTCGAGCACGAGCGCCACCTCAAGGCGATCAACGAGGCAGCCGACCAGCTCGAGCGCCTGGCGGAGGGCTCGCGCGGCGGCAAGGTCTCGGCCAACGCCGTCAAAGTCAGCGCCGCCGCTGCGCGCCGGGAGCGCGAGGAGGCCGGCCGGCGCAACTACGAAACCGAACAGCGCGCCCGCGCCGCCGCGAAAGACCGCGCCGAAAACGACCCGTTCGGCAGCAGGGTGCCCGATCACTCCGTCGTGCACCGCTACGCGCGCTGCCTGACCTATCCCGAGTGGGGCGTCGGCACCGTCGCGGGCATCTACTTCTCCTCCGAGGCTGTCGGCGCCGGCGAGGAAGTGCAGCAGTGGGCGCGCGTCAAGTTCAGCCACGGCATCCGCACCGTGCCGGCCGGCAGCATGAAATTCGTCGACTTCTCAAAGCCCGATCCCGCGGAGGAGCGGGTCGAACGCTTCCTGATCGCCGCCCAGCGCGCGATGGCCGAAGGCGAGTACCTGCTCGCTGCGCAACGGCTCATCTATGCCCGCGACGCCGAGCCGCGCAACGTCGCGGTGCTGCGGCTGATGACGCTCGCCTTCTGGAACGCCGGCAAGCTCGAGGAGGCCGCGCGCGCGGTGCGCGACTGGGCGCGTGTCGACGGCAGCCGTCCCGCCGCTCACCGCTTCGCCGCACGCATCTACGAAGACATCGGAGCGACCGACCTCGCCGAGGAGGCCGCCGAGCGCGCGGCGCTACGCGGCCCGTCGGACGCCGGCGCGTGGGAGCGCCTCGGCCGGCTGCGGCTGCAGCTGATGGACCGCGAGGGGGCGCTCGAGGCGCTGAGGCGGGCGCTCGCACTCGGAGCCGGCAAGGACGTGCACGACCTCGTCGCCCAGGCGCTCGCGATCGAGCCGAGCCTCGCGGGCTAGAGGATGTTGACGGCGCGCGAGACGATCAGCCCGATCGTGACGAGCGAGACGATCGACTGCACGCCCATGATGCCCTTCGCCGTCAGCGTCAGCGGCATCGTGTCGGTCGGCGAGAACGCCGCGGCGTTCGTCAGCGACACGTACAGGTAGTCGAAGAACTGCGGGCGCCAGTTGCGCGGCTCGATGTGATCGTCGGTCATCTGCGGGAACAGGAAGTCCGCCGGCCCGTCGTGGCCGGCTGCCCGCCGACCGGGGCCGCCCCGGTCGAGCTCCCAGTACCACAGGGCGAAGATCAAGAAGTTCGTCAGCCAGATCAGCATGCCCGAGACGATCAGCTCGTGACCGTTGGAGGGCACTTTGTTTTCCAACAGCGCGTGGGTCAGCGCGACGAGCGAGTAGATGTTCGCGGCGCTGACGAAGGCGGTCAGCGCGATCGCCGTGCGCCGGCGCGCCGTGTGCTCGTGCTCGAGCTGGCGCGGCGTCGCCAACGACAGACCGATGAACAGGACTCCCTCGAGCGCGGGCACGAGCCAGGTCGGACCGACCGTCAGGCGCTTGGATAGGGCGATCTGCAGGCCGATCGCGACAAGTACCGTCACCTGGACCGGCCAGAACGACTCCGGGCCCGGCGGTGGCGGGTAGGTACGCCCGTGCTGGGCCGCGGTTGCTTGCTCCACGAGGCGAGAGCGTAGGGGGCCGGTCGGAGGTGATCGGCTGCAAGGAGGCGTCGATGCAGGCGTCGGGGCTGAGGTCCGCCCGAGCCGCTAGGTTCCCGCGGTGCGCCTGATCGTCGCCCGCTGCGAGGTCTCATATGCCGGTCGCCTCAGCACCGTCCTACCAGAGGCGGTACGGCTGCTGATGCTCAAGAGCGACGGCACGTTCATGGTGTGGGCCGATGGCGGCGGCTCCAACGTCAAGCCCCTGAACTGGATGGTCGCGCCGACCGTGATCGAGGAGCACGCGGGCGAGGACGGTCGCCTCGAACGCCTGCTCGTGCGCAAGCGCGGCCAGGACGAGCTGCTGGAGGTGTCGGTCGCGGAGGTGCTCTCCGACGTCGAGCACGAGCTCGACACGCTCGCGTCCCTGGAGAAGGAGGGCATCGAGCGTGAACTGCAGGAGCTGCTGGCGGACACGCCGCAGTGGTGCGGCGAGGGGTTCAGGCTCGTTCGGCGGGAGTGGCCCACCGACATCGGCCCCGTTGACCTGATGTGCCGCGACGGCGAGGACGAGTGGATCGCCGTCGAGATCAAGCGCATCGCGACGATCGACGCGGTCGAGCAGCTGACGCGCTACCTCGAGCGCATCCGCCTCGATCCCGCGCTGGGATCGTGCCGCGGCGTGCTCGCCGCCCAGAGCATCAAGCCACAGGCACGGGTGCTCGCCGAATCGCGCGGGATCGACTGCGTGGAGGTCGATCTCGCGGTGCTGCGCGGTGAGCGCGAGCCCGACCTGAAGCTCTTCGCCGCCTGACCGATCCTCAGCGCCGAGTCCAGCCCTCGACGGCATAGGGGTGAAGGAACTGGCGGCCCCACAGCAGCCGCCGGTCGGCCTCGCTCAGCTCTGCCAGGTCGCACACCTCGCTCCAGTCGCGCTCGATCACCTCGATCTGGCGTTCGACGATCTCGCGCGCCTGTGGCTTGGTCAGCTGGTAGAGGGCGGCGCGCTCGACGCACCCCGCGACCTGGCTCTCCTTCCACCCGTCCTCGCCGATGATCATCGCCTGGGTCGCGCGGCCCGTGTGCCGCGGCTGCGGGCAGATGTCGAACGCCGGGGTGAGGGTCAGCATTTCTCCATCCCAGAACGCGGCGTGGTTGCGGGCATGGTCGTCGGTGTTGCCGACGAGGATGTTGAACGTGATCCGCGCGAACAGCTCGCGCAGCGTCGCGGCCGGGCTCGTGAACGACTCACGGATCGTCTGTGTGAGCATCCAGTAGCTGGCGTGCCGGGCCGCGAGCTCGTTCAGCTGAAGGATCGTCAGCGCCGACACGAATGCCCGCCGCTGGTTGCTGCCCTCGGCCCGGTCGAAGCGTTCGACGAGCAGCGTCTTGTTGCCGAGTGTCTCGGCCAGCTGTACCGGCGCGACGTTCAGCCCCGCGCGCCGCGCGAGCGTCATCGCCACGAACTCGCCCTGCACGGTTGGCTGCGTGTCGCCGCGTGCGGTGAACTTCGCGATCAACCGCCGCGGAGCGTCGTCGATCAGCGCCTTCGGACGTTCCCCGCCGATCGAGGCAGCGTGCAGCAGCGCGGCGTCGAGTGCCTGTGTGAGCGGGATGCCTTCTTCCAGGCGCCGGGCGGAGCTCGCGAGCTCCTCGAGCGTCGCGTTCTCGTGCCCGCGCGGAACGTACTGGCTCGCTGACTCCTGGAAGTCGAGCGCTCCTGCGCGATCGGAGCCGGAGGCGAGCAGCATCGTGACGAGGCCGAGATCCTTCGGGTCGGAGTCCCTCCCGGCCGCTCCGAGCAGGCTGCTCATGATCACCCGCTGCCCCCACGCGTCGGGCCGGCCATCGAGGATGCAGCCCGGCGCGTCGAGACCCTCGTGCGGGCGGATGCGCTCACGCACGAGCGGCAGCTCTGGCGTGTAGAGGCTGATCGCCTCCGCACGCTCGAGATAGCTCTGGCCGTAGACGAAGGTGGTTTCCCCGCCCTGCTCGTCGATACGCCCGGCTACGACGGGCTCGGGTGCGCCGGGCAGCCAGATCCACACATAGGCCTGGCGCGGCCCGTCAGAACTCACTGTCGAGGTCTCCTGTCCGGGCGCGGACGGCGCGGGGGAGCAGCACCGGGCGGTTGCGGATGCGTGCGGCCTCGTCGCCGAGACGAGAGCGCTCGTAGAACAGCGGCACGCCGAGCAGCGTCGCGACGTCGAACGCGGTCCCGAGCGCGACGGTGGGATCGCCGGTTTCGACCTTGTGCAGCGTGTCGGTGCTCACCCCCGCTCGCTCGGCGAGCTCGCGCACGCTCCAGCGCCGCCGTAGCCGCGCCTCGCGGACCTCGGCGCCGAGCATCTGCGCGGCGTCGTGCACGGTCGGCGGGTATGCTCGTGTTCGCTTGGCCATGATCCTAATAAAATCGTATAGAAAGGCTCCAGTACGACTTTATCAGGCAAATCCACGGCGCATGGGTCGTGCCAGCGTCCGCCCGCGCACCCTCACTGCACCTGTCGGGCCGCTAGGCTGCTGTGGTCCCCGAGCGAGGAGAGTCGTGATGAGCGCAGCTGAAGCAGCCGTTTCCACCGAGCCCGTCCTAACCGAGCGGCGCGGCAACGTCCTCTTGATCACGCTCAACCGGCCCGAGGTACGAAACGCGGTCAACGCCGCGCTTGCCGAAGGCGTCGGCAACGCCCTCGAGGAGCTCGACGCCGACGAGGATCTGTCGGTGGGAGTGCTCACCGGCGCCGGCGGCTTCTTCTGCGCGGGCATGGACCTCGGCGCGTTCGTCAAGGGTGAGTCGCCGTGGTACGGGGACCGCGGCTTCGCTGGCATAACGCAGCGCTCTGCGCGCAAGCCGCTGATCGCCGCGATCGAGGGCTTCGCTGTGGCCGGCGGGATGGAGATCGCGCTCGCATGCGATCTGATCGTCGCCGCGAGGGGAGCAAAAATGGGGATCCCCGAGGCCAAGCGCTCGCTCATCGCCGCCGGCGGCGCGCTGCTGCGGCTGCCGCGCCGCATGCCCTACCACCTCGTGATGGAGCTCGCGCTGACCGGCGACCCGTTTCCCGCCGACCGCTTCTACGAGCTCGGCGTCGTCAACCGCCTCGTCGAGCCTGGCGCCGCGGTCGACGCTGCCCTCGAGCTGGCGGCGCAGCTCGGCAAGAACGGCCCGCTCGCGCTGATCGCCTCCAAGCAGATCCTGCAGGAGCAGTTCGACTGGTCGAGCGCCGAGATGTGGGAGAAGCAGGGCGCGATCAGCGGGCCGGTCATGATCTCGGAGGACGCAAAGGAGGGCGCCAGCGCATTCAAGGAGAAGCGCGAGCCCGTCTGGAAGGGGCGCTAGCGGTGCTTCGCCGTGAGCCGCTCGGGTCGCGGCGCTTCGCGCGGGCGAGCGATCGGCTCATCGCTGCGCTTGTCGAGGGCGGGCGCGAAGGGCTGGGCTGGGAGTAGCGCCAGGGCCATCAGCACTCCCGCGCCGGCCACCCCCGCGGCGACCAGGTTGCCGGCGCTGAAGCCGTGGAAGAACGCGCTGCTCGCCGCGTGGTGCAGATTCGCCGCGAGTGCAGCGTCACCCGCTTGGCGGACGTGCGCTGCCGCGATCAGCGCCGCGCCGGCCGAGCTGTGGGCGGCGCTCGCCAGTGGCGCCGGCAGTCCGTGTGGCAGCAGGCTCGTCAGCCGGCTGCCGTACAGCGACGCGTACACGCTGCCGATCACTGCCACTCCGAGCGTCCCGCCGAGCAGGCGCGTCGTGTCGTTCACCGCAGAGCCGACGCCGGCCTTCTCGGTTGGCACCACGCCCATGATCGCCTCTGTCGCCGGTGCGCTCGTGAAGCCCATGCCCGTGCCGAACAGCACCATCTGCACCGCGATCGTCCCGTAGCCGAGGCTCGCGTTGCCCGTCGAGACCCACGCGTAGAAGGCCGCCATCATCGCGAGTCCCGCTGCAACCACGACCTTCGTGCCGAAGCGCACCGCGAGCTTGGTGCCGAGCACCGAGGACACGCCGACGGCGCTCGCCACCGGCAGCAGGTGCACGCCCGCCGACAGCGGGCCGTAGCCCTTGAAGAACTGGAAGAACTGGGTGATCAGGAAGATGAACCCGAACAGCGCGAAGAACGCGATCGTCACCGAGGCGCTGGCGGCGGCGAAGCGCGGGTTGCGGAACAGTCCGACGTCGAGCATCGGCTCGCGCATGCGCCGCTCCCACGCGATGAACGCCACCAGCAGCACGGCGCCGGCAGCGAAGCCCGCGATGCTCCGGGCGCTGCCCCAGCCGTGTTCGGGCGCCTCGATGATCGTGAAGATCAACAGCGCGATCGCCGCCGTCGAGAGGGCGAAGCCGCCACGATCGGTGCGTGGAGCATGGGGGTCGCGCGACGTCGGCACGCTGTAGGCGATCAGTCCCGCCCCGAGCGCTGCGACCGGCGCCATCACGAAGAAGATGCTCGGCCACGACGAGACTTCGAGCAGCCAGCCGCCCACGATCGGCCCGAGCGCGATCGCCACGCCCGTACTCGCGCCCCACAGTCCGATCGCACGCGCGCGCTCCGAGCGCCCCGTGTAGATGTTGGAGATCAGCGACAGCGTCGCCGGGAAGACCATCGCCGCGCCGAGCCCCATGAAGCAGCGCGCGATGATCAGCTGGCCCGCGGTTGCGGTGAGGCCGCCCGCGACGCTCGCCACGCCGAACACCGCGAGGCCCGCGAGCAGCATGCCCTTGCGACCGATGCGGTCGCTCAGGCTGCCGCACACCAGCAGCAGCGCCGCGAACACGAGGTTGTACGCGTCAACCACCCACTGCAGCTGGCTGTTGGACGCGTGCAGCTTGCGCACCAGCGTCGGCAGCGCCACGTTGACGATCGTCGTGTCGAGGTTGATGACGAACGCCGCGACGAGCAGTGCCGCGAGGGCGAGGGACTTGCGGGCCATCGACGAATTAATAAATCATCAAAACAAGAAAGTCAAGCAAGAGCACAAATAGTTCAAGCGAGCGCTAGAATGCGAGCATGCGCTCCTACGGCCAGTACTGCTCGGTGGCGAAGGCGCTCGACGTGATCGGCGACCGCTGGACGCTCCTGATCGTGCGCGAGCTGCTCGCGCAGGGGCCCAGCCGCTACACAGACCTGCGCAACGGCCTGCCCGGCATCGCCACCAACCTGCTCGCCGAGCGCTTGCGCGAGCTCGAGCACGCCGGCATCGTCCTGCGCGAGGACGCGCCACCGCCGGTCGCGACGGCGCTGTTCAGCCTGAGCTCGCGCGGGAAGCGGCTGAAGGCGGTGATCGACGAGCTCGGACGCTGGGGCATGCCGTTGATGGCCGAGACGACCTCGCAGGAGGAGTACCGGAGTTACTGGCTGTCAATGCCGGTTGAGCAGTTCCTCACCGGTGAGTCCTCCGAGATCGCGACGACGATCGAAGTGCGGGCCGGCGAGCAGCCGATGCTGATCGAGGCGCGCGACGGCGCGCTCAGCACGCGTCCAGGTACGAGCGAGCAGGCCGACGCCGTGCTCAGCGGGCCGCCGCAGCTCGTCCTCGGCCTGATCAGCGGTGCGCTCGGTCACGACGACGCCATCAGCCGGGGGCTTCGCTTCGAGGGTGCGCCCGAGGCGCTCGCGCGCCTGCGCCCACGCAACTCGGCGATCAAGAGCTAACGCCCGAGACGCCTGCGCTTGCGCTGGCGGCGAATCGCCAGGAAGCGCTTCCACAGCGCCCACATCTCAGCGCTCTCCCGGCGTCTTGCGGGGGTACTGTGAGATCGGCTGGCGCAGGTCGATCGCCGTCGTGACGATTCGGTTCTGTTCGTCGATGTGTGCGGCCGGGTAGCCCTCGCCCGGGCTCGCGCGCTCCGGTCGCCCGACGTAGCCGAAGTGCATGTCCTCGGGCATGATCTGCATCAGGCGCGGGAACATGTGAGCGCGCGCGCCCATGTTGCGCGGCTCCTCCTGGACCCACAGCACCTCGCGCAGGTTCGGGTAGCGCGCCATCAGCTCGAGGATCTGTCGTTCTGGGAACGGGTACAGCAGCTCCACGCGCGCCACCGCGAGACCCGTGTGCGTCGGGCGCTCCGGGTGCCCGACGAGGTCGTAGTAGATCTTGCCCGTGCACAGCACCAGGCGCGTCACCTGCTCGTCCTGCACCCCTGGCTCCGCGAGCACCGGCTGGAAACGCGTGTCCTCGGCCATGTCCGCGACCGCGCTCGCCGCCTGCGGCAGGCGCAGCAGCGACTTGGGTGTCATCACCACGAGTGGACGCTGCTTGGCGATGCGCGCCTGACGGCGCAGCAGGTGGAAGTACTGCGCCGGCGTCGTCGGGCTCGCCACGCGGATGTTGCCCTCGGCGGCGGCGCGCAGAAAGCGCTCAAGGCGCGCCGAGGAGTGCTCGGGCCCCGAGCCCTCGTAGCCGTGTGGCAGCAACAGCGTCAGTCGCGAGGTCTGGCCCCACTTCGCAAGGCCCGAGGTGATGAACTGGTCGATGATCACCTGCGCCGAGTTGACGAAGTCCCCGAACTGCGCCTCCCACAGCACGAGCGTCTCCGGCGCCTCCTGGCTGTAGCCATACTCGAAGCCCATGCACGCGAGCTCCGACAGCGGGCTGTTGTGCAGCTCGAGCGGCGCCAGCGCATCGGGCAGGCTCTGGATCGGGCACACGGTCTGGCCGGTCTTGGCGTCGTGCAGGACCATGTGGCGCTGGCTGAAGGTGCCGCGCTCGGTGTCCTGACCGGTCAGGCGCAGCGGCGTGCCCTCGGTCAGCAGCGACGCGAACGCCAGAGCCTCCGCGTGCGCCCAGTCGATCTTCGGCTCGGAGGTCTCCGCGAGCGCCTCGCGCCGGCGCTCCAGCTGTTTGACGAGCTTTGGATGCACGGTGAAGCCGTCCGGCACGCGCAGCAGCTGCTCGCCCAGCTCGCGCAGGTGCGCAGCCGGTACCGCCGTGTCGACCTCCGGGCTCGGCGAGCGGTCGAGCTGGTACTCGCCCGTGACGTGCTCGCCGTCGTGCTCTGCCGCCGCCGCGATCTTCGCCTTCAGGCGCTGGTGCAGGATCGTCAGGTTGTCCCACACGTCCTGTGCCTGGCGGTCGACCTCCTCCTTGGAGACGACTCCCTCCGCGACCAGCCGGTCGGCCCACAGTTCGTACACGCGCTTCTTGGTCTTGATCTTCGCGTACATCTCCGGCTGCGTGTACGCCGGCTCGTCGGACTCGTTGTGGCCGAAGCGGCGGTAGCCGATCAGGTCGATCAGCACGTCGTGGCCGAACTCCTGGCGGAACGCGAACGCCAGGCGCACCGCGCTGACGCACGCCGGCACGTCGTCGGCGTTGACGTGGATGATCGGCACGTCGAAGCCCTTCGCCAGGTCCGATGCCCAGCGCGTGGAGCGCGCGTCGTCGGGATCTGTCGTGAAGCCGACCTGGTTGTTCATGATCAGGTGCACCGTCCCGCCGACCTTGTAGCCGTCGAGTGCCTGTAGGTTGAGCGTCTCCGAGACGACCCCCTGGGCGGGGAACGACGCGTCGCCGTGGATCGTGATCGGGACCGCCGCGTTGGTGTCCTGGTGCGCGTGCGGCCCCTTGCGCGAGGTCTGCGCCGCGCGCGTCGCGCCCTCGACCACCGGCGAGACGTACTCCAGGTGGCTCGGGTTGGACTCCAGGTTGACGCGGATCGTGCCGCCGTCCGGCAGCTGGTATGTGCCCTGGGTGCCGTGGTGGTACTTGACGTCGCCCGTGCCGCCCTGGGGGATCGTCGTCACCGCCTCGAGCGTCGAGGCGCCCTCGAACTCGGCGAAGATCGTGTCGTAGGAGCGCCCGAGGTTGTGCGCGAGCACGTTCAGGCGCCCACGGTGGGCCATCCCGACGACGACCTCCTGGCCGCCGTGCGCCGCCGACAGCTGGATCAGCTCGTCGAGCATCGGCACCGTCATGTCCAGTCCCTCGATCGAGAACTGGTGCTGGCCGAGGTAGGCCTTGTGCATGAAGCGCTCCAGCGCGTCCACCTCGACCAGGCGCTTCAGCAGCGTCCTGCGCTCGTCGTTGGTGAGCTCGTGGCGGAATGCGCCGGACTCGATGTGCTCGCGCAGCCACACGCGCTGGCGGTGCGAGGCGATGTGCTCGATCTCATACGCGATCGTGCCGCAGTAGGTCTCACGCAGGTGCGGCAGCGCGTCGGCGAGCGTCGCCCCCGGCACGTACACCTGGAAGATCCTCGCCGGGATCTTCGCCTGGACCTCGGGTGTCAGCCCGAGCGCCTCGGGGTCGAGACCCGGGTCGCCCTCGGGCTCTGTGCCGAGCGGGTCCAGACGCGCGGCCAGGTGGCCGTGGCTGCGAACGCGGCTGATGTAGGTGCTCGCGGCCTGGACGGCCTGCAGCAGCTCTTCGCCGCCGGCGTAATGACCCGTCCCGTCTGTGGGCGCGGCTGGCGGCGTGGCCGGGGCAGCGGTCGTAGCGGCGGTGCTCGGCAGCGCTCCAGGCTCGACGCCGAGCGCCGCGAACAGCTCCTCGTAGAAGCCGTTCTCGCCCTGCAGGTAACCCTCGACGAGCGCGAGAAAGCGCCCTGACTCCGCACCCTGGATGACGCGGTGGTCATACGTCGAGGTCATCGTCATGACCTTCTCTGCGCCGATGCTCGCGCCCACGCCGCCAAGGCCGACCGGGTAGGCGATCGACCCCGTCGCCACGATCGTCCCCTGGCCGTTCATCAGCCGTGGCACCGACGCCACCGTCCCGATCCCACCGGGGTTGGTGAGCGTGATGTTGGCGCCGACGAGATCGTCAGCCGTCAGCGTGTTCGTGCGCGCCTTCTCGACGAGCGCGTCGTAGGCCAGCACGAACCGGTCGAACGGAAGCTGACCGGCGTCGTTGATCACGGGCACCATCAGCGTGCGCGAGCCGTCCTTCTTCTCGACGTCCACCGCCAGCCCGAGATTCACCTGGCCATCCACCATCCGATACGGCTTGCCGTCGATCTCGGCGAAGTGCGTGGCCATCACCGGCATGTCCTCCGCGGCGGCGCGGGCTATCGCGTATGCGATCACGTGGGTGAAGGACACCTTGCGCCCGGCTGCCTTCAGCTCGCGCCGACGCGCGTCGAGCACGCTCACCACGAGCGTGCGGAAGCTCGTAGCCGTCGGTATCGAGCGCGACCCCTCCATGTAGCGGACCAGCGCCGCCGCGCTCCCGCGCAGCGGCTGCGCGCTCGGCTCGGCCGTCCGCGTGGCGCTCGCCGTCGCTGCGCCGTTGACGGTCGCGCCGTTGCCCGCGGCCGCAGAGAGCACGTCCGACTTCGTGATCCGCCCCGCCGGTCCGCTGCCAGAAACCGCGCCGAGGTCCACGCCCTCGACCGCCGCCGCGCGCGCGGCGACGGGGGAGACCTTCGTGCATTCGGTGGGCGGGAGCGTCGCGGTTTCCTCGGGGCTGGCTGACTGCGACTGCGCCCCGTCGGGCTGCGCGGCCGCGGGCTCGGCGGGCGCGGCCGTGGGCCGGGGCGCTGCGGCGGACGCGGCGTCGTTGACCGAGATACGCGCGATCACCTGGCCGACTGTGACCGTGTCGCCCTCCTGCATCAGGATCTCGCTCACGGTGCCGCTGGCCGGGGACGGCAGCTCGAGGTCGACCTTGTCGGTCGAGATCTCGACGATCGTGTCGTCCACGTTGATGAAGTCGCCGACTTTCACTCGCCATTCGAGGATCGTGCCCTCGCTGACCGACTCGCCGGCGGCGGGTGTCACCACGTCCACTACCCCGGTCGTGGCGCGGCTGCCGTCGTCGTCGCGCGCCGGAGTGGGCTCCGCCGGTGCCTCGCCGGCCGTTTCAGCGCTCGTCTCGGCGGCGGACGGCGAGGTCTCGCCGGCGGGCGCGGCGCCGTTGACCGAGATGCGGGCGATCACCTGCCCGACGGTGACCGTCTCGCCCTCCTCGACAAGGATCTCGCTCACTGTTCCACTCGCGGGCGAGGGCAGCTCGAGGTCGACCTTGTCGGTGGAGATCTCGACGATCGTGTCGTCCACCTTGATGGCGTCGCCGACCTTCACTCGCCATTCGAGGATCGTTCCCTCGGTGACCGACTCTCCCGCGGCAGGGGTTACGACGTCTATCGTCTGCACTGCCGTGGTACTAGTTGCCATCGATGTCTCACTTTAGCGCGGCGTGTGGTGCCGCACGCCGGCGCTCTTCGCGGATGAACTGGTAGCTGCCGAAGAACGGTCCGATCCCTCCGAGGACCGCCACGGCGACAGCGAGCTTAAGCGAAACGACCCGCAGACGTGCGGCTGTTATGCAAGCAAGAGACATGAGGATCCACAACAGTCCGTGCGTCCATCCGAGCACGAGTGTCAGCGGCTCCGGCTTGCCGATCGCGAAGGCGCACACGAGCAGTCCCGTGTACACGCAGGAGTGAAGGATTGAGGTCCACTTCAGACGTGTGAACGTCAGCGGACCGGCCGCCGGGCGCAAGCGCTGGTTCATCGCCGGGCCGGCCGCAGGACGCGAGCGCTGGTTCACTGCGACAGCCACTGCGCCATCCGTGGCAGAGCGTCTCCCGCCTCGGGCGGCCAGTCTGCGATCTCGCGCGGCCACCACGCGTATTCGTCGTGCTCGTCATCCGGCGTGACCTCCTCGTCGGCGCCCTCGGCGAGCCACGCCTGCCCGACGAACATGACCAGCCGGTGCGGCAGTCGCAGGAGCGCCTCGCCGCGCACGCGCTCCGGCGAGACCGCCCACTCCTCCTGCAGCTCACGCACGAGCGTGTCCGCGGGGCTCTCGCCGAGGTCGACCGCGCCGCCGGCTCCGAGCGCCCAGCGGCCGGCCCACGAGGACACCCACGGGGCGCGTCGCCCGGCGAGCCAGCGGCCGTCGGCCGAGCGGGTCACGCACAGTGCCGCCATGCTCTGTGAGGCGTCGCCTTCGACCAGCCGCAGCGCCCAGCGCAGCGGCTGCAGCTCGATCGCGAGTCCCTGCTCGTCCTGGCGGTAGTCGACCAGGCGGGCCGCAACACCGTCGTGGCTGGGTGAGCCGCGTTCCTGCAGCTCCCTGATGGCAGCGTCGGCGGCCTCTGTGTGCTCCTGCGAGGGCTCGAACGGCTGCTCGCGCCAGTGCGCCGTGATCTGCTCCAGCGCCCACGGTCCGCGGGCGAGGATCTCCGGTGCGTGCGTGGCGGGTGGAGGATCGGACACTCGAGCGACAGGCTAGTGAATCGCCCAAAACCGCGGTGAAGCTGCCGAGAAGGCGGCTGGCCGTAGACTCGCGCGGATGGGCGGCCGTCGGCGCAAGCACTGGGGGTGGGGCTTCGAGGACCAGCAGCTCTCGAGTGCGCAGCTGCGCGAAACGGCGGCCGCTCTCCAGGCGCAACTGGGCTTCGCGCTCGGAGAGCCCGAGGAGCCCGTGGCACTCGACGCGGTGCGCCTGCCCCCGCCCCGCATCCAAGCGCCGGCCGCGCTCGCGAGCATCTGCACGATCGACGTGCACTCGCGTGCGTCCCACGCCTTGGGCAAGTCCTATGTCGACGTCGTGCGCGGCTTTCGCGGGCACTTCGAGCATCCCCCTGACCTTGTCGCACACCCACGCGATGAGCGCGACGTCGAGCGCCTGCTCGAGTGGTGCGCAGCCGAGCGCGTAGCGGCGATCCCGTTCGGTGGCGGGACCTCGGTCGTCGGCGGCGTCACCCCGTCTGTCTCAGCTCGCTACAACGGCGCCGTCTCGATCGACATGCGCCGGCTCGACCGCGTGCTCGAGCTCGACGAGGTCTCGCGCGCGGCGTGCATCCAGGCCGGCGCCCTCGGGCCCCAGCTCGAGGCGCAGCTCGCCACGCACGGACTGACGCTTCGCCACTTCCCGCAGTCGTTCGAGTACTCGACGCTCGGCGGCTGGATCGCCACGCGCGCAGCCGGGCACTTCGCGACGCTGTGGATTCACATCGAGGACTTCGTCGAGTCGATCCGCGCGATCACCCCCGCCGGCGCGTGGGAGTCGCGGCGGCTGCCGGGATCGGGCGCCGGCGTCAGCCCCGATCGGATGCTCGCCGGCTCGGAGGGGACGCTCGGCGCGATCACGCAGGCATGGGTGCGCGTGCAGCCGCGTCCCTCGCAGCGCAGCTCCGCCGCGGTGCGCTTCGCGAGCTTTCTCGCGGGCGCCGAGTGCGTGCGCGCGATCTCACAGTCGGGGCTGCACCCGTCCAACTGCCGCCTGCTCGACGCCGGGGAGGCCGCGCTGACGATGGCCGGCGACGGCACCGCTGCACTGCTCGTGCTCGGCTTCGAGTCCTTCGACCATCCCGTCGAGGAGGCGATGGCGCGCGCGCTCGAGCTGTGCGCCGCGCACGGCGGCGTCACCTCCGAGCGTCGCGATGGCGACGGCGGCGGGGGCGCGGTCAGCTCCTGGCGCGACGCATTTCTCGGCGCTCCGTACGTGCGCGACACGCTCGTCGCGATGGGCGTGCTGGCGGAGACGTTCGAGACGGCGATCACGTGGGAGCGCCTGCCGGCATTCCACGAGCGGATCAAAGCAGCGACCGAGGAAGCGGTGCGCGAGGTCTGCGGCGGGCCCGGGCGCGTCTTCTGCCGCTTCACCCACGTCTACCCCGACGGGCCCGCACCGTATTTCACGGTGCTGGCGCCCGCACGCCGCGGCGAGGAGGTCGAGCAGTGGGCGGCGATCAAGGGCGCCGCGTCTGAGGCGATCCTCGCCGCGGGCGCCACCATCACCCACCACCACGCCGTCGGCCGCGATCACCGGCCGTGGTATGACCGCCAGCGGCCCGAGCCGTTCGCCGCGGCGCTACGTGGAGCGAAGGCCGCATGCGACCCCGGCGGCATAATGAACCCAGGCGTGCTGATCGATCCGAGCGCATGACCGTCGCCATCCTCGGCCCCGGAGGGGTGGGCGGGCTGCTCGCCGGCGTGCTCGACCGCGCCGGCAGCGACGTGGTGGTGGTCGCGCGCGAGAGCACCGCCGCCGTGATCGCGCAGGACGGCCTGCGTATCCAGAGCGTGACGTTCGGCGATTTCGTAGCGCACCCGCGAGCGGTCGCGCAGCTGCAGGAGCCGGTCGACGCGCTGCTCGTCGCCACCAAGGCCAGCGGCCTGGAGCCCGCGCTCGAGCGGATCGCGGTCGAACCGGGCGTCGTGCTGCCGCTGCTGAACGGCCTCGACCACATCGCCGTGCTTCGCAGGCGCTTCGCCGGGGGCTCGGTGCTCGCCGGCTCGATCCGTGTCGAGGCCGATCGACCGGCGCCCGGCTTGGTCGTTCACACCAGCCCGTTCCTGCTCGTGAGCATGGCGAGCGCCGAGCCGGCCGTGCGCCCGGCGATGCAGGCGCTCGCGGACACGCTTTCAGACGCGGAGGTACCCGTGCGTGTCTCGGACTCCGAGGCGGACGTGATGTGGTCGAAGCTCGTGCGGCTGAATGCGCTCGCGTGTGTGACGAGCGCCTACGACGTGCTGCTCGGGGAGATCCGCTCGACGCCCCGGCTTCACGCCGATCTGGTCGGCGCGATCGAGGAGGCGTGCGCGGTGGGCAGGGCGGAGGGAGCGAAGGACATCGACCCGGCCCGGGCGGCCGCCGAGCTCGAGGCTGCCCACGACACGCTCGGCAGCTCGATGCAGCGCGACATCGCCGCCGGGCGTGAGCCCGAGCTCGACGCGATTCCCGGGTCGGTGCTGCGTGCGGGAGCCAGCCATGGCATCCCCTGTCCGACTATCGAGCGGCTGGTTGCCCTGATCGCCGCGCGGGTGAATGCGCGACAGCGCGTCTCCACTTTTAATAATTAAATTGAGAGAGAGGGTCGCGCGGTGTGCGGCCGAGCGCCTGTGCCGTCTCCTCAGACCGTCTCGCCATCGCTCGCGGGGGAGCCTTCACGATCATGGCGCAGCACCTGCAGCAGCTCCGCATACGGACCGACGAGGTAGGCGTCGTCGTCGGGGGCCAGACGGGTGTCGCGGCGCGGCGGATGCTCGAGCGCCAGCGAGTCCGCCGCACGGCGGATCGCGACGACCCGCACGCTCGCCGGCAGCTCGCGCATCGCCTGCCCGTCGAGGCCGCCGCCGGCGCTGACGCGCAGGCGCGCGAGCAGGAACGGGTGGTTGCCGACGTAGAAGGTGAACAGGACCTCGAGGCCGAGCACCGCGCCGACGAACCACGGCGCGGCGATCGCCGAGGTCGACCACACGTGGCGGAAGCCGAAGCTCTGCTCGAGACGGTGGCCGAGCTGGCGGTCGAACACGCGGAGTACGACCGGTACCTGGGCCCAGCGCTCGGCGAGTCGGTCGCGCACGGCCAGGGCGGTCTCGATGTTGGTCAGATCGTCGGAGGTGAGAATCGCGACGGCGGCAGCGCTCGACAGGTTGACCGAGTCGAGCGTCTGCGAGAGCGTGGCGTCGCCCAGCACCAACGGGACCTCGTGTGAGCGCGCCTGGGTCAGGTAGCTGTTGCTCGCGGTGCGCTCGACGACCACGACCTCGCGCCCGCGCGCGAGCAGCCCCTCGAGCACGTGCATCCCGACGGTCCCCAGCCCGACGATCACCACGTGCCCGCGCATGCCGGGGATGCGCTCGTGCCCGAGCGACTGGGCGATCCGCCTGCTCACCAGGGCGTTGGTCAGCAGCGCGAACAGCGTCGTCACGAGCGTCGTGCCGGCGACGATCAGGCAGATGCCGAAGATCTCGACCCATGTCGGCTGGCTGGAGAAGGAGAAGTCGCCGAAGCCGACCGTCGCGACGGTCTCGACGGTGAAGTAGATCGAGTCGAGGATCGGCAGGTGCGCGTGATGCCCGGACCAGTGGTAGCCGAAGTGCAGCACCAGCGCGGAGATCGTGAGCAGCACCAGCCCGAGCACGGCAGCTATACG
>Ga0208849_1001383_pt1 | contig 17110 bp, 11 predicted proteins | sample NGESurdeep072012_10_FD_184470 | JGI IMG/M metagenome (GOLD analysis project Ga0208849, IMG submission 184470) | Arctic peat soil microbial communities from Barrow, Alaska - NGEE Surface sample 53-3 deep-072012 (SPAdes) | ecosystem: Environmental > Terrestrial > Soil > Wetlands > Peat ...
CGCGCAGCACGCACGGCGAGACCAGGCCCTGCCACGGGTCCCCAAGCGCAACGGCAAGACGCCAGCCGACGGCGTCGTGTAGCGGCGGCGTCTCATCGGTCTGTCCAAAGGCGAGTGCGTTGACGACGTTCACCCCCGAGAACGGCTTGTGGAAGACCGTCCCGCCGCCAGCAAGCGCAAGTCGCTTCGTCGCGTTCACCCCAGGCGAGCTCGTCGGTGCAGGTGGCCCGACGAAACTCTCGCCGAGCATCTCCTGCTCGATCGCGAGACTCCCCTGAGCCGCCCTGAGGGCCGCTATCTGCGCGTCAATCTTCATGCCCGCAGTGTGCCGAGCGCGCTGGACAGACCATCCAGGTTCACGGTCCGGGCAACCGAGCGAGGTGACGATGACGCCGAAGCGTGCTGCTCACCGCGAGCTCGTGACCGAGCCTCGCGCTGACGCGGATCGTAGCGTGACCCGCCGTGCGCGGACCGAGCTTGAAGGTCGCCGTCAGCCTCCCGCGCTTGAGCCCCACGGTCTCTACACCCGAAGCGACTATCCGTCCTGCTAGCCGGCCCGTGAAGCCCACGCGGACCTCTCCGGTCGCAGGTCCGCTCACATGCACGACGAGCTCGCCACCGCGCAGCGTCTCGCTTACATGGATCGTCGCCTTCGCCGGCGAGGGGCCGCCACTCGCTCCCGCTCTACTCACGCCAGAGTTCGTGCCAGGCGCAGTCCCGGCGCCGAGGTTCGACGGGGCTTTTTCTACCGGCGTTACCCCCAGCGGGCCACATTCGACCGCGCCCGCTGCAGGGCATGCGACGCTTTCATCGTTCTTGACCGTGATCTGCTCGGAGGCGACCGTCGACTGGTTGCCGGCGGCGTCGGTCGCGACGAGCGTGAGTGTGTGCGGACCGTCTGTGAGGCTGGTTGTTGGCAACGTCAAGGTCTGTGCCCCGGTCGATAGAGGACAGGGCTGGACCAACGTGAAGTTGCACGGGGCGTTGTATGTCTCGACGGGCTGTCCGTCGGCGGCCAGGACGATGCTTTGCACGCCACCGCCGACATCCTGCGCCGAGGTCGTCACGCTCTCGGCTCCCTTGTGGAAGCCGCCGGCTTCGCCTGGTCCCCACAGGGCGCCCGAGGGAGCGCTGAGAGTCGGCGGCGTCGGGTCGGAGATCGTCACCGTCGCGCCATACAAAGCCGTCCACACTTCATGCAACGTGGCGCCCGTGACGCATTCCTCCCCCGTAGGCGCCTGACACACGCTGCCGAGAGAGAGTTGGTGTGCTGACAGGCTGGTGATGACACCTGGTTCGCCTCCCTCACCGGGTGGCCCGCCAACGAAGCACGACTCGCCGTTTTGCACGGAGTCCAGGCAGGTTTCTCCGGGTGCGATTGTCCCGTCCGCACGGAGCGCTGGGGACCAGTAGTTGTCAGGGTCTGATTCATGACCGATGTAGCGTTCGTAGGCGATGCCGGTAATCGTCGTACCTGCCGGCGCGGTGAAGGTCCAGCCCGCGCTTGTGCCGGGTGGTGCGCCGCTTGAGAGGCCGAGAGCGTCGGTCGTTGAGAGCCCGCCTTCTTGGTCGGCCGCGCCGCCGGTCCCTCCAAGCCGGTACGGGCAGTTCGCGTGCTCGGCGTAGTGGTCAGGCTGCGATGGATCGGTCCTTGCCCACGTCCAGGAGTTGTTGACCGCTGCGAGCGCGAAGTTGCAGGCGCTCACTTCGTAGCTGCCTGTCATCGCCAGCGCGCCTGACGGCTGCAGGCCCACGAAGCTCCCCAGCAGGAAGGCGAGTACGATGCTTCGCCGTCTCATCGGCTACGCCTGCCCTTCGCTGTCCGGGCCGCAGTCGGAGGCAGCTTCAGCGTGAGCCACGTGCTTGCGCGTTGTATGTCATAGGGGTCCGTGTAGCGTACGGAGATCTCGACGACGCCCGAGGCGGGCAGGGCGAGATCGGTGAATGCGCCGTGGAGCGTGCGCAGGACGCTCAGACGCCGGGAATGGAACCGGTGTCCGAGGTAGCGCACTTCAGCCTGGGCTTCGCTCGGGCGGCCCGACAGCACGAGCACGAACCGTCGTTTGACTCGCTTGAACCGTGCCTTCGGTCGTTGGAATGGATTGGTGAGCATCATCGTGCTCGATGGTGTCACGCCCTGCGGAGGTGTCGCTGGATTCGCGCTTGCGCCCGGTTTCGCGCCGGGCTCGGCGGCTTCGCCAGCGGCCACAATTTCTCCGAGCCCCTCGTTGCGAAACGCCTGCGCGATGTCGAGCACCCCGCCGTCGGCTCCGGTCAGGGCTTCCTCGGCGACCTGGGGTGAGAGTTCTGTCCGATAGGACTCAAGGGCGGTGAGCGCGGAGGCCGCGATAACCGAGGACTCGCTGGTGCCCTGCCAGTAGTTGTAGTCGGGTTCGCCGCTGGTCAGGTTAGCTCCGTCGAGGTCGCATCCAGGAGCGATCAGGCGCAGACCTTCTCCCCGGTTGGAGAAGGTGCAGAACGCGCCGCCCTGGGTGTCGCTGGCGCCGACCGACAGCACGGTGGGATACGCAGCGGGATACTCGACTGGACCGCCATCGTCGTTGCCTGCGGCAGCGACCACGGCAACCCCTCGGTCGTTCGCCTTTTCAACCGCGTTGGCAACCGCTTCGTAGTCCTTGCCCGAGGGTGTTTCGGACGTGCCGAGCGAGAGGTTGATGACCTTGATTTTGTAAAGCTGACGTAGTTGCAGACATTCGGTGATTCCTGCCGCGTAGGAGCTGAAGGGAAAGGTCGTCTGCCCGGGCTCGAGGATGCGCACCGACACGATCTGAATAGATCGCGGCGCCGTGCCGACCATTCCCCAGCCGTTCGCGGGCGCGACGGCCATCGTCGCCAGCACCGTGCCGTGCGTGGTGGGCGATACGTCGTTCCCCGAGCCGCCGTCGATCGCGGTCCGGTCGACCACTACGCCTTCCGTGTCGGGGTTGACGTTCACGCCCGTATCAACCAAGCAGAGCCCCCCGAGCTGCGCCGGCGGAGGGGCATAGGGAAGGAATGCTCCATCGTCGGCTACCGCCTGCGCCGTGATAGCCGTCTCTGCGTGGACACCAGTGGGAGAAGCCACGAGAGCAACGGTCAGGGCCGCCAAACAGAACGATTGCCGAAGCGCTCGCCCCCGCCAGATTCGCTCCCCTGCCCTAGCCCGTGTTGACATCAACCACCACGCTATACCCCCGCGCTCCGCACACAACGGATCTGCGCGATGCCGCGGCGGGCGGACCGACACATCATCCACACGTCAGTTAGTGGTGACATTGACCAGCCTGCTGTAGCCGAGGGAGAATGGAAAGCCCGACTGTCCGCTGGGCGCCTGGGCGCGGAATGGGAAGTGTCCGACACCCCCCTGGAATTGATAGGCCACCTCGAACTGTCCAGCCGCGTCAGTCCTTGGGGTACGGAAAGGCTCCCAGTGCCCGAGGTAATGTACGAGCAGGTCAACGATCACGCCCTGGCTGGGGATTGGCCCTTGCACCTTGCCGGTGAGCAGGATCGTCCCGTCCGCGCTCGTGCGGCTCGGCGTGACGTTGAGCTGGATGCCGGCGCCGACCGACTCTTCGATCTTCGCCTGGGCCGCGTAGTTCACGTCGCCGCTGAAGGCGCGGTAGGCGACCTCGATCCGTCGAGACGGCCCGGCCGGCACGCGCGCTGAGAAGGTCCCATCAGCGCGGGTCTTCGTGTGCGTTAGGACCCGCGCGCTGCTCGTGCCGGCGGTCTCCGCCAGAACCTCCAGGGTCGCGCTGCCGACCGGCCGCCCCTGTTCGTCTAGCAGTCGGCCTATGGCCCGGAATGCGCTGTGCGCGAAGGCGCGCGCAATCTTGTGTCTCACCCCCAAATGCAATTGCGCCGTCTCGCTCGCGGCGGTCCCGTTGGGTGTGCCAACCCCGTTCGTCGCGACGCTCAAGCCCGCTGGGCCCGTGCCGGGTCCGGGCAATGCACCGAGGGAGCCCTGGGATGAGAGCACGGCGCCAGTCGCTGCGCTCGTGGCGGACACAGAGCCATCATTATCGCCGGCGCTTACGAGAAGCCGCAGGGCGTGGCCTACATCGCTGGGCGCCGGTGTGAAGCTGGCACTCTGCGCGCCCGAGACCGCCGTGCAGTTGTTGCCCTGGGCGTCGCAGTCCTCCCACTGATAGCCATAGGTGATCGAGCCGGCTCCGCTCGGCGCAGACCAAGCGCCGGGATGCGTGGAGAGCGCCGCTCCGACGAATACCTGGCTCGGCGCGATGATCGTCGGCGCAGAGCTGTTTACCGGAGCGTTCTGCGTAGTGATGGCGCCGTCGTACACCGTTGCCGTAACTCCCGCGGCGTCCGCGACGCTCACCGCTAGTTCGTGGTGACCGTCCCTGAGCCCGGTGGTGTTGATCGGGATGTTGACCTGCTCGCTCAGTGGGCAGGGCTGTTGGGCGGTGTACTCGGGGACACCGTTCGCGTCACGTCCTATGCTGGCGCACTTTCCGCCGTTGGTATTCGGCGTGGTGGCGGAGAGGGTGTGTCCGTCGACTGAGACGGTCACGGTGTAGATCCCTGGGCCTGGGGCGCCCTCGCTCGCGGTGAAGTTCAGGTCCGCTGTCCCAGTCGCTGGAGCAGCCAGCAGGGTGCCGCTGAAGCTGGCGCCCTGCGGGGTGCTTCCATCGTTCAGCTCGATGTCGGCTTGGGAGATGCGCATGAGCGCGTTGACGCCGTAGGCGCCATCGTTTTGTGCACAGTTCGCGTCAGCTGCACCGGGCTGACCTGGGCCGACGCATTGCGCGACGGCCCACATCTGCGTGCCGCCTGTGTGAGTGATCGGGACGCTGGCGTTTTCGATCCATCCACCGAGCGCGTTGCTCGGACCGCACGCCAGGTTGAACTGGCAGTTCACGAGCACGTTGCCGTCGTAGATGTTTTTAGGGGTAGCGACGTATGCCACTCCTTGAGGTGCGGTGAGGGACACCAGCAGGTTGCCGCCCGCGATTGTCGCGCCCGCGGGCGCGGTGTAGGTCCATATCGCGCCGGTGCTGCGGACCTGTTCCCACTGAGCGCTGTCGATCGCTTCGAGCCCGCCGGTCGGACAGCTGTCGTTTGCAGCGGTGTACGGTCCGCCGTTATCGGCTTCAGACTGCCAGCCTTCGATCGGAGCCGGTTGACCGCCAGGCAGCGAACACGACTCAACCGCCCACGTCCCCGCGAAGGCTTCGCTCGCCAGCATGCCGCCAGCTCCCGATGCAAGCAGCACACAGCACAGCAGGGCAAGTCCGAGCTGACCGGTCGTGCGAGAGGTTGCGTTGCTTATCCGCATGTCAGTTAGTGGTGACATCGATCGCCCCACTCTCGCCGTGGATGAATGGGAAGGCGGCTTGTCCGCCGAAGACCTCCGCGCGGAACGGGAAGCGGCCCACCCCGCCCTCGAACTGATAGACGACCGTAAAGCGACCGTTGGAGTCGGTTCGTGGGGTGCGGAAGGGCTCCCAATATCCGTGGTAATGCACGAGCAGCTCTACCACCACGCCCTGCGATGGGACTGACCCGAAGACCCGACCGCTGAGTGTGATCGTCCCGTTCGAGCTCGTGTTCCGCGGAGTGATGCTGAGATGGACGCTGGCGGCGACAGACTCATCGACGGTTGCCTGCGCGGCGTAGTTGGCGTCGTCGGCGAACGCGCGGTAGGCCACCTCGATCAGCCGCGATGGTCCAGCCGGCACGCGCACCGCAAAAGACCCGTTCGCCTGTGTCTTCGCGTGCGTGACGACCCGTGACTTGCCGCTGCCGGCTATCTGCTGCAGGATGTCCAAGGTGGCGCCACCGATCGGCTGTCCCTGAGCGTTGAGTAGCCGTCCGCTGAGCTGGAATGCGCGGTGGGTGAACGAGCGCGAGATCACCCGTCTGTCTCCCAGGCGGATTTGCGCGGTCTCGCTCGCGGCGCTCCCGTTCGGTGCGCCAAGTCCGACTGGCGAGGGCCGTGTGCTTGTACCGCCACCTGTGTCGCCGCCCGTGCCGGGACCGGGCAAAGCGCCGAGCGAGCCCGCAGCGGCGAGTACCAGGCTGGTCGGCGTGCTTGCCGTTACGGTCGACCCGTCGTTATCGGTGGCGGACACGAGCAGTCGCAGGGTGTGCCCGACGTCGCTTGGCGCTGGGGTGTAGGTGGCGTTCTGCGCTCCGGCGATCTGCTGGCAGCTGTTGCCCTGGCTGTCGCATTGCTCCCACTGGTAGCCGTAGGTGATCGTTCCGGCGCCGCTGGGTGCTGACCACGCTCCGGGCTGTGTGGTCAGAGCCGAACCAACCAAGACCTGCCCGGGGACGAGGATCGTCGGCACAGACGTGTTCGCGGGAGCATTGTGGCTCACGATCGTGCCCAGCGAGTCGCTCGCAGTATTGCCTGCCGCGTCTGTCACGGCCACGCTAACCGCATAGCTGTCGTCTTTCAGCGAGGAGGTGTTGACGGCGAAGCCGCTGACCGTCTCGGTGAGAGGGCAGGCGTTCCAGGAGTCATACGAGCATTGCGAGGAGAAGTCGAAGACATGGGTGTAGGGCGCTCCTCCTCCTTGGGGGCTCAACGTCAAGGTCGCTGAGTGCACGCCGCTGTCTGCGTCGCTGCCCGTGAAGTTGAGCAGCTGTGAGCCCGCGACGGTTGATTTGGAGGCTGCGGCTGTTGCGAGCGCACCGGAGACGCTCGTGACCGCCGGTGGGGTGTTGTCTGTGAGGGTCACGGTGATGTCGCTCAGCGCTGGAACGGCGATCGAGTCCGCGAAGTAACACGTCGGGGAGCTGTCGTCCGTTGAACAGGTGACATTCGCCTCGAAGTCCCGGGCGCCCTGCGGCAGTGTCCAGCTCTCACTGGCGGCGTAGTTGCTCCCACCACCGTAGGGAAGCTCGACTGCGCCCGGGAGTGCCTGCCCTCCGGAAGTGAAGCCAAGCCAGGCGTCGTCGCCTGTCACCGAGGACCCGATCACCTCGGCGGCGATGGACTGAATAGTCACGTCGGGGGCGCTGGCAGGCACGTCCATCTGCAGCCCTACTTGGCTGCCCATGTGCCCGTTCTCTGTCACCGCTCCCACCTGTTCGTTAGAGGCAACGGAGTCACCAATCGCGCCGCCGGTTGAGCAGGTGTTCCACAGGACGCTGCTCGTGATGGTGTTAACGCCGAACACCGACCATCCAGGCGAAACCGCCGGATTACCCGGCGTGCACTGATACATCGGATAGGTCCCAGCGCTGGCGGCAGATGCAGCCGCCAAGGCGATCGTGCTTGCTGCCAGCGCACCCAGCCCCGAGCGCCAAAGCACAGAGGCCGCGCTCCGCACCCCACGGGTGCGTGCCAAGCCTCGAAGGTAGGACCGGCGTGTGGTTGGCATGTCAGTTAGTGGTGACATCGACCGACCCGCTGTTGCCGTGCGTAAATGGGAACGCGGCTTGTCCGCCGAAGACCTCCGCGCGGAACGGGAAGCGCCCGACGCCGCCCTGGAACTGGTAGACGACCTGGAAGTGGCCACTGGATTCGGTTCGCGGATCGCGGAAGGGCTCCCAATGTCCGCGGTAATGAACCAGCAGCTCGACGACAACCCCCTGGGACGGGATCGGCCCAAGCACCCGCCCGTCCAGCACGATCGTCCCCGTCGAGCCTGTTGCTCGGGGAGCGATTTCGAGCTGCACGCCGGCGCCGACCGACTCCTCGATCTTCGCCTCCGCGGAGTAGACGGTGTCGGCGGAGAACGCCCGGTAGGTGACCTCGATCAACCGCGACGGTCCGGGCGGCACTCGCACAGCGAAGTCTCCGTCGGCGCGCGTCGTCGTGTGTCTGATGACCTTCAGCGTCGGGGAGCCGGCAATCCGCTGCAGCACTTCCAGGGTGGCCCCGCCGATCGGGTGACCACTAGTGTCAAGCAGGCGCCCGGTCAGCCGCAAGGCTCGACGCGCGAAGGTGCGCGTGATCGCCCGCCGCACACCGAGGCGCAGCTGCGCCCTCTCGCTCGCGGCCGTTCCGTTCGCGGCGCCAACCCCAACCGATACACCTGAGCTCGCGCCGCCCGTCCCAGGGCCGGGCAGGGCACCGAGAGAGCTTTGGGAAGCGAGCACAGCACCGGTCGGTGCGCTCGTGGCGGAAGCGAGGCCGTCGCTATCGCTTGCGTTCACGACGAAGCGCAACGTGTGGCCTATGTCGCTGGGTGTTGGGGTGTAGCTGGAGTTCTGTGCGCCGGCGATGGCCGTGCAGTTGTTGCCCTGAGCGTCGCAGTCCTCCCACTCATAGCCGTAGGCGATGCTCCCGGCTGCACTGGGCGCAGACCATTTACCGGGGGCCGTCGCGAGCGCCGCTCCAGCGAACACCTGGCTCGGAGCGACAATGGTCGGCGCGGAGGTGTCCGCGGGGGCGTTATCGGTCGTGATTGTGCTGTCGTAGACGACGCTCGAGTTCTGCGCGGCATCCTCGACCGTGACCTTCAGCGTGTGGTGCCCGTCCGCCACTGTGGCCGTGTTGATCGATAGGTCCACCGACTCGCTCGCCCTGCACGGTTGGCTGTAGTCGAACATCAGCGCGCCGCCGCTCGTGCCGACGGGCACGCACTCCCCGCTGTTGGTGTCGGGTGTCCCCGAGTAGACCGTTTTGCCGTCGACCTGGGCCGTGGTGGTGTAGACGCCTGGGCCTCCGGAGTCCGCGGCGGTGAAAGTGAGTTCCTGCGTGCCACGAGCGTCTGGGCTCAGCACTGTGCCGCTGATACCGCTTGCCGATGGTGTCGCGCCACTCGAGAGCAAGAAGTTGCCCCACCAGAGCTGCACGAGTGACCATGCGCCGTTGCTTCCTCCCGCATCGCAAGCTTGCCCTCCCGCCCCTCCGCAGCCCGCGCTGAGGTAGAAGCTCCCGCCGCGGCCAGTTGGAAGATTCAGCACACCGCCGAAGTCGTTGGTGCCGTTCGAGCACGGGGGTTGCCCGGTTGCGCATTGCAGGACGACGTTTGACCCGTTGTACGCGAATTCCGGGGAGTAAGCAATCGCTGTGCCGGAGGCGTCCTGGCCGTACCCGTCGGCGTACAGGCTGATGTCGACCTGGCCACCGGTCAGTGTCGATCCGCTCGGCGGCGTGTACGCGAGGGTCTCCTCAGAGCCGACAGCGACGGCCGCGTTGGTACTGAGAATCGCGGACATCGGGCTGCCCGGCCCGCAGACCGTGTTGTTGTTGGACCCGTTGCCGCCGCCAGCAAAGAAGCTGGTCCATCCCTGATTCGGCGCCGCGGACTGGTTCGGGTTCTCGCAGGAGACCTCCATCCAGTTTCCCGCGTAAGCAGCGGCGACGTTCAGCGATACCGCCGTCAAAGCGGCCACCGAGAGCACCGCGCACGCCAGCGTTACCGCCTTGAGCAGCGGCCGACCCCTGCGAATCGCCGCCTGCGTTTCCTTGCTGTGGGAGGCGCTGAAATGTCTAGTCATCGTCGCGTTCATCTCCTTCTCAGGCCCCCTTCCAGTGGGGGCTTCCGGGGTATATGACCGCGACGGCCCCAAACCGGCCAACGAATTTTCTGTAGCTCATGGGCTGAACGCCCCTCCGCCGCCGTGAGTGGCGGTATGAGCCGCTTCAGGCGCCTGCGCTGGAGCGCTCGTCCCTGTGGGCACTCCGAGGTAAGCGAACCCGCCCGGTTCGCGCTGAGCGCGCCCGCCATGTTCGGTCACTCGACGAGCGCTTGCGACCACGTGGCCGGGGCTCGCCCGGCGCTTGAGCCGGGAGGTATGGACAACGCGGTGGCCGCTCACGCCTGCAAGCGGGGTGAGCGGCGCCTGCAGCAGATCCGCCGGGGTCGCCGGCGCCCGAGGAATCCCAACCACGCTCGGTGAGCTGTGATGGGGATGATGCCCTCCGGACTCCTCGAGCACATGTCTCGCTCCAATTGCACCTCCAGCGATGACGGCGACAGTCGCGACCCCGGCCGCCACCTTTGCGCCCACGCCACCGCCCGCCAACAGCGCGGCGGCGCGTTCGCGCACTCCGCCCTGCCCAAACGGCGTGTTCGACAGGAGACGGTGCTGCGAGGTCCTCGCTCGCACCCCGAGGCGAGCCAACCAACCAAGCCGGCCGACGAGCACGGGCGGCAGCAGCGCCGCGGCCTGGCCTTGGAAGCTGCGCCGCAGGCGCTTGGCGTTGGTCTTGTGCTCAGCGCGGCAGCGCTCGCAACGCTCAAGGTGCGCGAAGGCGCGCGTAGCCAGATCCTCGCTCGTCGTCTCGCCACCCTGTAGCGCGAGAATCGTGGCCGCGCGATAACCACACAGCCGGCCGGTGTCATACAGCAGCTGAAACCGCTCGCGCTTGCGCTCGCACGACCGCGAGACCTTGCGAGCCTCCGGGGTCTCGATACCGAGAACCGGGGCAATCGCCCGGTACTGCATCCCCTCCGCTATCAACCAAAAGACGCGCTGCTCGAGCGACGTCAGCTCCGTTAGGAACTCCGAGATGATCAAGCGGTCCTGCTGTGCAAGGGCCGCGAGCTCCGGGGTGTTCCGCTCCTCGCGTACCTCCGCCGCGCGATAGAGGCTGGGCGCGTTCTGCGCGAGGATTTCGCCGCGACGGCGCTCGTCGCGGTGTAGGTTCATCGCGCGGTACTTCAGTCCCTCCCGCAAAGAGTTCCGAAGGTGCTCATCGTTCACGTACGGCCGGCAGAGTAGGGCTACCACCATCTCCTGGTACATGTCCTCGAGCTGCTCGGCGCTCAGTCCCCGACACTCCACGAAACCGCGCGCGAGCCGCAACTCCTGCCTTCGCCATTCCCCGAGAACTTCTCCGATCTGCTCGGAGGCGAGCTTGCGTTGCGCGCGCGTGCGCAACGCCAGGGCCGTCGGCCCTGCTCCTACTCCGTTGGGCTGCGTGCCCCTTGATCTTCGAGATCGAACATCCATGCCGATAAGCCTTTAGGTCTAGCCTTGACCTTGGACGCATGTTGCAGCAAAACGGGACAGTTCCGTAGGCCACGCCTTTGCTTGCAACTTTTCTTGCAAACTGTACTCGTGCCTATCCGCCGGTGTCGTCGAGCAGCTCATCGGTGTGGCACCGCCACCGTCTCCAGCGTCGCCGCGCAAAGCACCACGCCGACGATCAGGGCAAGCCACACGAGTCCTTCGCGCAAAGTGAGCGGGCGCCGCCGCTGCACGAGCCAGGCGCTCGCTCCGAGCGCGAGCGCCGCCCACTCCAGCGGTACGTTGGGAATGTAAGGCAGAAGCGCCACGCCATAGGCGCCGAGCGCGGCGCCAACCTGGAGCGTGTTGACGATGACACACGCAAGCAGAACGGTGTCCGCGACTCGCCTGCTGACGCGGTGGCGATGGGCACCCATCACACCGAGTAGCAGCGGCCACGCGAAGATCGGGATGTTGTGGGCCACCAGCGCGAGAACGTGCTCGACGTGGGACCGCGGGTTGCGGTCTGCCGAGAGGCTCAGCCCGAGCACGTGACGCGTGGTGCTGATGAGTGGTTCTCCCACGAGCGCGACGACCAATGCGAAGCCAAGCGTCGCTATCCAGATCCCGGCGTAGGCGCGCGTCCATGCGCCAGCAAGCCCGGCGGGCAGCCGTCGGCACGATGCAGGACTCAATTCTCTGGCGACCATTGGCTTATCACGTAGCCGCCAGGGACGGTCGCGAGCTGCGCGAGGGTGATGTGGTAGGCGGCGGGCAGTCCCGCGTACGCTTCCCCGCCGCCGGTCTGCTCACGGGTGACGAGCACCCATGTCCCCGACCGTGCAAGGTCGGGGGCGATGCTCACTACTTCGCCCTGATTGAAGACGTGCCCGCGGGTGATCGTGGTGTCGGCTTGGCTGCTCGCCGCGGCCTGTTGCTCTGAGAGGCGAGCTGCCCCAACGGACATCGCGGCAAGCGTGCGCTGGTTGGCGGTCAGCGTGCGGTACGTCCAGTTGACGTAAAGCTGGGCGAACGCCGCGATTGCCTTTGACGGCGTCCGCTGCACCCGGGCCGGCGCTTGCGCCGCCAATGATGGTGGAGGGGGCGCTGATGGCTCTCCGGAGTTCTGCGGCGAGGCGCTTGACGTCGTGCTGGGCGCGGTGCTCGGCGCGTCGGGGTTGGTGCAACCTGCGAGTGCCACCACGACGAGCAACAGGCAAAGGGCGATGAGTCCTCTCATTGCGTGCCTCCTCATAGGCCCGGTGGATGGCGGACGGTCCAGGTCGCCCAATCGGGGACGGATGCGGAGACTCGCCAGCGGGGGCCGGGCTTCCCCGAGTTCGGGCCCGAGTCGAATTCAGGGGCTTCGACGGTGTCGAAGCGCAGCCCGCCGACGTACATGAACGTGTGCCCCGCATTCGCGTAGATCGAGACGTAGCGGCCGGGGCCGGGTTCGCCGTAGCTCTCGAGCTCCGTCGAGTCCAGGGCGTTGGCGCCGAGCACCCCACCCCAATGCAAGACGTAGGAGACTGACGATGAGCAGTCATACGCCGGCTCCAGCGTGTTCAGCGATGTGCCGTGCGCGCCGCCGTACAAGTAACTCGCGCCGAACAGACGGTTGCCCGCGGCGACCATGTCCTTGACCGCCCGTGGCGCTTGCGCGCCGGCCGCGGCCAGCCCACTCGGCAGTATCTTCGTCTGCGTGCCCGGTGTGAGTGGCAGCGGAATACTGCCGCCGGTTTCGGGAGCCGGGCACGAGCCTGAGATCGCTTCGCCGCCACCGCCAACTTCGGTTGAGCCGGGTAGCGCTTCCAGGGTTGCCCCTGATCCGGTCGCAGGCGCGAGCTGCACCCGCACCGGGGTCTTCGTGATGCCGAGCGGCTGTGCTGCTTGCCACCAGACGTCCAGGCGATAAGGCTGCCCGTTTGCGATCTGCTGGCCGGGACCCTGGCCGTAGCCGGTATCGCGCTTGAAGAGCAGGCTCTGGCGCCCGTTGTGGGCGACCCGCAGCGCGGTCAGGTACGGCAGGTTGCTCAGCGCGTCAGCGTCCTGGAAGGTGAACGTCCCACCGTTCGCAGGGTTGCTGTCGAGGACCGAGAGCTCGGCGAACGTGTCCGGGTGCAACGGAAGGAACGACTGCCCCAGGTCGGGAATCGACCCGTAATCACCGGAGGTCGGGTCGCCTGGTCCGCCGTACTCGGTCGCACCGACTTCATACCAACGCCCTGGTTGGAGTTCCAGAGGGGCGGCGTAGAGCCCCTGCGTGAGCGGCCCTCCGCCGGCCGGCTGATCGACCACAACGCTTTCGCTGCCGCAGGTGCTTTCTGCTTGGTGGTCGATCAGCCCGACGATGCCCGCCACGATGAGCGGCGGAAGCAGCACGAACAGCAGCACGACGGCCATGAGCGCGGCCCTGACCTGGGGGTTGCGCAAGAGCTGGATCGCAATCCGGATTTGCATTACGCCGCGATCTCCAGCTCGGCGGCAGTGCCTTCCTGCCACGCATCGTTGACGAGTAGCCTGAGTGCCGGCCAGCCTTGCCGGTCTGTTTCTCTGAGCGCGTGCTGGCGGATAGGCTCATCGCGCGCGGGGTCGGAGCTCGCGATCCAACGCTCGAGTGGCCCGACCCCGATCTGAATCGTTCCCTCGCCGCGTGAGCCGTTGATCAGGTAGCCCATCGAGAAGAGGCCCTTGACCGTTCTCAGCGCGGCGATCGTGTCGATTGCCTCGTCGGTCAGCCTCTTTGTCCCCTTGAAGTACGCCAGCTCGCGAGCCAGCTGGCGCAGATACAGCTGCATCGTCGCGTTGGCGACCAGCGCCCTTCCGTACTCGCAGTCGAAATCTGAGAGCTGTTGGCTGATCGCGATCAGCCACAGCGCGTAATGCCGGCTGCGGCGGACGAACTCGTTGAACCACCGGCCCGTCGACGGGCGCTCGATCAGCTTCCATGCCTCATCGATCACCAGAAAAGAGCGGCCGGCCCAGGCGTGTTTGGGGCCTTCCCCTGAGAGGTGTAGGGCGCGTGTGCGCTCGATCTGTGACTTGACGTGCTCGCAGATCACGAACAGCGCCGCTGCCGCCTTCGCGTCAGGAATCGAACGGGTGTCGAACACGACCAGCGGCGCGCCCGCCGGGATCGTCGTCGGACGGTCCGCGAGGTAGGCGTAGGGGCCGTCCAGCACGTAGTTGTTCAGGCGCATCGAGAGGTTCCGCAAGCTCTCGGCGATCCCGACCGACCCCTCGCCTCGCTCCTGGTGATAGCGGCGCTCCAGCTCCTCCTGCAGCAGCAACTCACGCGGTTCCTCGCCCGTCAACGCACAGCGCTGATACACCTCGGCTATTGCCAAGCCGAGGAGGTTGCTCTCCAGGTCGGTGAGGCCGTAGGAGTCCTGTGCGGCGTGATGCTCACCCAGCAGCAACGCGTGCAACGCCAGCAGATAGTCGATCTTCTCCGCGCCGACCTTCGCGGGATTCTCGACGTCCCACGAGTTGATCGCGTGTGCATCGCCACCAATCTCGAGTGACGCGGCGCCCGGGATCAGGCTGCAGAGGAAGTCGAAGTGCCCCGCACGATCGATGATGAACCCGGTCGCGCCCTGCGCAATCGCACGGATCAGCAGGATGATCACGGCCATCGTCTTGCCCGCGCCCGTCATGCCGTTCACCAACAGCAGATGGTTGGGATGCGCGGGGTCGAACGGGTCCAGGCGCTCCAAGGTGCGGCCTGGGACCGCGTAGCCGAGGGGGATGCCCTCCGGGCTGCCGCAGCTCGTCCCGGTCAACGGAAACGTGTCCCCGACGTTACGGCTGACGTACTTGCGCCTACGCCGCGCGACATCCCGCCCGAGTGGAAGCGTCGACTGCCACAGGACACGTTGAGCGAACAGTCCGCTTTGGATACGCGCGTCGCAGGCCATCGTGACCTCCCGCCCAGTCCCCTCACACAGCTCTTTGAGGGTCTCCGGGTCCGGGTCCGGCGCGGGCTCCAGGATCGAGCCGTAGATGCTGACGCGGTAAATCCCCGCGCCCGCGCTTGTCGCGAGCTCGTCGTTTAGCTCCGCGGCCTCCTCCTCCTGCACCCGAGCGTCAGGGTCCAACGGCCGGCCGCGTTGCTCGATCCCGCGGTTCACGCCATACAGACGCTTGTAGCGGCGCTTCTGCGCCATCCGCTCGCGGTAGCGTTCGGTAGCCTGGATATGCACGCTGAGCGTGAACGGGCGTGGGGCCTGCATCATGTGAAGCAGCCACCCGAGCCACGTCTGCTCCGGCGCGAACGAGACATAGAAGACCTCCTCCAACGACTCGCCCACCTGAAGGTGGCTGCGCTCAGCGAGACCCACCGGCGCGGTACAGATCGCTTCGGAGAGCGCCTGGGCTCGCTCACTTGCCTGCTCGGCGGTCTCTCCGGGCTCCAACGCTTGCACGACCTCCGGTGCCATGAAGCTGGCGGGCAGCCCGCCATCTCTCTGCGCGTCGGGGTCAAACCGGCCGTGCAGCAGATCGAGCACCTCATCACCATTCAGGGGCCGGGCCGGAAGGCCCATTGCCTCCAGGTCTGCGCGCACCCCGTCTGAGTGCCGCAGCGAGTCACGAATCGCACGCTCATGCACCGTGGCCTTGACGCGCAGCGCCCGCCGCGAACCCCGCAGCGTCAGGGAAAAGCGGCCCGCGGGCTGCCAGGGACACACAACGAGATAGCGCAAGGACAGCGGGGCGACGGTCTGCGCGTTGACTCGGATCGACTGCTCCTGTGCGATCCCCAACCGGCGAATCGCCGTGGCCCTCTCGTGCTCGCCGATGTCCTCCGCAGCACCCGCTGCCTGCTCGCAGCGGTGCGTCTCATCGGCCAGGATCTCCTCCAGATCCAAGGGTGTGCCCTGCACATAGAGCTGAAGGGACTGACGGTCCGGCAACCGCGCGGCGACCTGCCCGAACGCGGCGGAGACCCGCTCACCCTCGGCCTGGTCAAGCACCAGCGGGTTCACGACGCCGACCTCCAGGTAGCGGACGTAGGTGCCGTCCTCTCTGATGAGCAGCCCGTCCGGGTCAATCGCGGCGACCCCCAACAGGTCCGTGGCGCAGCGTTTGCGTCTCATCAACCCCAGCGCTCCTCGGACAGGAGATCGTCAAGCGAGGGGTCATACCCCTGGCCGCCAGCGTCGTCTGCCCGCTCGTCGGTCCATTCAAGGACGAGGAGGCCGCGAGCGCTCGCGCGCTCTGGCGACGCTGGGGCGAGCATGTGAGTGCTCCAGCGCCAGCGCCACATCTCGCGCAACAACACCCCGATTTGCAAACCGCCGCTCTCAGAAACATAAGTCAGCGCGGCAGGCAGACCGATGACGAACACGCAGAGCGTGATCGCGGGCTTCGTCGGCAGGTGTGCGAGGTGGATCAGACCGAACACCGAGAGCGCGCCCGCGATCAGCGCCGCCCACTGCTTGACGGTGAAGCCGACCAGCTTCGGCGCCTGATCCAGCGACCTGAAGGTACGGTGAATCACGATTTAGACCGCGGACGTGGGTTACGCTTCACCGGCGCTCGCCGCGCGGGCTCCTTCGGGCGAGGCGCCGCCGGAGGTGCTCCGCCGGACTTCGAGCGCTGCCCCTGGGGGCGCGATGGCTGCGTGGGCTTCGCGGGTGCGGCGGCGTCACGGTGCGCATTCGTCGTGACCTTCCGTCCCGGGTGCGCCCCATCCGATGCGGCTGGCGCGGCTTTGGGCGCTGGCGCCTTGCCACTGGGAGCTGGGCCGCTCCGTGGCCTGGGCTGTGCCCTGGGCGCAGGCCGCGAAGAAGAAGGACCCGGCGAGGGCCGTGCGCCCTGTGATGGCGGGCGAGTACCGGTAGGACCCTTGCTCGCCTTGCCTGTGGCTATGCTCGCCCGGGTCTTGCCCGTCGCGTTACTCGGACTGGTGCTCTTCGCGCCGCGCGCCGCCACTTGTGCTGCCGCGCCACCCACGGGCACTCGCCCGGGTTTGCGGGAGCCGCTGGACATCGCTGCTCGGGCGTCGCGCGGGGCGCTGGCGAGGGTCGCTCTGGCACTGCTCAGGCGTTCCCGTACACCACCCCGCCCACGTCTTGCAGAGCCGCGCCCGGCTGCTACCGCGCCCGCCAAGGCGCCCCCTCCCGCTGCTGCGCCTGCCGCCGCGCTGGACGCGAGGCCGGTCCGGCGGGCGGCGCCGGCCAGGCCCCGGCGGGCCGCGCCGACGGGGCCTCCAGCGGGGGCGCCCATTGCGCCC
>Ga0208849_1001385_pt1 | contig 17095 bp, 15 predicted proteins | sample NGESurdeep072012_10_FD_184470 | JGI IMG/M metagenome (GOLD analysis project Ga0208849, IMG submission 184470) | Arctic peat soil microbial communities from Barrow, Alaska - NGEE Surface sample 53-3 deep-072012 (SPAdes) | ecosystem: Environmental > Terrestrial > Soil > Wetlands > Peat ...
AGAGGAACACCAACGTCAGCGTGAATCCTGCCTGGCCCGCCGCGAACGAGATCGCCGCAGGGGCCACGCCGGCGATCAGGACCGCCGCCGGCAGCAGGAACCACAGCAGCGTCTCGTCCGTTCCGATCAGGGCCAGGATCGCAGCGCCGATGATGAACCCGACCACGGTCCCCGCGAGCGCGCGAACCACGCTCTGCCCGGTGTTGAGCGCGTTCGAACGCAGCACCGACAACGTTCCGAGCACCACCCAGAAGGAGTGCTGGACGCCGGTCCGATTCGCCACGAGCACGGCCAGCGCCAGGCCCGCGGCTCCGCGCAGGCTGTTGTGCAGCCACACCGAGTTGCGATCGATATGCGAGCTCGCGCGCTGCTGCGCCGCGGTCAGGGTGCCCGCGAGGCCCTCGGGCTGACGGCCCCGCACCCGCTCCAGCCAGCCCCGCCGCTCGGCGGCCGCGGTCAGCTCGACGCTGCGGGCGATCAGCGACACGCCAAAGCCCAGCGCCTGCGCCCGAAAGCTCGGGTCGAGCGACGTGATCAAGCCGCTGAGCGGCTCCGCGCCGATCTCCGCCGCTGCGGTGGCGCTTGCGCCTGGGAGGCTTCCGACCGCGCTCCGCTCGAGCTGTGCCAGCGCGTCACCGAGCTCGGCGAGCGCGCCGCGCAGCTCGGCGCAGTCTCCTGCGCTCGCCTCGAGCAGCCGCGCTCCTGCTTCGAGCAGAGCCGCTGAGGCCGTCCTGACCCGGCATGCAGCGTCGTCGACCGCGGCGCGATCCATCGCCCGCGCGCCTTCGACGACGATCGCGTCCACCCAGTCGATCTCATCGACGAGCCGTAGCGTCGCCCGCTCGGCGGTGCCGAGGCTGGTCGGGCGATACGGCGTGGCAAGAAATGCGCGCCGCAACGCGTTGACGGCGTCGTTCGCCTCGGCTACCGCGAGATCGCGCTCGCGCGCGAAAGGCTCGCCCCGGTCGCTCGTCATGTAGGCGACCTCGGCGCGCAGCCGCGACGCGAGCGACCTGCAGGCGGTGGCGGCTGCCGCCCGCAGCGGGTCGCGTGCGGGCGTCGGCCACAAGAGCGCGACCGCGAGCAGCGCAGCGCCGGCTGCGAGACCCCAGCCTGCGACGCGATCGGGCAGTGCCGATATGGGGGCGGCGAGCGTGACCGGCAATATGAAGGGGAGCAGCAGCGCGGTCGTGGCGCCGGCCAGCACCGAGCTGACGACTCCGGCGAAGATCACGACGAAGGCGACGAGCGCCATCGTCACGGTCGCGAGCCACACCGAACGGGAGGCAAGCGTGCCGAGGCAGACGAACGCGCAACCTACGACGGCGAGCGCCGCCTCGGCCTGCAGCCGCTGTCGCAGCGGACCGCCGAAATCGACGAGCAGCAGCATCGCAAACGAGCCAAACGCCGCGAACGTCGCCACGACGGGATTGCCGATCACCTGCTCGCCGAGCGCGAACGTCGCGGGCATGACGATCGCGGCGCGTCCGCCGCGGCGCAGCGCCGCAAGGTCGTGGTCGCGTTGCCTGAGCCACTGCAGCGTTCGGGTCATGCGACGCTCCGCTCACGCGACCTTCGCGGCCAGTTTCGTGCGCCGGCCGGCCGCCTTCACCGCGATGCTCAGCGTGTCGATGTCGTAGGCGCCGTAGTGGCGGCGTCCGTTGATGAAGAACGTCGGCGTGCCGGAGACGCCGCTCTCGTCGGCGCTGGCGACGTCCTCGCTGACCCGCGGTGCATACTCGCGGCGGTGCAGCTCCTCGCTCAAACGCTCCGCGTCGAGCCCGATTTCGCCGGCGTAGCGCGTCAGGTGCGCTGGGGTCAGCTCGCCCTGGTGCGCGAGCAGTGCGTCGTGCATCTCCCAGAAGTGCCCCTGGGCCGAGGCCGCCTCCGAGGCCTCGGCGGCGAGCTGTGCATTCGGGTGCACGTCGTTGAGCGGAAGGTGGCGCCAGACGTAGCGAACGTCCTGGCCGAAGGACCTCAGCAGCTCACGGATGACCTGCTCGGCCTGCCCGCAGTAGGGACACTCGAAGTCGCCGTACTCGACGAGCGTCACGGGTGCGTCCTCGGCGCCACGAACGTGGTCGCGCCTGGGGTCGACATCCTGGGAGAGATCGAGGATGTCCTCTGAGGTGCCCGCGATCTGGCGCGCGCGCACGTTGGCCGGTAGCCGTTTGACGACCTGCAGGACAGCCCAACCGGCCAGCGGTGCGAGCACGACCGTCGCGAGCGCGCCGAGCTTGGCCTGCTCGAGTCGCTCTCCGGAGAACGCGAGGCTCGCGATCAGCACCGAGACGGTGAAGCCGATCCCCGCGAAGGCGCCCGCGGCGGCCAGCAACGGCGGGCTGAGCGGCGAGCGCGGACCGTGGACCGCCGGTCGCGACGCCAGCCACGACGCGCCTGTTATCCCGAACGGCTTGCCGAGCAGGTAGCCGAAGACGATGCCGAGCGTGATCGGAGAGCCGAGCGCGTCCGTGAGCAGGCTTCCCGTCACGTGGACGCCCAGGTTGGCGAGCGCGAACAGGGGCACGATCACGTAGCTCGTCCACGGGTGCAGGCTGTACTGGAGGCGCTCGTTCGGCGAGATCGCAGAGATCACGCTCTGCTGCGCCGAGCGCGCCAGCTCGGGGGTCGGCTGCTCGCGGAAAGAGCGCGCCAGCTCGGTCGCACGCTCGAGATCCTGACGCGCCGGCGGGTACGCGCTGGTCGCAAGGCCGACCGCGAGCCCCGCGATCACGGGGTCAACGCCCGACTCGAACATCGCGATCCACAGTCCCACGCCGACCGTCCAGAACACCGGGCGACGCCGTTCCGGGGGGGCGTAGCGGAGCGCCAGCAACACGCCGAACAGCGCCGCTGCGATCGCGAGCGCGAGCGCCGACACATGCGCCGTGTAGACGGTCGCGATGACGAGCAGGCCGCCGAGATCGTCTACCACCGCCAGCGTCAGCAGGAACACCCGCGTGCGCGTGGCCGCACGCGGCGTCAGGACCGCGACGGCGCCGAGCGCGAAAGCGGTGTCCGTCGACATCGCCGCCCCCCAGCCGTGGGCACCGGGGCCGCCGGCGTTGAACGCGAGATAGATCGCGATCGGAACGATCATGCCTCCTAGGGCCGCCGCCGCGGGAATCGTCAGCCGCTTGCGCTCGCGCAACTCCCCGAGGTCGAGCTCGCGCTTGGCCTCGAGACCCACGACCAGGAAGAACATCGTCATCAGCCCCTCGTTGACCCAGTGACGCAGGTCGAGCGAGATGCCGTCGCTGCCGATCCTCACCGCCAGCGTCGTTCGCCACAGCGATTCATAGGAGTGCGACCAGGGCGAGTTGGCCCACAACAGCGCCAGCACGGTGCCGGCCAGCAGCACGCTCGCGCTGCCGGTCTCGGTGCCGAGGAAGTCGCGCACCGGCGCCGCCAGGCTTCGCGCCCAGGCCGTGCGGCCGGCGTAGCTCGTGGCGTTTACCTCCGGCTCTGTCGTCAAGCGAGCCATAGGATGCCTGACGGAACGCCACCACGACCTGGCCACGACGCGATTATCCCGCACTGTCGATTTCGCAGCTCCTCGTTGTCTCATAGGCGCCCCATCCGGACAAGGAGGAAGCGATGAGCCGTTCCGTGAGGAGTGGGGGCGCGTGCTCGCTGCGCTGATCGGCTTGCTCGGCGACTTCGACCGTGCCGAGGAGGCCATGCAGGAAGCGTTTGCGATTGCAGCCCACCGTTGGGCAGCCGGGATCCCGTTCCGGGTGCCCGCCGAGCACCTGCTGGCGGAGCGGCTGGCGCCGGTGCTCGCGGTCGTGTATCTGCGCTGATGCTGCTGCACGACTCCCGCCGCGCGGCGCGCGAGCAGGAAGGCGAGCTCGTACTGCTGCGCCGTCTCGGCCGCAACGTCGAGGCGCGAACCGCCTGCCAGCGTGCATTGGCGCTCGTCCACGACGAGGCCGGGCGGCGCCTGCTCGAGCGACGGCTCGCCGACCTGGCCGGGCCCTTAAGCAGCGGCGGGACCCGGCATGCGCCGGGCCCCGCCATCTGCTGCAGGCGCTCGCGGGCGATCCAGCTACCCGCGGATGCGCTGGGCGACCGCTACAGGACCGCCTCGATCAGCGAGGTGAACTCGGCCTGACCGTTGACGTTCGGGTGGTAGCTTTCCGACAGTGGGTTTGACTGCCCGTTGAGCCACTCCGAGGACGAGCAGACCTCATGCGATTCAAACGCAGCGGTCGGGTTGACAATGGTGAAGTTTATCGCTTCGGCGCGTGCCCTTATCACCGCGTCGAGTTTTTCGGCTGATTCGTTCATTTTCTTCTCGTTGCCGGACGTGAGGAAATTGACGTTGCACGTCGCGCCTTCCTTGGTGAACAGCTTCGGGTAGGCGAGCACGATCACCTTGGCGGTCGTCGCCTTCGCGCGGATGTCTTTGTAGGTTGTTTCCAACAGTCCCGGCAGCTTGTTCTTGATGAATTCGTTCGCTTCGCTGATTGCGCTACCGCAGGTGAAGTAGTAGAGCGCACAGTTGAGTATCACGTTGCTGAAGCCCGAGTCGTTCCCCCCGATACTGATCGTCACCAGGCTGGTGGTGGCGCTCAACGTGCCGAGCTGTTTTTCGTTCACTTCGGGTGTCTTCGCGCCACTGCACGCCTGGAAGCTCAACGTGTAGCCCTTGGCCGCGGCGATCTTCGGTCCGAAAGCATCCGGGCTGCGAGAGCATTCACCCGATTCTTCGTAGAACACACGCGTCCCAACACCAGACGAGTATGAATCCCCAAGTGCAACGTACTGCGGCGCCGCGGCGGCCGACGCTGCCGGTACGAGTACCCCAACGCACAGCAAAGCCAAGCCGATGATTCGACTGCGTTTCCCCATCCTCTTCCCTCTCTGTCGTCTGGATGCGCGCCAATCGGTGCTCGACTAGTGAGTCGGAGAGGCCGCTCGGCAGCGCTGTCGGGCTAACCTATCCGCACCCGTTCGGCCGCGTCAACCGTCACTTCGTGTCATCCGCCGGGCGGCGGATGCGGCAGGTCGGCACCACTGCCGGCTCCATGCCATCTACGAGCCTCCGTCGTAGTTCGGGAAGGTTCTTCGCTCGCGCGCGTCTCTCGAGATAAAGCGCAGAGCGACGGTCGCACTGCAAGACAGAAGGGACGACCCCATGATCCGCCCGAAGAACAGCACCCTCGTAGTGCCCGTGCTCGGTGGGACGCTGCTGCCGAAGCTCCTGGCCCAGACGGCCGTCACGGCCGCGGAGCGATCGAGCCGGCCCGCGCGAGGCCGCCGTCGCGAACGCCTGCCGACCGAAGGCAGGCGTCGCCGAAGCAAGGGTCCGCGCGCGCTGTTCAGCCTCGGCGCGATCGGCGTTGCGCTCGTTGTGGCCGGCTGTGGTTCGGCGGCGGGCAGCTCCAGTCAGGCGGGTACGACCAGCGCGAAGCCTCCTGCTGCTCCGGCGAGCACCGCGACCACGCCCGCCGCGGCGATCACGACGCCCAAGGCGACGCACAAGGCGACGGTGAAGGTCGCGGCGAAGACAGCGACGAAGGCGGCGGCGCCGAACGTCTCCGCGTCCACGCCGGCGGCTCCGGCCGCCACCCCCGCCGCTCCGGCCGCGCCGCCGGCGCCGAAGGTCGTCCCCAAGGAACCGGTGGCCCCCAAGGAAGCGGCCGCCCCCAAGGAACCGGCCGCCCCCAGGGAACCGGCAGCGCCCAAGGAAGCACCGGTGGCGAAGAGCCCCGAAGGCGGCATTCCGCAGAACAACGGCGGCGACGGCGATTCGGACAACAGCGGAGGCCCGAGCGATGGCGACGGCAACATGTAGGTGTGGCCGGTCGAGCGGCGACGCTACTGTGGCGTCAGCCGCTCGGCACCCGGGCTCGCGTTCGATGCGCCGCGCCTGCTGGGCGCGGCCCGCGCGGGCGGAGCGCGAGCAGCGCCGCGCCGCCGAGTGCCAACGGTAGGCCCGTCGCGATTGCGCGGTAGGAGAGCACCGCGATCCCGGCGCAGATCGCCGGTGCGCCATACAGCACGAGCAATCCGATCATTCCGCCCTCGACGACGCCGATGCCCCCGGGCACCGGAAGCGAGCCGGCAGCCGACCCGATCAGGTAGGCCATGACCAGCGTTGCGATCGGCGGATGCGTGTGACCGAAGGCTTTGAACGTGGTCCAGAGAACGGCGTTGTCGGCTGCGTAGTACGCGGGCGCCCCGAGAAGCCTCCAGTCCCGCTCGCGCAGCAGCTCACGAGCCTCGAGAACACCCAGCTCCAGTTGCGCCACCAGGACCGAGATCAGGTGGCGAAGGCGCCCGCGCGACTCGACCGCGGCGCGTCGGTGGGAGACGGCCGGCAGAAGCAGGGTCAGTACGATCGCAGCCAACGCGATCGCGGCCGGGAGCGCGGTGATGGTGGGCGCGTCGGGGCCGTGAAGCAGGCCGGCCGCGAGCGCAAGCCCCACGATCCCCAGCACGATCGCGTTTGGTGCGTTGGTGATCAGCAGGAAGGCGATCGTGCGAGATCCGGTCTTCGCACGAGGCATGCCCCGGCGTCCAAGCGCGCCCGCTCCTGCGCCGATCGCGAGCAACCCCCCAGCCGGCAGCACGATCGTGGCAGCGCGAACCACGAGGCCGACTCGCAGGCCCGTGCGTTCGGCGAGCCACTCGCCGAACACCAGTGCGAACGTCGCGACGAAGCCGAGCGCCGAGATCAGCTCCATTGCGCCGGCGAGGATCAACCACGCGGGTCGCCCTTCCCCGAGGCGTGCGCCGAGATTCGCGACACCGGCCACGGCAACAACCGCGAAGCCCACGAGTAGCGCGATCACCATCGCTGCCAGCAGGCGCCGGCGCACTCGCGATCACCTCAGCCCGTAGTCGGCGCGGCGCTCGAGGTGCGCTGCGTGGCGCGTTGGATGCCACGCAGCATGCGGCTGAAGACGCGGTGATGGATGGGATAGAGCAGATACCAGTAGACGACGCCGACGTAGCCGGCAGGATCGAACACGGTCGTTTGACGCACCACCGAGTCCCGCTCGGTCGGCTCGACCTCGAACTGCAGCCACAGCCTTCCGGGGAGCTTCATCTCGGCGGCCAGGCGCAGCATGCGGCCGGATTCGACGCGCTCGACGCGCCAGAAGTCGACGGTGTCGCCGATGCGCAGCTCGTGCGGGTGGCGACGGCCGCGACGCAGCCCGACACCGCCGCGAAGCGTGTCGAGCAGGCCGCGCAGCCGCCAGAACCAGTCCGCGGCATACCAGCCGGTGCTCCCGCCGATGCGCTGAATCGGAGCGAACGCCTCCTCTGGGCGCTGTCGCACATGCACGACGCGCGAAGCCACCAGACGACGGCCGAACGCCAGCCCGCCCCAGCGCAGCGGAGGCTGCTGTGGCAGCGCATCCGACCAGTGCGTCTCGGCGAACTCCCGGTCCTCGTTGACGAGCGCGCGCTCGATCGCCGCGGAGAGGCCGCGCGTGCTCACCGCAAAGGGGGAATCGGTGGTCGCGCGCGTCACGATCGTCTCGTTGCGCAGGCTGTCGACCATCGCCGCCGCGACGCGCCCGTACACCGGCGTCAGCAGGCCCAGCAGCGCACGCGAAGCGCGTGGCGTGATCAGCGGCATCCGGACAACGCGCCGGCGCAGGCCGCGCTGGCGCGCGTACTCGCGCATCACCTCGGCGTAGGTGACCTGATCGGCGCCGCCGATCTCATAGACGGCGTCGACGGGGCGCTCGAGCTCGCTCGCGGCGAGTAGGCAGTCGATGACGTCTTCGATCGCGATCGGCTGGGCCAGGGTCTCGACCCAGTGTGGTGCGACGATCACCGGCAGCTGCTCGACCAACGCTCGCACCGTCTCGAACGACGCGCTGCCTGAGCCGATCACGATCGACGCGCGCAGCTCGACCGTGGGCACGCCGCACTCTCGCAGCAGCTGTCCGACCTCGTGCCGGCTGGCGAGATGCGGCGAGAGCTCGCTGTCGTCCCCGAGACCGCCGAGATAGACGATCTGCGCCACCCCGGCGGTGCGTGCCGCCTCACCGAAGTTGATCGCGGCACGGCGGTCGAGCTCCTCGAAGTCTCCGTCGGCTCCCATCGAGTGAACGAGGTAGTACGCGGTGTGCACCCCGTCGAGCGCGATATCCAGCGATGCTCGGTCCAGTACGTCGCCCGTGAGCACTTGCGTGCGCGCAGCAACGCGATCACGCAGCACCTCCGGTTTGCGTGTCAGGCAGCGCAGCGGCCGACCGGACGATTCCAGCCGATGCAGCAGCCGGCCGCCGACGTAGCCGGATGCGCCGGTGAGCATGATCGAGCGGTCTGAGCCGACTGGCATACCAGCAATCTACTACATCACCTAGTAGACAAACAAGTGGTGGCGGTGGCAGCCGCGGCTACAGCCTGAGGCTGCGAGTGACAGGGGCTATGTCTGCGACGCCGCGAGCGCCTGCTTGGCGCGGCGGCTGCGAACGTAGGCGACGCCGGCCAGCGCGACGCTCGTCGCGAGCAGCGCCACGATCGCTATGCAGGGCCGGTTCGAGAGCAGCGGCGGCGCGAGCGTCGCCGAGGCCGCGGCGCCATTGGCCGCGAGGAGCATCGCAACGGCCACCGGCACCGAAAGCGCCGCCGCGATCCCGACGCAAAGGACGAGTGGAAGCCGCCACTCGATGCGCTCGCCGAGCAGATAGTCCACGCGCTCGGGGTCGATCCCGATCGAGTCTGCGCCGGCCGACTGTGAGAAGCTGAGCATGGCGCTCGCGAGTGCCGACGGGTCCACGCCGGCGCCCAGCATCGCGGCCTCGTCGGCGCCGATCTCCGTGAGCGCCTGCTGGCGCCGGACCAGGCGCCGCACAGCCGGTAGGGGGAACAGGGCCGCCACCAGGGCGCGGCCATAGGCGAGACGCAGCGGATCGCGACGCCTGGCGTGGTGGCGCTCATGTGCGAGGACCGCATCGAGCGCCGACTCGTCGAGCAGCTCGAGCGTGCACGTCGAGAAGTACACGCGCGGGCGCAACAGCCCGGCGCAGAACGCCTTGGGGTGCGGATCGTCGATGACGAAAGCGCCACGGACACCCGGAAGCGGACGCGGCGCGCGCGCCGCGAGCGCCCGCGTGAAGCCGCGGTTGGCGAGCAGCTCGCGTGCGATGCCCCACACGGCGGCGGTCGCCATCGCGAGTCCGAGGCCGGAGAGCACGGTCACGATGATCGCGCCGGGGTTCGCGCTCGGATAGCTGAGCTGCAGCCCCAGGACGGAGACCACATGGGAGCCGGGATGCGCTGTGAGCTGCCACGAGCGCAGCAGGCGCGAGATCACGATCACCGTCGAGGCCAGCCCGAGCATGCCGATGAGCACGCTCACGCGAAATGCACGGCCGGCCGCGATCGCAGCCATCGGACGCTCAGGCGAGACATCCGCGGCGGCACTCGCCCTCGTTCCGACATCGGCCGGAACAGCAGCGGACTGCACAGGTGACGCGGTCGTCGTCATCGCCTGTCCGACATCGTAGGGAACTGAGCCCTCCCTTCCCGCGGTACCTCCTGTTACACTGCGTCGTAGATGGCGCTGCGAAAGAGAGGCAGCTCGGGCCAGGTGCCGCCGCCGCGCTTGCACGAACTAGAGGCTGAGGTGATGGAGGAGCTCTGGGTGCAGGGCGAGGGGACCGTACGTGCGGTGATGGACGTGCTCAACGGGCGTGCGAGCAAAGCGCGCGCCTACACGACCTACATGACGATCATGGCCCGCCTGCACAAGAAGGGCGTGCTCGACCGACGACGCGAGGGCAAGACCGACTTCTACGCACCGAGGCTGGATCGAGAGGAGTTCATGGCCGCGCGCGCCAGCGCGGAGGTCGATGACCTCGTCGCGCAGTACGGCGACGTGGCCCTGAGCCACTTCGCCCGGCAGGTTGCGAGCCTCGATCCGGCGCGCCGTCGCGCCCTGCAGCGCCTCGCCCGCAAGCCCTGAGGAGCGGAGGGTAAGCTAGCGCCGGGTATGACTCTGGAGAGGCCGTCGCGGGCCGGTGTCATCGCGTTGATCCTCGGACTGGTCGTGACGGCGGCGCTGACGCTGACGGCCCTGGCCCTGTATGACCGCAACGAGACTCGACTGCTGAAGCTGAGCGCGCTCGAGCTTGGATCGCTGTTGAGTGCCGCCGTGCCGACGGTTCAGACGCCGCTGGCATCAGCTGCCGAGCTCGCCGACGCCACGGGCGGCGATGCTCAGAAGTTCCGCGCGTTCATGGCCCCCTACGTGGGTACTGGTCGCCAGTTCCAGTCGGCGTCGTTGTGGCGGCTGGACAACGCTCACCCCTCGCCGACAGCGGTCATCGGCGCACCCCCGGTGCTGGCGTCGCTGCCGCAACAGGCACGCCAGTTCTTCGGGCATACCAAGGGAAGCTCGCTGCTGAGCGTGACGGGCATCCTCGGCTCCAGCACGCCGGCGCTCGGCTACCTGTACACGACCCCGGGTGTCAAGAACGGCTTCGCCGCGTACGCGGAAGGACTGCTTCCCAAGAGCAGGCGCTCGCGGATCGCGAGCGGCTCGGGTTTCTCCGACCTCAACTACGCGCTGTACCTGGGTCACTCGCGCAGCCGCGCAGACCTGTTGCTGACGAGCCTGCGCCAGTTCCCGATCACGGGGCGTCAGGCCTCGGACGTCGTGCCGTTCGGCGACAGTGCTTTCACGCTCGTGATCACACCCAGGGAATCGCTCGGCGGCGCCTTCTTCCAGAGCCTGCCGTGGATCATCGCCGGCGTCGGGGTGCTGCTGACGTTGGCCGCCGCGCTGGTCACCGACCGCCTGGCCCGGCGCCGACGCCACGCCGAGCAACTGGCCGTGGACCTCGACCGCGTCGCCACCGAGAACCAGCGGATGTACACCCAGCAGCGAGGAATCGCGCAAACGCTTCAGCACGCTCTGCTGCCAGACGCACTGCCCGAGCTCGAGGGCGTGCGGGTGAGCGCACACTACGTCCCGGCCGCATCCGGAATCGACGTCGGAGGCGATTGGTATGACGTTGTCAAGGTCGATGACCACGGCGTGCTGCTCTTGATCGGCGACGTTTCCGGGCACGGGCTTCGTGCCGCCATCACGATGGCGTCGCTGCGACACGCCGCGCTGGCTTATGCGGTGCAGGACAGCGCGCCCGCGACGGTGTTGACGAAGCTCTCGGACTTCGTCGACAGCGGCGAGCACGACTACTTCGCGACGGTGCTGTGCGCGCTCATCGACGTTCAGGGTCACACTGTGACCGTCGCCAGTGCCGGTCACATGGCACCGTTGCTGATCGACGGCGATGACGGACGCTACGTCGAGTTTCAGGTTGATGTGCCGATCGGCGTCGCGCGCGAGGCGGACTATCACGAGGCGGTCGTCCGTGTTCCGTCGTATGCCACGTTGGTAGCCTTCACCGACGGCTTGGTGGAGCGTCGAGGCGAGGTCCTCGATGTCGGCTTGGAGCGGTTGCGAGACGCGGCCACGGGGACGGACCTCCCGCTCGACGAGTTGCTGAGCGGCCTCGCGCATGACCTCGCGAGCGCCGAGCACCACGACGATACGGCGCTTGTCGGGATCCAATGGCAGAACTAGAGGGAGAGGCCGGTGCCGACGTCGCGGTCGAGACGCGCACAGATCAAGCGGGCGCGACGATCGTCAAGCTGTCCGGTGAGCTCGACAGCGCGAACGCAGGTGCGCTCGATGCGTCCCTGGCGCCGCTCACACGCGATGGCTCCGCCCAGCTGATCTTCGATCTCAGTGGCTTGCGCTTCATGGACAGCGCCGGCATCGCCGTGTTGCTGGGGGTTGCAGCGAAGGTGGCAGTCGTGCGCCTGCGCGACCCGTCCCCGCCCGTGCGCCGCGTGATCGAGCTCACCGGCCTGTCGGCCGTTCTGCCCATCGAGTTGTGACTCGCGTACGACGCAGCGAGCTAGCGACCCGCGCGACCAGCGGCCGGGTCGGCGCCGTCGCGAAGATCGAAGCGCATGCGCACCTCCACGCCGCCGCTCGAGCGCGCGAGGATCGTCAGCGCGTCGCTCAGCTGCGCCATCAGGCCGAGGCCGAGACCCAGCCCACGGGTCTCGCTGGGCCTGGTGCGCATACCGTTTCCGTCGTCGGCGACCACCAGCCACAGCTCCTCTGACACGACCGCGGCGATCACGTGGATCTCACCGGGCTCGCCGTCATATGCGTATGCAACCGCGTTGGTGACGGCCTCGGAGATCGCGAGGCGGACATCCTCCACGCGTTCGCCGGCGAGCCCGACGGCGGCGGCGAAGTCGCCGATGAGCTGCCGGGCCCACGAGACTGAGGCGGGTGCGGCGGGGGCAGACTCGCTCAGGTATGCAGTCGCCTGGATGGACCCCATCGACGCTGTGTCATTCATGGGTCGCTGATCGTATCGGCCCGGGCGGTCTTCACTTGTCGCTGGCGTGCGCCTCGGGCTCGAGGTCAAGACTCCCGCGCGCTGCGCGAACGGCCGATTGCAGCGTGGTGAGTCGGGTAACTTTCCACGAGTGGCGACACGCGAGCAGGTTCTCGAGCTCCTCAACGCGGGACACTCCTACGAGACGGCTGCGCGCGCCCTGCACATTCCCGCCGGACAGGCGTTCATGATCGCGACCGGCCTGGCGGCCGACGGCTCCGATGCGCCTTCGCCGGAGGAGCTCGCCCGCAAGCCGCCACTGCCAGGCAGCACCCAGCAGCTGGTCAACCCGCCGGCGTACAACCCCACGCGCAAGCCCCACGTGTTGGAGTGGGTGCGCGAGCGCGCCCACCGCGAGCTCGAGCGCAAGACGTGAAGCGGACGGCGATCTCATCACCGGAGGAGTGGCCGCTACTGCGTCAGCTCCGTGGCGCGGACCGGCTCGGCAGGGGCGTGGCGGTCAAGTCGCCCAGGACCGCCGAGCTGCGCCCCCGCACCGTGGAGTCCGACGTTGTCGTCAAGTCGGTTTGTCCGTACTGCGCCGTGGGTTGCGCGCAGAACGTGTACGTCAAGGACGGCAAGGTGATTCAGATCGAGGGCGATCCCGATGCTCCCCACAGCCGCGGGCGCCTGTGCCCGAAGGGCTCGGCAACCCTGCAGCTGACCACCGGCGCCTCGCGCAAACAGCACGTCCTGTACCGGCCGCCCCATGCGACTGAGTGGCAGCGGCTGGACCTCGAGACGGCGATGGGCATGATCGCCGACAAAGTCGTGGAGACGCGCCGCGAGGGCTGGGAGTGGGAGCACGACGGTTCGCGCACGCGGCGCTGCATGAGCATCGCCTCGCTCGGGGGCGCGACGTTGGACAACGAGGAGAACTACCTGATCAAGAAGCTGCTTACGGCGCTCGGTGTGATCCAGGTCGAGAACCAGGCGCGCGTGTGCCACAGCTCCACGGTCGTCGGACTGGGGACCTCCTTCGGTCGCGGCGCCGCGACCACGCTGCCCGGCGACCTGCAGAACTCCGACCTGATCGTGCTCGAGGGCTCGAACATGGCGGAGGCGCACCCGGTCGCCTTCCAATGGGTGATGGAGGCGAAGGCGCGTGGCGCGACGGTCGTCCACGTCGACCCGCACTTCAGCCGCACGAGCGCGCTCGCGGACATCTTCGTGCCGCTGCGCGCGGGCACCGACATCGCCTTCCTCGGGGGCATCATCAACCACGTGTTGACGACCGAATCCGACTTTCGCGAGTACGTGCTCGCGTACACAAACGCGCCGACGATCGTCCGCGAGGAGTTCGAGGACGCCGGCGTGGAGGGACTGTTCTCAGGCTTCGATCCCGACAAGCCCGGCTATGACTCCTCGAGCTGGCAGTACGAGGGCGCGTTCGTGGCAGCGGCGTCGGGTCAGCGCGACCAGCTCTCCCCGCAGCACTTCTCAGGCGGCGGCGCTCAGGACAGCGAGGAGGCTCGCGGCGAGCCGAAGCTCGACATGACGCTCGAGCATCCGCGCTGCGTGTGGCAGATCCTGAAGCGCCACTACGCCGGCTACACCCCCGAGATGGTCGAGCGCGTGTGCGGCGTCCCGCAGGAGCTGTTCGCGAAGGTGTGTCGGCTGTTCGTCGAGAACTCGGGCCGTGAGCGCACCACCTCGTTCGTGCACGGCGTCGGCTGGACACAGCACACCGTCGGCTCGCAGTACATAAGGGCGGCCTCGATCCTGCAACTGCTGCTTGGCAACGTGGGCCGTCCCGGCGGCGGCGTGATGGCGATGCGGGGACACGCCTCGATCCAGGGCTCGAGCGACATCCCGACGCTGTTCGACACGCTTCCCGGCTACATCCCGATGCCCTACGCACACCGGCACGAGGACCTCGACGCGTTCATCGCCGGGGACGCTTCCAAGAAGGGGTTCTGGGGCAACATGCGCGACTACGTCGTGAGCCTCCTGAAGGCCTACTGGGGTGCGGCGGCCACCGCCGAGAACGACTTCTGCTTCGACTACCTGCCGCGTCTGACCGGCTCTCACAGCACCTACGACACCGTGATCGAACAGATCAAGGGCAACGTCAAGGGCTACTTCCTGTTCGGACAGAACCCCGCCGTGGGCTCGGCCAACACCCGCATGCAGCGCCTCGGCATGTCCAAGCTCGACTGGCTGGTCGTGCGCGACTTCTCACTGATCGAGAGCGCCACCTGGTGGAAGGACGGCCCGGAGATCGAATCGGGGGAGATGCGCACCGAGGACATCGCCACCGAGGTGTTCTTCCTGCCCGCCGCGGCGCACATCGAGAAGGACGGCACGTTCACAAACACGCAGCGCATGGTCCAGTGGCACCACAAGGCGCAGGAGCCGGTCGAGGAGCAGCGCAGCGACCTGTGGTTCATCTACCGCCTGGGGTGCATGATCCGTGAGCGCCTGGCCGGCTCGCAGGACGAGATGGACCGCCCCGTGCTCGATCTCACCTGGGACTATCCCACCGAGGGCGAGCACGACGAGCCGAGCGCCGACGCGGTGCTGGCTGAGATCAGCGGCTGGGACGCCGATGGCACGATGATCTCGAGCTACACGCAGCTCAAAGACGACGGCTCGACCTCGTGCGGCTGCTGGATCTACTGCGGCTGCTACGCCGGCGGGGTCAATCAGACGGCGCGGCGCAAGCCCGCACGCGAACAGAACTGGACCGGCGGCGAGTGGGCGTGGGCGTGGCCGGCGAACCGGCGGATCCTCTACAACCGCGCTTCCGCCGACCCCGAGGGCCGACCGTGGAGCGAGCGCAAGGCGCTCGTCTGGTGGGACGCCGAGCAGGGGAAGTGGACAGGCCACGACGTTCCCGACTTCGAGGCAGACAAGCCGCCGAGCTACCGCCCGCCGCCGGGCGCAAGAGGTCCCGACGCGCTGGCGGGCGACGATCCGTTCATCATGCAGGCCGACGGGCGCGGCTGGCTGTACGCGCCCGCGGGGGTGGCCGAGGGCCCGATGCCGACACACTACGAGCCCCAGGACTCGCCGGTGCGCAACCGACTTCACACCCAGCAGCGCAATCCCGCGCGTCAGGTGTACGAGCACGAGGACAATCGCTACCACCCCGACCCGGACGAGCCCGGGGCGAAGGTGTTTCCCTATGTCGCCACCACCTACAGGCTCACCGAGCACTTCACCGCGGGTGGCATGTCGCGCTGGACTCCCTACCTGTCAGAGCTGCAGCCGGAGTTCTTCTGCGAGGTCTCGCCCGAGCTGGCGCTGGAGCGCGGGCTGGAGCACGGTGGCTGGGCGACGATCGTCAGCGCCCGCGCTGCAGTCGAGGCGCGCGTGCTGGTGACTGACCGCATGACCCCGATCCAGGTCGACGGGCGCACGCTGCACCAAATCGGCCTGCCCTACCACTGGGGCCCAAACGGCTACTCGCGCGGGGACTCGATGAACGAGCTCTCCGCGATGTCGCTGGACCCGAGCTCGCACATCCAGGAGGTCAAGGCGCTGACGCTCGACGTCCGGCCGGGGCGGCGACCTCGCGGCAGCGCGCGCCAGGAGCTGGTGAAGGACTACCAGCGGCGTGCCGGTATCACCGCGCAGACCGGGATGGCGCCGTGAGGCGTGTCAGAAGATGCCGATGCGATCGGGCGGCCAGTAGGTCACGATCACCTGGCCGATGATCCAGCCGGTGGGGACCGGTCCCCAGAAGCGGCTGTCGTCGGAGTCGCCGCGGTTGTCGCCCATCATGAACCAGTGCCCCGCCGGGATCGTGATCGGGGTGGGGAAGTTGCACTCGGAGCGCGCGCCGCACGCTTTGATGTAGGGGTCCTTCTCCGCGACGAACCGCTTCGTGCCGGCGGCCTTGCGATAGACGTGGCCTTCGCTGATGTAGATCTGATCGCGCGGCCCGGCGACGATCCGCTTGACGAAGTTGACGCGCGCCTCCGAGGGGAGCGGCTGCGCGCACGCCGCGCCCCCGGGCTCGACCGTGTGCGGCGTCGGTCCGCACTGCTGCTGTTCGGCGCCTTCGGGCGGGTGAAAGACGGCGACCTCCCCGACGTGCGGTCCGCCGAAGTCCGTGCCGAGGCGGTTGACCAGCACGCGCTGTCCGATCGCGAGCGTCGGTTCCATCGAGCCGCTCGGGATGCGGTAGGGCTTGATGACGAACGCCTGCACGGCGAACGCCAACCCCACCGCGACGGCGACGATTGCGACGAGCTCGACGATCGCGGCGGTGCGGAGCTTCCTCCACTTCATGCGAGCAGCGCCTCTGCGAGCGCGAACGCGAGCTCGGCGCGCTCGCGCAGCGAGGGACCGTAGACGTACTCCTCCGGCGAGTGCGCGTGGCCGCCGCGAGGCCCGAGGCCGTCGATCGTGACAGGGATCGCGCTCGCGAAGTGGCTCGCGTCGCTGGCTCCGCCGCGCGCGACGCCGGCGATCTCACGGCCGAGGCGGGCGCTGGCGGCCTCGAGCAGGCGGGTGGTCGCCGCGCGCGTGTCCATCGCGGGCCAGCTGCGGACCAGCTCGACCTCAAGACGCGCGGCGGTGGCGGAGTCACAGGCGGCTTCGCTCACCCGCGCGAACGACGCATCGCTGTCGGCGCGCACATCGATCATCAGCTCGCCCTCCGCGGGCACGACGTTGATCGCCCCGCCGGCGCGGATCCTGCTGGGCACGACGCTCAGTGCCTCGGAGCCCGCGGGGTCGTGCAATGCGGCCGCTGCGGG
>Ga0208849_1001387_pt1 | contig 17082 bp, 12 predicted proteins | sample NGESurdeep072012_10_FD_184470 | JGI IMG/M metagenome (GOLD analysis project Ga0208849, IMG submission 184470) | Arctic peat soil microbial communities from Barrow, Alaska - NGEE Surface sample 53-3 deep-072012 (SPAdes) | ecosystem: Environmental > Terrestrial > Soil > Wetlands > Peat ...
CGCCCATCACATTAAAGGAGGTGCGCTCATGCGTAGGTTCATCCTGTCGCTGTGCCTGTCCGTGATTGGCTTGGCGCTGGCGATTGCGCCGGTGCTGGCTGATTCGATCGGGCCGACCCCTAAGTAAAGTCACTGAGGTTTCGGCTAGCGGACTGTCGAGTGTGGCGGTATGCTCACCGCCATGCTCGACGGTAAGCACCGTGGCCGACGCAAGGGGGTGGAAGTCCGCGAAGGCTCCGTCCGCCAAGCAAGGCAAGAAGCACACCTGAGCTTGGCCCAAGTGGCAGGCCAAACAATCAGCCGGACGGCCATCCACCTAATCGAGAAAGGTCGATCACGACCCTCACTTGAGACCCTCGAGCTGATCGCGCGTAAGACCCGCAAGCCGGTCGGCTTTTTTTTGTTGCGACCTGATGGCGCTCCAGAATTGACCGCACGCAAGAGAGAGCTTGACGAGCTTGAGCGGCTGGTGGCGATGCGCGATTTTCAAACGGTCCTGGAATTGGCGCCGGCCCTCTTCGCATATCCACGCTCCGACGAAGACACCGCTTTGATCCACTTCTATATCGGTCAGTCGTATTGCCGTCTCGTTCGCCCGACCGAAGCCATCGAGCACCTTCGTGTAGCCCGAACAACCTTTGAAAACAATGACGAATGGTTGGCCGTCGAAGCTTTGGACTGGGAGGCCTCCGCCCTTGGCCTTATGGAGGATCCGAGGGCTATTGCTCTTGCGGGTGAAGCGCTTGTTCGCTGCCGCCGACTTGATCCCAAACCACGCCAGACGGAGGCCCGCATCCTTGGCCATCTCGCCAATATGTACGTCGTCGCCCATGCCTGGGGCGAGGCTGTTAAGTACTACGAGGCAGCGGTCGTAGCCGCCGGCGACGTGAAGGACCTTCTTCAATTGGCCAAGATGCACCACGGCTTAGGCACCGCCTTTCAGCGCATGCAGCAGCCAATCAAAGCACGCCAGCAGTTCGACAAAGCGCTCGCGCTGTATTCAATCGAGTCCGATTTAAGCGCCGTGTACAGGCTAGAAAATGATCTAGGTGATCTGCTGCTCCATCAGGGCCAGCTCGACTCAGCAGAGCAGCACTTTCGCTCGGCCCTCGCTGGATCAAGCGCGTTGCAAATAGATCGGCGCGGTCGCGGGTACATATTGGCCAATCTCGGCGAGGTCAGTCTGCGACGAGGTGATCTGGATCTATCACGCCAACAGCTGCTCGAAGCCCTGGAAGTGGGTAATGCGGTCGGGGAACAAGTTGTTGTCGCCAACGCATACACCCTCCTGGGGCAACTTGAGGCTCGGCAGAAGAACCTTAAGTTGGCAGGCGAACACTTCGATTCGGCGATCAGTACACTCGAGGCGCTCGCGATGCCCGATCGACTTCGCGAGTGCCATATGGCCTGCGCAGATTCACTGTACGAGCTCGGAGATGTTGATTTAGCAGCACTTCATTGGAAGGCAGCTGCTGAAATCGGCAGGCTCGATGCTCTAGGACTTCAATGGTCTGGGACTTCTCTTAAAGGTGCTGAAAACAGAGGGTCGCCAGCTGGATGAAACCCGGCTCGATCCACAAATAGGGTTGAGCTGGGCAAACTGACTGCCGCGATCAGCCCACGGGAACGTCAGAATCCGGCCGGCGAGACCACCAGACGAAAGCCCTCGCCTAACTCGGTGCGCTCGTCAAGGCGACGTCGACCGCCAGGCTCCGGCAGCTCGAGGGCACTCCGAGGGTCGGGCAGGGCGACCACCCGATCGCACACTGCAGCCACGCGATCGTCATGGGTCACGATGATCATGGTCTTCCCGCCAGCATTCAACGCTCGGAGCATCGCCAGAACCAAGTCTGCGTTGGTCGTGTTCAATGAGCCCGTCGGCTCGTCAGCCAGCACCAAATCACATGGTTTGAGCATCAGACGCGCTATCGCAACCCGTTGCTGCTCGCCACAGGGCTTACCGCCGGCGTTGCTGTACGAGAAGGTCGGGCGGAGCCGATCGTTTCACCTCCGGCGGCCCATGAGAGATGAACCGAGCAAAGAGCCCCAAATGGACCTGGCGCGCTACGTGCACCGTTACCATTCTCGCCAGCGCCCGTATATAGAGGAATAGATGCTAGCTAGCCGCCGACGCGCTTCAGCTCGCTCGGCCCTCGCCTTCGTGGCGGCGGCGCTGACCCTTCTTGCCGCCTCGAACGCCACCCAGGCAGCCACGAACCCACTGTCCATCGTCCTCAAGGTCGGTTACTCGGGGTTCGTCAAGGCCCAACAGTGGATGCCGGTGACCATCGACCTGACCAACAAGGGCCCGGACGTCGAAGCCACGATCGAGGTCACCACTGGTAGCGGCTCAAATCCGAACACCGGCCAGCCGCTCGAATCGGTCATCTATCAGTCCCACCTCAGCCTGCCCGCCGGCGCCACCAAGCACCTGCGGACCTATCTGGTCGAAGACCAGGCGCCTTCCGTCGTCTCCGTCCGTATCGTGGCGAACGGTCAGGTGCTCGCGTCGGCTGACTCGCAGACGAGCGCGCCAGCCACCGTCCTGATCGGTGTCCTATCCGACCAGGCCGCCGCGCTTGACAGCTTTTCGGCCGTCCATCCAGGAGGCATCTCGGCCAACGTCGTGCACCTGTCACTCGAGGACGTCGGCGATTCGGGAATTCTGCTCCGCGCTTTCGACCTGCTCGTCATTGACGACTTCGCCACCGACACGCTGACCGCCGCCCAGCGCAGCGCCGTCACGGACTACGTGCAGAACGGCGGCGAGCTCTTGCTGGGCACTGGCGCTTCCTGGCGCAAGACTCTCGCGGGCGTGTCCTCGGCGATCCTGCCGGTGCAGATCGACGGCACGACCATCCTCGCCTCGTCGCCGGCGCTGGGCAACTTGTCGCGCGTGGAGATCGCCACCGGAGCACTCCCCGCAGGGGCGCGTGCCTGGCTGTCTGAAGGCAACCGGCCCCTGCTGGCAGAGAGGTTCGTGGGCAGCGGATCGGTGACCCTGGCGACGTTCGACTGGAACCAGGATCCAATCGCGAGCTGGAGCGGTGCCAGCGTGCTGCTCCGACAGATCCTCGTGCGCAGCGTCTTCGCAACTTCTCAGAATCTTGGGCAGGGTTTCGTAGGTCCATTCGGCTCCTCGGGCATCTCGGTCTCAGAACGCAGCAGCGCTCTTTCGCAAGCGCTGGGCAACCTGCCCGCGCTCGACCTGCCCTCACTGGTCGTGATTGGGCTCCTGGTCCTCGCATACGTGCTGCTGGTCGGCCCTATCAACTATCTGGTGCTGCGCGCCCTCCACCGCGGCGCTCTGGCCTGGGTCACCGTGCCGGTGATCGCAATCGTCGCGTCAGCCGGTGCGTTCGGCACCGGCGTTTTCACCAAGGGTCGCTCCACGCAGACAAACCAGGTCTCGATCATTCACCTGCAGCCGGGCTGGGACCGTGCCTACCAGGAGTCATACACCGGCATCCTTACCCCAACGCGCGGTGACTACAGCGTCAGCGTCTCGGGTGCGCCGGTGTTGATCGCACCTACCGGCTCATACAGCGGCGGCATCAGCTCCGACGTCATCCGCGTCGGCGCCGACAACTCGATAACGCTTCCGGCGATGACTGCTTACACGCTGCGGGGATTCGCCACCGAAAGCGTGGTCACCGCGCCACAGCTGAGCGCAACCGCATCGTTTGCAAACGGCAAGCTGCAGGGCACGATCCGGAACCTTTCCAGCATGCCCTTCACCGATGCGGTGGTTCTCGCGGGCGACGGTTATCAGATACTTCCGACGTTGGCGCCAGGCGCCACCGCCACCTACGAGGTCACGCCCAAACTCTCGAACATGTTCATAGGGCCGCCGGCTGTCATGAACATCTACCCGAACAGCTTTTTCTCCAATGGCGCGCCGCTGCCCTCGCAATCAGCCGACGCTGATCGCGAGGCGTTCGAGAAGACGACCATCCTGTCATTGCTCTCCGGATCGATGTACGGCAACTCGCCAACGATCGTTCCTATGGTCGTGGCGTGGACAAAGCAGCCAGGGCAGGAGGTCACGATCGCGGGGAGCCGGCCGCACACGACCACTGAGACCGCCGTCGTGCTACCGCTGCAAGTCAGCGGGATCGGTGCCGGCTCGCTGCCCGCGGGCATGGTCACGAGCCGCTTCACCGACATGGAGGGCGACACTCAGCCTGCGTCGCCGGGCGCGGTGCTGTTGCAGAACGGCACCGTGACGTACGACTTCACACCGAACCTCGCTCCTGGAGCCCACCTGGCAACAGCGTCACTGGACTCGACGGTTTCGAGTCCCAAGGGCCCAGCTCCGGGCTCAACTTCAAACCTCCCGGCCAAAGTCTGGGATTGGATGCAATCAGCCTGGGTTCCACTGGACTACAACCCGAGCGGCGTCACCGCGCTCCCGATCGCAGCAATCAATCCATCCTCAGGCGAGCTGCGACTCCAGGTGGCAGCCACCGGCACGCAGGTCTTGCTTGGATCGATCTCGTTGACGGGGACCGTGAAGTGATCACGGCAGAGAACCTCACCAAGGTCTACGGGAAAAGAGCTGCCCTCGATCACGTCTCTTTCGAAGTGCCGGAAGGCGAGATCTTCGGCTTTGTCGGCCCGAACGGCGCCGGCAAGACGACAACCCTGCGGATACTGGCCGCGCTTCTCGAGCCGACCGGCGGTCATGCATCGATTGGCGGAGTGGACGTTGCCAAGCAGCCGGACTTGGTCCACAGCCGTCTGGGTTATATGCCCGATTTCTTTGGGGTCTACGACAAGCTCACAGTGTCCGAGTACCTCGACTTCTACGCCGCGTGTTACCGCCAAAACAAGCAGAGGCGCACCAAGGTCGTGGCCGAGCTGCTCGAGCTCATCGGGCTCACAGAGCGGCGCGACCAACTCGTCGATACGCTGTCCCGCGGCTTGAAGCAGCGGCTGTGCCTGGCGCGGGCCTTGGTCCATGATCCGGTGGTGCTCTTGCTGGACGAGCCGGCGTCCGGTCTCGACCCGCGGGCGCGGGTCGACATGCGCGAGATCCTCAAAGAGCTACGCAGGATGGGCAAGACGATCGTCATCTCGAGCCACATCCTTCCCGAGCTGACCGAGCTCTGCACGATGATCGGCATCATCGATCACGGGCGAATGCGCGCCACCGGTTCGGTACAAGAGGTGATTCAGCATCTCTCGGCCGGCCGCCGTGTGCGAATCGCGGTCGTCGGCGACAGTGAGGCTGCGCTGGAGATCCTCAAGCCGCTTGCGTCAGTCAGCCACACTGAAATCGCCAACGGCGCCATCGAGGCCACTTATGAAGGGGACGACTCGACCGCCGCGGAGATCCTCCAAGCGTTGACCGCAGGTGGAATCAAAGTGTCGGCTTTCAGCCAGGTTGACGGCGGGCTCGAAGAAGCTTTCATGCGCGCAACCTCGGACGAAGTCGGATGAACCGGGTAGCGACGGCGTTCTGGAATCCAATCGTGGCCAAGGAGTACCGCTCGCGGATGCGGACGTGGCGATCGCCCGTCGCGATGATGGTCTACATACTCCTCATCGGCGGCCTTGGCTTCGCAGTGTTCTCGGTGATGGCATACGCGAACTCCGGAATTACCGGCGGCGGCAACTACGGCCAGATTCTGTTCAGCGCCCTGATCGGATTCCAGGTGATCCTGCTCGCGTTCGTCACGCCTGCGCTCACGGCCGGCGCCATCAGCAGCGAGCGCGAGCGCCAGACCATCGACCTGCTCTTCGTCACGCGCATACCGCCCTTCTCGATCATCTGGGGCAAGCTCCTGGCGTCAATGTCCTTCGTTGTCTTGCTGCTCATCCTGTCGATACCGATTTTCAGCCTCGTCTTCCTGTTCGGCGGTATCGAGCTCGACCAGGTCGTGTATGCCTTCCTGGTCACGTTGGTCACAGCCCTGACGCTTGGCGTGATGGGCATCTTGTTCTCAACCTGGTTGCGGCGCTCGCTGGTGGCCACAGTCGTTTCATACGTGGCAGCGTTCGTGCTCATCGTGGGAACGTTGGCGTTCGGCCTCTTCTTTCCAACCCAAATCGACCCGAACGCGACGAAAGCCCCGGCCCCGCCAGCTTTCACGTACCTCAGCCCGGTCATTTCCCTGGCGTGGATCGCGGGCGACGGGTCGTTCCTCTCAACCTATGGGGTTCGGTATCCCAACACCGTTGTCGGCGGCGGGTCAGGAAATACCGTTTGCCAGGGCGCTCCGGGTGGCGGCACCAGTTGTTACTCAACCGGTAGCCCTTCTGGCGGCTTTGTCAGCACCAGCGGCTTTGTGCAAAGCGCGCAGGCGGGAACTGGAACGGTTCCAAGCGGCTTTTTCGAGGGTTGGCAATACTGGCAGGCGACCATCGTCATGCAACTTGCAATCTGTCTCGTCGCCCTGCTTGCCAGCGCTTTTATCTTGCCACCCGTACGGCGCTTGCCCTGGCGACGGAGGAATCTAAGTAAAGGTGCTCCAGTGGTGAGCGAATGAGCTCCCTCGAAGCGGTGGTCGCTGCGCTGCGCAGATCGGACGCCAGATCGAGCGTCCCCCCCTTCTTGCTGCACGCCATGCTGGGCGCCGCCGGATGGATCGGTGTCGTGCTCCTGGTCACCAGGCTCGTGCCCTTCGAGCCCCGAGTCCAGCTGGCTGCAGTGGGCATCCCAGTGATGCTCGTTGTGGCTGCCACGGCATGGATCGTGAGCAGACCTGGGCCCGGCGCGCTGATGCGGCGAGCAGACGAGGGCCTTGGACTGAAGGAGCGCCTTTCGACTGCGTGGGAGCGGCGGGCATCGAGCGGATTGATGGACGATCTTCTCCGCCGGGACGCGCTTGAACACGCCGAGGGAAATCGCCTCTCGCGGGCTTTTCCAATACGCCTCAGCAAGAGGGAGGCGGGGGTGCTCGCCATCGTGGCTGCAGCCGCGGTTCTCCTTGCGGTCCTCCCGAATCCCATGGACCAGCTGCTCGCGCAGCGACAGGCTGACGCAGCAAGCCAGGCCAGGGCAGCGACCGCCGTCCAGGACGTCCTGAACAAGATCGCGGCAAGCACAACGCCGGCCGATCCGAAGGTGCAGAAGATCCTTACCGACACCCAAAAGCAGATTCGGCAAGCCCCTGACCCGCGCCAGGCACTGCAAGCGATATCGCCCGCGGAGCAGCAGTTGCTGCAACTCTCTGATCCGCAAACACCTGCTCGCACCAGCACGGCGCAGAACCTGGCCAGCTCGCTCAGCGCGACAAAAGCCGGAAAGGCTGCGGGGCAGGCCCTGACCGCCAGCCCGTCCAAAGGCGCCCAAGCACTCCGTCAGCTTGCGTCGCAGCTCCAGAGCCTCACGCCACAGGAGCGCGCTCAGCTCGCTCAAGCCCTGGCGACCGCTGCGCAGCATGCGTCGGATCCGGCCATGGCGGCCTCGCTGCAGAGCGCTTCAAGCGCGCTGTCCTCTGGAGACTCCGCCGCCGCCGCCGCCGCGCTGACCGACCTGGCGGGTCAGCTTGATTCGCTGCAGGCTCAGCAGAACACCGACCAGCAGGTTGCCTCGGCGATCAATGGCCTCGAGACGGCACGGCAAGGGCTGGCGGCGCAAGCGGATCGCGACGCGGCCGGGGCGGGCGCGGCGAGTGGGAACGGCGGCGCGTCGTCGGGCGCCTCCCCGGGCGCCGGGAGCGGCACCGGCAGTGGAAGCGGCACCGGCAGCGGTGGTTCTGGTGGTACGGGTGGCACCGGCGCCAGTGGCAGCGGGTCGGGCAGCGGCCAGGGGGCGAAGCCGAGCGAAAAGCTCTTCGTACCCGGCCAGCCGGTTCCTGGCCAGCTCGAGAACGATCCGACCCCGTTGGGGCCTGGCCAGGATGTCCCGCTCACCCCCTACACGCAGGTGGTCCAGGCCTACCGGCAGGCCGCCCTCGACGCCACCAACCAGAGCCTCATACCCGGCAGCGAACAAGACCTGGTTCGCGAGTACTTCTCGTCGCTGGGCGCCTCGTGATCGCAGAGGAGCCGCGGGTCGACCCGAAGAAAGTCACGGACCTGGCCACCAGTCTCGAAGCCGAGCTGGGTCGGCTGATCGTCGGCCAGAAGGAACTGCTGCGCGACACAGTCATCGCACTGATCGGCGGCGGCCATATCCTCCTCGAAGGAGTACCGGGCCTCGGCAAGACGATGCTCGTCCGCTCGCTCGGCCAGGCGCTCGACCTGAGCTTCTCCCGGATCCAGTTCACACCTGACCTGATGCCGGCCGACATCGTCGGTACCAACATCATCCGCGAGGATTCCGGGCGCCGAGAGTTCGAATATCAGCCTGGCCCAATCTTTGCCAGCCTCGTCCTCGCCGACGAGGTGAACCGGGCGACACCGAAGACCCAGAGCGCGCTGCTCGAAGCCATGCAGGAACGCACGGTCACCGTTGGGAACGAGACGCGCAGCCTCCCCGTCCCTTTCTTTGTGCTCGCCACTCAGAACCCTATCGAGCTCGAAGGCACCTATCCGCTGCCCGAAGCCCAGCTCGACCGCTTCTTCTTCAAGGCCCTCGTGCCATTCCCGAGCGAGACCGAGCTGCTGGAGATCGCCCGGCGCACGACAGGTGCAACGACGCCAGAGCTGCACGCGATCGGAGACGCGGAGTCGATCGTCGCCGCGCAGCGAGTCGCCCGAGAGGTTCCGATCGCCGAGCACGTGCTGCGTTATGCGGCGCGTCTGATCATCGCCACGCACCCCAACCGAACCGAGCTCGACTCTGTGCGCCGTTACGTCAGGTACGGCGCGAGCCCGCGCGGCCTTCAGACGTTGGTCCTCGCAGGCAAGGTCCGTGCTCTGCTCGAAGGCCGTTACAACGTGGCGTTCGAGGACCTAGTAGCAGTGGCGCGTCCGGCACTGCGGCACCGCGTCTTCTTGCTGTTCGAAGCGGAAGCCGACGGAATCACGACCGACCAGATCATCGACGAAGTCCTGGAGCGCACGACCAAAGAAACCGCCGGCTCTTAGCCATGGCGGCCCTGCTGGATCCCCCGCTTCTGCGCCGGCTCGAAGCTCTCGCGCTGCAGGTGCGCCGTGCGGTCAACGGACAGATGGGCGGCGAACGCCGATCGAACGCTCGCGGCCGCTCTGTGGAATTCGCGGACTTTCGCAACTACACGCCAGGCGACGATTTCCGCCTCATCGATTGGAACGCCTACGCGCGCCTCGACCGCTACATGCTGCGTCTCTTCGTCGCGGAGCAAGAGCTGCCGCTCAGCATCTTCGTGGACCTGAGCGGCTCGATGGATTGGGGCAATCCGAACAAGGCGCTGACCGCCAAGCGACTGGCCGGGGCGATCGCCTACGTGGCGCTAGCGGCGCTCGACCGCGTACGCCTCACGGTGTTTGCAGAGGGCCCCACCTCGGGTGGCGCGCCATACCGCGGCCGCCGCGCGGTGGCCGAGCTCTTCTCTCGCTTGCAGTCCTTTCCTGTCGGAGGCCAGACCGACTACGCGCGGCTCGTCTGGCCGATCGGGAAGCAGCGGCCCGGTATGACCGTCCTAATCAGCGACGGGTTGGGCGAGACGTCCATCGACTCCGCAATCGCCGCTCTGGGCCGCGCCCGCCAGGAGGGAGCCGTCCTGCAGCTCCTGGCCCCGCAGGAGATCGCGCCGGACTGGACAGGTGACGCACGTCTGAGAGATTCGGAGACGGGAGTGGAGCGAGAGTTCACCTCCACCCCGGTGACGCAGGGTGCATATCTCGAAGCGCTATCGCACCGCATGCATGAGATCGAGAGCTCAGCTCATCGCCGCGGCCTTCGCTATGCGCGGCTTTCAACCGATCAGCCGATCGAGGACATGGTGCTGCGAACGCTGCGAAAGCTCGGCCTCCTGTCATGAGCTTCTTGGTGCCGGCGGCGGCGTTCCTCGCGCTCACGCTGCCGGCCATCGTCGCGCTGTACTTCCTGCGGATCAGGAGACCGACCCGGATCGTGCCCGCCCTGAACCTGTGGCCCGACCAGATCCGTGACCGCCAGGCCAACGTGCCATGGCAGCGCCTTCGGTTCAGCTGGCTTTTGCTGCTTCAGCTCCTCGGTGCCGCGATTCTCGTGGCGGCAGCCGTCCAGCCGACCCTTTCGGCCGGGACCAGCCTCGCGCGCCATTCGGTAGTCCTCCTGGACGTGTCGGCATCCATGCAAGCCCACGATGTAAAGCCATCTCGCCTGGATGAGGCCAAGAATGAGATCGGCGGGCTCATCGACCAGCTGGGTCCCCAGGATCGGATGACGCTCATCGCCGTGGACTCGACGCCGCGGATCATCGCTTCGGTGGTGGGCGATCGCCAGGCGCTGCACCGTGCCCTGGATGCAACCAATGCCACCAACGGCCAGGCCGATCTCTCAGCTGCTCTGACGCTGGCGGCCGGCCTGGTGAGGCCGGGTGACGACGCGCGTGCCTATGTCTTCAGCGACGGCATCGTCGGTCCGCTCCGCACCGATTCCACGAACGCCTTGCCCTTTCCGGCGGAGTACCACCGTGTGGGCGTGTCGGGCGAAAACGTAGGTCTGACCTCGCTCGTCGTCCGCACCGAAGCCCAGTCACGTGCAGGGTATTTGCACTTGCAGAATTTCGGCCAGCAGGCGCGCTCGTTCAGTCTCGAGTGGCGCGCGGACGGCCGGTTGGTCGACGTGCGCCCGCTGACGCTTGCGGGTGGTCAGGCCGAGGATCTCGTGCTTCCGGTTCCGACCGGCGCGACGCTCGTGTCTGCTCACATCACGGCCGGCGACGTCTTCGCGCTGGACGACACGGTCACGGCGGTGGCCAGGGCTCCGCGTGCGTTTCGTGTGCTTCTGGTCACTCCGGGCAACGTGTTCATGGAGCAGGCGCTACGCGTGCGCACGGACCTTCAGCTCGATGTCGTGGCGCCCGCCGCTTACAAATCCTCAGCGGCTTACGCGATGACGATCTTCGATCGCTTTTCACCAAAGTCGTTGCCGAACGGTCCATTCATCATGATCGACCCGCCGGCCGGCAGCCCCCTGGCCGGCGGATCGGCCGTCGGCATCGGCCGGACCAGTGCTACCGACGCCGGTGATCCGCTTCTGACCAACGTCGATTTGCGGGACGTGCACATCGCTCGCAGCCAGGATCTCCGAACCAGCACATTCGGCCGCCCGCTCATCACAAGCTTGCAAACCCCACTGGTGCTGGTGCGCGATGAACCCTTTCGACAGGCTCTGTTTGGTTTCGACCTGCACGAATCGGATCTGCCGCTGCGGATCGCGTTTCCGATCCTCGTCGAGAACCTGAGCGAATGGATGCTGCCGCCCAGCGTCCCGAGCCACAGCTTTCATCCTGACGAGGCCGTCACTATCGTCCCGGAGACGGGCGCGACGTCAGTGACGGTCATCCGACCTGACGGCAACCGCGGAACGCTGGCGACGAGCTCGATCGCCACCTTTGGCGACACCGACCTCACTGGTCTCTACACAGTCGAGCAGCTCGTCTCGGGGAATGTCGACAGGTCGTGGTTCACCGTCAATCTGTTTTCCGAGCAGATTTCCCAGCTCAAGCCCGCCGACCGTCTCACCCTGCCGCCGGTCAACACAACAGCGACGACTCACGCGCTTCATCGCGGGCAGCTCGAGATCTGGCCCTGGATCGCGCTGGTTGCACTTGGCATCGTCGTGGTCGAATGGCTGGCGTTCCATCGTGGGCTTTGAGCTGACCCGGCCCCTCTTTTTGGGGGCCGGTCTCCTGGCGCTGGTGGGGATCGTTGTGATCTGGCTTCGCCTCAAGCCACCGTTGAACCCGCGACGCGCGGGAACATCGCTCGGCCTGCGGGTGCTGATCGTCCTGCTGCTGACCGGCGCGCTGGCGGGGTTCCAGCTCCAGACCACACCCTCGGCGCAATCGCTGATTGTTGTGGCTGACCTGTCGGCAAGCGTTCAAAGCGCGCAGGACACGGAGCTCGCCACGGTGCAGCGCATCCTCGCGCTGCGCCAGGGCGACAACCGCGCCGGGGTGGTGAGCTTTGCGCGCGATCCGCAGGTCGAGCTGAACGTCAGCACCAGTCCCCAACTCAGCGGGCTTCAGAGCCAGCCGAATCCTCATTACACCGACATCGCCTCCGCTCTTCAGCTGGCCGCTTCTATCCTCCCAGGCGACACGCGCCGGCATGTCGTGCTCGTGAGCGACGGCAGGGCCAACCTCGGCGACGCGATCGGCGAAGCGCGCCTGCTTCAAGCCGAGGGCGTGCGGGTCGACACCGTTGCGGTCAACGTGCCGCAAGGCGCTGAGGTGTTGATTGACGGTCTCAACGCCCCGCGCTTGCTGGCTGTGGGCCAGCGAGCTGACGTATCAGCCGTAGTCGTCAGCAATGTGGACACGGCGGCGACGGTGCGCTGGTATCTCGATCACACACTGATCAACACGGTTCGGCTCCAGCTGCACGCCGGAGATACCACGCTGACGCAAACGGTCCAGCCGGCGCTGACGGGATTTCATTCAGTGCGGGCGGTGATCGACCCGATCATCGACACGTACTCGGAGAACAATCTCGGCGAGGCGTTGATCCAGGTCGTGGGACCGCCCCGCGTCCTTCTGGTCGAGAACCCGCCCGGCAGCGCCCCGAGCCTGGAAGCCGCGCTTCGCTCCACCGGCATCCTCACGACGACCGTGGCGCCGGCGCTGTTGCCGCACACCGCGGCCGACCTGGCGGCGTACTCGGGAGTGGTGCTTGTCAACGTGCCGGCCTTGAGCCTCGGCCCGGACGGGATGACGCTGTTACAAGCCGCCACGCGGGACCTGGGTATCGGCCTGGTCGTCATCGGAGGCTCCGACAGCTACGGCCCCGGTGGCTATGCAGGGACACCCCTGGAAACGGCGCTGCCGGTGCAGATCCTGTTGCCCAAGAACACAAAGAAGCCGCCGGTCGCGGTGATGTTGATCCTGGAAAGCAGCGAGAGCCAGCAGGGCGATCAGGTCGTGCGTGGCGCCGCCGAGGCCGTGATCGATCAGCTGACGCCTCAGGACAAGGTCGGAGTCACGAACGGAACGATGGGAACGGTCGTGATTCCGCTCACCACGCTGACAGACAAGGCCAAGGTCAAGGCGCAGATCGAGGCTATGAACCTGGGCGATCCACCTACCTACATACCCGACCTTAACGCCGCCAATGATCAGCTGGCCAACACGAGCGCGGCGCTCAAGCACATCATCCTGCTTGGCGACGGCGACGCTACTCTCGGTGACTACCAGACTGTCATCGAAGGCATCCACGGACACGGCATCACGGTCTCAACAGTGGCCATCGGGTCCGATACCGGCGGCGCAGCGCTCATGCAAGCGATGGCTGGATGGGGTCACGGACGCTTCTACCGGAGCACCAGCATCCAGGACGTGCCGCAGATCTTCCTCAAGGAGACCCAGGAGGCGCTTAAGCCGTGGATAGTCGAAGGTGTCATTGCTCCTCGGCTTTCGTCCTTGGCCGAAATCTTGCCTGGCGTACCACTTGACGCGTTTCCGTCCATCACCGGGTACGTGGCGACCACGCCCCGGGCCGCCGCGGACATGGTGTTGACGAGCCCTTCGGGCGATCCTTTGCTGGCGACGTGGCAGTACGGGCTGGGCCGGGTGGTCGCCTGGACGAGCGACGCGCAGGGTCGCTGGACCTCCGGTCTGCTGAGCTGGCCTTCGGCCAACCGTTTCTTTGGCGACCTGGTCCGATACAGCCTGCCCCAAGCGGGGGATCCAGCCCTCCAGGTTGAGACTCAGGTCCAGGGCGATCACACGCACCTGGTGGTCACCTCCCCCTCCTCATCGGGGTCGGCCGTCAGCGTGAGCGCTGTGGCACCCGACCTTTCAAATGTCGACCTGGCCCTGTCCTCGACAGGTCCGGGCCGGTTCGAAGGCGACCTTCCAACCGACCAGGTCGGGAGCTATCTGCTGCACGTCACGGATTCCACTGGTGGGGTCGTCAAGCACACGAACACCATTGGCCTGGTCGTCCCCTACTCGCCGGAATACCGCAACCTCGGCACGGACAACGCCAGCTTGAGTGCGATCGCACGGGCCGGCGGGGGCGTGCTCCTCACCGATTTGTCGTCGGTGTTCAATCTGTCGGTGCCACCGGTCCGTGCGGCTCAACCGATCGGCGAGCTGTTGCTGATCCTGGCCATCCTGCTGTTTCCGATCGACATCGCGCTGAGGCGGTTGGTGCTCAGTGGCGAAGACCTACCGGCGTGGCGTGCGGCCCTGGAGCGCGAGAAGCCGGCCGCGCTACCTGCCGAGGCGACGGTGACGCGATTGCGGGAGCGCGTGTCCGGCGCGCGGGCGGCGCGAGGCCCCAAACCGCCACCTCCGTGACCCTGAACCCATGTGGCGGGCTTCATGTCGCCACCCCTGGCCGTATCCATCCATTGGAGCACTGAAGTCACGCAACTAGGCGTTATAGGGATGACTGACTTCAGCCGACCTGAACTCGGTCGGCCGCAATAGATGCGCCGTCCACAGCATCCAGGCGCCGAGCAGAATGAACATCGCGACCCCTTCGACGGCGACCGGGGCCGGTCTTAGCCCGGGCGTCGACCCGATCTCGGCGAGCAGCCCGAGCGCCGAAATCGCGACCGGCGCGAGCAATAGAGCGAACAAACCATCATCCGCTCGCCAGCGCCCGATCGCCCAAACCGCCCCGAACACGTACGCCTCCATAAAGTAGTACGGCCAAACCGTCTTGGCCAGCAGGGCGAGGCAGGAGGCGGTCAAGGCCAGCCCGGCGAACAGGCGCTGCTCAGTGAGCCCGCCCGGCCGGCTTGCGAGCCAGAGGTTCAGCGCCACCGCGAACACGAACACGAACACGATGTCGAAGTGCTGACCCACCGTCTCGAGGGGGCCGCCGTGCGTGAGACTCCAGATCGACCCTGTACCCACCTGCAGGCTGCCGCGATACATGAACAGCGAATGCACCACGTCAGCCGGATCCGCGATCAAGAAAGGTAGGAGGCCGGCAACAGCAGTGGCGGCCGCCGACGAAAAGAAACCCGAAGCCTTGGCAGGACCCTGACGCCGCGCGGTCAGCAGGAGTGGGAGGCAGAGCAGAGCGGCTGAGCTGCGGGCCAGCACCATCAGCCCCACGGCGAACCCGGCCCTCAACGCCCAGCCGCGGCTGAGCAAGCGAGCCGCGAGCAGGCCAAGCCACACCTCCATCGCCTGCTCGATGTGTCCATAACCCGCCATTGACTGCCAGATAGGGCCGCCAAGGGCCAGGGCGCCGTAAGCAATGAGTCGTGGCAGCGCCTGGAGGCGGCTGCCCCGGAGTCGCTCGATCGCCGCCACCCCTTCTCTCGCCATGCCGATGATGAACAGGCTGAAGACGGCGAACGTGACTGCTCGGCGCAGATGAAATGATTCCAACCAACCAAACGCGCGGAGCAGTGCGCCGACGGCTGTCAACGGCACCAGGGACAGTGGGCCGTTCGCGTTTGGATAAGGCAGGTGGGCGCTCGGGGCATAGACCAGGAGAGGGTGCCCGGACAACGCGATCTGCGCCGAGGGCCAGAAAGAGATATCCAGGTCGGTTGGCACGATGGGCAGGAACCCCGCCACGAACCACACCGCAATGTATCCGCCGGTCAACAGGACTGGCCACGGGGCGCGGCGAATACTCACCCCGCCAGGAGGTGCTGCTCGATTAGACCGCCGCGCACTCATCCTTGGGCGTTCACGCGGTTGATCAAACACTAGCGTGCTAGCAGGAATGTTGGCCTCATGACTGGGAGTGCCCTTCGCACGTCGACGTGCTGGCTTCACACGCAACCAATTCAGTGGACGACAGGCTCATCATGCAGGACGGCCGATTCCTCGTCTGATTGCGATTGCGATGGCGGACCTCCAAGGATCACAGCGGCCGCAGCACCGCTGCGTGCGTGCCTAACAGCGAATAGGGCGGGGCCAGATCAACCCCGTCCGGGTTGCTCAGGGAGCCCAGCGCGCTGCCGGGGCGGCCGGTTACGCCGTACTGCCAGACCACCTGGTTGGTCCGGGGGTCGACGACGATGACCCGATGGTTGGCATCGTCGTTGAGCAAGACGTCGCCATTGGGCAGCCCGACTGCGAGCGAGGGATGGTTCAGCGCAGCCGCGCCGGTGGGGCGGTAGCGCCAGATTGCGTGGCCGGATCGGTCAAAGATGACCACCTGGCCCGGGTAGGAGTAGTCCACGGTCAGGTAGCGGTTGGGGCCGATCTCGTTGGTGTCGGACGGGTAGGCCACGCCCGGCGGGTGCGTCGACCAGAGCACCTTGCCGCCGGGAGCGATCTCGTTCACCCAGTCGCCGTTGATCTCGGTGACCAGCCAGTTGCCGTTCTGCAGGGGGAATGCCCCGTTCGGGCTGCCGAAGCGCAGTGGCGGATTGTGGTAGCACGAGCCGACCTGGCCGTAGCTACGGGTAATCGCATGCTTGCCCTTGGCGACCACGATGATCCGGCAGTTCACGATGTCCGCGATCACGACGTCACCGTTGGGCAGCACCATGGCGTCGTCGGGATTCCACAGCTGGTTTGGGCCCGAACCGTGAACGCCAGGCTGTCCATACCGCCACACGATTTTGTGAGTGGCCACGTCGATCAGGGTGACCGCGAAGTTCTCCTCCTGCGTGGCGATGATCTGCTTGCCGTCCGGGCTGAAGAACGCGTCGTCGGGCAGCTTGAACGTCTGGCCGGGGGCCAGATCGCCAGGCCGTGGGAACTGCCAGAGCACCTGGCCGGCGGGGCTGATTTCAACCAGCCGGTTGTTGTCCTCGTCCGCAATCAGGAGTGGTCCGGGCAACACGCTTGGATGCGACCCGGCGGCCAGATGACCCGCCGCCCACGGCATCTGTATCGATACCGCCAGCGCGTCACCAAGATCTGGAACCGTGATCTGGGCCCCTGTGTCGAGATAACTCTTGTGCGTCGCGACGACTGTGTAAACACCTGGACCCAGGGGCCCCAGCCCGAGCCGCGCGATCCCTGTTGAGGTGGTGATCGCGGAGACCGAGGAACCTTGAACGTTGACATTGGCGCCGCTCAACGGATGCCCGTTGATGTCAGTGACCGTAATCGCTACGGTGGGTTGAGGGAGAACAACTTC
>Ga0208849_1001389_pt1 | contig 17067 bp, 13 predicted proteins | sample NGESurdeep072012_10_FD_184470 | JGI IMG/M metagenome (GOLD analysis project Ga0208849, IMG submission 184470) | Arctic peat soil microbial communities from Barrow, Alaska - NGEE Surface sample 53-3 deep-072012 (SPAdes) | ecosystem: Environmental > Terrestrial > Soil > Wetlands > Peat ...
ACAAATTCCCGGCCGCCGTCGAAGATGCCTGCGCAGCGATTGATTGGATCTGCGCGAATGCGCCGGAGCTGGGCGTGGACGCGACCCGCGTGGCAGTCGGCGGCGATTCCGCGGGCGGTAATTTGAGTGCGGTCGTGGCGCAGGCGGCAAAAACAAAGGGCGGACCGAAACTCGCATTTCAGATGCTTCTCTTTCCGGTTACGCAGATCGGCAGCGATACAAAATCGATGCGGGAACGGGGAGAAGGATTTTTTCTGGAGAAGGCCGCGCTCGACTGGTGGTTCGGCCAATATCTCGACAAGGGCGCCGACAGGAGCGATATCCGCATGTCGCCGCTGCTTGCGAGGGATTTGAGCGGGCTTCCGCCCGCCTATCTGATGCTGGCGGGGTTCGACCCGCTTTACGACGAAGGAAGTGCGTATGCCGGGAAGTTGCGGGACGCTTCTGTGGCGGTGACGGTGGCAGACTATCCCGACCTCGTGCATGATTTCATCTATCTGCAGGCCGTGCTACCGCAGGCGGGAGAGGCATTGCGTGCCGCATCCGCCGCCCTGCATGGGGCGCTTTTCGCGTAACGGGTTGCGTCGGGTTCGGAAGAGCAACCCCTGGAGGGAACATCAATGAAAATCTGGAACTGGCGCCGTGCGGCGATCCTGGCGGCGTTGTTCTGCGGACTGGGGCAGACAGCCGATGCCCATGATTGGACGTTCATGCGCTTCCCAACCCTTCACGGCGGCAGGATCGTCTTCGAAGCCCATGGCAATCTGTGGCAGATTTCCCGCTGGGGCGGCACGGCCAGCCGCCTGACGGCGGATCCCGGCTACGATTTGATGCCGCGGTATTCCCCTGACGGTAAATGGATCGCATTCACCGGCAGTTATCAGGGCAATCAGGATGTCTATGTCATTCCATCCGCCGGCGGGGTGGCGCGGCGTCTGACCTTCCATTCCGATGTTGTCGACGAGGCGCCGACGCGGTGGGGGCCTGACAACATGGTCCTTACCTGGACCCCAGACTCCAGGAACATCGTCTTCCTGTCGCGTCGCATGGCGTGGACGAGCTGGTTCGGTCGTTACTACGAAGTCCCTGTCGGCGGCGGTCCCGCGACGCCGCTGCCGATGGACCGCGGCGGCTTGATGACGTTCAGCCCCGACGGCAAGTCGATTGCCTATAACCGCATCTTCCGGAACTTCCGGACCTGGAAGCGCTATGTCGGGGGACTGGCGCAAAACGTTTACACCTACGACTTCACGGCCAAAAAGCTGGTTCAGATTACCAACTGGAAAGGCACCAACACCGCGCCGATGTGGTACGGCAACCGTATCTATTTCCTGTCGGATCGCGATCAGAAGCGCCGTGAAAATATCTGGGTCTACGATCTGGGATCGAAACAATATCGGGAGATTACGCATTTCACCAATTACGATATCGACTTCCCGAGTCTGGGGGTCGGCGCGAAAGGCGCCGATGGCATCGTCTTCCAGCAGGGCGGTGCTCTATGGGTGATCGATCTTCCGACGGAGCACGTGCACAGGCTGAATGTGACCGTGCCCGACGACGGCACGCGGACGGCAACACGCTATGCGGACGCAAGCAAAACCATTCGCGACCAGGATACCGCGCAGGACCCCAATTACAGCCTGTCCCCGAACGGCAAGCGGGCGATATTTTCGGCCCGCGGCGACATATTCACGGTGCCGGCCGAGCACGGCGCAACCCGGAATCTGACCGACACGAGCAACGCCGATGAAGATCACCCAACCTGGTCGCCCGACGGCAAAACGATCGCCTACACAACGGACGTGAATGGCGAACAGCAGGTTGCCATCAGGCCGGCCGAAGGCGGGGCAGAAAAAATCCTTACCCACTTCAAATCGGGATACTACTATGCCGCGGTCTGGTCGCCGGACGGCAGCCACCTCGCTTTCGCCGACGGCAACCATCGATTGTGGCTTCTCGACGTTGCAAGCGGCAACACCACGCAAGTGGCGCAGGATCCCTATTCCGAAATCCACGATCAGAGTTTCTCACCCGACGGGCGCTGGCTGTCCTACAGTGTCACCGGCACCAACCAGCAGCACGGAATCTGGTTGGACAACATTGCGAGCGGTAAGGCGACACGCGTGTCGGACACCTTCGGAAACGATTTTGGCGCAACCTTTTCGCCGGACGGCAAATATCTCTACTTCGTCTCCACGCGACACGAAAACCCGACGCCGAGCGAAAGCGAGTTCAACGTCGCCACTCTGGAAATGGACGGCATCTACGTCGCAACCCTGCGCAAGAACGAACCCTCGCCATTCGCACCGCGCTCGGACGAAGGCGCCGTGGAACCCAAGAAGGACTCCAAGCCAGGTCCTTACAAACCCGGTGTTATTCCGCCGATCGGTGTCGACCTCGACGGATTGATGGCACGCGCGGTGCCGTTGCCGATTCCGGCGTCGGACATTGCGCAGCTCGATGTGCGTAACAGCAAGGTCTTTTACCGCACGACGCCGCCGCAAATGATCGATGGTCCATTGCCCGGCGCGAAGTCGGTGATGCGCGTCTATGATATGGACGAGCGCAAGGATGCTGCGGTGGTCGATGGACTTGACAGCTACAGCCTGTCCGCCGACGGCGAGAAGGCGCTCTACAAAAAAAGCGGAGACGATGACGACAAAAGTTCGGGCTATTTCATCGTCGACGCCAAGGCGGAGGAAGGCGGCAAGAAGAACGATTCCAAAGCGCTCGATGCATCGCACATGCGGGCGCGAATCGAGCCGACACAGGAATGGGCGGAAATGTTCAACAACGCCTGGCGGCTCGAGCGCGATCTGTTCGTCAACCCGGCGATGAATGGCGTCTCCTGGCAGGCGGTTCACGATTCCTACGCCAAACTGCTTCCGCTGGTTGGCTCCCGCGAAGACCTCATCTATTTGATCGGGGAAATCCAGAGCGAGCTCGGCAACTCGCACACTTATGTCGGCGGCGGCGATGTCGACGATCCGACGGATGCGGTATCCACGGCACTCCTCGGGGTCGATTTCGCGTTGGCCAACAATTCGGACCGCTACAGTTTTGCGAAGATATATCCCGGCGACAACACGCGGCCCAAGTACCGAAGTCCGCTGACCGAGCCCGGGATCGACGTGCATCAGGGCGATGTTCTGCTTGCCGTCAACGGCCATGAACTGAAAGCGCCTGCCGACCCCTACAGCGCATTTGTCGGAACCGACGACCAGCCGGTAACGCTGACTGTCGCAAGCGGCGCCAATGGTGCGCGTCGCGACGTGACCGTCAAACCCATCAAGAACGAGCTCTCGGTGCGCGAAAAGGACTGGATCGACCACAATCGGCAGATCGTCGACAGTCTGTCCGGCGGAAAAATCGCCTATGTCTACATGTCGGACATGGAAGCGCTCGGCATGGAGCAGTTCGTTCGCCAGTTCTATCCGCAACTCGACAAGCAAGCCATGATCGTCGACGACCGCTATAATGGCGGCGGCAACATCGATCAGATAATCTTGGAACGTCTGCGACGCATCCTGATCGGTCTGACAACAAATCGCGAATCGGGCGCGACATCGATTCCCCAGCAATTGCTCAACGGCCCGAAAGTCTGCCTCATCAACCACTATTCGGCGTCGGACGGCGATATCTTCCCCTATTACTTCCGCAAATATGGATTGGGCCCGCTGATCGGCACCCGCACCTGGGGTGGGGTTCGCGGTATTCGCGGCAATTGGGGTCTGCTGGACGGCGGCTATATTACCGTCCCCGAGGACAGTCTTTACGGGGTGCATTCGGAATGGGTGATCGAAAATCATGGCGTGGATCCCGATATGACGGTCGCCACCGATCCCGGACAGCTGCTTGCCGGCCATGACGCGCAGCTCGAAGCCGCGGTCAGCTATCTGATGCGGGCCCTCCAGAAGAAGCCGGGCGGATTGCCGCCGCCGCCCAAGCCGCTGCCTGCCTATCCGCCGGAAGGTCAGGCCCCTCCGCCAAGCTTGTGAGGCTACCGGGTGAGCGCGTCCAGGGATTCGCTCATGCGTCCGGCGGCAGCAACTTTCCGGGATTGAGGATGCCGTTGGGGTCGAGCGTGCGCTTAATCGCGCGCAGAAGCTCAATGCCGAGCGGAGATTTTTCGGCCGTCATCCACGGCAGATGGTCTTCACCCACGCCGTGGTGATGGCTGATCGTACCACCATGGGCGACGATCGCATCGCTGGCGGCGGCCTTGATCTTTTGCCATTGCCCGATTTCATCATGCAGGGCGCGCGGGAAAATGACGGTGAAATAGAGGCTCGCTCCGTCGGCGTAGGAATGGCTGATGTGACACAGCACGATTCCGCGGGCGGAAGGGTGAGGGACCGTTTCGCGGATGGTTGTGCGAAGCACTTTCACTACGGCTGCGTAAAGCGCCGGCAGCTTCGTCCAGCTGGCGGCGGTTTCCAGGGTGTCGATGCCCACCCCGCGATCCATCATCGGGTCGCGCAGATACGGCGCGTGGAAGCGGGTCTTGCACCAGTTTTCTCCCGGCCCCGTGCCCAGCGACAGCGCACCCAGCTTTCCCGCAATGGATCGAAAACGCCGCCTCGCGCGGGAAACATTTGCGGCGGAGCCTTCGAATGCCGCGATCAGAACACAGGCCCGCGCATCCATGCCGCGGGCGCCGAGCCATGCTTTTGCCAAACGTCCGGTCAGGCTGCTTTTCTTGCCGATGCCCGAATAGGCACGAAAAAACCGCGTTTCTTCTGCGTCGGAGAGGCGCAGCATCGCTGCGGGAATTTCTTCGCGCATGGCCTGCCTGACGGCCGTAATGCCGCTTGAAAAATCGCGGAACAAAAAACCCCTGTGCTCGCTGATTTGCGGCAGCGGACGGGCGCGGATATGCGCATCGGTGATGATGCCGAACGCGCCTTCGGAGCCGATGACGAGATCCGTGAGGCGAGGTCCGGCTGCCGACGCCGGAAAATCTTCGGTCGCCAGAAGTCCCTTCGGCGTGGCGAGTTTGGCCGACAGAAGCCAATCGGCAGGGCCGCCGTAGCGATTGGATTGCTGGCCTGCACCGCGATGGGCGATCCACCCGCCGAGCGTGGAAAATTCGAACGACTGCGGATAATGGCCGAGCGTGAGCGACTTCGCTTGCAGCGCCTTTTCAAGGGCAAATCCGTATATGCCGGCTTGTACCGTTGCAGTCCCCGCGATTGTGTCGATGGCGTGGACCCGCTCCATTCCCGACAGATCGAGCGACACCACGGACTTGAACCGGTCGGCCGCGGCGCTTACTCCGCCGACGACACTGGTGCCGCCGCCATAGGGAACGATCGCAATTCCGTTTTCGCTGGCGAATGCAAGAACCCGCATGACGTCGTCCGCGCCGGAAGGATAGAGCACCGCGTCCGGCGCGACGGAGAGATCGCCGGCGCGGATGCGCAGCAGATCGTGATAACTTTTCCCGCGTGCATGGAACGCGCGTTCGAACCGGTCGTCGCGAACCCGTTCGGCGCCCAGAAGCGAGACAAAACACTGGCGCTCGGCGGCCGAGAGGCGCGACGGCGCGAGGGCAATTTCTTCGAGTGGGCGTGCCGGCGTGGCCAGCAGGCTGGGCATGCCAAGTTCGTCGGCAAGCCACAGCCAGACCTCTTCGCGGCCGGCGGTGCCGTCCTCATGCGCCGTCCACCCCCAGCCGTTCCAGCGGAGTTTGCTGCGGTCTATGCTCATGCGGCAAAGATTACGCGCATGGCGCCTTCAACATCGTAAATTGAGGGCGCGCGGCAGAAGGTCGAAGGTGGCTGGAAGCCGGCCCGCGCACTCGCCATCCACCTCGATGAGAACGGCGCGACCGCGGGTTTCGGCCACCGGCGCCGCCATGATCTTGCGCCCCCGCAAGGCGCGGACTGCCGGATTCTTCAAATGTTCCCCCGTATACAATTTTTTCATCTCCGCGAGCGCACGCGACTTCGGCACCCCACCCATGACGACAACGTCGAACACGCCGTCGTCCGGAACGGCGTCCGGTGCCACATGCATCCCGCCGCCGAAGAATTGTCCGTTGGCGACGGCGACCGTTGAGATCGAGGCAATTTCATCATAGTCGCCGTCGACTCGAATGCGCACAGCCCGTTCGCGATAGGAAAGCATGCCGAGCGTGCTGTGAAACGCAAACGCAAACCTGCCGCCGAACAGTTTTGCGATTCGCGAGCGATTGACCTTGTTGACGATGACGCCGGACAGACCGAAAGAAGCGATATTGGCGAAGTAGCGCAGGGTTGGCTGTCCGCGCAGCGTCAGACACGACAGGCGTCCGACATCGATGGCGCGCACCGGCGCGTCCCTCAGCCGTGCGATGGCGGCGTCGTATCCGGGCGCAAGGCCGAAGGATTTGCGGAAATCGCCGCCGGTCCCGCTGGTGATGAAACCGAACACCGCGTCGGGAACCAGCGGTCCGTCGCTGTCGAAGAACCCGTTGACCGCCTCGTTGATGGTACCGTCGCCGCCGACGGCAACGATTTCCTGATGGCCTTCGTTGAGCGCGTGCCGAACGAGCGAGGTCGCGTCGCCGGGCTTGCGCGTCAGGGCCAACGTCATGTGCGGATAGGCGGCGCGCAAGGCCTTTTCGATGTTCGGCCAATCGCGTCCCGTGCGTCCGGCGGCGGAGCGAGGATTGACGACGACGAAACCGGTCACCCTTGCGTCCTCACGGTCTTGAATAGCGGGCCGAGGCTTTCGACTTGAGCATGTTTTCGGCCTTCGCTCCAGCCAAGGACTGCCCCCATCAACGTTGCCGCGGATTCCAGCGCTTTTCGCCCAGGATCGCCCAATTGCCCAAGACCCGTGCGTCGCATCACGGCGTCCTCCAGGGTCAGCGCCATTTCCTCGCGCGCGGCGAAAACGAACTGTGCCCCTACGTCTCCAGTGGAACCGAGAGATTCGGCCAGTTCCGGGCGCGACCTGGTGAGAGCCAGGATTTGCTCGATGCGCGTTCCATACAATCGCGCCAGGTGACCGGCATCGGCCAGACCGGCATTCCTCGTGCGTGTCTCAGCCATGAAGGCGCCGATCTGCTCCATCTGGCCGCCGGGGAGCTTCGCGTGTGCGGTGGTGCAGGGCCGAGCTCGAACGGAAAGCTTATCAACGGCGAGGCCTACCGTCCTTTCGGCAAGACTGCGCGACGTTGTCCATTTCCCGCCGATGACGGAAACGAACCCATCGATTCCGTCGCTTTTTTGATGATCGATCAGTTCTGCGCGCCGGCTGGTATCGTAGGTATTATCCCCGCCATCATCCACCAGCGGTCGCAAACCGGCATAGAAATAACGCACATCGTCGCGCTCCAGCCGAGTAACCGGCAAATGGGCATTCACCAGAGCGAGGAATTGTCCGATATCGTCCTCCGTTACGCCGACTTGATCGGGCGCGCCGCCGAACGCCGTATCCGTCGTGCCGAGAATCGAAAATCCTCGCCAGGGAAGAACGAAAAAATGGCTGTGTCTCGCCGCGACCGTCAGCGCATCGCCGCGCGTCAGGGGGGGAACAACGAGATGGATGCCTTTGGAGCGCAGAAGTTTGTGCCGCGAAGCGCCGCCCAACGCGTGCGCGAGAAAAATATCCACCCACGGACCGGCGGCCAGGATCGTCAGTCTTGCGCGAACGTCGAACCGCGCGCCTTCCATTGCATCGCACACCGTCGCGCCCTCGACGCTGCCTTCGCGGACGAGAAGCGTTGTCGCTTCGAGGTGATTGGCCGTTGCAGCGCCGTTGCGATCCGCGTCGAGCACACATTCCCATGCCAGTCGCTCGGGCGCATACATCTGTGCATCGTGGTAGAGAAAAGCGCCCTGCAGATCGGGACGCTCCAGTCCCGGTTCGCGCGCCAGCGCCTCTTTCGCACCGAGCCAGCGATGGCCCCCCAGGCGTTGCGCCGGGTCGGCGAGCCGGCCGCGATCGAACGCGAGCAGATCGTAAAGCGACAGTCCCGCGGCCAAGCTCGCGCGCGTTCGCAATCCGCCGCCGTAAACCGGGACTAGAAAAGCCAGCGGGCTTACGAGATGCGGCGCCGTGCGAAGCCAGATGCGGCGCTCCCGTAACGATTCCCTGACGAGGGACAGATCCAGATTGCGCAAGTAACGCAGGCCGCCATGGATCAATTTCGAGTTGTGGGCGCTGGTGGCATGGGCGAAATCGTTTTTCTCGATCAGCGCAACGGAAAGGCCGCGAAGCGCCGCATCCCGTGCGATGCACGCACCCGTGATCCCGCCGCCGACGACGAGCAGGTCGAAAGTATCGCGGGAAAGGCGGTCGAGATCGCGGCGCATGTCGGGCATGAAGAATTGCGGGACGGCGGCACCGACGGCTTGTCATGCCGGCAGGCACCTCTGCTAAGCTTGGTCCCGAAACGCGAATTCTCCAAGAGGAACGGCGAATGCCGAACATCGCGGCCAACGGCATCGACATCGAATACGAAAGCTTCGGGCGTGACGGCGATCCTGCCGTGCTGCTGATCATGGGCTTCGCCTCGCAGCTTACCCTATGGCCCGTTTCGTTCTGCGAAGGGCTGGCAGCAATGGGTTTTCGCGTCATTCGCTTCGACAACCGCGATATCGGCAAGTCCAGCCATCTGATGCACCTGGGCGTGCCCAATGTTCCCGAGGCGCTCGCCAAAATGATTTCGGGCCAGCTTGTCGCCGCGACCTATCGGCTCGACGACATGGCCGCGGATGCCGCGGAACTCCTGAAAGCGCTGGATATTCCACACGCGCATATCGTAGGCGCATCCATGGGCGGGATGATCGCCCAGATTTTTGCAATCCGATATCCGGATCAGACCGCGTCACTCACTTCGATCATGTCGACGACGGGGAACCGCTCGCTTCCGCAGGCCAAACCCGAGGCACTGGCCGCGATCACCGTGTCGCCGGCCAGCGATTCGCGAGAAGATCGCATTGCGGCAGGGATGAAAGCATGGCGGGTGATCGGCAGCCCCGGTTATCCGGCAACGGACGATGAGTTGCGTGCGGTGGTCAGCCGGGAAGTGGACCGCGTGCCCTACGAGCCCACCGGCATCGCGCGGCAGCTGGTTGCCGTCGTGGCAGCCCCCGCGCGCAATGCGTTACTGAAAAACATTCGCTGTCCGGCGCTCGTTGTTCACGGCGCGGACGATCCTTTGATGCCCGTCGAATGCGGCGAGGATACGGCGGCCAGCATCGCGGGCTGCAAGCTGGTGATCGTGCCCGGAATGGCGCACGACTTCACCAACGCCCTGGTGCCGGTCTATCTTGAGCATGTGGGCCGCTTTCTCGCCGATGTCGAGCGCGGGCGCGGGGCTGGCTGAGATGACAAGGATTCGCGCCAACGGAATTTCCATCGAATACGACGAAATCGGTTCGAAAGATGGAATCCCGTTTCTTCTGATCATGGGGTTCGGTTCGCAGATGACGAGCTGGCCCCGCGAGTTTTGTGAAGGCCTGGCGCAACGCGGTCTGCGGGTTATCACGTTCGACAACCGCGATGTCGGCCTGACGCAGAAATGGGATGGCCTTATTCCCGATATCCGCGCGGCCCAGGCTGCGCTTGCGGCAGGGAACAAGCCTGACGTTCCCTATGCGCTTTCCGACATGGCCGCGGATGCCGCATGCCTTCTCGAACAGCTCGGGGTCGATAGCGCCCACATCGCCGGTGCGTCGATGGGCGGAATGATTGCCCAGCTTGTCGCCCTTGATCATTCGGAGAAAGCACGTTCGCTGATCTCGATCTTTTCCACGACCGGCGATTCCACCTTGCCCCGTTCGAGCCCCGCGGCGCTTGCAGCCCTGATGACGCCCCCACCCGCGACCGACCGGGAGTCGGTAATCGAACATTCGCTTCAGGGCCGCCGCGCGTTCGCATCGACCGCATATCCGTTCGACGAGGAGCGACTGGGAGCGTTGATCGGCGCGAGCTATGATCGCAGCTATTACCCCCAGGGCTCGCAGCGCCAATGGGCAGCGATCACGACCGCGCCGCCGCGGACAGAACGGTTGCAGGGCCTGCAGCTTCCCGCGCTGGTCCTGCATGGCAGCGTCGATACCCTGATACCGCCGGAAGCGGGGCGTCATACCGCGCAAAACATTCGCGGCGCGGAATATCACGAGCTGGAGGGCTGGGGGCATGATTTGCCGCTCGGCGTGTTGCCCCAGTTGTTTGCGTTGATCCTGCCGTTCGTGGAAAAGGTCGAGCGGCTGCGGATGAAAGGCATGGAACCGCCTGTTGTTCCAGCTTCGTAGGCTCGCGGAACGGGCGAACACGGTGTAGGCTCTCTGTTTGAGCATGGGCTGCGCAAGCGCCCTCTATGGCGCTGGCCTCAATGCCCGAGGAGGAAGAGCCATGGCAAATATTGCATCGCCCGCACCGGCTGCTGTCGAGCTTCCTACGGTTCGCAAAATCGGCTTATCGGATTTGCGCGAAGCGCTCGCGCGCGGCATCGACGATTTCGGCGCCTTTCCGAGCCATGCGATTTTCCTGTGTGTGCTTTATCCCATCGCGGGAATTTTGCTCGGGGGCCTGGCGCTGCGCACCAATGTTCTGCCTCTCGTGTTTCCGCTTGTGACCGGCTTCGCGCTGATCGGACCATTCGCGGCTGTGGGACTATACGAACTGAGCCGTCGCCGCGAGTTGGGCCTCGACAGTTCGTGGCAACATGCGTTCGACGTCTTTCGTTCGCCGGCCAAATGGTCGATTTTCGGGCTCGGCGTACTTTTGATGCTTCTGTTCGTCGCGTGGCTGGGCGTGGCGCAATCGCTCACCGTTCAGATCCTGGGAGATGCGCCGCCCGCTTCAATCGGCGCTTTCGTTCACACGCTATTCTTCACCCAGGCGGGATGGCGCCTCATCGTCTGGGGCAATCTGCTGGGCCTGGTGTTTGCCATTGTCGTTCTGAGCGTGGGCGTCGTCTCGTTTCCGCTTCTTATCGACAGGAATGTCGGGATTCCCGTTGCGATGCTCACCTCCATCCGTGCAGTTCTGGCCAATCCCGTCGTGCTGGCCCTTTGGGGATGCGTCGTGGCGATTGCACTCGCGGTGGCCTCGCTTCCATTTCTGGTCGGTCTTGCCGTCGTGATGCCGGTCCTGGGACATGCAAGCTGGCATCTCTACCGAAGGATCGTGCAGCTCTAGGCAAACGCCGGACAATTGGACGCTTCGGGGTTAACGGGTTATGCTTGGACACGCGGGCCAACCACGCGCGTCGATAACGAACAGGGAGAAAACGAAGATGGCCAAAAAGCAGGCGAGCGCCGCCGTCTATCGCGTGACCGAAATCATCGGAACGAGTCCCAACTCGTGGGAAGAGGCCGCAAAGAATGCGATCGAAACCGCAGCAAATTCATTGCGCGACCTGCGCGTGGCGGAAATCGAGAAGCTGGACCTGAAGGTCGAGGATGGCAAGGTCGTTGCCTATCGCGCGCGCGTCTCATTGTCGTTCAAATACCAAGGATAGGGTCTAACGCAAAACGCGCGCCGGCGGCCGGCGCGCGTTACGCATCCCGGGCCCGAAAGCCTGCGCTATTTGATCTTGCCTTCCTTGAATTCCACATGCTTGCGCAGCACGGGATCATATTTCTTCATGGTGAACTTCTCGGTCATGGTTCGGGTGTTCTTCTTCGTAACGTAGAAGAATCCCGTACCGCCGGAGCTGTTCAGCCGAATCTTTGCGGTGGTGGGCTTCGCCATGGGAGGCCTCGAAAACTGGTCAGGAGGGCCGGCAACCTAGCCGGGAGCGGGGGAATGTCAATAAGGAGAACGAATTGAAGCGTCAGTGGTACAGAACGCACCCCGGGGCGCCGAGAGACCGGCTCTTGTCAGGTAGCTACCGGTAGCCATAAAATCCTGCATGACAATCGTGTCGATCAAGGACGCCAAGAACCGGCTTACCGAACTCGCGCGTCGGGTAGAGAAGGGTGAGACGGTGACGGTAACGCGCAACGGCAAGCCCGTGCTCGACCTGATACCGCACCGCGGCCACCAAGGCCTGAACTTCAAGGCGGGCGAAGCCTATTTGCGAAAGCATGGAGTGAAGCAAGTATTTGCCCGCGTCGCGGAGGATTTCGACGAGCCGCTCCCGGCAAATTTCCTTCTTCGACGTCTGCCTTGAACCTGTTGCTCGATACCAATGTTCTTGTTGCCGTTGCGCGGAAAAGGTCTGACGACCTCGGCGCGGCGATCCGGACCGCACTCGCGGATTCGAAGAATGCGTTCTTCGTGAGCGCCGCAAGCCTGTGGGAAATCGCGATAAAAACAAGGCTTGGCAAACTCGATCCCGAGCTTCCACTGGAAGAGCTGGCCGGATATTTCGAGGCGTTGGGAATGGCGATGCTTGCCGTCGATCATCGTCATGCGGTCGTTCAGGCCGATCCCGAACCCGCGATGCGCAACCTCTTCGACCGGATGCTGCTTGCGCAATGCGCGGTCGAAAACATGAAACTCCTCACGACGGATGGCGCCCTGTCTTCCCACCCGTTGTCGTGGCGCGCCGCCTAAATCGGCACGCGCCGAGGAGAAACGAGCAACAGATACGCCACATATGCCGCACTGATCGCGCCCAGCACGACGAGGAGTCCGTGTGGATTCCAGATATCGAGAGCGACACCCTCAAGCGCCGGACCGGCGAGCAGACCCATGCAATACGACATGATGAATCCGGCATTCGCGCTGGCGAGGTCGGGCCCCTTGAAACGCTCGCCGAGGAGCGTCAGACCGACACTATAGATGCCGAGTACCCAGCCGCCCCAGACGAACAGCACGAAGTACATCAGCAACGGCATTGCCATGACAAACGGCGTGACGGCCGCGCCGACGATGCCCGTCGCCGCGCACAGCGCGAGCAAGTGACGCCGGTTCATCCGGTCGGTCAAAATACCCAGCGGATATTGAAAGGCGATGCTTCCCGCCGCCATCGCCGTGACGGCCAGGGCCGCATGTGCCTCGCTGTAGCCCATGCGAACGGCATAAACCGGAAACAAACCGAACATCCCGGCATCGATGGCGCCAAATACCGCTGCCGCGGCAAAAGTTGCCGGCGCTTTGGCGATCATGCTGTAGACCGACGCGGGAATGCCGGTGTCGATGCGCGGCGCATGGCCGCGCGCCAGTGAAACTGGAACGAGCGCCGCCAGCAGCAGGAGTGCGCCCATCGCGAATGGTGCGATGCCGTGGGTTCCAACGACTTGCAACAGCGCGGGCCCGATGCCGAAGCTGCCGGCCATGCAGATGGTATAAAGCGCAATATAACGACCGCGATGGCCTTCGTCCGCAAGCCTGTTGATCCAGAATTCGGTCACGACGAAGAGCCCGTTGAGTGCGCTGGAGAGCACGAAGCGGACGGGAAACCAAATCCACAGATTGGGTGCTTCGTAAATCGCCATCATGGCGGTCGCGGCAAGTAACAGGCACGCACCCAGAAAGTTCGCGGCGCCGTAGCGCGCGATGGCGCGCGGCACGAAAGGCGTAACGACCAGCGAGGCGAGCCCCGCGGTTGCGAGATTGAGTCCGTTCACGCTCCCCGGAACACCCATGCGCTCCAGGACCAGCGACAACAGCGGTAGGGTCAGCCCCATGCCGATGCCATAGGACGTGCAGCTTGCCAGAATCGCGACGAGGCTGTTGCGCTTGTTGGCGGCGGCGGCACTCACAGGTAGGTGAGACCGGAATTGCCGCGGGTATAGCGAAAAAACGGAATGGGACGATTCCGCTTTTCGAAAAGGCGCGCTTCCACTTCATCGATGATGCGCCGCGTGATGCTGGGCAGGTCGAGCGCGCGCGCCTCTTCAAGCGTCAGCCATTTCGGGGTTAGAAGTTCTTCGTTGGCCGCTGCGTCGAGCTCGCACGCAATGGCGTTGCCATCGACCATGAAGAATCGTGCATCGAAACGACGGGTGCGGCCGGGCGGCGTGATGGCGCGCGCGATCAACTCGAGACCGTCAAGCCGGGGAACGACGCCGTGGGCAAAAAAATTCTCCCAGGCCGGCGCGCGCGTCCGGGGCGGCTTTGTTGTCCGTTCGCCCACCAGCACACCGGCTTCCTCGAATGTTTCGCGGATGGCGGCAAGGGCGAGCCCGCGAGCGCGCGAAGGCGTTGTTCCGACAGCGGCCTTCTCCAGAACATCCGGGCGCAGATTGCCGCCGGCGACAATGCGCTGATCGCAGGGATCGAGCTTGCCGCCCGGAAAAACAAATTTGTTGGGTTGAAACGCAAGCCGTCCATGGCGTTGACCCATCAGCACGCGCGCGTTGCCGTTTCCCCGGCGAACGATGACGAGAGCGGCAGCGTCCTTGGGGCGCAATGTCGGCCCGGGAACGAGCTTTTCATCAGTATCGAACATGGGATCGGTCAAAGCAGCAAGTCGCTCAATTCATCGAAACTCTCTTATATCAGCCGCCTTGAAGTTCGCATGATTCTCTTATCTCCCATTTCTGTCATCGCTCGCGACTGCGGCCCCCGGTTGACGAACCCTCAAATTTGGAGGGCAGCATGCGCTGAGGTTGAATTTCTGCGCCGTGAAGACTTCACCTGGGTGGCCCGCCTTCGCGGACCATGACAGCGTAGGGTGAAAGTGTAGTGGGGATGTATCGGCCACGTACCGGGTTGTCGCGAGATGGAGCTTGCGGGGTAGTTCCTGCGTACCCTCAACCAAATTTGTCATGGCCCACGACGGCGGCCACCCAGGTTATGGCGCGCGCATCCTGCGAAGTTAAGCGCCCCTTTCTTTCTCAACCTCAGCTCGTTGTTCCAGCGCCCAGCACTTCGCCACCTGGGGGCCCGCCGTCGTGGGCCATGACAATCGCAGGGTAAGAATGCAGGGTCGCGGGCATTATTGAAGCCGGCGCGGATTTCCAAACACAATCCATCAGGCCGAGCTTCGAATCAACTACCGCCGACGTCTTTGGGGCGCTGGTCGGACGGAGCGGGCACGTGTGCGAGAGGTGGGCTGCGTATCCGCCTCTGCAATTTCGAACCGCAGGCCGCCCGTCAGAGGCGCCGCTTCCATCAGGCGGACGGAAAGCCATTGTCCGAGCGTGTAGGTGGTGCCCGAGCGGTCGCCCACCAGTGCGTGCCGGCGCTCGTCGTGCCGGAAATATTCGCTGGCCAGACTGCGAATGGGAATGATGCCTTCGGCGCCCGTTTCCTTGAGCCGCACGAACAGACCGAAGCGCGTGACACCGGTGACGCGGGCCTGAAACAGCGCGCCGACGCGATCCGCCATGAACGCCGCCACGTACCGGTCCGTCGAATCGCGTTCCGCCGCCATGGCGCGGCGTTCGCACATCGAGATGTGCTCGGCGGTCTGCGCGAGTTGGCCGATTGCGGATTCCTTCAACCCGTCGCTCCCCAGCTTTAGGGCGCGGATCAGTGCGCGATGCACCACGAGATCCGCGTAGCGGCGGATGGGGGAAGTGAAATGAGCGTAGCGCTGCAGATGGAGCCCGAAATGCCCGAGGTTTTCCGCGGAATAAACCGCCTGTGCCTGGGTGCGCAGAACCACGTCGTTCATCACTTCGGCGTGCGGACCGCCTTTCGATTTTGCGAGAATCGCGTTGAACAGGCCGGGTTTCAGAACTTGGCCCTTGGCAAAACCGATCTCGATGGTGTGCAGGTAATCCGAAAAGGCGTGAATTTTCTCCTTCGAGGGCTCTTCGTGGATTCGATAGATGAGAGGCATGCGAGCCTTTTCCAGCGACTCCGCCGCGGCGACGTTGGCCTGGATCATCAACTCTTCGATCAGGCGCATCGATTCGAGTCGTTCGCGCCACGCGACGGATTTCAGCCTGCCATCCTCTCCGATGACGATGCGTCGTTCCGGCAGATCGAGGTTGAGGGGGTCGCGACGGTCGCGGGCTTCGGCGAGGATCTTGTAGGCGTTCCACAGCGGCGCAAGCGTCGATTGTGAAATATCGCCATGACCGGTGTCGGGCATGCCGTCGAACGCACGCTGTGCCTGCGCATAGGTGAGACGCGCCGCGGAGCGCATGACTCCGCGGAGGAATTCGTGCCGGCGCTTGACGCCGCGGGAGTCGAAGACCATCCGCACCGCCAGACAGGGACGGTCTTCGTTTTCGCGCAACGAGCACAGATCAGCGGAAAGCCGCTCGGGCAACATGGGTACGACCCGATCCGGGAAATAGGCGGAATTTCCCCGCTTGTGGGCTTCGCGGTCCAGCGCGGAGCCTGACGGCACATAATGGGCGACATCGGCGATGGCGACGATGACGAAATGACCGCCCCTGTTTGCGGGATCGTCATCCGGGCCTGCCCACACCGCGTCGTCATGATCGCGCGCGTCTTCGGGATCGATCGTCACCAGGGGAACCTTGCGCAAATCGCTGCGGCCGGCTGCGGACACCGGCGCGGCGCGCTCGGCTTCGGCAATTGCTTCGGCGGGAAACTCGGTCGGAATGCCATGCTCGTGAATGGCAATCAGACTGATAGCATTCGGTTCGCTCATGCTGCCGAGGCATTCGATGATGCGCGCGCGCGCCATGCCGGAGGCGCGTTCGGCCAGCGGCTCCGCCAGCACAAGCTCGTTGGGCTCTGCGCCGGCACGGTCGCGCGCATCGACCATGAACTCGTGGCGGGTCTTGCGATCGATCGGCGCGATCCGGCCCTCCCTGCCGGTCCCTTCGCGGTAGACGCCAAGCACGCGATGGGCGCTCGCGCCAAGGCGCTTGACGATGCGCGCTTCGTAGCCGTCCTGGGTTTCCGTAAGCCGCGCCAGAATGCGTTCACCCTGTCCAAGCGCAGGACCGGCATCCGTTTCGCGTCCCGGAACGACAATGATTTGCGGCGGGGTGCCTGCGGTGTCCCATTTTGCGGGTCGCGCAAGAAGTTCGCCGTCGGGATCCTTCCCGGTGATTTCGAGAACGGCGACCTCCGGCAGCACGCCCGCCCTGACGTAGCCGCGCTTGGGGCCGCGCGCGATCAGCCCTTCGCTTTCAAGCTCGTTCAGGATGCGTTTGAGCGCGATGCGGTCGGAGCCTTTGACGCCCAGCACGCGCGCGATGTCGCGTTTGGTGGCTGCAGGTTCCTTCGCGAGCGCTTCAAGCACGCGCG
>Ga0208849_1001390_pt1 | contig 17063 bp, 19 predicted proteins | sample NGESurdeep072012_10_FD_184470 | JGI IMG/M metagenome (GOLD analysis project Ga0208849, IMG submission 184470) | Arctic peat soil microbial communities from Barrow, Alaska - NGEE Surface sample 53-3 deep-072012 (SPAdes) | ecosystem: Environmental > Terrestrial > Soil > Wetlands > Peat ...
CGCCTCCCGATGGCCCCGGCATCACGACCGCATACCGGGCACGACGCCATCTCATCCTGGAACGGAAGCGGCAGGGGCTCGACCTTGATCTCTAAACGCCTTCTTTTCTTCGACATATGCTCCATCCGTTGCTGAAACTCAGCCCGCGATTGCGGGTTGGTACTTAGACGTCGAGTAGGGTCACATCCAGGTTCCTCAATCCCTCCGGTGCTTCGACTCCGGCATTTTGAAGGCGCTTGAGCAGCGCCAAGATGTAGCGAACGCCTGCGAGGTTGACTCCATGTTTCCGGGTGAGTGTCTGGATCGCCTGCAGCTTCATCACGTCCCGGCGCGAGTAACGGCGGCGATTGGTGACCGTCCGCTTGGGCCGAATCATGTCCAGGTGCTCGTACATCATCAGAGTTCGAGGATGCGTCTCGAGGATCTCCGAGGCCACGCTGAGCGTGAAAATCGGCTTGTCCAGGTCGATGCCAGAGTCGTTCGGCGACATGGACGGTGCGTCGCCGGTTTCACGATGCCTCGCCTTCATATGGATCTCGATCGGGCGGATTATACCGTTTAAGCGATTGCTGTCCTAACTTTGGGTGACAGGGGCGGTTGCAGATTCGCTACGTCCTGAGTACCGCCGGTGCCGTGGGCAAAGGAGTTTTGTGAAGGAATGCCTAGAAAATGCGGCCAAGCAGGCGGCAAATCGTGGGTTGCCGACCTCCGTTTGGTTACCCGAAACGGGGTATCCAGGCGCCGCGCCCTACGATTACGACATTGGCTGAATTTCCACCTCTAGACCAGGCGCTCCTGGCGGTCGAAGGCCACGTCGCCACGATCACTCTCAACCGGCCCGAACAGCGCAACCCACTGTCCGCCGCGATGCTCCGGGACCTGGCAGCGGCATTTCGGTGGTGCCAGCACGAGCCGGCCGTCCGCGTTGTCGTGCTGACCGGGGCCGGCGATCGGGCGTTCTGCGCGGGTGCCGACCTGACCAGCTTCGACGCAGAGATGACCGACCTAGAGCGTCATCGGAGTCGCGATCTTTTCGTTGACCTCTTCGCTCTGATGGCGAGTCTCGGAAAGCCGATTGTCGGGCGCATCAACGGACACGCGTTGGCGGGCGGCCTGGGTCTGGCCTGCTCGTGCGACCTCCTCGTGTCGACTGACACCGCCACCTTCGGCACACCTGAGATCAACGTTGGAATCTGGCCGATGATGATCCAGGCCATCCTGGCCCGCAACCTGCCACGCAAGGTGTTGCTCGAGATGGAGATGTTGGGCGACCGCTGGACAGCGACCCAGATGGAGGCGTTCGGGCTGATCAACCGGGTGGTGCCGCACGACCAGCTCGACGGGGCGGTCAAGGACATCGTCGACAAGCTGGCAAAGAAGTCGCCGGTCGCGATGCGCCTTGGGCGTGACTCGTTCTACCGTCAGCAGGACATGGAGTTCAACGCCGCGCTCGCGTACCTTCACAGCCAGTTCACCCTGGTCACTCTGACCGAGGACTCGAAGGAAGGCATCAAAGCGTTCTTCGAGAAGCGCGAGCCGGACTTCAGAGGCAGATAGTGTCCAGCTCCGGAGGCCACTAAGTGAGCAATCCACGGCAGCGTGAGCTTCGCGAAAAGGCGGTGAAGGGTGGCACTCGCTACCTCCCCAAGCTCCGCGAGCAAAACAAGCTCACCGCGCGCGAGCGTTTGGACCTGCTGCTCGACAAGGACTCGTTCATCGAGGACGGCCTCTTCGCGAACGTGCTCGCCGACGAGCTGCCCGCGGATGGCGTCATCACCGGGCTTGGCATGATCGATGGCCGCCAGGTCGCAGTGATGGCCAACGACCCGACAGTGAAAGCCGGGAGCTGGGGCGCTCGGACCGTCGAAAAGATCATTCGAATCCAGGAGACGGCGGAGCGCATCCGCGTCCCCCTCTTCTATCTCGTCGACTCTGCCGGCGCGAGGATCACGGACCAGATCGACATGTTCCCCGGCAGGCGCCATGCGGGCCGCATCTTCTTCAACGAGGTCCAGCTGTCAGGGCAGGTACCGCAGATCTGCCTGCTGTTCGGCCCGTCGGCCGCGGGCGGCGCCTACATCCCGGCCTTTTGCGACATCGTGATCATGGTCGAGGGCAACGCCTCCATGTACCTGGGATCCCCACGGATGGTCGAGGTCGTGGTCGGCGAGAAGGTGAGCCTCGAGGAGCTGGGCGGAGCGCGCATGCATTGCACCGAAAGCGGCTGCGGGGACGCGCTCGTCGCAGACGACAAAGAAGCGATCGAGTTCGCCCGCTCCTATTTCCAGTTCATGCCTCAGCGATCGGGCGAGAAACCGTTGCCGGTTGCTGCCAAGGGGCCTCGCGCCGGAAAACCTATCGCCGACCTGATCCCCGCGGAGGCGAACCGCGGGTACGACATGCGCAAGGTGATCGATGCGTTGATCGACGAGGGCAGCTGGGTGGAGGTGAAGAAGCTCTTCGCGAAGGAGCTGCTGACGGGATTGGCTCGGCTTGATGGGCAGGCGGTCGGGATTCTCGCGAACCAGCCGATGCAGAAGGGCGGCGTGCTGTTCAGCGACTCCGCCGACAAGGCCGCGCGCTTCATCTGGCTGTGCGATGCATTCGAGATCCCGCTGCTCTTCCTGGCAGACGTGCCGGGCTTCATGATCGGCACCGACGTCGAAAAGCGCGGCATCATTCGCCACGGCGCCAAGATGATCAGCGCGGTTTCTGAGGCGACGGTGCCGAAGATCTCAGTCATCGTGCGCAAGGCCTACGGCGCCGGTCTCTATGCGATGGCCGGCCCAGCCTTCGATACCGACTGCGTCATCGCGCTGCCATCTGCGCAGATCGCCGTAATGGGACCGGAGCCCGCTGTCAACGCGGTGTTCTTCAACAAGCTGGCGGAGCTGCCTGAGAACGAGAGGGCGGCGCGCCGTAAGCAGCTCGAGGACGAATACCGCGAGGACGTCGACCTGTACAAGCTCGCCGCCAACCTGATCGTGGATGACGTGGTCGAGCCGGACGACCTTCGCGCAGCCCTGATTACCAGGTTCCACGCCTACTCGACTAGAACGGCACCGCGGCTGGATCGCAAGCACGGAGTGCTTCCGGTATAAGGGCCTTCGGCCATGAGAGGGAACCAGTCGGTTCCCCTCATCGACGGGTCGGCTTCGCCGACGCGTCTGCTCTCCCTCCCGGGATTGGATTTATCTACGAATTAGGTCCTCCAGATAACGACTGAGAGTTGCAAGAGACAAAGTCGAGGCCGGGGAGACCCCGGCCTCCCCTGCGACGATGGCTCAAATTAGCCAGCGCGGTGAAATGGGACGGCGTAGTTGAGCACGACCACGTAGAACGTGATGCTGGCGGTGATCACGGCGACGTGAAACACCTCGTGGTAGCCGAACACACGCGGCCACAAGCGCGGCTTCTTGAACGCATAGGCGGCGGCACCCAGCGAGTACTGCAGGCCGCCCAATGCCATGAGCAGGGCAGCCGCCCAGCCGAGCGCGGCGGTCAGCGGAACGAGCGCAACCACTGCGAGCCACCCCATCGCGAGGTAGAGCGCGGCCAGCAAGCGGCGAGGGATGCGCAGGAACGGCGCCGCTCCGGCGACTCCTGCCGCGGCACAAATCCAGATCGCAACCAGCACGACTGTGCGCCACCACCCATCGAGGACGTTGAACACAAGTGGCGTGTAGGTCGCCGCGATGAAGACGAAGATCATTGCGTGGTCCGCGCGGCGCAGCCAGTCTTTGACCTTGGGCGGCCAGTTGACGATGTGGTAGGTCCCGCTGATTCCGAACAGGAGGACCAGACCGGTGCCGTAAACGATCATCGACAAGAGCTTTGCCGGGTCTTGTCGCGTGACCACGATCAGGGCGACGAGCCCGCCAATTGACACCAGCGCCGCCAGCCCGTGAGACCAGCCCCGCAGGAGCGGCTTGGGCGCGGGGACTTCAGCGGACCTCATTGACACAATGCATCATACCGCGTCATAGGAGCTTCGACGCCGCCATTCCGAGGGCCAGGGTGACCACCCCCCACGAGAACGCCTGAAGAGCCTGCTCGAGGGGACGGAGCAAAGTCGCCTCATCGAGCTCGACCGCCGAGCCGTCGCGCATCGTCACACTCCCGGTCACCGATCTGCTGCGGCGGCGCAACAGTCGAGCGGGAGTGCTGAGGCTCCGCTGCCCGAAGGAAAGCGCAAAAGCTGCAATGGCGGCGGCGACCGCGCCAATCGAGAGGCGGCCGCTCTGTGCGAAATAGGCGGTCAGCACGGGGAACGCTCCCCAGGACAGCGCGAACCAGAAGTCACCGTGCAACTTGCCACCAAGCAGCTCGAGGTTGTACGCGAAAACAAACAGCACACCCAGGGCGATGAAGGGGAGCAGACCGATGCCCAGCCGCGTCAGCCCGGCGACTCCGAGCGCGACAGCCCCAACCAGGCCAAGGGCCGCGGCGGTCGTCAGCACGGCACGCGGGATCTCCGTACCAAGCGGCCGGCCCTTCAGCTCGTCGAGCGCGTGAGCTGAGATGCCGACCGCCAGGAAGAAAGCCAGGAGCGTCGCGATCAGGCGCACGACATCGAGCTTCGGAGCGAGACTCGCCCCGATGACCACATAAGACAGGTGCCAGGCGGTATACGGCGGATGGAGCACGGCCCACAGGTCTCGGCGCCAGCCGCCAGAACGCGCCGCGTAAAACGCGGGGGCGAGGGTCTCAGGCGTCACGGGTGCCATCGGCGCCTTTGCGACCCCACATGACGACGCCGCCGCCAACGCTCATCGCTTTGAAATGCACGCCCGCCATGCCGGCGGCCTCCCACCCATGGACGATCCGGCTCAGCGGCCATGCGCCATAGAACGACGAGATGTTGGGCCCCAGGAATCGACCGACTCGCCACCACTCCGGGCCGCCGAGGGCGAGACCGGCGGGAGGCAGCACCGTTCGCGTATAGAGCCACCACGCTGCACGCCACGCGCGGGCCGGTGGCACGAAGAAGTCGAGGCTGGCGAGCACGCCACCCGGGCGGAGGACTCGCGCCAGCTCGCGAAGTGTGGCCGCGGGGTCACGCACGTATCGCAAGAGATAGGTGAAGGAGACGGCGTCGAAAGTGGCATCGGGGAATGGCAGCTCTTCGGCTCGCGCGACCTGGAGCCGAATGCGGTGTTCGAGGCCGGCTGTACTAACGCGCTGACGGCCACGCGCGAGCATTGATTCGGTGAGGTCGACGCCCGTCACCTCGCCGTCCGTTCGATTGGCCAGCGCGATGGCGACGCCGGCGGTGCCGGTGGCGACGTCGAGAATGGTCTTCGGTGCAGACGATGCGATCTGCGTGACGAGCTCGCTGCGCCACCGCCCGTTCTGACCGAACGACAGGACTTCCGCCAGCAGGTCATAGCGCTTCGGCAGGCCGCTGAAGAGGTCTTCCGCAAACGCGTTCTCGGCGCTGGCCGCCACGGGGCGAGTGCTCAAGTGCACCTCAGGATGGGCAAGAACGTGCGCAGCAGCAACATTCGACCTCAGCGTAGGCGAACCAAGTGCATTAAGGTCGGGCAATCGCATGAGCGACACCGACCGCTTTCAGACCTGGCAGCGCGACGCCCTCGCTGATCGCGACGACGGCGCCGAGATGCTTTCACTGGGGCCTTTCCGGGCGGTGCTGTCCGCGCCAGGCGAGAACGCACGAAACGGCTGGGTCACCCTCATTGACGGAACCGCTGCCGAAGGCGAGACGCTGAAGGCGCTGACCAAGCTGCGTTCGACCTTCAAGCGCCACAAGGTGCCGCTCGAGATCGAGTACAACGAGACGCTTTTTCCGAAGGTCGGCGAGTGGCTCGAAGACGCCGGGTTGAAGCTGATCGAGCGCAACTCACTCATGTCCTGCCGCCCGGAAGCTTTCAAGCCGTTCGCCACGCCGGAAGAGGTGCACATCACCCAGCTGTCATCGGCCGCGGCACCGGCAGAGCTCGAGGCCTTCCAATCCATACGGTGGACCGACGGGGGAGAGATCGATCGTCCGGCACCGCCGGTGGAACGTTTGCGCGCCGACATGGCCCGAGCCAACAGCGTCTTCCTGCTCGCCTGGCTCGATTGGGAGCCGGTGGGCACCGGCGTCTCCCATTCGCTCAAGGGCGCCGCCGAGATCGTCGGGGTCGTCACACGGCAGGAGCAGAGGCGCCGTGGCGTCGCCGCGGCTATCACCTCGGAGCTTGTACGGCGGCACTTCGCGAACGGCGGGGACTTCGCTTTTCTCGACGCCGCCAGCGACGAAGCGGCGAGAGTCTACGAACGCCTTGGTTTCGCTCCGTTCGGCGCCAACCTGGTGTACCGATGAGACCGAATACCCCAGACGGCGCGTTGAAGTACCGGAGATGGCGATCGCGATCATGCGACTGAACGAAGAACCGGAACCCGGGCCGCAGGGGGGCACGAGCAAGCTGCCTCCGATCGTCCTCAAGGAGGTCTACGAGCAACGCTTCAGCCACGAGGACCAGGCGGGCAAGGAGGCGATCTGGCGTGAGCTCGGCCGCTTCCTTCAACGCTACATCAAGCCCGACGCGCGCGTCGTCGATATTGCTTGCGACCTCGGCTACTTCATTCGCAACATTCGGGCGGCGGAACGTTGGGCGACCGACATACGCGACGTGAGCGCGGCGCTACCGAAGGACGTGCGCTTTGTGCCGGCCAGCGGCCTTGATCTCGATGAGGTGCTTCCAAACAACTACTTCGACATCGCCTTTTTCAGCAATTACCTCGAGCACCTGCCGTCGACCGAAGCAGTCCTCCAGCAGCTTCGGGTGACCCACGCAATCCTCAAACCGGGCGGGAGCGTCGTGATTCTGCAGCCCAACATCCGTCTGATCGGAGGTGCCTACTGGGACTTCATCGACCACCAGACGGCGCTTACTGAAAAGAGTCTTGCCGAGGCGGCGGTCATGGCGGGATTCAAAACCAAGAAGGTGATTGCGAGGTTCCTGCCCTACACCACAAAGAGCCGGATCCCGCAGCACCCCCTGCTGGTGCGCGCGTACCTGAACTTCCCTCCGGCCTGGCTGGTCCTCGGCAAGCAGACCCTCTACTTGGGGGAGAAGCCGGCTCAGGCCTGAGCGTCCCGTCCGACATATCGGATCCCTTGCCGGCTCACACTGCCATGAAATCACGAAGCTAGAATCGCCGAACGTGTTCACGCCGGAAGAGCGGGGGCGGCTGAGTGAGGAGCTCATCGCGGCAGCGAAGGCTGACGGGCGCATAAGCGGCGTCGCGATCACCGGGTCGGCGTCGCGGGGCGCGGTTGACCGATGGTCCGACATCGACCTCGCTTTTGGGGTCGCCGATCCTGCGAGGCTCCGGGAGGCGATCAGCGCCTGGACTGACCGGATGCATGGCGAGCACGGAGCCGTTCACCACTTCGACGTCACACGCGCCTCGTGGGTCTTTCGAGTGTTCCTGCTGCGGAGCACCCTTCAGGTCGACCTCGCGTTCGCGCCGGCCGCCGACTTCGGGGCGCTCTCGCCCACCTTCCGGCTGGTGTCAGGCACGTCGGTCGACCTTCTCCAAGCGCAGCCGCCGGCGGCGGAGGAGATGATCGGGCTGGGCTGGCTGTATGCGCTGCACTCGCGATCGTGCATCGAGCGGGGCAAGGTCTGGCAGGCCGAATACATGATCAGCGCGGTCCGAGACCAGGCACTCGCACTGGCCGCGCTGCGCCACGGCCTGCCGGCCGCACAGGGTCGCGGCTTCGACGGGTTGCCCAATACCGTCAAGTCCGAGTTCGAAGGCGCGCTGGTGAGGTCGCTGGATGTGGATGAGCTGAGGCGGGCGTTTCGGGCGGCCACACACTGCCTTCTCCTTGAGGTCGGTCGCTCAGACCGAGGCTTGGCCGCCAGCCTCGAAGGGCCGTTGACCGAGTTGAGTCATTAGCCGGCCTGACGGCGGTCCCAGACAGCGACGGCGGGCTTAGCGCGAGTGGTGCGGGAAAGCGAACCGCCAGAACGCCACCAGCAGCGCTCCCGTCGCAACGAACGCGGCAAGCGGGCTACCCGTCACCCACAGGGTCAGGCCGAAGACGATCAGCATCGCGGGTGGCCACAACAGGCCCGCCACCAGCTGGCGGCCAAACTTCAAGTCCCAGATCGTCCAGTTCCGGCTCCCGGCTCGTCCCAGCGCCTGCGTCATCCAGTTCCGGTTGTCCTGGATTAGCTGCTCTCTGGGCAACCGCTCGTTGGGGTCGAGGGGAGCAAAGATCGAGTCCAGGCTCGTCGGCTGGAGGCTGCCGTCGCGCGCGTGCCCCATCGCCTGACTGTACGCGCCTGCTGGGTCGCTGACTTTTGGTGCGCCTGGCAGGAATTGAACCTGCTGCCTTTCGGTCCGGAGCCGAACGCTCTATCCGGTGAGCTACAGGCGCGCGCCGGCTGACCAGTCTAGACTGCGCCCGCCCGTGAACCGATTTATCAGCACCTTAGCGCTGGTCCTCCTGCTGGCCGCGTGCCAGACCACGGCATCGGCCCCAACCCCCTCGCCGCGTCCCTCGTCGCACAACACAGTGGCGACCGCCGTCATCCAGCCGGGCGAGGTCCCGGCGAGCCTTACCAGGTGCCCGGGTTCGGGGCCAATCGCAGGCTACCTCACGGCCCTGCAGTCGAGCGATGCGACGCTCGCGGCAAGCGTCACCGGCCAATGGCAGCAGCTGCAGGCCAAAGGCGCAAAGGCTGCGGCCATCATGCTTTACGCCTACAACGCCACCGCCTGCACGGCAGAGCTTGCAACCACGAGCAGCGCCAAATCTCTCGCCAGCTTCGTCGTCGAGTTCGGTGACGAAGGCCAGGCTGAGCGCGCCTGGGGAGCGGGCGTCCTGGGCTTCCCGACACCGGCGCCGGGCCAGGTGGCCCCGGGCATCCTGAGAGGCTCGGGTACCGGCCTCGGCGACAGCTCTTGGACTTACACCAATACCCAGGTGCGGCTTGCGTGCTGGCGCCGCTCGGTCTTCGTCTCGCTGGTGATCCTCAGCAACCTCGATCCGGGAGCCTACAAGGCGGTAACTGCTGCGATCGATGCTCGCTTAAACTGAACCGCTCGCGCCTGTAGCTCACCGGATAGAGCGCTTGCCTGCGGAGCAAGAGGCAGCAAGTTCGATTCTTGCCAGGCGCACCAACACGCCATCTCGCATTCGAAGGCAAAGATGGCTTGGGTACTTCGGCCCGGCTCCGACTTCAGGACCCTCTCTTCTTGAGTTCCTCGTCGAGCGCCTTCCTGAACTCCTCCACTGCCCGGCGCGATGCCTCCCTGAGCGCGGGGCCCTGTTCCGTGGTGAACTTGCGAGCGACCTCGCTCATTTCCTTGGAGAGAGTCTTTGCATGCTCCTGGATGATGGGTAGTGATTGGCGCAGGACTTCCTGGGCGGCCTCGCTCAACTTGCGGCTCGCCTGCTGAGCTGCTTTCTTGAACTCTTCAGCGTCGTTGCTCATCACTTGATCCTCGTGTTCTCGGCCGCCGCGACTTTCTGGCCCGTTGCCGAATCGAGGTTGATGATCCCGAGGATGACCATGAAAGCCTTGTTCTGCCACACCGCGATGTAGAACGCTTGATTCAAGATCGTGGTGCTGAGCACAATCGAATTCGGACCGAGGCCCGTTTTCGTGCCTTCCACCACCGGGGCGCCGTTCGCCTTCAGCGTCGACCGATCGATCCCAAAGATCTGTCCATTCGTATAGCCGTTTACAGCGCTCGCCTCATCCTTGAACTGAACGGAGAAATTGACCACCAGCGGGTACGCGGCGGCGCTGAGGCTGGCGACTGTGGACGCAACGTTCTCGCAGTTAGCCACGCTGTCTGTATAAAACCCGACCTGCGTCGCGGTCGCCCCCTTGCTTTGCGCGTCAGTCCACTCGGCCATGGTCGACGTGTAGGTGGCCGGATCCTTCGTCTTGAGGTTGTCGAGGTAGGCGTTTATGCCCCCCGAGATCGAGCATTGGTGCAGGGTGTTCGGGACGTCACCAGGCTGAACGGCAACGCTGGCTGCGCTGGGCGTGCTGCTGGCCGATTGCGACGAACATGCGACCACCAACAACAGCGCCGACAGAAAAGCAAGCGACCTCGTCATGTCTTCATTTCACTCTAAAGGATCGATGCTGAACCGCCCCTTGGCGGAATCGAGTGTGGCAACATGCAAACGGCCTCGACATGGTTCACGATCTGCAGGCCGCCGCCTCTGAATACCTCGGCTGGCTTCAGCTCGAAGCGAACCGCAGCCCGAACACGGTCCGGGCTTATGAGTCCGAGCTGGGCAAGTTGATTGCGTTCCTCACCACCAACGGTCACACGCTCGTCTTGAGCGACCTTCAGCACGATGACCTCCGCGCCTATCAGCGTCACCTCGCAGGTCGCCTGAAGAGCCCCGCATCGCGAGCGCGGGCGCTCGTCGCCATTCGCTCCTGGCTGCGATGGCTGGCCAAAGAGGGAATCATCGAGCGCGATCTGTCGAACGGCATCACGCTGCCGAAGCTCGAGCAGCGCCTGCCCAAACCCATCGATCCCGACGAGCTCATCAGGCTGCTTGCGGCGCTGCCAACAGAGACGCTGGCCGACAAGCGCGACCGCGCGCTGGTGCAGTTCCTCATCAGCACTGGGTGCCGCATCTCGGAAGCCCTCGCACTGGATCGCACCGATTTCCCTCGCACCGGCAACCGGCTGGTGGTGACCGGCAAGGGGTCGAAGCAGAGGTCCGTCTACCTGACCACCGACGCACGTTCGGCCCTAGAGGACTACCTGGCGGGTCGCGAGGACGCGAGCATGGCGTTGTTCATCAATTACGACAGGTCGGTGGCAGACGACCGGGGCCGCAGGCTGACCTCCGCCGGCGCGCGATACATAGTCCGTCAGATCCGCCAGAAGCTCGGCGCCTGGTCGTTCAAGTCACCACACGTGGCCAGGCATACGGCCGCGACGACCTTGCTCGAGGTGACCGGCGGCGACGTCCGGCTGGTGCAAGAGGTGCTCGGCCACGCGAACCTGAACACGCTTCAGGGCTACACGAAGATCGTCGACAGCAGGAAGCTGGACGCCTATCGCAGATACCAGGAGTTTCTGGACGGCAAGAAGGCCGGCGCCTGACTCGTCGATTCGCATAGGGAGATACGTCGCCGTCGCATTGGCGCTGATGCTCGCTGCATACGGCGCAGGTCTTGTAGGGCAAGAAGAAGGCCGGTTCCGTATTCGAAACCGGCCCTTGAAAGCTCTCTAAGAGAGGGTTACTCGTCCTCGATCTGGTTGTACATCAGACAAAGGTCGGGCAACGGCCCGAGCGGCGCTTTTCGAATTGCGGCCCACCATCTGAGTGTCGGAGCATGTGCAGCGCTCTACTTGATAGCCACAGTGAAAACTCGGTATCAAAAGCCTGTCGGATCAGGGCGTTTACTTGGTTTCCAGGCCCGACCGCCGGCCAACGTGTAGCGACGTATCGAGCCGCGAGGCTGACTCTCGATCCGGTGGACCCACTTCTGAACTATCTCGTGCTCCCAGGCGTTGGGAGTCAAACCACTGGCCGGATCGTAGAGAGCTACGATCGCCAATGTAGTGTGGAGCCGAGCAAGGTCCGCAGCATGGCTCGCAGGCATAGCGTTATCGCCGGTAATAAAGCCCGCTCGACATAGGGGCTCGGACCGACTATGGTTCGGGGCCGCAGTGCCGAACCATGCAAGCTCTCGCCGGAAGATAGGAAACCGTCACCAAGTGAAGATGAGGCCAGGCCGGCTGATCCGCGCGGGCGTTTCGCGATCCCCGGTTGACACGACGGTCGTCGACGTGCCTCAGATCAACCAGTTCGCTCTGGGCATCGCCGCCGCGGTCGCCCAGGAAGCACAGCGCTGAAAGTCACCAAACGTCTTGGGCTGGGCTCATTGTTCGCCGCCGCAGCGACCGTGCTTTTCATCGTGATCTGGGCGAAGGTTCTAATCGGAGCGCGAGTTCTGGTGGGGGGCGACTCCCTCTACGTCTGGTTGCCTTGGAAGGGGAGTCCAGACGCACATCACCCTGCCAACTTGCTTGTGCTCGACCCAATAAGAGAGTTCGTTCCGTGGCTCGGCTTGATTCAACGATCACTTGCTTCCGGACACTTGCCGCTTTGGGATCCATATGCGATGAGCGGCCATCCATTGCTTGCCGACTATGTGTCCGCCGTCTTCTCGCCGTTCACTCTGCTCGCGGCCGGACTCGGGGGCACGTGGGGTTACAGCATCTCGATGCTCGCGAAGCTGTGGGTCGCCGGGCTGGGAATGATCGTGTATCTACGCCTCCTTGGCGTGCGTTCCATCGGAGTTGCACTCGGTGCGATTTCATACGCAGCCTGCTCATACGTGGTGGTTTGGCTCGCCTGGCCACAGAGCGGCGTCGCCGTTCTGGTTCCGTGGGCTTTTGCCGCAGTCGAGTGGCAACTTCGCCGCCCAAGTAAAGCTGGGATCGGTGCTCTTGCACTGGTCATCGCCCTCCAGTTCTTTGCCGGGCACCCTGAGACATCGCTCGCCCTTGCCGAAGGCCTGGTTATCTACACCGCTTGCCGGTGCTTGGAAGGCGGGGTCGTTAGATACCGAAGTCTTATCGGGCTTGTCGCAGCAGCCTTGCTAGGTACCGCCGCAGCAGCCGTTCAGTTGGTTCCGTTCGCCCATGAAATGCTCACGACCTCGCTCGCCTCGCTTCACCAAGGAGCGGGACTAGTCCACCTCGCGCCGAGTGACATCAACAGTTGGATCGTGCCGAATCTGCAAGGGAACCCCGGCATTGACGGTCGACTTGGGCGCCCACCTCACTACAATCAGACGACGGGATTCGTCGGGGTCGCCGCTCTCGTCGTCTCCCTGGTTGGTGCTGTCCGTCCGTACCGTCAGCGCTCAGTCCAGGCCGGCCTGCTTCTGATGGCGTTGTTCGCGATCGGTGTGGTTTACGGCCCGTTGATCCCATTGGTGAGCCGCCTGCCATTCCTGGACGTCACTTACAACTTCTACACGATGGTGCTGATCTGCTTCGCCATCGCAAGCCTTGCGGGTCTCGGCATGAATGCGCTGTCGGATCGGCCGCCGCGACCGTCTCACAGGGGCACGGTGGCGCTCGTCCTGGGACTGGCCGGACTGGTCGGAGTCGGAGCCCTGACTGCGGTGTTTCTGATCGTGAGGGCGAAGGTGGACGTTTTGCCGCTGCCGCATGTCTTCCAGGTCCCCGGTGGCTTGGGCTTCTGGGCGCTGCTTGGCGCGGCATGCATGCTGGCCGCGGCTGGATTGGTAATCGCAGCGTGGAATCGAGGCGGTAGGCTGCCGGTCGCATTGATCTTGGCCCTGGCGCTGTTGGAGTCAGGACTATTTGCCGGTTCGTATGAGCCTCAGGCTCCACCAGGGGAAGCACCTCCAGCCAGCCTGGTGATGTCCTGGCTCGCCGCACACGCCGGCTCGCAGCGAGTTGCCGCGGTTGGCAGAGGTACGATGCCTGCCGAGACGGCATCGCTGTATGGGATCACCGACGTGAGTGGCTACGACGTGGTGCGGCCACCAGGCATGCGGCGCTTTTGGTCGCTGGCCGACCCAAGCTATGTCGACAACGGTCTGAAAACCATCCTGGTCAAACCCCAGGCACCCTGGTTGGCCGCAGCGGGCGTGTCGTACATACTCACCCCAGGCGATCAGGCGTTGCCGGGTACCGACGCCGTTTACCAGGCGGAGGGCGTGACCGTGGGAGCCATCCCCAATGCACGATTCTTCGTCTCCGCGGCCAGCAAAGTCACCTGCGTGGCCTCACAGGACGAAGCGGCGGCCTCACTCGAGTCGAACGGTCCGCTGGGTCCTGTGGTGCTGGAGACCGGGAACTGCCCGCAGACATCGAACGCGGAGATTCACGCCGTTTCGCCCCGACCGGAGCGCCTCGAAATCAGTGTCATCGCTCAAGCCGCAACGGTCATTGTTGTGCTGCAGAGCAACACCCCCGATTGGGTCGCGACGATCGACGGCCAAATCGCGAGGATACTGCCGGCCGACCTCCAGTTCCAGGCTGTCGCGGTCCCGGCGGGGCGGCACACGCTGGTTCTGAACTACAGTCCACAAGCAATCCGCGTCGGCCTCGCGATATCTGCGATAGCGCTGGGGGTGATCCTCATCTTGATCTTCTCGGCTTGGTCGCCTGGATGGCGACGACGCCTGGTAGCGGCGACCGCTCGCCAGGACCGAGTCGCGCGCAGCCACACGCCAGGGCCTTAACTCCTAACGCCGCGCGGCGGACGTGGTTGTGAAACCGCTAGCGCCTAGGCAACTCCTGGGATCAGTTGAATGGTCAGATAGAAACCGACGTCGCCCTAGACAGTCCCGAACCGCATTCTCCCCTGCGGTTTCCGAATGTCTGAAGCAGTATCGCCCAGCCGTCGCCGAGCCCATGCCCTCGTCAGCAGGCTTCCTGACCGGTGTCACCTACGCGGTGCGATGTGAGGCATTGGCCCCGGCCGGCGAGCAGCCATGGTCGGTCTTAGTCGTCGCCCCAGATGACATGACCATTCGCGCTTACTTCATCGGTGGTCTGTCGGAGGAGCGGTGTGACCTTCCCCGGAACGTGGTGGTGGTAGAAAACGCATCAGAGGTGAACATTCAACTGCAGCTATGAAACAAGGCCGGCTTCGTATTCGAAACCGGCCTCAGAAGGCTATGAGAAGTAGCCGAAAGCTCTACTCGTCCTCGATCTGGTTGTACATCAGGCTGTCCTGGATCTCGTACAGGGCGTCCATCGCCTCCATCACGGAGCCGGGCTTGGCCTGCGCCAGGACTGTGACCTCGGGCGACTCTTCGATCACCTTGTTGATCGCCACCGAAAGGACGGGCGGCATCAGCCTCTGGTCGGCGAGGTTCAGCATCTCGAGCTCGTTCAGGAGCTTGTCGATGTAGTGCATCTTGTTGCGGCGCGCGTACTTGGCCCGCTGGACGCGACGCTCGCGTGCGGTCATGTGCTCGATGGCGCGGCTAGCCTGCTTGATCATCGTCATTTTTCTCTCTCCGAAGCCAATTTTACGGCCCCTAAATCTTTTGTCAAGATCCGTATGTAATAAATGGTTCCCGGCTGTGCTAGCATCGCCGCCAACTGACCGGATGAGCCAACCTTTTGCCGGCCATTCCACCCGCATGGAAGTCCTGGAGCTGCTCCGGCGCAAGGGCCACGCCAGCGCCGAAACCATCGCTTCCGAGCTCTTAGTTACCCCAAACGCGATCCGTCAACACCTGACGAACCTGGAACGGGACGGTTTCGTGGTCAGCAGCCCCGAGAAGAGCCGCCGGGGCCGCCCTTCGCTCCTGTTCTCCTTGACCGAACGGGCGGACTCCGTGTTCCCCAAGCGCTACGGCCAACTCGCCACGATGGTCCTCCAGGAGGTCCAGGAGATGAGTGGGCCGGACGCTCTGGACGAGGTGTTCGAGCGAATGGCCACCCGGCATGCGGGGGCCATCTCGCGCAACCTCGAAGGGCTCGAGTTCGACGAGAAGCTGAAGCGAGTGGTCGCGTGGATCGGGCGAGCCGGCACCCTGGCCGAGCAGACCGAGACCCCCGAAGGGGTGAAGGTGACCATCCACAACTGCCCGTTCCGCAACACGGCGCTCAAGTTTCCGCAGGTCTGCACCATCACCCCGCACCTCATCTCCCAGCTGCTCGGCACTGCCGTTTCCCAGGCAGATTCCATCCATCGTCACGACCCCTACTGCTCCTTTGTCGTTCAGCGCCCCACCGACGCTCACTAGCCGGCAGGTCGCCGAGGTCGACCGCCTGGCGCAAGAGCGGTTCGGCATCTCCGTCGAATGGCTGATGGAGGCCGCCGGCTGGCAGGTCGCCCGCTTTTGCGAGGGGAGGACGGCAGTCGTCTGCGGCGTCGGCAACAACGCCGGCGATGGGCTGGCGGCGGCGCGGCACCTCCATCGTTGGGGTCGGCTCAGCTCAGTCAGCTGCGCGGACACCAATCGGCTGCGGGGGGCGGCGGCACTGGAGAGAGACGCGCTGCGACGGCTCGGGGTCGATATCGCCGACGAGCTGAGGCTGGATGGCGCCGAGGTCGTGGTCGATGCGCTGTTCGGAACCGGGCTATCGCGAGCGCCCGAGGGCAAGTTCGCGGCGTGGATCGAAGCCATAAACGGCTCGCCATCGCGAGTGATCGCGATCGACGTGCCTTCCGGCCTCGACGCCGACACCGGGGACGCCTACTCTCCATGTGTGCGAGCGAACACGACAGTGACCCTCGGCCTGGCCAAGCCCGGCCTCTTGAAAGGCGACGGTCCGACCATGTCAGGCGATCTGTGGCTGGCTGACATCGGCGTCCCACTCGAGGCATACGTGGCAGTTGGCATCGACGTGCCGCGTGACCTGTTCGCAAAGAGCGACAGATTTGAGCTGAAAGGGTCGGACCGGTGAGCGCTCAGGTCGTCTGGGACCGCGGCGTCTCGATCTCGGGAAGTCGGCTGTGGCTCGATCCACTTGTCGTCCGGACTTTCGCGTTCATCTCGCACGCACACACCGACCACGCACGCCGTCACAAAGAGGCCCTGCTCACTCCGCAGACATTGGCCCTCATTCCTGAGGCGAGGCGGCCGCGAGGTTGGCGGATGCTCGGGTATGACGAGCCGATGCGGATCGGCCCGGCCACCGTCACGCTGCATTCGGCCGGGCACATGCTCGGCTCCGCGCAGCTCTTGTTCGAGCACCAGGGCACGAAGGTTCTATATACCGGCGACATCAAGCTTCGCCAGCCTGGCGGCATGCAGCCCACCCATGTGCCCAAGGCGCATGTCCTCGTCATTGAAAGCACTTACGGCCGGCCCCATTTTCGTTTCGGCGACCCTGACTCAACAATCGAGGCGATCGCGCGATGGTGCCGCCTCGCCATCGACAGCCGCGTGACGCCGGTCCTTCTGTGCCACGCGCTGGGCAAAACCGAAGAGATCATGCTCGCGCTGTCCGGCTACGGCTTCAAGTTCGCGCTGGAGAAACGGTGCGTCCCCTGCGCGCACGCGTACGCCATGGCCGGCAGGTCACTTCCGGATTGGGTCGAGCTCGATGGTGAGGTCGAG
>Ga0208849_1001391_pt1 | contig 17049 bp, 15 predicted proteins | sample NGESurdeep072012_10_FD_184470 | JGI IMG/M metagenome (GOLD analysis project Ga0208849, IMG submission 184470) | Arctic peat soil microbial communities from Barrow, Alaska - NGEE Surface sample 53-3 deep-072012 (SPAdes) | ecosystem: Environmental > Terrestrial > Soil > Wetlands > Peat ...
AGAGCGCCATGGCGAACCTCACGCAGGGTGGCGACCATACGCACGATCACGAGCAGCAAGGCGAAAATCGCCAACATTGACGATACGTGGGACGTGTGATGGACCAAGGATCGCACGAGCACCGCCAGCGACAGTAAGCCGCAGATCGTAGGAATCACGAGGATGCCGTGCGGTGCCACCACCTCATCGGTCCTGGGCTCCGTACGACGCTCGGGACTCTTCCAGGCTGAGACCGCCAAGAGCCAGATTCCGAGCAACCAGGTCCCATCGAGCAACGTGTCGGGAACGTAGGTGTGTGCTGCAACCTGGTTCAAGTCGATGACGTCGCCCACCAAGAACCAGACAATCCCCAAGGTGAGCGCGAGTTTCGTCACATTGGGACGAAACCGCAAACGCGCCAGCCCCGCCACCAGCAGCATCAGGAGCGCGAGGTCCATCAAGGGATACGACATTCCCACCACGACCTGGAGCGAATTACCGCTCACGTTGAGGACGGCATCGAACCACAGCGTCGCGGCCACCGCCCCGGCGGCGATCCCCGCGATGGCTCCGTCAAGGCGTGCACTGAGAATGCGAGCGCCGTACGATCGCTGCGTTATCAACGTGACACCGATGGCGAAGCCCACGTAGGACAAGAGGTAGGGCACGTCACTCGGGGCCGGAGAAGGTATGGGGTGCATGTTTTGGTCGTGGAGCAGATACACGATATTTCCGATGTCGTTGAGGGCGACGCCGCCGGCCAACGCGAGCCACGCGGCGCGCAGTTTCGATGAGTGGCGGGCGCGCAGCAACAAAGGAATGATTGGCATCGTGCAGGCGATGTTCCCGACCCAACCGTCCCAGAAGCTCGAGTAACCATCCAGTGGTCGATGCACGAAGGCCAATGACGCCAAGTACGCGAGGACAGTGACGGCAGTCGCGATTTGCCACCAGAATTGCGACCGCTCTTTATACATGGATCGACCGGCGACGGCCAGCCGCTCCTTTACGATCGACACCCCAGTTCCGACACTGGCCATAATGAGTTCTTTCCTTGGTAGGCGTCGTACCAGTTCGTCACTCTTGCAAGGGCGACAGTCATCGACAATTAATCAACTTAAGGTACGAATGCGTCCCGTATCACTACGTAGTCACCACTCGTGGCCATAATCGACATCGAGTCACGCACCAACGCCGTTCGCCAATGCTCATCGAATGTTTGGAACTCTAAAAGTTTGAGTGCCGACATGACAAATGGCGTCGGTCATCATTCCGGTGTCGTGGAGCGGACTTCATCTTCAGCAACGACTTCGATCACGACGTTTCCCAGCTTGCGACCGGATTCCACGTAGCGGTAGGCGTCAACGATGTGGTCGAGCGGAAAGATCCGGTCAATGGGCGCGCGCAACTCTCCGGACGCCAGCAACTCGGCGAATCGGTCGAGAGTTGCGCGTTCGAATTTCGGCGGCCGAAACATGACGCGCCGTCGGGAGAACCTCGTGGAAAACGGGAGAACGGCGTTCTGCAGGTGTGGACCCGGACCGGTCGAAGTGAAGATGCAACGAGGCTTCATGATCCGCGCGCAACGGCGGAACGAGAGCATCCCCCAGGCATCGAATATCACGTCGTATCTCTCGGCGCCAACGGTGAAGTCCCTCACCGTGTAGTCGATGACCCGGTCCGGACCAAGCGACGCCACCAGTTCCACGCCATCGGTTGCACAGACTGCGGTCACATTTGCGCCGGCAATCCGCGCGAGTTGGACAGCCGCGGTACCGATGCCCCCGGAGGCGCCGTAGACGAGGACGTCAGTGCCACTTGTCACGTTCGCAAGGTCGAGGGACGATTTCGCGTAATGCGTTGCCTCGGTCATGGGGGCAGCATCAACGTAACTGCATCCTTCCGGGATCGTTGTGACGAGACGGTCAGCCCTGATCGCGAGATACTCCGCGTGCGCACCGAAGCGGCCCTCGACGTAGCCGAAGACACGGTCGTCAACCATGAAATTCGACACTGCGTCGCCGACGGCCACGATCCTGCCCGCGAATTCGCATCCCCAGATCTTTGGCTTCGGGCGCACGAGACCGGTCAGAAATCGCATCGGAAATGGTGACGCCGCCCGATAGTGACAGTCGGTCCGGTTGACCGTCGAGGCGTGAACTTCGACCAGCAACTCAACGGGTCCAATGATCGGCACGGGAGCGTCGCGTATTGAGACGACGTCGGGTTGGCCGTAGCGCTCGTGAACAGCGGCTCTCATGGACCGAGTATTCCACGGCAAGCAACCGGGGCCGGCGAACGGAGTTCGGGTGAGATCAACGATAATTCTGCGGCGTCCTCAAAGGGGTTTGAAAGCTCAAAGGGCGATACATTCTCTCTGTGGTCAAGCGCAAGTCTTTGAAAGACACGGATTCAGTAACTCTTACCACCACCATTTTCGGGGCGTCGGACGGACTCGTCGCGAGTATCGCGTTGATACTCGCGACAATGACCCATGGAAGAAGGGTCGTTATTGCCGCCGTCATTGGACTGCTCATCGCCGAAGGGCTCGGGATGGCGGCAAGCCAGTTCCTCTCCGATCCGAAGCGCAATCTCCGGCAGGCGACGATCATGGGCGTAGCGACGTCAATAACCATCATCGTGCCCGCGGTGCCGTGGATGTTCTCATCAGGCAATGCTGCCGCGGTGGTCTCCTGTGCCATCGCACTGAGCTTCGCTGGACTCATCTCTCGCGCACGGCCCGGTGGTTGGTCGACGTGGTTACAAACGTATGGCGTCCTCATAGGAGTCGGCGCAATAGCAACTTTTGCGGGGCGTCTCACGTAGATGGACACGGCGTCATGGGGGGCAAATGCGCGTTGACGTTGCGGCAGCGTTGGTGGATAGGACGATGATCAACGACCTGAGGATTCAGCGCTACCCACCAGAGCAGTCTTGTTCGGAGCACCACCAAGCACGAGATGGGCGCGGGACTACTTCTTCTTAACTGGTTTCGTCGTGGTCGTGGTCAGCGCGCCGGTACCCGCTGCGTTGCACGCCCTGGGGTCGTAGGGCGCCAAAGTGACGTTGACTGCACTCGGTGAGCTGAACTGATTGTTCGTCTTGACCCCGGGCGGGTCATACACCGTCGTTGTCGTAGTGCCGCCAGAGGTTGTCGTCGACGTGGACGCGGACTTGGACTTGTGCTTGGTGGCGTGGGCGACGGCCTTCACGGTGACGTCGGTGCCGGTCTGGACGGTGACGAGTGTTCCCGCCATGACCTCTTTGGGGTTGTAACCAAGTATCACCGGACCCTGGAGTTGCGAGAACACCGCCTGGGCCTCGGCCAGCGCGGGACTCGTCCAGTTACCATGGGCCGGCGGTGGAGGTCCCCCGTACCAGACGACGGTCTCGTCGACGACGCCGTCGGGCGTCCTCGTCCCCGTCGCGGCGACACGAAATCCCTTCGCTGCAAGTTGTCTCGATACCAGGGCAGCCTGGCTCGCCACGCCGGTGCCGTTCACGACAGAGATGCGGAAACTCGATGGTGCCGGCAGGGGCTTGTTGGTGAATGAGTTGTCTCCAGCCCTGGTGCCGAAGATCCCATTGACGATGTTGAGTCCGGTCGGCTGGACCGGGAACTCCACGTCACCGTAGTAGTACCCCTGGTACAACAACGAACCGGTCTCGACCTCGATCACCGGGTAGGTCACCTGGGGCACGTTGCCGATCTTCGTGTGGGCGAAGGTCCTCGCGAGACTGACCATCTCGCCTTCGGAGAAACCGCTGTCGACCGTCAGGTCGGGAAGCACCGCCGTCGCGAGGCTCTGGTCGGCGATGGGGTTGCTCAGCCCACGTGCCGCGACTTTGGCGGCGAGCACGCGCAGGAACTCGTGGGTCCGGCGGATCCGCGCGAGGTCCGAGAGCGCCTCCTGCGGCCACGAGTAACGATCGTGGTTCGAGGGATTCGGTTGAATCTGCAGGTGTCGGGCCCGCACGACCTGCAGGGCGTGGTAGCCGTCGAGCAGGTAGCAACCGGGGTGGGTGATGTTCAGTCCCGATTCGGCGTCGAAGATCGGCACCGGGAAGTACATCCGAACGCCACCGAGCGCGTTCACCACGTTGGCGAACGTGTCGAAGTTGAGCTCCACGTAGTGGTTGATCGGGATCGCGAAGTCCTCTTCGATGGCGGTGACCAGTTGGCTTGGCCCTTCGACGAGCGCCGCATCAATCTTGTTGGCGCCGGTGGCGCGAGCGTTGGGTACGAAGAGGTCGCGCGGAATCGACAGCAGCGACACGGCGCCGGTGGCCGGATCGAGATGGATGATCATGACGATGTCGCTGTTGATGCCGGTCACGCCCTGCGAGCACAGACCGTAGGCCGGATTCTGCACTTTGAGCGCACATCGGTCGGTCGAACCGATGAGCAGGATGTTGACGGTGGCTCCCCCTGTCTGCAGGAACTTGACTGGCTTGTGCTTGACAAGCGAACCGAGGTAGTAGTAGTCGGCCACGACGCCGCCGATGACCAGCGCGATCACGAGGCCGACGGCGATGACGCCGCGCTGAATCCAGATTCGCCGACGGCTGCGTGGTTTACGGTGCGATCCTCCGTTGCCGCGAAGATCGACGGCATCACCGAGCGCAACCAATCGTTCCTGATTAGCCGTTCTCTTTGACGACTGGCCGTGATTCTTCGGATCATCTTCACGGGACATCCGCTGATTCTAATGTGCGGGCCGCCGCCAACTTTGTCTGGCGTACAACACTTGCGAACACAACATCGTGAGATGCTGCACCGTCGACGCCATGAGCCCTCGCTACCTAAGTACCAGTCACTCCCGCCGTGATCAATCTTGTGGTGACACTTGTGCGCTGGGTGCACACAACGATCGAAAGATGCACGAAGCGCGAAGAGACGAAAGTGCCCAGGTTGACCACCACACCATTGGCCGACCGCATGCCGCAAGTTGACGGTGTGTAGTTGCTGACCTCAATGACGCCGAACGCCACGCTGACCGACTGGCCCTTCGCGATCACATGGCGAGCAGGCATCTCGCCCATCGAGAGGCTTCTCGCCAAAGGACCGACCGCGTGGTGAACGCCGCCAGCGACGGGCTGAATGGCCGGTACCCCGAAGATCGCGCACGTCGCGCCGGTGTTGGTGAAGACGATGGAATAGTAGATCGTGCCGGCGGTTCCGTCTGCCGCACCATGGGTCACAGAGATCTGGGCCGGCACACAATTCTTAACCGGCGCTGCGGAGACCGACGTCGCGGTGCTGAAAGCCACCGCTCCTGTGGCCACGAGCGAACTGAGACTAACGCCCGCTGCCACAAGTACTCGCTTCATCGAATTCATGTTGTTCTGCCTTTCACCCTTCTTCTAGTCCGTGTCCGCTCGACGGATGAACTTACGCAAGCGCTCAACGACACTCAATTCCGCGAAGAAGAAAGCTCGAACTGAACGTCCAAATCAGCACGTTGACGGGTTGCGCGAGAATATGAACCCGCAAATGAAGATGCGACATCGCAAAGTCATTGACAGTTGCCTATGCGTTTCTCAATTGGTCGGGCCTGTCACCTCGTGTGCGTCAGCGGTTCACGTTTCACGGCACAGTCGTCGGCACAGTCGTCGGCACAGTCGCCGACACAGACACAGGCACCTGCACCGGTACCGGTACTGACACGATAGGGATGGTGCGGCTCCCGGTCAGATTGACCCCATTGTCCAGCGCCAGAGCGACAAAGGTCGAGTACTGCGGTGTCACGTGTGAGCCGTCTGCGGTCGGGATGATGCCATCAATCACGCTTGGACACCGACCATCGTCACAAAGCAGCGGCGTGATGTCGAGGTACTGCACGTGCAGATAGTTGGCGATTTCATGCGTCTGTACTTGCACCGCGATGCGCATCGGTGACTCGTGGCGCAGGCACGTGCCCTGGGTCGCGTTGAGGTGGAGGAAACAGCCCGACGGGGCTGGGATCCACGGCGAATCACTCAGCAGGATGAAGCGCTTCGTGAGTGGCTTCAACTGAGAGATGACGAGGCGCTCGCCAAGGGCCCAGTACGTCGTGAAGGTGTAACTGCCCATCATGAGCACGTTGGGATGAAGTCTGGCGATGACCGTCTTCGCCCAGTCGTACCACGAAGAACACGCGTTCCCGGGGTCAAGGCCCGGCACCACATCGGTGTAGGTGTCGTAACCGCACGACTCTTTCACCACTGGATACAACTTCCAGTGATCGGCCTTGGCCGCCACGGCGAGGGCCGGAACCCACATCGCCGAGTGCGAGTTGCCAAAGACGACGACGGTCTTGGTGCCACTGGGATCTCCGTAGTTGCAGATAGCGCTGCGCAGTTGTTGGAATGCGCTACAGCGTCCAAGGTTGACGTGATCGCGCAGTGCGTATTCGACGGTGGGCGTCGTTGTTGCCGGTAGCGGATCGTTCCGCTCACCATCAGCGACCGCTTGCGCAAGCTGCGCGAGTGGTTTTGAGGCCACGCCCGCCGACGCGTACGTGGCCGTCGCAACCGACGCCAGAGTCAAGATCGCCAGGGCCAACAGCGCCGCCCGCGTGGAGTGACGTGGTCGATGAGCGTTGGTCCGGTCTGTCAACAAGGGATTCCTTATGCCGTTTGGCTTGAGCAAGGTACTCGGCCACTATCTTAAAAGGTCGTGTAAACGATGAATTCTCGCTGGGAAGTCAATAAATTCGTTATCCCCGTCGAGCGCCGCCACTGCTCTTTGTCGCGCTCGTCATGGTCGGCGATCCGATAGGCACCACTTTCGTCCCCAGGACGTTGAGCGCCGATTCGAGCGCCGGAGCCAAAAACGTCGAATACTGCGGGGTCAGATGTTTCCCGTCCCACGTTGGGATGAGACCGTTGATGACTGCAGGACACACTGCGTCATCACAGAAGAGGTTCGTCATGTCGAGGGACTGAGCGCCGGTGCTCGACGCAATAGCTTGGACCTGCGCCTGGACTTTGGTGACCCGAACCGCTTCGCTTGACAGACACGTTCCTTGCGTCGCCCCGGACTGCAATAGACACTGTGCCGGCGACTTGGTGTAGGGAGTGTCGCCCAACAAGATGAGGCGCGGTGTGAGCGGTTTCAAGGTGTTGATCACGGACGTTTCGCCCGCGACCCAGTTCGACGTCTTGGAGAACGTACCGATGATGATCAAGTCGGGATGCAGTTTCTTGATCTGGGCCTTCGCCCAGTCGTAGAACGTGGTGCATTCGTTGGCGATGTTCCATTCGTGGTTGAGATCGGGAAAAGCCTCGTAGGCGCACGCCTCTTTGACAACGGGGTACAGCTTCAGGTGCTCCTCTTTGGCCAGCACGATGAGTCCCGGCACCCACATCACCGAGTGCGAGTTTCCGAAGACGACAATCGTCTTAGTGCCATTGGGGTCACCGAGGTTGCAGACCTTGCCCGTGAAGACCGGGTACTGGCTGCAGGAACCGAGGTTCACGTGGTCGGTACTCGCATTGAGCAGGCCGGGGTCGGTAAGCGCAGGCACGGCGTGGGCCGCTTGGCCCGCCACGACGGCTGCTCGTACTGCGTTCAGTGGGGACATGGTCGCATTGGCGGCCCCGGCTGCCGCCGCGAAGGGAACACTCGGCGCACCGAACACCGCGATGGAAATGACGAGCCCCGTCGCAATGGGCCAGAGCACCAATCCGCGCCACGTGCGTTGGGACAGCAATCTCACGTGACGGAGCGGGTTCTCCAGTCCGTAGTACGACAACGTGGCGACGAGTACCGAACCGAAGATGAGCGCCACACGAACGCTGAGGGTGTCACGCGCGCCCAAATACGCCGCTCCGATGATCAGAATCGGCCAGTGCCAGAGGTAGAGAGAGTACGAGATGTCGCCAAGAAAGCGCAGTGGTCGAATTGAGAGCAGCGAGTGTGCCCCGTAGCGCGGCAGGCCAACTCCACCAACGAGCAGCGCCCCGCAGCCAATAACCGGGAGTAAGGCGTTGTAGCCCGGGATTGCGGTCGCGGTGGTGAAGACCAACGCCGCCGTGATGATGGCGGCCAGTCCGCTCCACGAAAGGGCGCAGCGCAGCGCAGAAGGAATCTTTCCCAACCACGGCAGCGCCACGGCGAGCAGCGCACCGACGGCCAGTTCCCAGGTGCGGTCGATGGTGGAGAAGTACGCGGCCGTCGGATTCGACGCTGTCTGGACAACGGACAGATAGAGCGACAGACCACCAACGACGACGAGTGTCAACGCGATGGGGATTCGTGGCACGTGACCAATCACGCCCTTGCGACGAAAGACCAACGCCACGATGCCCAACACGGCGGGCCAGACAAGGTAGAACTGCTCCTCAACCGCGAGCGACCAGTAGTGCTGGAGCGGCGACGTGCTCGCCGACGCGGCGAAATAGTTTGTGCCGACTGAGGCGAAGTGGAAATTCGCGCCGAAGAACACGGCCCACACACCATCGACCAGCACCGAGCGGGCCTGAATGATGCCGAGCAGCGCGATCGACGCAATACACGTCACCAGAATGACGACCGTGGCCGCCGGCAAGATGCGTTGCGCACGGCGCGAATAGAAGTTGAGGAAGCGGACGCGAGCGTGCTTGGCGATGTCGCCGAGCAACAGGCCCGTAATAAGGAAACCTGAGATGACGAAGAAGACATCGACCCCGATGAACCCTCCATTGAACCAGGGGATGCGCGCGTGATCCAGAACGACGATGCCGACGGCGAGGGCGCGAAGTCCCTGAATGTCCTGACGGAATTTTGACGAGGTCGCCGCATGCTTGCCGCGAGTTCCGAAGCGCAAGAAGTGGGAGATGCCATCCATGAAACGCGTGATCATCGACTTGTCTTTCGTTCACGACGATGACCGAGCGCGGTTGACCAGCGGTGGTTCAACTCAGTCCCGGCGTTGTCGTTGTTGTCACGGGTGCGATCGTTGTCGTGGTCGCAGTCGGCCAGGTCACCTTGAGGGGTGGCACGGCGACCGGAGCGATACTGATGGTGTGGCTACCTCCCAGGTTGAGCGCCAGCGCGAGCGCTGGGGCCACGAACGCCGAAAACTGCGGCGTCAGATGTGCGCGGTCCTTGGTGGGTATGAGACCATCAATCACCGCGGGACAGATCTTGTCCTCGCACGACAAGGGCCGTATGTCGAGGAAGTCGACCTTCGTCGAAGACGCAATGCTTCGTGCTTGCATCTCGAGAGAGTTCGACCCCTCGGGCTTGGCGCAGGTACCCTGCGTCGCGCCGGCTCTCGCCAAGCACGTTACCGGTGACTCACCTGCGACAACGTCGCCGAGGAGGATGAACCGCTTCGTCAACGGTTTCAGTTGGTGAACGATCATCTCTTCACCGGCAACCCACTGGGGCGTTTCGTTGAAACTTCCCATCACGATGACGTCGGGGTGCAGCTTCTTGATGGCCATCTTGGCCCAGTCGTAAAACGTGGTGCACGTGTTCTGGGGATCGTATTCAGTGTTCCAGTTCGGGTAGGTCTCGTACGCACAGGCTTCTCGCACGACGGGGTAGAGCTTCCATCCTTCGGCCTTGGCGATCAGCGAGAGCGCCGGCACCCACATCACGGAGTGCGAGTTGCCGAAGACCACCAGTGTCTTGTCGCCAGTTGGGTCGCCCAGGTTGCAGAGCTTGCCGGTCAACCTCGGGTACTGCGAACACGAACCAAGATCAACCCCATCGCTCCCGGCGGTCGCAAGGGGCGGAACGAGCACGCTGGGCACGGCGGCCCAACTCTTGACGGCCGCCACAGCATTTGCGACGGCCAAGAGCGGCGCGGACGCCGGGATGCCGTCGAGCGACGTGTGCGACCCAATCGCGCTGGCGTTGGCGCCCGACGCAACGGAGAGCGTGAGCCCTGATGCCAAGAGGACAGACGCCCATCCGGCAAGAAGAATGGCGCGACGACGTTCGTATCCGTGAGTACTCATTGACGCTCCATCAATCGACTGAACAAAAGACCTCAACGTAGAAGGCTTCAGAGCCGGTGCGTTGCAAGAAACATAAGTTGTAGCATCTGCGAGGGAGTAGAGTCAAAAGTCCATAAAAAGGTGCGGATCAGGATATTCCGTGAGTAATTGTGGAAAACAACGTTGAGTATTGTTGCAGAGTTGTGATGAGAGCATCAGAAAGCCGCGTGCGGTGCTCTCTAGAGCGCGATGGAAACGGGAGACGTTCGTATCTCCCGCCGCGAACGAAGTACGCGCACATTCGTGTCCGTGCTCACGAGACATGGCTTTGACGCGGCGAACCAGATCGTCTTGGGCAAGGCCACTCTTCACCAACTGCACAAGAATGTAGGCGAGGGATTTACTAGCGAAGGTAGCTCGAAGCTCTTAAGGATTGTTCACCCAAGTTCATGGGCGTTCAAGATGATTGGTACCTAGATAAGTCCATCAAGTGCTCGCACCAGCCTGCAGGAATCGCAGCGGCGGACGAGTTGGCGAAGCCAAGGGACGATCGTTTCGACCCGACGTCAAATTCCGACCTCGCGCGAAGAAGGAATCTCGCCCGGTGGAGATGTCGTTGGCAACCGCTCCACAGTTTCAGTAGCGCTGACCCGCTCCGCGTCGACCGCGTTAATTCGACTGGAGATGACCATCCAGATGCCCGGCACGGTGCAGGCGATGGAGAAGACGATGAAGTATGTTCGCACGCCCCAGTCGTTGGCGAGCAGACCGGCAATAACCAGCCCCACCGGCGAAAGTCCCAGTGAGAGGAACCAGTCGACCGAGGTCGCGCGCCCGAGCATCTCCTTAGGAATCTCTGTTTGCATCATCGACTCCCAGATCACGTTCCCTAGCAACATCATCGGGGACGCGATTAGGGGAAAGATGAGTACTTCCCACCAATCGGTCGCGAACGCAAACACGAGCGCGGAAAGAGACGCAATCATCCAGTACGTGAACGCCATTCGAATACGACGCTTCGGCGTTTTCAAATTGGCAGCGACCAGAGCACCCACGGTGCCCGACAGACCCATCACGGCGAATGTGTAGCCAACGAGAATCTTGCTGGTGTGCAGATCGTGCAGCAAGAAGTAGGGAATCAAGACACCCATCGGCACGAAGACGAGCGCGTTCATGAAGGTAACCACGCTGAGTCCCGACAAAAACCACCTGATACTTCGCATGTAGCGAACGCCAGCACGGATTTCGGAGAGCATCGACGTACCGAGCGTGCGCACTGGAGCCGGCGTTGGTTTCATGGCAAAGAGTGACGCGCTACTAATGACGAAAGTGGCACAGTCGATACCAATCGCCCAAGTAGTACTCACCGCCGCAATTGAGCCACCCACGGCTGGGCCAATCATTTGGCCCATCAAATTATTCGCGAGAGGTCGCACGGCGTTCATGGCCGGCAGTAGATCCTCCGTCACAATCTCGGGCGTCAGCGCTGAGATGGCGGGCATAAAGACAGCATCGAATGAGCCAAAGAGGACGCCGAAGACGAGCAGTTCCCAAAATTGAAGGACGCCGGTTCCGAGCATCACTACCAAAATCCCGGTCAGCAAGGCGCGCGCAGTGTCCGAAATCAACAACAATGTACGTCGAGAGAATCGGTCGACAATCGCACCTCCGAGCAGCAGGAACACTACGAGGGGAATCATTCGCGCCGCGACGAACCACGCGAGCTTCGAAGCACTGTGCGTCGTACTGAGGATGAGCAAGGTGAGCGCCACTATTGACACGCCGTCGCCGAATGACGAAACGGACTGGCCGAGGACGAGAAGTCTCGGCTCGCGATGATGCGCCAACTGCACCAATGCCAGCTTCTTTTTCATCAGTCATGACTTTAGAGTGAGTCGCTCGCAAAAGGAGTTGTGGGCCGGTGGATATGCACTGACGTGCAGAGGTGAGCAAAAAAAGTACGGCGATGAGTACTCGGTACAGCCCGCAGAATTCGACCTGGTGTTCGACACCTGGACAAGACCCGCCACAGTCAATCGAACAAACGTCGGTCCACCGTTCATTGAAACGGGACCTCGATAAAGGGATTCGCCAATGCACGCGACTGGCCCTTATCGCTTTTCGACGAATGGCCCAATGACGGTACCATCAGGCTATGGGCGAGACTTTCACTACCATTATCGAACCATTCAGAATTCACTCGGTCGAACCGTTACGCATCACCACGGCAGAGGAGCGTTCTTTCGCAATTGAACAGGCTGGTTTTAACTTGTTCAACCTTCATGCCGAAGATGTTCTAATCGATCTGCTCACTGACTCTGGAACTGGAGCAATGTCTCGTGACCAGTGGGCCGCCATTCAACATGGTGACGAAAGCTACGCGGGCTCACCGTCGTGGTTTCGTTTTGAAGCCGCCGTGAAGGAATTGTTTCCTTTTCGTCACGTTATTCCGACGCATCAGGGCCGAGCCGCCGAGCGAATTCTCTTCTCTGTCGTTGGTGGTTCGGGAAAGTTAGTTCCCAACAACACCCATTTCGATACGACGCGTGCAAACGTCGAATTCTCCGGTGCCGAGGCACGAGATCTGGTGATTCCTGAAGGTCGCGACGCCGCAAAGATTCACCCCTTCAAAGGGAACATGGATCTTGCCGCGCTCGAAACACTTCTTCAGGAGCGCGCGGCGACTATCCCTGTGGTCTTTCTGACCATAACTAATAACTCGGGCGGCGGACAACCTGTCTCATTGGCCAATATTCGAGGCGTGAGTGATATCTGTCGAAGGCACGCCGTTCCATTCTTCTTGGACGCGTGCCGATTTGCCGAAAACGCATGGTTCATCCATGAACGCGAAGAGGGTCAATCGCAAAGAGACATTAGCGACATTGTCCGAGAGATTGCGTCCTTGGCCGATGGTATGACGATGAGCGCTAAGAAGGATCCGTTTGGCAACATTGGTGGTTGGTTGGCCTTGAACGATGATGATCTCGCCGAGAAATGTCGCAACATGTTGATTTTGACCGAAGGCTTTCCTACCTATGGCGGGTTGACTGGGCGAGACCTTGAAGCATTAGCACAGGGTCTGAAGGAAGCGGTGCAACCCGACTACTTGCGCTACAGGATTCGCTCCACCGCGTATTTGGGCGACGCGCTCGACGCAGCTGGAGTTCCCGTAGTGAAGCCCATTGGGGGCCACGCGGTCTACGTGGATGCCAAGGCGCTGCTCAGTCACATTGCTCCACTGCAGTATCCAGGTCAAGCGCTCGCGGTAGCCCTTTACAAAGCGGGTGGTATTCGAAGTTGTGAAATTGGCACAGTGATGTTCGGCCGTCAACCTGACGGTACGGAAACGCCCGCCGCGATGGAGTTAGTCCGATTGGCGATTCCACGGCGAACCTATACCCAGAGCCATATTGATTATGTGATTGAAGTCGTCACCTCGGTCGCCAAAGATGCTGCCTCCTTGACTGGGTATCGAATGGTCCAAGAGCCGCAAGCCCTGCGCCACTTCACCGCCCGATTCGAACCAATCGCATAGCGGCGATAGTGAATGTAGATCGAAGCCCTTAAGGATTGTTCACTCAAGTTCACGGGCGTTCAAGATGATAAGTACATCGATAAGTACATCAAGTGCTCACACGCAACTTTGCTCCTGCCAAAACGGGCAAATACTTGTGACCCAGTACCTCGCAGTTAGGACATCATTTGTTCACGGTGAAGCTCCGGCTCACGGGCGTGGCCGGGTTGTAGGTGGCGTTGCCGGCCTGGCTGGCGACGACGGTGCAGGTGCCGGCTTGGAGCAGGGTGATGGAAACTCCGTTGGTTCCCCCGGCGGTGCACACCGCGGGCGTCGTGGTGGTGAAGGTGACCGTCAAGCCCGACGAGGACGTGGCACTTACGGTAACTGGTGATTGAGCGAGTTTCTTATTGGCGAGTCCCCCGAAGGTGATGGTCTGGGACGTCATGGACACGGTGAAGCTCCGGCTCACGGGCGTGGCCGTGCCACGGGGAACATAGCCGCGTCTGTGGTGGACGCCAACGCCAACCCGATGCCCGGAATAACAGTGGTCCAGGATGGAGGGACCTTCGTAAACGAAACGCTGACCGACGGAACACGAGTGCAAGTGCAGCTGAATGGCGGTTACCCATCGGGGTGGAATACCACCTGCACCAGCGATGACAACGGGCAGTGCAGCTTCACCGCACTGGTCGGCTCGGCGCCCTACTTCTACGCCAACACCCAACTCCAAGAAATGGGGTCAACGCCAGGCTGTCCGACAATCGGGGTATCGCTAATTTGGTGCGGCTGGAGGGATTCGAACCCCCGACCCTCGGTTCCGTAGGCACATTCCACAAGCAACAACTAAGGATTTCCATCAAATTTTAGCTTCAGTACGGAGTTGAAGTACTCACCGATGTTCACCCACGTTCAATGCAATAAGTGTTCGAATAAGTGCACCAAGGATGGAGAGGCTCCTAGCGAATTCTTCTAGGAGTCAGGGGGGACGTCATTGGAGGGAGTGGATAGCGATCGTCAAAGTCCGAATAATCAGTTATCGCCAGTGCCTGCGCGTACCGACTCATCGTGACGGTGAATTGCTCAAAGAATCCGCGTTACCCCAACACAACCATCCAGGGCGGCGACGCCCATTCGAAGAAGAATCCAACTTGAGATTCGAATGACCGCATTGAAGTTAGACGAATTCGTAGGCTCGCTCCATGGTGGAAGGTCTCCAGTGGGTGCAAGACAACACAAGTGCATTTGACTGCACAGTCCAATGCTTACGCAACAAACCAAAAGTAGTTGAGGTTACGGGTGTCGTGCGATGGAGTCGAGAATGGCCGCAACGCGAATTGAATCTGCACTAGACACAATCCAGCCACTGTCGCCGTCAATTACTCCGCTGACATTTTCCACCATTTCTACAAAAGCGTTTGTGACTGGGAATTCTTCAAGCACATCGTTGACCAGTAGGGAACTGGTTTCGTTCCATGTTGTGAAGGACTCACCTACTTCAGTGCTGATCTGCCCGTGAGACCCTTGAACAATGAACTGTTGATGGCTCGGTAAGGCAAATGAACTTACCGAGTGTGCAGTGATGTTGTTGTTGATGCGCACTCTGAGATCAGTAGTCAGGTCAATGCCCGTTGGCCCGATTGTGCGTTCAAGTTGAGTAATTGTGAGATCAGAGGCGCCCTCAGTGAGTGCGACCCATGCGTGCGCTTGGTAACAGCCCACATCAAGTAATGCTCCACCACCCATTGACGGACTGAGTCGATAGTTGTCGGTCATTTCAGAGTTGAATGTGAAAGCTGTCTCGATGTGCTCGACGTCTCCGATTTCCCCACTGGTAACAAGGTGAACCATGCGAGCAAAACGTGGATGCCATCTGCCCCACACTGATTCAACAAGCAGTCGACCGTTGTGCGCAGCACAATTAAACATGGCCGTTGTTTCAATGGAACTTAATCCAAGGGGTTTTTCACAGAGAACATGCTTGCCGGCCTCGATCGACTTCGTCACCCATTCAATATGTTGACTGTTCGACAAACTGATGTACACGGCATCAACACGTTCGTCGGCCAAGAGGTCGTCATATGTTGCGTGAACTCGTTCAGGTTCAAGAGTCGCAGACCGTTGCTCATCGCGGCTGGCGACGGCATATAAGGTTGCTCCGCGCGATGTGTGAACGGCGGGGGCTAGGCCACGACTGGCAACAAAGCCAGCGCCAAGGAAGCCCCAATTAACAGCCACTTGCTACGACCGACGAAGCACTGGTGTCACTGGCAACGCATTTTGCATGGCTGATTGTTCGGCAGCTTGCATAATTGCCACAACATTGCGAGATTGCAGTGCATTAACTTCCATAGGAAATCCATTGTTAATGTACTCGACAATTGAGCGATGGAATTCGTGCGGTTCTAGCGGTCGTAATGGCGCAATACGCGAAGTTCCGTCAACGTGATGCACGGTCAATATCGCGGGTAAGTCGGCGACCGCTGGTTCACCCGCAGGATCCCAATCACCAACGACTGCGCCTTCGGTACCCAGCACATAGAACTTTGGCTTACGAGCAGCAGCAAGATCGGAATGAACAAAAGTTGCTTGCTTGCCGGACGAAAATGTCACGGTGACATGTGCGTGGTCAGCATTCGTTGCGTGGGTCCATACGCGCTTGTGGTTTTGCCCACTGACATGTGCGACGTCATCGGGGATGATGTTCAGAATCTGATCAATGAGATGACTTCCCCAGTCGAAAATTGCACCACCAGATACCTCGGCATTCGAGTGCCATAAATCGCACGGCCGTGAATACCCGCCAACAAAACTGTCGTAATGGTAGACGTCGCCAATTTCACCGGAACGAATGATTTGGCGCATCGTGACAAAGTCATCATCAAATCTGCGGTTCTGATACACCACAAGCATGAGGTCTTTTTCTGATGCAAGCAAGATCAATTCATCGCATTGATCAGCAGTGAGCGCCATTGGCTTTTCAAGGACAACATGAATGCCTCGTAGCAGTGATTCTTTGGCCCATTGATAGTGGCTATTCGGTGGAGTGGAAATAACGACAAGGTCAAGAAGGCCAGAATCCAGCATGTCACTTGCATCGCTAAAAGCGGTTGCCTGCGGGGCAAGTTGCAATGCTGCTTCGACACGTTGTGGATTGGTGTCACACACAGCCGAAAGTTCGAGACCGACTGTGTTTTGGACTGCTTGGTTGTGCTCATGTCCAATGGCACCATATGCAAGGAGACCGACGCGAATAGTGCTTTTTCCCACAAATAACGAGTTTATTTATATTTGCAGAATTGAAAACGCAAGCCCGGTTGCACGGGCCCCTTTTGAAATGATCCGGCGCGACTGGGAGTCCCGATGCTCCAGAATGGAGCCAGGAAGACGTTATGAAGCAGAGGCATCACACCCCCGAGCAGGTGATCAGAAAGCTCGCCGAAGGCGACAGACTGCTCAACGAAGGCAAGGACCTCGCCGAGGTCTGTCGACACCTCGAGATCGCCGAATCGACGTGGCACCGATGGGAGAACCGGTTCGGCGGCACGAGTGATAAGTGGCTCATCGGATTCTGGTGGGGTGAGCTTCATCGGACCACGATCGAGCCGAGCACTCGCCAGTTTGGTTTTCCCGCGTAAAGCAGGGCG
>Ga0208849_1001392_pt1 | contig 17039 bp, 21 predicted proteins | sample NGESurdeep072012_10_FD_184470 | JGI IMG/M metagenome (GOLD analysis project Ga0208849, IMG submission 184470) | Arctic peat soil microbial communities from Barrow, Alaska - NGEE Surface sample 53-3 deep-072012 (SPAdes) | ecosystem: Environmental > Terrestrial > Soil > Wetlands > Peat ...
CCCAAGAAGCCGTCCCAAGAAGCCGTCCCAAGAAGCCGTCCCAAGAAGCCGTCCCAAGAAGCCGTCCCAAGAAGCCGTCCCAAGAAGCCGCGAATTTTATTCGAATCGAGCAATCAAGCGGCGCGGAACCTTTAATCGATTTGCGCGATTAGGTGGACAAGTTCCTGCAACACGGGGGTGTTTCCGATGTCAGCAAAAATCTCGCAGCGGCTCTACGGCGCAATGTTGTTTGTCGGTGTCGTGACGGCGGCAGCCGCTCCGGCGCAGGCGCAGGGCTTCAGATATGGCCAGAACGACCCGTCGGGTCCGGTTTATCAGTTCACCGACACTGACAATCAAAATTCGCCCGCGGCCGCGCAGCCGGAATTGCAGCGCCAAGTCATCTCTTACACGGGTAACGAGCCGGCCGGCACCATCATCATCGATCCCGCGCATACGTTCCTTTATCTGACGCTCGGCGCGGGCAGGGCCATGCGCTATGGCATCGGCGTCGGTCGCGAAGGCTTCGAATGGTCCGGCGTTGAAAGAATCACCCACAAGGCCGAGTGGCCGGATTGGACGCCGCCGCCCGCCATGGTCGCTCGCCAGCCGTATTTGCCGCGCTGGATCGGTGGCGGCCCCGGCAACCCTCTCGGCGCGCGCGCGATGTATCTCGGCCATACCGATTATCGCATCCATGGCACCAACGATCCGAGCTCGATCGGCAAGCACATGTCGAGCGGCTGCATCCGGTTGCGCAACGAGGACGTGGAAGATCTCTACAGCCGCGTCGGCGTTGGAACCAAAGTGATTGTCCTGCCCGACTCGCATTCGCGGCAGATCGCCGCCGCCCAGGCCGATATCAGTGCGCCGCCGGCGCGACACGCGGTCACGCCCATGATGGTATCGCGCAACACAAACACCGTCAGCGGCGTTTACTGATAGCGGTTGCCGGCTAAGCGAGATTCCGGCGGGAACTATTTACGAACGCGTTGATTTTGCGGCCGAAGCGCAACCCGTTTGCGCTTCGGCTGTTTTCTATTGCCGCGCGAAACGGCCACGATGGAACGCGGCCTGAAAGTCAGTAAGTGCAATGGACTTGCCCAATCGCCAAGTGCCCTTGATGGCCAATCCGAGCGGCCAACCGGCCGATGGAGCAGAGCCGGACCGGGTCAACCTCGAGGCCGAGTTGCGCAGCCGCATGAGGCAGCTTGAGGCGCTGGCGCAGCTCGGTGAACGCGCTCTGGCGGAGCGCGATCTGGAACAGCTGCTCGCCGACGCGGTCAGCACGGTTGCAGTCACGCTGTCGGTTGATCTCGTGAAAATCCTCGAACTGCTTCCCGGCAATACGGAACTCTTGTTGCGTGCTGGTTTCGGCTGGAATTCGGCCTGCGTCGGGACCGTCGTCGCGTCGACCGTGGAAGGCAGCTATGCGCACTCTACCCTGAGCTCGTCGCTGCCGGTGGTTGTTGCAGATTTCGCTCACGAGACGAGGTTTGGGGTTGATCCCTACCTGCGCGGTCATGCCTGCGTCTCCGGCGTCAACGTGACGATCGCCGGTCGCGACGATCGGTCCTACGGTATTCTCGGCGTGTGCACGAAAACGCCGCGGCAGTTCGCCGCGCAGGAGACGGCGTTCCTTGCCGCGGTGGCTAATCTGCTTGCCGGCGCCATTGCACGCCGCCAGCTCGAAGCGCGCCATGAACTGATGATCCGCGATATGCGCCATCGTTCGGGCAATCTGTTTTCGCAACTCCTGGCCCTGTTTTCGCAGACGGCGCGGACCTCACGAAGCATTGCCGAGCTGTCGGAGAAGTATCGGGCGCGCGTCCTAGCGCTGGCGGACGCGGAGCGGCTCGTGACCGAGGGCGGCGGCAGTCCCGTGCCGATCATGGACCTGCTGAGCACTCTTCTCGGGCCTTATCTCGACCGCATCTCCTTCTCTGGGCAAAACGTCGAGCTTGAGCCCGATCCGGTATTCAATCTCAGCGCCGCTTTGCATGAACTCGTCGCCAATGCGGTGACGCATGGCAGCCTGTCGCGTCCTGCGGGCCGGCTGGAATTGAACTGGACGGTGAGCCGCACCCAGCGTGGCCTCACCCTCACGCTCGATTGGATCGAGAAGAATGGGCCGCCGGCACGTCGGCCGCGGCGCTTCGGCTTCGGCTCCCGGCTGCTGACGCTGTTGATCGAACGGCAACTCAACGGTGAGGTTACGCGCTCGTTCACCCGTGCGGGGCTGACCGTGCGGATGGTTGTGCCGCTGACGCACGAACGCTGGCCAACGGCGCCGATGCCTGCCGAGACCGCTGTGGCGGAGAGTGTGCGCTGATCGTCCTGCGCACCACCGAATAAGCCTACGGATGAACGTCTTCAGTGAACCAGTCCGTCGGCAGGTCATGGCCGGCGCCGTGTTCCTTGGCCTTGCGGTACAGCAGCGAGCCGGCCGCAGCGAACTGATAGCCGAGCCCGATATTGTTGATGAAGCAGGTGATCTCACGATCGGAGCGGCGGCCGTCGACGCGGCCGACGATCAGATCGGGCAACGTCGGCAGCTTGTCGAAGTTGATCTCCTCGGCGACCTCCCAACCGCGGCCGTCGGCTTTTTCAGGCACCACGAGATCCTTGGTCAGGACATGAATCGGCGTCGCGTCGTTAGTATGAATGATGACGCGGTCGGCGCGCTTGATGGCATTGGGCTCGATTTCCGGACGCTTGATTGAGCTGAGATGCATACCGGGCTCGACCCAGTGCGCAAAGAACACCGGGTCGAGCGTATTGGTGCTGCACATCGCGATGTCCGCGCCCTTGATGGCGTCTTCCGGACTTGCGACCGGCATGACTGTCACGCCAAGCAGATCGCTCATCTGCGCCGCGAAGGCCTCGCGGTTGACCACGTTGGGCGAAAAGCACCGGATGGTTTCGATGGGACGGACCGCGCAGACCGCCATAAGCTGTGCGCCGGCCTGCCAACCGGAGCCGAGGATGCCGACGGTCTTGGCATCTTTACGCGCCATGTATTTGACGCCGAGCCCGTTGGCGGCGCCGACTCGCATCCGCTGCATGACGCCATCGGGAAAGATCGCGAGCGGCTCGCCGTTCTCGGTCGAGAACAACAGCACCAGCCCGACGTAGCGGCCGCCCGGCGCTGCCGGCACCTTCTCGCGCCGCATATTATTGCCGCGCTTCGGCCAGCTCACGATGTCGGAATTGATGCGGGTCGCTGCGACGCCGAGCTTGGGGATGACACCGTCCATCGACTTGAGGCTATAGAGCGCATCCTCACGACTCGATGTCGGCGTGATGCAATCAGAGCGCGTGCGCGAAACGCCGCGCCCTTCGGCGAGTTCGCGATACGCCTCTTCAAGCACGTCGATACAGTCCGGCATCGTAACGAGCTTGCCGACGTCGTCGTTGGACAGAATAAGGGTCATGGTTGTTGCGCATCCGGCAGCGGAGAGAACTTTTTGCATCATAATGGGCACGGCTCGAATAGATAGCCGTTTTGCAGTGGTGCGCGGCATTGCACGCATACGCGCCAAGCTTGCGTTGGAGAGGCGGGTCGGGGACTATTCGGCGGTCAGTCCGGAGCCGATCGATGCGCCTGGGGATTTGGACGCCGCTGCCGCATACGATCATGTCCGAACCGGCTATGGCGGATGGCGTCCGGCAAGTCGGCGTTCGTGGCGACTACAGCGCCGACAAATCCTTCCAGTTTGCCCTCGATGTGGTGTCGAAGGGCGAGGCTTTGGGCTTCGACATTACCTTGATCGCCGAGCGGCTGCTCGGCCCGGACCTCGAAGCCTGGATGCTGACGGCGGCGCTCGCCGCTCGCACCAAGACCATTCAAGTCATGCCCGCGGTCTATCCCGGCATGGTCACGCCGCAGCTCGCCGCCAAGATGGGCGCAACGCTCGACCGGATCACCGGCGGCCGCTTCGTCATCAACGTGGTCAACGGCTGGTTCCAGAAGGAATTCGAGCTGTTCAGCAACGGCGGCTGGATTGCATCATCCGACGCTCGTTACAACCGCATGGATGAGTTCGTTCGCGTGCTGAAGGGGCTTTGGACTGAGGATCACTTTACGTTTAAGGGCGAGTTCTTCCGCGCCGACGATGCGACCCTGCCGCAGAAGCCGGTGCGCCTGCCGCATCCGCCGATCTACACCGCAAGCCGTACCGATTCCGGCAAGGACGTGATCGCCGAACACTGCGACCTTTGGTTCGTCAACTATCAGGCAGATTATCGCCGTTTTGAGGAAGGCTTTGCGATCATCCGCAAGGATATTTCCAATCTGGCGCAACGCGCCAAGGAATTTGGCCGGACGCTGTCATTCGGCATGAGCGCTCATATCAGTTGTGCCGATACAATTGCCGAAGCGCAGGCGCGGGCCGACGAACTTGAGCTCTACGGCCAGCGCGATCGCGTCTCGTCGACCGCTGCCCGCGGCCTTGGCGCCTGTCTCGTCGGCACGCCAGACCTTATCGCGAAGCGGATGCGACAATACGAAGAGATCGGCGTGGAATTGTTCCTGTTGAATTTTCACCCGATGCTGGCTGGCCTCGACAATTTCGCCAAACACGTCATGCCGCTGTTGCCGCCGATCGGGGCCCGCGCAAAGCTGGAGAGAAGCGCCTGAACGTCGGCATTGTGCGCCAGCGGATCGGCTAACCAGCCCGAGCCATCGTACGGTCGGGGGCGGCTGCCGCCCCACCCATCAAGTCCAGCATCGTCGCCCAGGCCGAGTTCGCGGTCGCGATTTCGTCGGCGTTGCGCCCTTTCGGGCGCGCGGGATTCTGGAAGCCGTGTCCGACTTTCGGGTAGCGGTGGAAGACGTGAGGAATGCCGTATTGCTTTAGCTCGACGTCGAAGCGGTCAACATCGGCCGGCGACGGATTCTTATCGAGATCGCCGAAGAAGCCATAGACCGGACAACGGATATTCTTGATGAGCTCGAACGGCGTCGGCGTGCCCTCGCCCCAATGGGTCAGCATGCCGCCGCCGTAATAGGCCACACAGGCGGTAAAAGCCGGCTTGGTAGCAGCACCGAGAAACGATAACCGGCCGCCCATGCAGTGCCCGGCGATGGAAAAGCGGCTGCGATCGAGGTCCGGCCGCGACAGCGCATAGTCCGCGGCCGCGGCGATTTCGGCGATGACCTCATTGTCTTTGAGGAATTGCTTGCAATCGTGCAGCGGCACATCGTCGGGACAGTGATGAAAAAAATTCGGCAAGATCGTGAGATAGCCGGCCTTCGGAAATTCGCTGAAGTAATGGGCAGTGCAGGCGTCGAGGCCGCCGCGGTGGAACATCAAAAGCACGGCTGGATGCGGTCCGCGGCCGGGCGGTGCCGCGATGTGAACGTCCATCGCGCGGCCCATGACGTTCAGATAAATCGTCTTGCCTTCGAACTCGGCGTCCATCCTCGGTGCCTTGTGCATCGGTCTATTCCACGCTCCGTGTCAGCTTCCGCTTTGGCGATGATTGCGGGAGAACATCCGAACGACTTTTGGATTATGGCCCGGAGCTGATCGAGCTCCCTGTGGCACTTCGCTGTGTTCTTTGCCGCAATACTACCGCCGCGAGCATTGCGCTGCAATCCGCCCCCGGTTGCGCGCCGGCTCTTGATCGGCGATGGCCGCAGGCCGCATCATCGTCGCCGGCCAATGTCATAGCCACCACATTTCCACACCGCCGGAGGCGGCCATGAGTACCGATATCAATTCCGATCCCTTTGGACTCTTTCCCTATCAGGCGATCGTCGATCGCCCGCCCATCGCGTGGCCGAACGGCGCGCGCGTCGCGGTGTGGGTGATCCCTAACATCGAGCATTTCCATATCGAGATCGGCGCTCTGGCGCCCGATATCCGCAACCATTCGCGCCGCGACTACGGTAACCGCGTCGGTGTGTGGCGGATCATGGAAACACTCGCCAAGCACGGCGTGCGCGGTACGGTCGCGCTCAACGGCGAGGTCGGCCGTTATTATCCGCGCATCATGGAGGAGGCGGCGCGCCTGAAGTGGGAATTGATGGGCCACGGGCTGACCAATTCCGTGCTGCTGACCGGTTTGCCCAAGGACAAGGAAGCCGCCGTCATCGCCGAAGCTCGCGCCATCATCGAGCAATGGGGCCAGAAAATGCGTGGCTGGCTCGGCCCGGGACTGAGCGAAACCTGGCTCACGCTCGATCTGTTGCGCGAGCACGGCGTCGATTATGTGTGCGACTGGGTAAACGATGATCTGCCCTACCGCATGAACAACGGGCTTTACTCGATTCCGTATTCGATCGAGCTCAACGACATGCCGCTGTTCAACATGCCGAGCATAGGCATCGACGAGTTCTACCGCCGCATCTGCGAGACGTTCGACGTGCTCTACGAGGAGGGCGCGAAGAACGCCCGGGTCATGGCGATCGCGCTGCATCCGTTTTTGATCGGCGCACCGCACCGCATCCGCACGCTCGACCGGGCGCTGTCGTATATCGCGGCGCACGGCAACGTCTGGTTCGCTACCGGATCGGAGATCATCGATGCGTACCGGGTGCAAGAGCCCGCGTGACAGTGAAGCGCCGCGTGACGCGGCATAGCGGGCGCATGCTCTTCGCGTCCGATGCCGTGGCGGTGCTCAGTCGCGCGTATCGTGCGCGTTCTGGATGCGCTCGGTGTAGATGGCGGGTTTGAGGCCGAACAGGTCCCACCGCGTCAAGTATGACATCAGGAACGGGTGGCAGCCGTGATCGTAAAGCCACGCGACGTCGCCGGCGAGCAGCGCGTTTCGCTCCTCGTCGGAAAGGTCGCGCGGGGTGATCGCGGCCGCCGGATCGCGTTTGACCGCGTCACGAAATGCGAGATCGTGCAGTGCGTCACGGCAGATTTTATTGACGGCGTAGACACTCATGGCCGGCCTCAATTCAACCGCCAAGCCACGAAGGCTTGGCCGTGATCGTTCTGCGGCAGCACTGTTACCGGCTTGCGCGCGCCGATGACGCCGAGCAACGCAATCCAATTGAGTAACTCGCCGCCAATGTTGCCGGCCTGCAGCATACGCGTAGTGGTCGACTCCGCCACGAGCTGATCGATCCGCATGTCCTGCATTAAGTCCTGCACGTGCTGCGACCATTGCGGATCGGTCGTGCAGGCCGCACGGTTGCCTACGGGAATCTTCGGGCCGCCGATCTCCAGCGAAAAGCTGCCGCTGCCGATCACGGCGACCCGCTGCTTTTGCGGCCAGCTGTCGATTGCGTTACGCACCGCCTCGCCGAGTGCAAAGCAGCGCTGTGCGGTTGGCAGCGGCGGCGCCAGGCAGTTGATGAAGATCGGCAGTACGGGAATCTTCATCCCCGGCGTAAGAAAGTGCAGCGGTACCATGACGGCGTGATCGACCTCAAAATCCTGGACGAGAGAAATGTCGAAGCCGTCGGCGATGGCACTGGCGCGGATGTGCGCCGCCAGTGCCTCGGGCACCGCGACCCTATAGTGCGGCATCGGCGTCTGATCGTTGGGGCCGCCGGTCGCGTCGGCGACGCCGATCGCGAAGGTCGGGAAATTATCGAGGAAGAACGTGTTGAAGTGATCGTCGGTAAACACAATCAGCACGTCGGGCGCAGCGGCCTCGATGTGCTTTGCCATCTCGGCGTAGTAGCGCGCCGTCTCGCATTGCGGTCCATCGCGCGCGACCAGCGCAGGCGAGCCCGGGTTGTGCGGCATGCCGAAGCCGGCGACGATTGCGGCCATCTCGTCCGTCCTTGATCAGGCGTGAGTGAGCTACGTCCGTTTACAGAGAAAATAACCAGTGTCTGGCGTCGTGGGAACAGCGCTGCGTTGCCCGGCTAGTCTCGCGAGATATTATTCCTAATAAACGCCATCTCATTCTCGGCCGCAATCGCTGCCCAAGGTAGGCCAGACCTGAGAAAGGCGCGTGCGGACGCGCAGCGCCGGCCGCTGCCGGGAACGGCGGCGGCCGGTGCTGTGGCGTTGAGAATTTAGATGGCTGGTAAGCTTAGGAACGGGAATCGAGCGAGAGCCCGATGCTGAACGCTTTCTGCCGCGTTGCGCCCTCGGTCCTTTTCAGCTTTTTGGCAATTCTGGAAGCAGGCGTCTTCCTCTTCGCCATTGCTTTCAGTTCGCGAACCTCGCCTGAAGTCCACCCGCGACGCTTCTTGGTCCTCTTAGCCATAGAGCCTCCCTTTCAAATGCACTCGGTTTGTATCCCTTGCGGGAGCGGAAGAAAAGCCGAAAGACATTACAAAGAACATGTCTATTTCAGTCGATCTGCCTAGCGGTAATACCGCCGCTGCGATCTTGTTAGGTTCTCCTTAACAAGATATGAGCGCCGAAGCAAATACCTCCTGTGCACTTTTCCTGGATGGTATTGCCGCAGATGAACGGCGCTTCCGGTTGTGGCGGGGCGCTGCCGGGATCAGATAACGAAGCGTTTCCGTCTCTGCTCCGCCGCTAGATAGGCCGGTCTGCGGCGTCCGCTGCAACAAAATATGCCCGCGAAACAGGCCAACAACCCGATCGGCTAACGATTGATCAACGTCCGCGCGCTAAAACGGCGAAGGAGCGGACTTTATGCTGCTTATTGTTCTGAGTTGCTTTTTTGCTGCTGCGGCTGCCATGACGCTGTGGGCACTGGCCGCGGGGCGTGAGACGATTGACGAGATCGTACGCCGCGGCGGCCGGCCGTTCCCGCCCGGGGAGCCGTGAGCGGCGCCATGTGCCGCATGCGCACCCTTGGACCTGTCCTCTTTATCATCTTGTTGCTGGCTGGCGGATCGAGGGCGCTTGCGGCGCAGAACCCGGCGTCTGCCTGTCATCCCAGACAGCAGCCCAGACTAATGGCCGAGCTGACCTTCGGGCGCGACATCGGCCGTCATGTCGGCGTGAGCGAAGCGGCCTGGCGGCGCTTTCTCGATCGCGAGGTCACGCCGCGTTTCCCCGACGGCTTGACGGTCGTGAGCGCGCTCGGGCAGTGGCGGGACCGCAACACCGGCAGGGTGGTGCGCGAGCCGAGCAAGCTCATCATGATCGTGCTGCCCGGCAATGCGGACGATGAGACGCGTCTCGACGCCATCGTCGCGGCCTATAAGCGGCAATTCCAGCAACAATCGGTCGGCGTCATCGTCCAGCCGGCCTGCGCCGCGTTTTAGCTCTTCGTCAAGGGCTTGCGGCCCGGCGTCGCGGTTCCTAACTTTCCGGTTAGACCAAACCGGGAAGCGTCCGCTGATGAACGGAACCATTGACGAGCTTAAACTCGTCGCGCTCGACCGCGACGATATCGAAGTGGTGTCGGCGCATTTGCAGGATGCCCTGGTGCGTGTTGCCGATATTTTCTGGCAGCCGCACGAGCATCGCTTCGTCATGGGGCTCAGCCGCTTTGACTGGATCGGCGCCGCCGATGCCAAGCCCACGAACAAGCCGGATTATCGGCGCTGCCGAACGGCATTGCGCTTCGAGCGCGTGCGCAGCTGCAAGTGCCGCAATCTCGATCAAACGAACAAGGACGCACGGCTCAATCTGCTCGCCGTTGAATTCGAGACGCAGGCTCCGCCTGCCGGCGTCGTCATCATGACGTTCTCGGGCGGCGGCGTCATTCGCCTGGATGTCGAGTGCCTGGAGGCCGAACTCGCCGATCTTGGCGAAATTTTCGTGGCTGACGGCTGCCCAAACCACTCCATCACCGGGCCGATGACGGCGTAGCCGCGAACCGGGCCGCCTTACGCTGTCCGCGGCTGCCGCACCGCCGGTGCGGAGAAGATCTTCATCAGCACACCGATGGTGACCAGCGTCGCCACATAGACGATGAGCTGCATCCCGGTCGGCTGGTCAACGTAGCCGATCAGCGTGTGCAGGGCGCGGCCCAGATAACTGGACTCGCTGAGAATCCAGGATGTGTCCCACACGGTCCCGTCATACGCGGTCAGGATGTTGGCCTGTTGCAGGAAGGCGATGGCCTGCGCGGCGAGGCCTGCCGCCAGGAAGGCGATCAGCGTGCTGGTAACGCCGAACAGATAGCGCGTCGGGATGGTGATGAGGCCCAGATAGGTCGCGAGGCAAACCAGCGAGCCGAGTATGAGACCGACAAAGCCGCCGCCCACCATGCCCCAACTGGCGCCGCCCTGCGCCGCCGCGACGCCGTAGAGAAACAACACGACTTCGGAGCCCTCGCGCAGCACCGCAATCGCCACCACGATGGCGAGCGCGGCGAGCGATTTCGAGCCGGCGACGACGGCCTCGCCGGCCGCCTGCAACTCAGCGGCAAGCTCGCGGCCATGGCGCGCCATCCACACGTTATGCCAGGTCAGCATGATGACGGCGAAGCCCAGAATGCCGGCGTTGAATACTTCTTGGCCGCTGCCGCCGAACAGCGATGACAAGCCGCTGGTAAACAGCGCCACCAGACAGGCGCCGAGCACGCCGGCCGCGACGCCGCCTGCCACCCACAGGCCGCGCCCGACGACGCCCGCGGTCACCGCCATGACGATGCCGACGATCAGACCGGCCTCGAAGACTTCGCGAAAGACGATCAACAGCGCGGCAAGCACGGGCACCTCATAGCGGAACGCTCACGGCAGGATGCTTATTGCACCACCAGGTAACCCTGCGTGGCATGGTGGAAATCGTCGTAGTAGCTGTATCGCCCCGGCTTGAGTGGATGGACATAGACCACGCCTTCGCTTCCCGCAGGTACGATCTTTTCGAAATGCAGGTCGCTGCTTTCAAACTCGGACACGATGTCGTTGAGGTTCTTGACGTGAAAGACGATCTGCTTGTTGGCGGGCGCGTGGGTTTCGGCCGGATCGAACAGGTGGTTCTTGATCGTCAGCGAGATCGACACAGCGTCATCGGCGCGGGCGTCGTGCGCGGCCATGCCCAATAGGGCGGCGAACAATGCGGCAAGACCGACCGAAATTATCTTATGTTCGCTCATAGCTTAACCGGCGCGCCCGAGGTGAATGGATGATGGTAAGCAGTTGGGCAGATGGGCGCTTTTTGTCAAATTAAAATACCAACATTAGAATTGTTATAATAACAAACTGTGCTACGCGTCAGACGCAGCGAACAGGACACCAGGATGGCCATCCGCCTCGACACTCGCTCCGGCGATTTTGCACAATCGTTTCGGGCCTTCCTCGACACCAAGCGCGAAACATCCGCCGATGTCGAAGCGGTGGTGCGTACCATCGTCGCCGATGTCGCGGCCCGTGGCGACGAGGCGCTTAAGGAGTTCACTCTCAAGTTCGATCGGCTCGACCTCGACCGCGTCGGCATGAAGGTCACGCCGGGCGAGATCGCGGCGGCACAGGACGCGTGTGCGCGCGAACCTCTCGCAGCGCTTGAGTTCGCCCGTGACCGCATCGAGGCATATCACCGCCGCCAGGTGCCGCGCGACGATCGATTTACCGATGCGCTCGGCGTCGAACTTGGTTCGCGCTGGACCGCGATCGAAGCGGTCGGACTTTATGTGCCGGGCGGCACGGCGGCGTATCCGTCGTCGGTGCTGATGAACGCGGTGCCCGCCAAGGTCGCGGGCGTGCCGCGACTCGCCATGGTGGTGCCGGCGCCGGGCGGCACACTCAATCCCCTGGTGCTGGCTGCCGCCAAGCTCGCCGGCGTCGATGAGATTTTTCGCATCGGTGGCGCGCAGGCGGTCGCGGCCCTGGCGTTCGGCACGCAATCCATCGCGCCGGTCGCCAAGATCGTCGGCCCCGGCAACGCCTACGTGGCGGCGGCCAAGCGCTTGGTGTTCGGCAAAGTCGGTATCGACATGATCGCGGGGCCGTCCGAGGTGCTGATCATCGCCGACAAGACCGGCAACGCGGATTGGATCGCCGCCGATCTGCTGGCGCAGGCCGAGCACGATGCCAGCGCGCAGGCTATCTTGATCACCGATAGCCAGGCGTTGGCCGATGCCGTCGAGCGCGCCATCGAAGGTCAGCTTATGCGCTTGCCGCGTCACAAAGTCGCGAGCGCGTCGTGGCAGGATTTTGGCGCCGTCATCCTGGTGCGCAGCTTCGATGAAGCGCTGCCGCTGGTCGACGCGGTTGCACCCGAGCATTTGGAAATCGCAACAGCCGACGCCGAAGCGTTGGCGCAGCGCATCCGCAATGCCGGCGCAATTTTCATTGGCGCACATACGCCGGAAGCGATCGGCGATTACGTTGCCGGCTCCAATCACGTGCTGCCGACGGCGCGTTCGGCGCGTTTCTCGTCCGGCCTCGGCGTGCTCGATTTCATGAAGCGCACCTCGCTGCTCAAATGCGGGCCGGAGCAATTGCGCGCGCTTGGCGCCGCCGCCATGGCGCTTGGCACCGCCGAAGGGCTCGATGCCCACGCTCGTTCCATCTCCATTCGGCTCAACCGCTAGGGCGCGTCAATCATGGCGCGCGCTCCTCGCAAAGGCCGAGCCGGGCGTCTTGCCGCCGTCACGCTTGACGAGTCATCGATCGGCCGGTCGAGCCGCGAGGTCGAGCACGAGCGCGCCGTCGCGATCTTCGATCTGATCGCCGAGAACGTGTTCTGCCCGGCCGGTGACGACGGCGGACCTTATGTGCTGCAGCTCGGTATGTCCGGCAACCGGCTGGTGTTCGACATTCGCCGCGACGACGGTACGCCGGTGATCGCCCACATGCTGTCGCTGGCGCCGTTCCGCCGTATCGTGAAGGACTATTTCACGGTCTGTGACAGCTATTACGCGGCGATCCGCACCGCCACGCCGGATCGTATCGAGGCGCTCGATATGGGCCGGCGCGCGCTGCACGACGAGGGCTCCCACATCGTCATGGAGCGGCTCAAGCGCAAGGTCGAGCTTGATTTCGATACCGCGCGGCGTCTGTTCACCCTGATCACGGTGCTGCATTGGAAGGGGTGAGCGATCCGACGGCGCCGGCCGGGCAGCCAGCGTTCCGTCCCTTGGCGGTGCTGTTCGCCTGCGGTTTTAACGCCGTGCGCTCGCCGATCGCGGCCGGCCTGTTTGCACAGATATTCGGACGCACGATCTATGTGGGCTCTGCCGGCGTGCGCAAAGGCGAACTCGATCCGTTCGCGGTCGCAGTCATGGGGGAGATCGGCGTCGACATTTCACGGCACAAGCCCGTCACCTTCGAGGAGCTGGAAGACTGGGAGGGGCTTAATTTCGATCTGATCGTTACGCTTACGCCGCAGGCGCACCATCGCGCGCTTGAGCTGACCCGCACCAGCGCGGTCGAAGTCGAGTACTGGCCGACACCCGACCCGACCGCCGCCGAAGGTAGCCGCGCGCAGCGGCTCGACGCCTATCGCGAACTGCGCGACCAATTGCTGGCGCGCATCCGCGAACGCTTCGCCGGTCCGGGGACGGGGAATGAGTGAGCGGTAATGAGCGGCGAGAATTATCAGCCTGTTACGGCTCGCGCGAGGCGGTGTAGGCGGCGAGCGCCAGCATGTCGTCGACAGTAAGGTCTTTCACCACCTGTTGCATGAGCGCCACCGAGGGACCGGAGCGGTCGCCGTTCTGGATCATGAACAACTGGCGGACCACATAGGTGGCTTGCCTGCCGGCGATCGGCGGGACATCGCCGAGTCCCTGCAGGGTCGGCCCGTGGCAGATTGCGCATGCGATCGTTTTGCCGCCGCCGCCCTCAGCCAGCACCTTGCCCTTGGCGATGCTGCCCTTGGGCACGAAAGCGATGAAGCCAAGCCGCGGATCGCGGTTGAGCACGACTTCCTCGTTCTCGGGGATCTCGACGATGCGGTCGCCGATCGGCTCGTTGCCGCCGTCGGGCATCCGCAGACGCTTGTTGCCTGGCCCCACATAGGTCTTCGGCACCGTGTCGGTCTCGACCACGCGAATCCATTTGCGCGGTTTAAGTGAGACAAAATAGTCGGCCGCCGCGTGAATTTCGTCGCGCGTAATCGATTTAGCGATCGTCGTCATCGAGCCAGAGCCCTTGCGCGCGCCGCTCTTGTAGGCGGCCATCTGCTCGATGGTGTAACGGGCCGGAAGGGCGGCCACGTAGGCAGACTCATCGTGGCCGGTGCCGGTCGGCAAATGACAAGCTCCGCAGGCGCGTACGTTCGGAGCGTTGCCGTGAGCGACGACCTGCGGCATCGTCGGATGCATGCCGGGGTACCAGTCGGGTGGATTGAACAGATCGTTGATCTCTTTGCGCGTGTAAGTCTTGTTGCTGTCCGGTGCGGTCTTCGGCTTACCGTCGTCTGGAACCGTCTTCGGCTGAACCTTGTCGGTGACCGGAAAAGCCCAGCCCGGGCCTTCGGCCGCGACGGCCGCTGCCGGCGCCAAGCCGATCAGCAGCGCCAAAATCGCCGTGCGCATGAAATCCCCCCTTGTTCGTTCCGCCGCTCGTCAGCGGTTTGTTTTGTGGTCTTCTTATCGGTCATTCCATCGTGATGTGGCGATCATGGATGACCTTCGACCATTTCGCCTGATCGGTTTTGACAAACGCCGCGAAATCTTCGGGCGTGCCCGGCATCGACTCGAACATCTGCGGGTCGAGGAAGCGTTTGCGAAATTCTGGATCTTCGAAGATGTGATGCACTGCGCCGTTCAGTTTCGCGACAAGCTCATGCGGCATGCCTGCGGGACCGAACAGGCCGAACCAGGTGACCGCCTCGTAACCGGGCAGTCCGCTCTCGGCGACAGTCGGAATGTCGGCGGCCCGCGGCAGGCGTTTAAGACTGCCGATGCCGAGAATCTTGATCTGGCCCGCCCGGTAGGCTGGCAGCGCCAGGCTGACGCTGACCGACATCAGATCGACGGTGCCGCCACGTACGTCGTTGAGCGCCGGCACCGCGCCGCGGTAATGCACCGGCGTGAGCTTCACGCCCGCCATGTTCTCGAACAGCTCAATGTTCATGTGCGGCGCCGAGCCGAGGCCGGCGGTCCCGAAGGTAAGCTCGCCCGGCTTCTGTTTTGCCAGTGCGATGAGCTGCGCCGCGTTGTCGGCCGGCAGTGACTTCTTGGCGAGCAGCGCCTGATTGATGCGAACGAGGCCACTGATCGGCACGAACGCCGTATTGGTGTCGTAGGGTATCTTGCCGGGTGGATAGACCACCGGGTTGACGGTGAAGGTGCCGGCCTCCGCGACCATGAGCGTGTAGCCATCGGGCGCCGCCTTGGCGACATTTTCGGCGCCGACGATGTGGGCGCCGCCGCCCTTGTTCTCGACGATGATGGGTTGCCCCCACGCCTCGGTGAGCCCCTTGCCCAGGGCGCGCGCCGTGACGTCGGTCACGCCGCCCGGCGCCGCCGTCACCACGATGGTGATTGGCCGTTGCGGATAGGATGCCGTCTGTGCGGCCGCCGGGCCGCATAGCAATGCCAGCGCGAGCATCGCGCCGAACCCTGTCTTCATTGAACGTCCTCGCCCGGATGCCCCGCGGCCGCGACCCTACCACGCGGCGGTCACGAAGGCTTAGGGCCTTTATGACATCAATTCTTGCGGGTCGTGGGGTCCATCATGTCGCGGTGGCAGGACGAACGAGCAGAGCGTAACCGGCAGGCGATCGCGCGGCTCAACCGCGCGCTGCCGCAAGTTTTCCCGCCCGTGGTTCTGGCGCGTGCCCTCGGGCGGCCGTTCGTGCCGCCGACGCCGCGGCTTGCCATCGACGGCTACTGGCGGGCGCACCCGCTGCGCGCCGACCGCCTGTCGCGGGCGCTGGCGGCAAAGAGCGAAGCGCCGGACGGCTGGACGTGGCGACTCGGCGGCGGTCGCAATAGCGGCCTGCCGGCAACGTTTCGCGCCCCGCCCGCGCCGTATCGCGAACGCGCTTATGCACGCGGTCCGGGTTTTTGCTGTGTGTGCGGGCAGCCGGTGTATCGCTTTGGCTGGCATCTCGATCTGTGGGAAGCCGGTCTCAATAAGAATGCGATTTGGCATTGCGCTTGCGTGATCGCGTGGCAGTTCTGGAACGCGCCGAGCGGCGAAGCGCGCCTGATGCGCCGTGTGCAGGAGCGGCGCTGCGCGCAGAGCGGCGGGCGGCTGTGGAAGAACGCGGAGGTCGACCACCGCATACCGCTGTTCCGGGTGTGGAGCGATCTGCGCGATACGCCGTGGCCCAAGCTGCTCGACTATTGGGGCGTGCCCAATCTGCAGATGATCAACCGCGAAGTGCACGCCGCTAAATGCGCCGACGAAGCGCGCGAGCGCAGCGCCGTAAGGGCAACGACACCTACAGTTTTATCTCGCCCAGATTGATGCTGACGCCGAGATTGGCTTCGACGGTCTTCGAGCGGCCGCTGGAGAAAATCTGCACCGTGTAGCGGCCTGAATTCTCATCGAGACGATCAAATTTGAAATCGCCGTAATTGTCCGTCGTCGTTACTGCGACCGACGTTCCGTCTTTCAGAAGCTGCACGCTCGCGCCCTCGACGCAATCGACCACACCGTCCTTTTCCTCGGACACCGAGCCGCCGATGAAACATTTCGAGTAGCGCCACAAGTTGCGGTAGTAGACGCGCGGCTTGGAGCTGAGTTCGGGCTTGATCACTTCGAGATGCTGTTCGCGCGCCATGCGCGCCATCTCGTCGTCCTCGAGTTTGACGGCGCGCATCGCGCCGGTCGGACAGGATTGCTGGCCGCGTGTCTGCTGCCAGCCCTGGTCGATGAGATGCGCGTCGAACGTCCAGGCTTGCGGCAGCTGCAAGTCCTCATTCCACCAGATGTGACCGTAGGGGCAGGCGTCCACCAGTTCTTTGTGACCCTTGGCCTTGACGGGATCGATGATGACGATGCCGTCGGAACGCTTTTTGATGGCACCCGACTTGTCCGCCTTCATGCAGGGGGCGTCGTCGCAGTGGTTGCACATGGTCGGAACGTAGGCGATGTCGATCATCGGCACCTGCCCGCGCTCCTTCTGCAGGATGTTGATCCACTTGTGGCCGTGGCGCGGCATCGGCGCCGAATAGCTTGGCCAGTCGTTGCCAACGTATTCGTCCATGGCGGCTAGCGTGCACAGGTTGCAATTGGTGCACTCGGCCACGTCTATGATGAGATTCCACTTGGGCATTGGCATAGAAGCGAATGGCGAATGGCGAGTAGCGAATAGGGACGATTGTCC
>Ga0208849_1001393_pt1 | contig 17033 bp, 15 predicted proteins | sample NGESurdeep072012_10_FD_184470 | JGI IMG/M metagenome (GOLD analysis project Ga0208849, IMG submission 184470) | Arctic peat soil microbial communities from Barrow, Alaska - NGEE Surface sample 53-3 deep-072012 (SPAdes) | ecosystem: Environmental > Terrestrial > Soil > Wetlands > Peat ...
CAGCGGACAGGTGCGCCTGCGCGCCAGCAGCTCCGGGGCGTCGGTCTACGAAGACACCGACGGGTGGGTATTCCAACGCGGGCAATAGGCGGTGCCTTGCGCCACTTTCGGCATTCACCGGCCCTCCCGGCCAAAGAGGGTGTGTTCGACCGTCTCGCAGACCGCGTGCGCCGCGGCCATGTGAATCTGCTGGACAAGCGGCGTGGAGGGCGAAGGCGCGCACAGACAAATATCGCAACGGGGCTTCATCGCGCCGCCGGATTGACCGGTGAATCCGACGGTCATGGCCGAGGCCGCATGCGCGGCGTCCAGTGCCAGCAGGATGTTGCGCGAATTCCCGGAGGTTGAAATGCCGACAAAGATGTCGCCCGGTCTGGCGAGCGCCGCAACCTGGCGCGCAAAAACATGCTCGTAGCCAAAGTCGTTTCCAATCGCCGTCATCACCGATGAATCGGTCGTAAGAGCGATCGCCGCAATGGCGGGCCGGTCGAAATTGAGCCTCACCACCAGCTCGCCGGCAATGTGCTGTGCATCGGCGGCGCTGCCGCCGTTCCCCGCCAGAAGGATTTTTCCGCCGTTGCGAATGGCGTCGGCCCAGCGCAAGCCGATGCGGAACAGCGTATCCATGAATTCCGAATCCGCCTGCGCCGCCTCGATGGCCGTTCTGCTGGCCTCGAAATGCGCCTGCAACCGCGCGCGCGATTTCGCATCCTCGCTGAAACTGTGTGGAGGCCGAACCGGTAATTTCAATACTGTGCTCCTTTCCAGGCTCCGCGATATATTTCCATGACGGGTCGCCGCCCAGGCAATTTTCTGCGCGCCGAAAGCAGTCCGTGGCGCAGGCCAACGCAAAAAGCGTTATAGACCGCCGCACGCTTCGAGGAAATCCGGGATGCCATTGCTGCCGATCTCCGCCCAGTGCTGGCAAGACGATTTTGAGGGTTCCAAGGTTCGCGCTTGCGGAAAGCCCCGGCCACGGCGTCCCGCGGTGTTCCTGGATCGGGACGGGGTGATCAACGACGATCTCGGCTATGTCGGGCATCCATCGCGATTCCTCTGGAAAACGGGTGTTTTCGAAGCCATCCGGCTCCTGAACCGGACCCACCGCGTGTTCATTGCGACCAACCAATCGGGCGTCGCCCGGGGATTCTTTACCAACGACGATGTAACAGACCTCCACCGCTGGATGCTGGGCGAGCTGGAGCGCCGCGACGCCCGCGTGGATGACATTCGCTGGTGCCCTTATCATCCGGACGGAACGATCGCGGAGTATGCCCGCCCTTCCCCGTGGCGAAAGCCGCAAGCCGGGATGCTGCTGGATCTGATGAAGCATTGGGATGTGGTTGAACAAGGAAGCTTTGTCGTCGGCGACAAACCGTCGGACCTCGAAGCGGCCCAGGCGGCATCCCTGCCCGGCTTTCGCTTCGAGGGGACGGATTTGAATATGTTCGTACGGGATTGTCTGAGGACGATGGCTTCCGAATATGGATAATGCAAACGCCCGTGCGACGGTCCAAGCTCTTGCTGCGCCGGGAATAGCTGGAACATAGCGATGCCATCCCAACCATCGGCCTTTCTCGTGCAGCCCGATCTTGCGCCACGCATTGCCGCGATACCCCGTCCACGGATCGTCGTGATCGGCGACGTGATGCTGGATCGCTTCGTATATGGTTCGGTGGAACGGATCTCGCCGGAAGCGCCGGTGCCCGTGCTCAAATTCGAGCGCGAAGCCCAGATGCCGGGCGGCGCGGCCAACGTCGCGCGCAATCTCTGCGATCTCGGCGCCTCGGTCGAACTCATCGGGCTGGCCGGGAACGATTCCGCCAGGGCCGAGATCGAGCGCCATGTCGAAACCATTCCCCACTGGCGGCTCAATCTCGTCGTCAGCGAACAGCGGCCGACGACAACAAAGACGCGGTTTATTTCCGGCGGCCATCAGATCGTGCGCCTGGATACGGAATCTGTCAGCTCGCTAACCCAACACGAAGAGAATTGCCTCGTTGCCCTTGTCGATGCCGCTGTCCGCGACGCGGATGCGGTGGTGTTGTCCGACTATGCGAAGGGGGCGCTGAGCGAGCGGGTTATCGCCGCGGCAATTTCCCTGGCGAACGCGAGAGGCATCCCGGTTGTCGTCGATCCCAAGGACCTGCGCTTTGATCGATATGCAGGCGCCACGGTCCTGACACCCAACAAACTCGAGCTGGAACGCGCGTTGCACCGTTCCTGCGCGGGCGATGCGGCGATTGCCTCGGCGGGGGCCGAGTTCCTGCGGCTTTCCGGCGCGAAGGCGGTTGTCGTCACGCAGGGCGAAAAGGGGATGACCCTGTTCGAGCCGAATGAAGTGCCCAGACACTTCGAGGCGATCGCGCGCCAGGTGTTCGATGTTTCCGGTGCAGGCGACACGGTTGCCGCGACACTTGCGTTCCTGTTGGCGGCCGGATTTCCGCTCGCCGAGGCCGTGTATTCCGCCAATCTCGCTGCCGGCGTGGTTGTCGAAAAAGCGGGCACCGCAACCATCGGCCGCGACGAGCTGGTTGCCGAAATCGGCCGGGCGACGCGCGGTCGGCACGCCCTCAAAATCGCCGGCCTGCAAGAGGCGGTCGTGCAGCGCCGGCGCTGGAGCGCCGCCGGCAAGCGCGTCGTGTTCACGAACGGATGTTTCGACCTGTTGCATCCGGGCCATCTTTCGCTGCTTCGTCAATCGCGCGCCGCAGGCGACAAGCTGATCGTGGGGATGAATTCCGATGCCTCCGTGCGCCGCCTGAAAGGCGAAGGCAGGCCACTCCAGGATCAGGATTCCCGCGCGATGGTGCTGGCGGCGCTGGAGGTGGTCGATCTCATCGTCGTTTTCGCGGAAGATACGCCGCTCGCCCTGATTACGACACTTCACCCCGATGTCCTGGTCAAAGGGGCCGATTATGCGCTGGACCAGGTGGTGGGTCGCGATGTCGTGGAAGGATATGGCGGCACGGTCATTCTGGCGGCACTGGAAGCCGGTCATTCGACCACAGCCACTATCGACAAAATGCAACGCGGGTGAAAGGCAAGCGTGACGACCCGCATGGATGAGAAACTGAAAGCGCTGTTGGCTTCGCTGAACCGTTTGTCGAGCGCACGCTCGCAATCTCCGGCGACGATTCCCTGCAAAGTCTGCGGCGCCGAAGCCCGATTTTACGATGTCGTCGATTTCAACAAGGTTGCGAGCGAACCGGATTTTTATCCTTTCGGCCGCTCCGGGGTGACCGTCGCCTGGCACCGCTGCGGCGCCTGCGATTTTCTTTTCACGACCTTCTTCGACGACTGGAGCAGCGACGATTTTCGCCGGTTCGTCTACAACGCGGATTATGAGCTGATAGACCAGGAATACGAATACACGCGGCCAAAGCACACCGCCGACCACCTGTCGGAATTGCTGCGCGGCTTCGAAAACTTACGCATCCTGGATTATGGTTCCGGCAGCGGCACGTTTGCGCGCTGCATGAGCGACAAATCGTTTTGCCGGGTGGAGCAATACGATCCTTTCAGCCATCCGAACAGGCCTGCGGGTACTTTTGCCATTGTCGTTTGCTACGAAGTGATCGAACATTCCACATCGCCGCTCGGCACGCTTTCCGACATGAGCTCCCTGCTGGACGACGATGGCTGCATGATTGTCGGCCAGACCCTTCAGCCGCACGATATAAACCTGTTGCGGGCAAACTGGTGGTATTGCGCGCCGCGCAACGGTCATTGTTCGACCTATACGGGGCGAACGCTCGCGAAATTGTGCGGGCAGTTGGGGCTGTTGTTCCACTGCGGCAGTCCCATTGTGATCAAGCATCGACATTCGCCGGCGGGCGACGTTTTGGTCCAAAGGCTGAATCTGGGGGAAGCGTGGGTTACATAGCGGCAGCCGATCAGCTTATCCCGATCAGCTTGTGGGTTTGCAGGCTCAGGCGCCATTGCGGATTGTCGAGGCAATAGGCTGTGGCGGCGCGGGTGTTGTCGTCCCTGGCGGGACCGTCCATCGGCTGAAGAAAGAAATGCTCGAAGGCGAGTCCCGCGTAGCGTTCGGGCGGCGCGCCGTCCTGCGGGTAGACGAGCTTCAACTCGTCGCCGCGGTCGAGCACGAGGCCGGCATCGGCCTTTGGACTGACGCAGATCCAGTCGACCCCGGGAGGAGGCTCAATCGTACCGTTCGTCTCGATCCCGATCTCGAAGCCCTCTTTGTGAAGCGCCTCGATCAATTTTGTGTCCAGTTGCAAAAGCGGTTCGCCGCCCGTGCAGACAACGTAAGGGCGTCCGCGCACATTGCGCGGCCAGTTGTCGCGCACCGCGCGAGCGAGTGCAGCAGCATCGCAGAATTTGCCGCCTCCGGGTCCATTCGTTCCCACAAAATCCGTGTCGCAGAATGTACAGACGGCGCGCGCGCGGTCTCGCTCCAGGCCGTTCCACAGATTGCAGCCGGCAAAGCGCAAAAACACGGCCGCCCTGCCGGTCCGCGCCCCTTCGCCCTGCAAGGTGTAATAGATTTCCTTGACCTGATAGCTCATCGCGCGGCGAAGCGTTCGTAGCCCTGCGCACGCAGCTCGCAGGCAGGACATGTTGCGCAGCCGTAACCCCAGACATGGCGGAGCGAGCGATCGCCCCGATAGCAGGTGACACTTTCTTCGACGATCAGCTCGACGAGGGGCGGCCCGCCGAGTCGTTCCGCCAGCGACCAGGTCGCCGCTTTGTCGAGGCGCATGAGCGGCGTGTGGACGGTGAAATGCCTGTCCATTCCAAGGTCGAGGGCATGCGCCAGCGCCTTGATGGCTTCCTCCCGGCAATCGGGATAGCCGGAATAATCCGTCTCGCACATTCCCCCAACGAGATGACGCACACCGCGCCGGTAGGCGAGCGCGGCCGCGGCCGCGAGAAAAAGAATGTTGCGCCCCGGCACGAAGCTTGTGGGCAAACCATTCGCCCCCAGCTCGATCCGCATGTCATCGGTCAGGGCACTTCCGCCGATGGCCTTCAGCACGTCCAGGCTGAGAACGTGATCGTCTCCCAGTTTATCGCGCCAGCGGGGAAAATTCTTGCGCAATGCATCCAGCAAACGGGGCCGCGCATCGAGCTCGGCCGAATGACGCTGACCGTATTCAAATCCAACCGTCTCGACCGAGCCGAAGCGGTCGAGCGCCCAGGCAAGACAGGTCGTCGAATCCTGTCCGCCGGAAAACAGCACGATCGCGGTATGTGCAGCCATGGGAAAGACATAGCGTGGAGTTCGGCGCCGGGCGAGAAAATTGCGAAAAACGCCGTGGATTGGTTGCATCTTGCCTTTGCCGTGCGCATGCGCCAGCTTCGACCATAGGGCAAGGACGGGCGCCGGTGACAGCGATTGCGGTAAGCGGCACAGGGTTGTTCACCCCCTCCCAGTCGATTTCCAACGAAGAGCTGGTCGCCTCGTTCAACGAGCATGTCCGCCGCTTCAATATCGCACAGGCGCCCGCGATCGCGGAAGGCACGGTCGCCGGACTTGCCGAATCCAGTGTGGACTTCATCGTCAAGGCATCGGGCATCCGCAATCGCTATGTGGTCGACAAGGCGGGCATTCTCGACCCGGAGGTCATGTGCCCGCGGATTCCGGAACGGTCCAACGAGAGTATTTCCCTGCTGGCGGAAATGGCCGTGACGGCGGGGCGCGATGCGCTGGTAGCGGCGGACAGAAAGCCGCGCGACATCGATGGCGTCATCGTCGCCTGTTCGAACCTTCAACGCCCCTATCCTGCCGTTGCCATCGAAATTCAGGACGCGCTCGCCATCGGGGGTTTTGCCTTCGACATGAATGTGGCGTGCTCGTCCGCAACGTTCGCGATGCAGACGGCAGCCGATATGGTTGCCGCGGGCCACGCGCGCGCCATCCTCGTCTGCAATCCGGAAGTTTGCTCCGGTCATTTGAATTTTCGCGACCGCGACAGCCATTTCATCTTCGGCGACGTGGCGACGGCGTTCGTCGTCGAAGCTGCCGGATCGGCCGTCGGCTCCAATGCCTGGGAGATCGTCGCTACAAAACTGAAGACGCGATTCTCCAACAACATCCGCAACAATTTCGGGTTTCTCAACCGCTCTGCGCCGCAGACGATCGGCGCACCCGACAAGCTGTTCGTCCAGGAAGGCCGCAAGGTTTTCAAGGAGGTGGTGCCAATGGTGGCCGCATTGATCCTGGAGCAGCTTGCGGAGAACGCCATACAACCCGACAGCCTCAAACGCCTGTGGCTGCATCAGGCCAATCTGGGCATGAACGACCTGATCGCGCGCCGCGTACTCGGACGCGATCCCGGTCCACTGGAAGCGCCCAACATTCTCGACGAATATGCCAACACGAGTTCGGCCGGCTCCATCGTCTCATTTCATAAGTTCAGCGCCGATCTTGGCGCGGGCGAACTGGGACTGCTGTGCTCATTTGGCGCAGGGTATTCGGTTGGCAGCGTGATTCTGAGAAAGCTTGCCTGAGCGGATGCCTTGCCTTTGCCTCCTCGCTGCGACAGCCTGCAAAGCAGTCGATTGCGGGGCGCAATGCAGGTAGCCATCAGCGGCACGGGGTTGTTCACCCCGGCCGAAATCATCACGAATGCGGAACTCGTTGCCTCGTTCAACGAGTATGTGCGGCATCACAACGCCGACAACGCCAAATCCATCGCGGCTGGCTCGGAACAGGCGATCCTCAAATCCAGCGACGAATTCATCGTCAAGGCCTCCGGCGTCAGGCGCCGGCACGTCATGGTGAAGCGCGGCATGCTCGAGCCGGAGATTATGTGCCCGCGGACGGACGAGCGACCCAACGAACAAATTTCCATGATGGCGGAAATCGCCGCCCACGCGGCACGGGATGCGTTGAAGGCCGCAAACAGGACGGCGGCGGACATCGATGGCATCGTCGTCGCCGCTTCGGTCATGCAGCGCGCTTACCCACAGATCGCCATCGAAGTGCAAAACGAGCTGGGAACGAAGGGCTTCGGCTTCGACATGCTTGCGGCATGTTCCTCGGCGACGTTCGGGATCCAGATTGCCGCCGACATGATCGCCCAGGGTCACGCCCGCGCCATTCTTGCGATCAATCCCGAAATCTGTACCAGCCACCTCAATCTGCGCGACCGCGAGACCCATTTTATTTTCGGCGACGCCGCCACGGCCTGCGTCCTTGAGCCCGCGCAATACGCGGACGGCGACAATTGCTGGGATATCGTCAGTACGCGTCTTGAATCGCGATTCTCTAACAACATCCGCAACAATTTTGGCCCACTGAACCGCTTTTCGCCGCAAACCATGGGCACGCCCGACAAGTTGATCACCCAGAAGGGGCGCAAGGTGTTCAAGGAGGTCGTACCGATGGTATCGAACTTCATGCTCGAGCATCTGGCCGATTCGGGAATCAAGCCGGCGGAGCTCAAGCGCCTCTGGCTGCATCAGGCCAACATCAACATGAACGATCTGATCGCCCGCAAGGTTCTGGGAAGGGAACCTTCGCGCGCCGAGGCGCCAAATATTCTCGACGATTTCGGGAATACGAGTTCCGCCGGCTCCATCATCGCCTTCCACAAATTCAGCGCCGATCTGAACCCGGGCGATCTGGGCCATCTGTGTTCGTTCGGCGCCGGCTATACGGCCGGCAGCGTCATCCTGAAAAGGCGGGAGTAAACGCCCTGCTTCCCGCGCTGGCGGGGGCCGTCGCGCGCGTGCTAGCGTAGGAGCGCTACGCGCCCATTACGAAGAGTCCGCTGCTTCCACCACGCCCGCCGCCTCCCCTTCCCGAACCTTAACGAGCATTACGGTCATGAGCATCTTGCACACGATCCAGCCCCTCTATGTGCTGTCCGGACTGATCGTGGGCGTTCTGGTCGGGATGACCGGGGTCGCCGGCGGCTCGCTGATGACGCCGGTGCTGATCCTGCTGTTCGATATCCATCCCGTGACCGCGGTCGGCACCGACCTTCTCTACGCTTCGGTAACGAAAACCGGCGGAACCCTTGTCCACAATTACAACGGAACCGTGGACTGGCGGGTCGCAAGCCGCCTCGCGATGGGCAGCGTACCCATGACCGCACTGACGATCTGGCTGCTCTATGTGCTCGACGTGCGCGGCGATGCGACCCATGTGATCGTCACCAAGGTGCTGGGCGTGGCGCTGTTTCTGACGGCTCTTTCGCTTATTTTCCGCACATCGGTGATGAATATCTACGAGCGTCGCGTCGGTGTGCTCGACAAAAAGCTGGTCCGCAATCTGACGATCGCGATGGGTGCGCTGCTGGGCCTTCTCGTCACCATCTCCTCGGTCGGGGCCGGAGCAATCGGCGTAACGGCGCTGATGCTGCTGTACCCTTCCATGCCGACGGCACGGATCGTGGGGTCGAATATCGCCCATGCGGTTCCGCTCACTTTGCTGGCGGGACTCGGTCACTGGATGATCGGTTCGATCGACTTCTCGATTCTGGGCTCCCTTCTCGTCGGATCCATTCCGGGAACCATTGCCGGAAGTTTTGTCGCTCCGCGCGTCCCCGATCCGGCCTTGCGTTTCACGCTTGCGACGTTGCTGATCGTTGTCTGCGCGCGATTCTGGTTCTGGAAATAGGCCGGCAACAGCCGCTGCGAATCATCTGTTCAGGTTGGCGCAGGCGCCTGAAGCACTTCGCGCACCTTCGCGGCCAGCGCGGAATAACTGAAAGGCTTGCCAATCAGATTGACGCCCGGATCCAGGCGGCCATGATGGACAATGGCATTTCTCGCATATCCGGTCGTGTATAGAATTTTCAAATCCGGACGGCGCCCGCGCGCTTCGTCGGCCAGTTGGCGCCCGTTAAGTCTGCCCGGCAACACGACATCGGTGAAGATCAATTGAATACCGGATTGTTGTTCCAGCATCCGTAAGGCCGCGTCGCCGTCGGCCGCCTCGAAAACGGTATATCCCTGTTCCCGCAACATCTCGACGCTGGAAATCCGCACACCTTCCTCGTCCTCGACAACCAGAATTGCCACATTTTTCGGGGCCGCGGCCACAAAACGCTGCTGCAACGGTTCCTCGACGGCCTCGCCTTTCACAGTCAGAAGTCGCGGCAGATACAGTTTGACCGTCGTTCCATTTCCGGGCTCGCTGTAAATCTTGACGTGGCCTCCCGACTGCTTGGTGAACCCATAAACCTGGGAAAGACCCAGACCCGTCCCCTGCCCCGGTTGCTTGGTGGTAAAGAAGGGTTCGAAGACCTGGGCGACGGTGTCCCTGTTCATTCCGACGCCGTTATCCGTCACCGCGACAACGACGTATTGTCCGACTTTGAGTTCCTCGTGCGCGCTGGCATACGACTCGTCCAGATACGCATTGGCGGTCTCTATGGTGAGCTTGCCACCTTTTGGCATGGCATCTCGCGCGTTGACCGAAAGGTTGAGAATTGCGGCCTCAAGCTGGTTGGGATCCGTAGAGACCGGCCAAAGTCCGGCCGCAAGTATGGTCTCGATCGCAATGGTTTCTCCGAGGCTTCGTCCGATGAGGGCCGATATGGCAAGCACCAGCTTGTTCACGTCGACCGTCTTGGGCGTCAGCGGCTGGCGGCGGGAGAACGCGAGCAGTTGATGCGTCAGAGCCGCGGCCCGTTTGCCGCCCTCGTCGGCGGCGTGCAACAGGCGCTCGAAATCCCGCGCAGCGTCGCCGGCCAGATTCCAGCGCGCGCTTCGGCGACGCAGCATGTCCAGACTGCCCGCGACAATCTGAAGGAGATTGTTGAAGTCGTGCGCGATTCCGCCGGTAAGCTGGCCTATCGCCTCCATCTTCTGCGACTGCCGTAGCGCGGCTTCGAGCTTTTCTCTCTGGTCGATCTGACTCTGCAGCTCGGAGTTTGTTTTGGTCAATTGGGCGGCACGATTTTCGAGCTCGGTATTTGCCGTTGCCAGAGCGGCTTGCGACACGCCCAGACCCGCGACCACCAGCGACGCCATGATGACCAGGAGCGCGATGAGACCGTAACTTAGCAGGCGCCGGCCCACCGGTTCGATCACCGTTTGCAGATACACCGACCCGAGCCTGTGACCGGCTTGTTCGACAGGTACAACGACATTCAGTCGGTCGTCCGACATTTTCGATGCCTCTGCGGGAACGGTGGGCGGTGCCTTGCTGTCGCGGTCGCGAGAAAAACTGACGAACTTCCTTCCGTTGGGACCGTAGATTGCTACCGCCCGGACCGCCGGGTTGGCCGCCAGCGCATTGACATATTCCTGTGCGGCGTTCGCATCGTCGAACGCCAGCGCTGCGGTGACGGTCGCCGCCACGATGCGGGCCTGTATGTTCGTATCGCGGGTGATCTGGTCCGCGTAAAACCGCGTGCCGTAAACGACTGTCGCCACTGCCAATACCAGCAGAAAACCTGCGGCGACAAGCGCTATGGCGGGCACCACTTTTCCGGAAGGCAAATAGCCCGCTCGGCGCTTCATGGTTCGTTCCGATCCGGTTCGTCCGTCACCGCGATGCTCAACAGCTTGGAACTGATCTGCAGTCCGTTGCGCGCAGCGGCCTCGCGATCGATTTGAAAGCGGACATGGTTGTCCCTGATCACAAAGTTGACGATCCCTCTTGCCCCACCGGGAGTGCCGTCAGTTACGGTGAGCACCGGAAGACCGCGAACGGACGTCAAAACTTCCGTCACGAACGCCGGGTCGCCAGCGACATACACCATCTGGCAATGCGCGGATGGCGAGACTGCGTTGAGACGCAGGATGACGATCGGCCGCTCGCCGAACCGCTGCCCGGAGGAAGCCGTGTCGAGAAGACCGTCGAACGGGTCATTACCGGCAACGCAAAGGTTGAACGATGTGGAGGGCCCGGCAAAAGCGCTGCCCGGCCATTCGACAAAGGGAGCGAGCTTGAAAAGATAGGCGGCCTTGACGGCCAGTTCGAGGGTTTCCGCCGCAGTTGCGGAGCTTGGACAGAGAGAGATGACCGTGCCGGGAACGGCCAGCAACAACGCGACCATGAGTCTCAAACGACTCGCACGCATAAAGCTTCGACCGGGCCGGTTCCCGTGGCCTGTCGATGGCGTAACGACAAGCCACGCGGGACGGCTGACCGCGAGAGTCCGGAAAATCCTTCCACTCGTTGCCGGGTCGGCAGAGTCTGCCATTGCTAAAAATTCCAGCGCGTGTCCAGAAGGAAGCTTCGCTTGATCTCATCGGCTCCAGGAAATTCCTGGTGCTGCGGATGCAGGAGATTGAAACCCGAAAGAGAAATCTCGACGGATTTCGACAGCTTCCATGCCAATCTCGTGTTCAACTCGACATATTGTGGCAACACAGGGTCGGGAAGAACGCCTACGTAACGGAAATCCGTGTCGAAGGTAAGATCGTCCGCCAGATTCATCGACGACCTTAGGGATGCCTGGTGATGCGGATCGTCACCCGCCTGGGCAACACCAAGAAATCCTATGGCCCCGGGTTGCAGATGCAGCGCCTCTCGTTGAAAATTCACGCCCGCGCTCAGTCGCCACCAGTCCAGAACCTGGTAATTTCCCCAGGCTTCCACACCATACACATTTCCGGCCATCTGGTTTCCCCATTCCAGCGGATACTGGGTGCCGTAATTGAGGGTCTTCAGATGATCGTATTGGTCCAGGTAGCCGGTGACCGAAATCGACGCCTGTTCCGACAGCTCGGCGCGAGAACCGATCTCATAGGCCGTCAGCTCTTCGGGCAAAAAGTTTGGATTGCCGGTCAGAATTGTTGAAGTGCCTTCTTTTTCCACGACGTCCGTATCGAACGGCGTCGGCGCACGTATGGCGCGTCCGACATGCGCCCAAAGCAGAATGTCGTTGGTGGCATTCCACGAAAGGCGCGCCATCGGCAACGGCGACAATCCGGACCAAGGATCGTTTTCCAGCTTCAGACCGACAGTCAAATCCAGCCGGTCGGTGAGAGTAACTCGATCCTCGGCAAAAGCATCCGCAAGATTGAGCGTCAGACTCGACGGCACGAACAACAGCGAAGTCGTCCCGCCTAACCGAGCCTGAATTGAATAGGAATTGATGCGCTCGCCAGCGCCCCAAACGATGTTGTTCCAGCTCCCCAGACTGAAATTGTGCTGAACCTCCAAATTGTAGGTGTCGAGCGAAAAGCCCGTGCCTTCGTTCTCCACATCGCGTTGGGACTGATCGTAGTAAGCAAGAATCTGCAAGGACGACCCGTCGCCGAGATCGTGTTGCCATGTCGCCTGCAGATTGTGCCCCTCGATCTGCGTGTCGGGCGCTTGCAGCTGTTGTTCGCCGCCGGCGTAAACATCTCCCTGAACGGTCAGCAAGTCCGTTCCGGGGCTCCAGTCGACGCGGAAGCCGCCTTGCGGCTTGTACCAGCTGTCGCGGGCGCCCGAGCCGGGGGATGTGTCGTCTGCCCGATCGTAAAAAACCTTGCCGTAGATGCGGTATGCCAGATCGTCTCCGACCTTGCCGCCATACTGCAGAGCGGCAAGGCTTTCCTGGTTGCCGACACCAACTTCGGCGACGCCGCCCTGCGTGTCGCCGGCCTTGCGGGTAATGATGTTGATCACGCCGTTGACGGCATTTGCACCCCACAAAGTTGCGCCGGGCCCGCTGATCACTTCGATGCGCTCGATATCTTCGGGAAGCACATCGACCGTGTCCCAGTAGACGCCTGCATAAAGTGGCGTGTAGACGCTGCGGCCGTCGATCAGAACAAGCAGCTTGTTGGTAAAATTCTGATCGGCAATGTTCCCGCTGAACCCGCGCGCCGTGATGATGTAAGCGCTGGGGCTCGATTGCGACACGAAGAGGTTGGGGGCAAGGCGCAGGATTTCTGGAATACTTGTCGCGCCGGAGCGGATGATTTCGTCATGGCTGATGACGTAAATCGACGAGGCAGCCGTCTTCAGTTGCTGCGGCTGTTTCGAGACCGATGTAATCTCAACCTTGCCGAGATCCTCGATCGAAAGCCGTTGAAGGTCCTCGACCGACTGGGCATGGCCATTAACGGCCGGCAAGAAAGCCAGAACGGAAAGCCACGCCGGGGGCCACCGAAAGCGAATCCGGCACCCCGTTGTGACTTGATGCGTTCGACGAAATGACCGCGCATGAAGCGCGCGGCGGTATAGACATTTCACGATGAATTCCCCCGTCAGGCCCTCCGTGCCCTTCGTCACCACTGCCGCCGCCCAAATCCATGATTAGACAACAAAACCTGGCTCGGCAAGGACCCGCGACACGCGCGCTTCACGTTTTGCGGAATTTGCTCGCGATCAGTTCGTTTGCGCTATTTTTTGTCGTCGCGGCCGCGAAAGAAACTGACAGGTCTGCGATGGACATAAGGCTGATACTCGGGGCTCCATATCTGGGCCTGAAGGCGTTCCGCAGTCACCGATTCGTCATTATTCGATGCAAGCCGTTCAGAAATCGCCTGACGAGCGACGGCCATGCCGACTGCGGCGGAAACATTCCGCAACGCACCCACCGGAGGAAGAAGCCGTTCGCTTAGGCCCGTGGTTGCCGGCGACAACGACCCGAGCGCCCTTGCCGCCGCCATGAACATCCCGTCGCTGACGCGCTTCGCGCCCGACGCGAGCACGCCCAGACCGAGTCCCGGGAAAATATAGGCGTTGTTGATCTGATCGATGGGAACGGAACGGCCGTTCCATGAAACCGATGCGAACGGGCTTCCGGTGCCAACGATGGCACGGCCATCTGTCCAGGCAAAAAGCTGTGCCGGCGTCGCCTCGCTGCGCGCGGTGGGATTGGAAATGGGCAGAATGACCGGGCGCCGCGTATTCTCGGCCATCTGGCGAATCACCGCCTCGCCGAACGCGCCGTGTTGTCCGGAGACTCCGATCAGCACAGTCGGTTTCGCATTGGCGACCACATCGAGGAGATCGATTCTCTCCGGCTGTCGCAATGTCCAGTCCGCCACGGCGTTGCGGCTCTGTACGAACGGCTTCTGCGCTTCGGTAATGCCGGGCATCCCTTCGACGAGGAGGCCGTCGATGTCCACGGCATAGAAGCGCTCGCGCGCCGCCAATTCGCTCAAACCGTTTTCGATCATCGCGCGCAACAGCAGGGATGCGATGCCGCATCCCGCCGAGCCGGCACCGACGATAGCAATCTTTTGCTCGACGAGCGGAATGCCTGTCACCTGGACGGCGGCCAGGACGGTGGCTGTGGCGACGGCAGCAGTACCCTGAATGTCGTCGTTGAATGTACAGAGCCGGTCGCGATACTGCGCGAGCAGACGGCCCGCGTTCGCACCGGCAAAATCTTCCCAATGCAACAGCACGCTGGGCCACCGCGCACAGATCGCTGAGACGAAATCTTCCACAAAAGCGTCATAGTCGGCGCCGCGTACGCGTTCGTGGCGCCAGCCCATATAGAGCGGATCGCGCCGCAGCTCCTCGTTGTTGGTGCCCAGGTCCAGCAAAATCGGCAATGTTCTGGCGGGATGAATCCCGGCGCATGCTGTGTAGAGCGACAGCTTTCCAATGGGGATGCCCATGCCGCCCGCGCCCTGATCGCCGAGGCCGAGAATGCGTTCACCGTCGCTGACCACAATCACGCGCACGCGATCGAACCAGGGATTGGCGAGAATTTCGCGCATGCGCCCCCTGTTGGGATAGCTCAGGAAAACGCCGCGCGGCTTGCGCCAGATTTCGCTGAATCGTTCGCAACCCTCGCCGACGGTCGGCGTGTAGACGAGCGGCAACAGTTCGTCGATGTGCCGGACCAAGAGTGCGTAGAACAATGTCTCGTTCACGTCCTGCAAATCGCGCAGGAATGCGTATTTCTGGAAATCCGTTTCGATGCTGTGCAAGGCTTTCATGCGGCGATCGATCTGCACCTCTAGCGTTCCGACATAAGGCGGCAGGAGGCCGTGGAGATGAAATGCGTCGCGCTCGTCTTCCGTGAATGCCGTGCCTTTGTTGAGGAGCGCATGGTTGATCAGCTCGAAGCCGTTGACGTGGCTAACGAGCGGTTTCCTTTCGCCAGGAATGTCGATGTGCATGGGCCTCCTTTGATCGACTTCGACCTTCCGCCGACCGTATCCCAAGCTGCGGGTCAATCCCAAATTGACATTTCCGGCGAGGATATTATCGGCTGTTTTCGGATCCGGCGGATGCAGTCCGTGAGGGTTCCCGAATTCACATGCCATTGAACTAGCGGGCTGGTGGTATGCTTGTTTTCGGATCGAAGCCACGGAGTTTCCATGAAAATCGCCTTGCGTCTTCTTCTCGCCGCGCCTGCAGCCGTTGGCGCCGCGTTCGCCGCAAGCGCCGCGACGATCGTCCCTGCTGCGCCTTTCGATTCCATTGAGCTCGAAGGCGGCGGTCATGTGACTCTTATTCGCGGCAGCGTGCAGCAGGTGCGGATTCTGAAAGGCAGCACGGCCTATACGCGCATTCATGCGGACGATTCCGATCCGCGCAAGCTTATCATCGAATCCTGCAACGCCGATTGTCCCCACCCCTACGACCTGGACGTCGAAATCGTGACGCCTCAAATCCGGGCCGTCGCGGTAGCCGGCGGCGGTGCGATCGAGAGCAGCGGCACCTTTCCGGCCCAGCATTCGATAGCGGTGGCTGTTCATGGCGGCGGCAGAGTCGACGTCCGCTCCATCGACAGCGCCGACGCCATCGCTTCCATCGATGGCGGAGGTACCATCTCGGTGAAAGCCGCGGAAGGGTTGACTGCTGCCATCAACGGTGGCGGAAAAATCCGGTACTGGGGCAATCCGCACATTACCGAAGCCGTCAATGGCGGGGGGAGCGTCAGCAGGGGCAATTGATCGGCATTGTTCCCCGCAAACATTTCAATTTGCGCTTGCGTCAGGATTACAGGTGAGAAAGTGTCGGCGCCGGCATGAGGGACAGAGGATGGGCCGGGCAACACGCATTCTGGCGGAAGGAATCTACTTTGGCGAGGGACCGCGCTGGCACAAGGGGCGCTTGTGGTTCAGCGACTTTCACGACCATGCGGTAAAGTCGGTATCGTCGGCTGCGGATTTGCGCACGGAATTTCGAATAGACGATCAACCCTCCGGGCTCGGCTGGATGCCGGATGGGTCGCTGCTCGTCGTCTCGATGGTGAAACGCCAGGTGCTTCGCCGTTCGACTGCCGGCGACATCACCCTGCACGCCAACCTGAATGAGATCGCCGGCTTTCACTGCAACGACATGGTCGTCGATTCGCACGGCCGCGCCTATGTCGGCAATTTCGGTTTCGATCTCGATACGGAACTGGAAGCGCGCGGGCCGGAAAGCGTGATTGCCGATCACAAAACCGCGAAACTTGCCTGCATCTCGCCCGACGGCGTGCCGCGCGTTGCCGCCGCCGACATGCATTTCCCGAACGGGTCGGTGATCACGCCTGACGGCGGGACCCTGATCGTCGGAGAGACTCTCGCGGGTGCCTTGACGGCGTTCGATGTCGATGACGATGGCTTGTTGTCCAACCGCCGCCTCTGGGCCTCGACATGGCCCCGCATCCCCGACGGGATCGCGCTGAACGCCGCGGGCGGCATCTGGATCGCCAATCCGATTGCGCCTGAATGCGCGCTCATCGCGGCAGGCGGCGAGGTTCTTGAAGTAATCGATACGGCACAGCCCTGTTACGCCTGCATGCTCGGCGGCAACGATGGGCGCACACTGTTCATGCTCACTGCACCGACATCGATCGGGCGCGTCGCGGCCGCGGCGCCGTTGGGCCGGCTTCTGGTCGCAACGGTCGATGTTCCCCATGCTGGGCTGCCATAAGGGAATCCCCGGCAATTGCTTGGCTGCGATGAGCGCTATCCACCGACGAGCTCGCCCACTGCGCGGTGCGCCTGATCGATGGCGGAACTGGTGAAGGCTGCATAGCCCGAATCCGAATTGGCGATGGCGATGCGCCCGAAACGTTGCCGCGCAACCAGGTTCGGCGTGTGAACGGCGTCGTAGTCCTTTTCCCAAAGGGCGTTGTATTCCGGTGCATAGCCATGGGCCCAACGATTCACCGCGATGCCTTCGATGTCGCGCGCGGGATCAAAGCCGCCGCCCGCCA
>Ga0208849_1001394_pt1 | contig 17027 bp, 11 predicted proteins | sample NGESurdeep072012_10_FD_184470 | JGI IMG/M metagenome (GOLD analysis project Ga0208849, IMG submission 184470) | Arctic peat soil microbial communities from Barrow, Alaska - NGEE Surface sample 53-3 deep-072012 (SPAdes) | ecosystem: Environmental > Terrestrial > Soil > Wetlands > Peat ...
CGTGAGCGCGGGGTCGGCGTCGGCCTGGTCCTGGATCGGCGGCGAGGACGCCATGAAGTACTTGACGCCCAGCAGTTGCAGGTGCTCGATCCCGAGCGGGACGTTGACCGAGCCGTAGACGATGCCCGTGGTGGACGGCACCATGGCCTCGGACGGCCCCACCGAGAGCTCGGCCTGGTTGATGAAGTGGTACGGCGTCGAGGTGGCCGACTCGAACAACAGGCCCTCCATGGAGTCGACGCACCCGTTGGTGTAGTTGGGGAGCAACATCAACGACATGGGCGTGCCGAAGCGGTTGAGCAGCGTGTTGTACTCCCACATGGCGCGCCCGCACCCGTACTTCTTGGTCACCTGGTCCATGTGGGTGACGATGCCCTGGAGCTCGGCGTAGCCGGGTTTGCGCTCGACGCCGGAGTAGTTCCAATTGGCCCAGGCCGCCACGTTGCTGGCTCGGACGCTCACGGGCCCGAGCTTGTAGACCGTCCCCGGCGTGACCAGGAGGGGCGGCAGCACGACCAGCGCCGACAAGGCCAGCGCCACGAGCGGGACCGCCAGGGCCCCCGGGGCCCGCGCCATGCGGCGCGGCGGTGGGGGGCCCCACGGTGCGGGGGCGCCCGTGGGCGCCGTCCAGCTCGACTCGCCCCCGACCCCGTCACCGCGATACCCCGGCCTCGGGACGGTGCCGGTGCCCGTGCCGGCGACATCGGTGGTGGCCGACACCTCCGCCATCGGGTGCCCGGCGCGCGGCACCATGTGGGGGGCAAAGGTCGAGACGGGGCCGCCGGTGGCGAATGCCGGGCTCGGACCGCCCGGCACCGCCATGGCCGCGATGTCCGGGGGCGCCCAGCGCAGGGCGTCGCGTAGGTTCCGCCAACCCCGCGCCGCCATGATCAGGAGCTCGGCGACGGCGAAGCCGGCGACGAGATAGACGCACAACCAGTAGATGGGCAGGACACGCGTGTTGTAGAGCGCGCTCTGGGGCGCGAAGCGCACGAACAGGGCCGACGCCACCCCCGCCACCGTGAGAGCCAGCATGGATCGGTTGAACCGGACGCACGCCATCACGACGCCGATGACGCCGAGGATCAGGGCCCAGCGGTCGGCCACGGGCATCAACAGCGCCCGGTACGTCGAGACGTTCTGCCATCCCATGGTGGTGCTGTAGGCCTGCTCCATGACGAAGGGGACCGCCCACCAGGCCACGAGGAGGAAGGCGGTCCCCACCACCGACACCAACCACCACAGCCGTCGGCGGGTGGGGCCGAAGAAGAGCAGCGCCGCTCCGGCGCCCACGAAGCAGAACAGCGTGGGGACGAGGTGGCACAAGACACACGCACTCAGCAGCAGCACGGCGGGAATGCGCGAGCGGCCGGTGCGCATGCCGCGGACCACCACGCCCAAGAAGACGAGCGCCACCGACAGCCCCAGCGAGAAGGCGTACTCCCCCGCCATCGTCGAATAGAGGTTGCCGCCGTAGATGGTGAAGGTCTGGTCGAACAGGAAGGGCAGGGTGAACACGGCGAGGACGGCAGGCCGGGGCCGCTCCATCCCCACCAGGCGGCCGAAGGCCCACGCCGCGATGGGGAGGGTGATGGAGCCGAGGATGGTGATGAGCTTGAAGGCGATGTCGAAGGGGATGATGAAGCCCAGGAGCGCGGCCAGGGTGTCGGGGAGGGGGAAGTAGAAGGTGTTGAGGGGCAACCCGTCGTAGGCACCCGGGAACCAGCCCGTCATGTGCCCGTGCAGCAGCAGGTTGGTCTTCAGGAACTGGGCCAGTCCGAAGTGCGCCCCGGTGTCTCCCCCGGTGGTCATGGTGTTGGCCAGCAGCAGGCTGGGGTTGCACTGCCAGATGACGACGACGATGACCGCCGCCACGGCCACGAACGTGGCGAGCGCAGGGGCAGACGGCCGTCGCATCAGATCCATGGTGCCCGAAAACCACCCCCAAGCGGCAGCGCCGGTCCCGATTTCAGTGCAGAATCCCCGCCACCGACAAGATCGCCAACAGGTTGAAGGTCCCGTGGGCGAAGATCCCGGGGCCCAGACGACCGAACTTGTAGGCCATGAGCGCCAGGACAGCACCGAACGTGGCCAGCCCGAGCAGCTCCAGCAGCTCGAAGTGCGCCAGGCCGAAGATGACCCCGTCGGCGATGGCGGCGAGGGCCACGCCCACCACCGGGCCCGCACCCTTGAAGACCCGCAGCAGGGCGCGCAGGACGAGGCCCCGGAAGAACATCTCTTCGACCACGGGCACCACGACCACCGTCAGCACGGCGATGACCGCCAGGTCCGAGCCCGGGAACCCCCCGGTGAGGTGCTGGGCGGGCGCCTTGAGGCGCTCGTCGAGGTGGGGGACGACGTGTTCCAAAGGGAAATAGAGCACCGGCAGCAGCACCAGTTGGCCCCCCAACCCGATCACGGGCCCGATGAGCACGTCCCAGGGGCGCACCCGCAGTCCCATGTCCCGGAAGAGGCTCCCCGTCCCCCGCACCCGGCTGGCGAACAGGACCGCACCGACGAAGCCGACCCAAAGCCCCACCAGCCCGGTCACCTCGACCCAGGCCGGCGGGACGGTCTGGGTGGCCAGGTGGGCGATCTCGGACCCGTGCCCGGTGAGGCCGGCCACCACGACCAGAAGGATGCTGCTCGCCAACTGGCCCACGACGAACCCGAGTCCGGCGAACATCAGCCATGCCCCGGCGTCGCGCCTCGTCGCGGGCGGGGCATCCCCGTCTTGCGCCTGGTGGCCAGGAGAAAGATGCCCGGGGAGCGGCTGCGACGGGGCCGCGGCCGGTGTTGCGCCCGGCGTCGGCTCGCCGTCGCTCGAGCCCGCAGGGCCGCTCGCCATCAGGCGAAGGTTAGCGATCGGCCGTATCGCAGCCATCTCGCCCATGCGTGCATGGCCGGGGGTGCGGGCGCGTACCATGGAGAAATGAGTCCCCCCTCTCTTCCCGACCGCCGTTCGGGACGTCCCACCCCAGGTGGGACGGGTGGTCCCGCGTCGGGCGGGCCCGGCGGTCAGGCGTCGTCAGGGAGCGACCAGAGCTGGCGCTGGGTCTTCGCCCTGCTCATCGTGGCCGTCATCGCGGTGCTCATCGTGCCGGCACTAGTGAGTCATCCCCAGGTCAAGAAGATCGAGTACAAGACGTTCCTCCAGCAATACGTCGAGGGGCACAACGTCAAATCGGCCACCATCGACAACACCACGGGGATCATCACCGGGACGCTGAAGCAGGGCAATCAGAGCTACTCGGTGAAGGGCCCGGACCCCTCGCTCGAGTCCGACGTGGCGCTGATGAAGAAGGACATCTCGACCGTCAACTTCAACACCCCCCAGACAAGCGCCCTCGGTCAGTGGCTGCCCACCATCCTCATTCTGGTGGCCTTCGTCGGCATCTTCCTCTGGATCAGCCGGCGAGCCCAGGGCCAGATGTCGGGGATCATGTCGATCGGGCGGTCCCGAGCCAAGCTTTATACGACCGAGCGGCCCCGGACGACATTCTCCGACGTCGCCGGCTACCAGGGGGTCAAGGTCGAGATCAGCGAGGTGGTCGACTTCTTGAAATCGCCGCACCGCTTTCGCGACATCGGCGCCAAGATCCCCAAGGGCATCCTGCTCGTGGGCCCTCCTGGCACCGGCAAGACGCTGCTGGCCCGTGCCGTGGCCGGTGAGGCAGGGGTCCCGTTCCTCTCGGTCAGCGGGTCGGACTTCATGGAGATGTTCGTGGGCGTCGGGGCCAGCCGGGTCCGTGACCTCTTCCAGACGGCCCGCAAGCAGGCACCGGCCATCATCTTCGTGGACGAGATCGACTCGATCGGCCGCAAGCGCGGCGCCGGGCTCGGCGGCGGCCACGACGAACGGGAGCAGACCCTCAACCAGATGCTCTCGGAGATGGATGGCTTCGACCCCACCGAGGGCGTGGTCATCATGGCGGCGACGAACCGGCCCGACATCCTCGACCCCGCCCTGCTGCGGCCCGGTCGCTTCGACCGTCAGATCGTGGTCCCGCTCCCGGACCTCGAGGAGCGCCTGCCCATCTTGAAGGTCCATTGCAAGGACAAGCGCATCGGCGACAACGTGGATCTCGAGCTCGTGGCCCGGGGCACCCCGGGCATGAGCGGCGCCGATCTCGCCAACCTCGTCAACGAGGCGGCGCTCCACGCCGTGCGACGGGGCTCGCACCAGGTCGACCAACAGGACTTCGAAGCGGCGCGCGACCGCGTCCTCATGGGACAGCGACGAGAGAGCCTGGTGCTTTCGGAGCCCGAGAAAGAGCGCGTGGCCTTCCACGAAGGTGGCCACGCCGTGCTCGCCTACGTGCTCGAGCACGCCGACCCGGTCCACAAGGTGACCATCCTCCCCACCGGTCTCGCCCTGGGCGTGACCCAGCAGCTGCCCATCGAAGAACGCCACATCTATCCCCGCGACGTGATCGAGGACTCGCTGGCCGTGCGGATGGGCGGGCGCGCCGCTGAGCTCCTCGTGTACGGCGACCTCTCCACCGGTGCCAGCAACGACCTCGTGGGCAACACCGAGCTGGCGCGCAAGATGGTGCGCGAGTGGGGCATGAGCGAAGAGCTCGGGCCGATGGCCTGGGGGTCCCAGGGAATGGTCTTCCTCGGCGAGGACCTGCTGCACTCGCGCGACTACTCCGAGGACACCGCACGCGTCGTGGACGCGGAGATCGCCCGCATCCTGCGCCAGCAAGAAGAGCGGGCCATCGAGTTGCTCAGCCGGCACCGCGGCGGGCTCGACGCCGTGGCGAGGGCGCTCCTCGAGCGCGAGACCCTCGACGGGAGCGAAGTGAGCAAGCTCGTCGACACTGCCTACGGCCGTCCCGTCCACGAGGCCGGCGTCATGGCGTCGCACTTCACGACGGCCAACGGGGCCGGTGCCAAGCCGGAGGCCTCCGCATCGGGAAACGGCGCTGAGTCCGACATCCCGGGCGTGACACCCGAGCCCACCGGCTCCACGACCGCCAAGCCTGACTGATCCGGCGGACTGATCCGGCGGACTGGATCGGGTCCGATCGAAGCCGACGCGCCGGGGGTTTCTGGGCGTAGCCTCGTCGGTGGTGACCCACATCGACCTTTTCGATGATCCGTCCTGGGACTCACCCGACTTCTGGGATTACGAGCCCAAGCCTCGCTCCCTGCTGGCGGTGGCGGCGCAATTGACCGCGGCCGTCGTCGCCGGCCTGACGATACCGCTCTGCTTCGTGTTGGTCCCCGGTGCCCTCATGTGGGGATTCGACAAGATGTTCTCGGGCTGGAGCTTCTGACGGGCGACGACGTCGGGGCGGTTCTTTAGGACGGCGCGAACGACGGCACGACCACCACACCGGGCTCCGCCACGGGCAGCGCATCGAGCTCGACCGCGATGGGCTGGTCCGAGGTGACCTCGAAGGGTGCGGTCCCGAACGGCGCCCCGGGGTTGGGGCCGATCACGAGGGGCGAACCGAGCTCCACCTTGCGGGTGGGCTGGCCGGCGACGGCATGGCCGTTCGGGGTGACGATCTTCACGGTGGCGGCACTCGTCCCCAGATCGACCACGGCCAGCGACCATGCCCCGTTCCCGGGGGCCACCACGGCGGGGAGGATCCAGCGCCTGGCGCCGCCCGGCACCCCCGAGACGTCACCGACCTCGGGGACCCCCGCCGGTGACCCCGCGGGGGCGGACGCCGCCCGGCTCACCACGATCCCGGTCCCGGTGCTCGTGAAGGTGAGTGAATACGGGACCCCAGTCGGGATGCGGGTCTGGCTCTGCGCCGACAACGTCACGAGGGACTGCGCCGGGACGTGCATGGACAGCGGCTCGGCCCCGGCTCCTTGGGACAGCCCGATGGCCACCGACACCGTGGCGGGGGTCGTCGTCGGGTTCAGGACGTGAAACGCCACGGTCCCTTCCGGGATACCCGTGCTCTGGGGGAAGACCCACCGAGAGGTGGCGGCGGGGCTCCCCAAGGTGAGCGATATCCCCCCGTCACCGGGTGCGCCCACCGACTGCAGCTCCGTGGCCACGATCGCACCCGACAACGTCGAGACCTCGGTGGCGACGGCCGTGTCGGAGGGCAGGTGGTCACCGATGTTCTCGGTGACCAGGGACCCCGGCGCGATGTCGATGCCCTGGTACGCGGCGGGCGCCACGTATCCCGCCGTGGAGGACACCAGTGCGAGGTTCACCACGGCGTCGGTGGCGGCCGGGTTGAACAGCGACAGGATGAGCCCACCTCCCTGCGCCGTGGCGCCGTGGGCGAAGTACCAACTGGTGGAGGTCGAGGGCGCGCAGGGCGCCATGCTCCAGCCAAGGGGGCTCTGGACCGACTCCGACACCGCCACCCCGCCACCGTCGAGCACGACAGCGGCGGCGACCAACCCCGTCGAGCCGAGCTGACCAGCTCCCACCGTGACCTGCCCACCGGCGGGGACGGTCAGCGACACCGTCTGCGCCCCGGACCACGGAGCAGGCTGCGGCGCCCCCGGGGCCACCGCGCTGACAGCCGTCAGAGTGCCGCGCACGGGGCGGCCGCCGGAGTTGGTGAGCACGATGGTGGCGGGCGCGCCTCCCTGGGCACCGCTCCCGCCCGCGCAGAACCACGCCGAGGACTCGGTCGCAGTTGGTGCCACCCTGAGCGTCGACAAGGCGTCCGCGCTGGGGGCGGCGGCTGACACCGTGGTCCGGGAGATGAGCCGGTCCGAGATCCCCGTGGCGATCAAGATGGCCACCAGGACCACGATCATGAGCGCCCGCCGCAACGATCCGGTCACGACACCACCGCGCTCACGACACGACCTCGCGCACCGGGTCGGCGGGCTTCGCGCTCGGGGGGAGAAGCGGTGCCGACAGGGCCGAAGCGTCGACGGCACGGGCGCGGCGGCGTCGTCGCCCGCGGCCGCCGAGGGGGCCCCACCACCAGTCGAGCCACCAACGCCGGCCCGCCAGCGCGCCGGCCACGACGACCCAGGCGGCGGTCTCCATACTGATCTCGAGCCCGTGGGCCCACGACCCGACGAAGGCGACGGTGACCGTGCCCGGTCGCGCCACAGGAAACGTGGCGGCGTAGCCGAAGAACCTCGACGGGCGCACCACCGTGCCGTGCGGTCCCAGCAGTCGCCACGCAGCCGCGGGCGCCACGGCGTCGAGGACGGTCCCCGCCGGCACGCGACCCCGCACGCTGGTGGCACCCGACGCGCCCAGCAGTGCCGGATGCCAACCCGTGAGCCGCGGGTCCACCCCGGTGACCGCCGATGCGGGTGACGACGGCGCGCCCGCGGCGGTGCGCCACGCCCGCAAGGGCAACGCGCTCGGGTCGACGAACACGTCGAACCCACCTTGGGAGATGATCTGACGGAGGTCGATCTGCGACGACAGCGCCCCGAGGAGGTCGCCCGGCGGTGGATGCGTGATCGGGGTCTGGAGCCCCGGGATCGACGGCGCCAAAGTGTCGACCACCACCACGTAGCGCACCGCGTACGGTGCCAACAGCCGACCCAGCCGGACCGTGGCGTGGCGCCGCGCCAGGCGGATCCCGTTGCCGATCTCGGCGGCCTTCCCCGGCGACGATCCCGGCCACAACCCGGTGACGTCGGGCAGCCCGTCCTCGCTCAGTGCATAGGAGAGCCCGGGGGTGAGCTCCCACCCGTTGCCCGGCAACACCCGGGGGTCGCCGAGCCACAGCACGCGGAAATCACCTTGGGCCTTGTTGGCGGCCATCCACGAGGTGGCTTCGGCATAGCCGGACGGGACCAGGTCCCATCGTCCGCCCAGGCTCCCGAGCAGCACCGGCAGCATGCCCACCACCGCGGCGGCAGCCGCCGTCACCGCCGCCACCTGGCGCCACCCGAACCGGTAGCCGGGGAGATCGAGCTGAAACGCAGCCACACCGAGACCGATCGAGAGGGCGATCCCCACACCGGCGGGCACCAGGAGCACCTGGGGGGCGATCGCCAACGGGCCCAAGCCACCGCGCCCGGCCAACCAGGCCACGGCCCACGCCACCACGGCGATGGACCACGCCCGACCGGCCCAGGCCAGGCGCGACCGGGCGCCGATGAGCAGAGGCAACGCCGCCGCGGCCAGGAACGCCCACCCCAGCGCGGCATCGCCGATGGGACCCACGGCCAACCGCAGCAGCTCGCCCCATCCCGCCCCCGAGGACGACGCCACGGGCACGCCGGCCAAGATCTGCCAGCGCCCCGAGCCACCCAGCACGGCGAAGGACCAAGGAGCGAGCAGCACGATGGCGACGGCGCTGGCCCCCAACGCCGTCACCACCACGCGTCCGGCGGGGCGAAACCCCGCCTCCCCCTGCGACACGACGTGACCGAGGGCGAGGCCCAGTGCCACGACGAGGATCACCAACGCGGTCGACGGCGCCAGCGCGGTGACGAAGGCGTCGAGCAGACCCAGGGCCAAGCACCATCCCACCAGGGATTGCCGCCACGGCCGGGCCGAACGTGACGCCACGCCGTGGATGGCGCGTGCAATGCCTGGGGTCGTGGCAGTGGTGGGGACGACGGCCTCGAGCGCGACCTCCCCCCTGTCGCCCCGTCGGTCGGTGGCGCCCGTTCCGTCGGCGCCCGTTCCGTCAGTGGCGCCGGTCCCCGGCGTCTCGTCGTACGGATCGACACGCGATGCCTGGCCCAGGAGGTGGATCATCCACGGACACGCCGCGTACATCACCAAGGCGTCCCAGTGCGCCGTCGCCAGGGCGTCATAGGCAACAGGGATGGCGAGGTAGATCACGGTCGACGTCACGCGCGCCCACGGTGTGCCCAGTCGACGGGTCAGTCGGGCCATCCCCATGGCACCCACGGGGATGCACCCGAGCACCACGATCTTGTCCAACAACCCCATGCCCCCGAACAGCAGCATCCCGGCCAGGCCGAGGATCCCCGTCGCCGGGGTGGTGGGTTCGGTGGTCCCCACCCCGCTGGGCTGCCACCCGGACACGAAATGGTGCAGCAGCGTCGTCCACGAGGGCAGGGACAGGAACTGGCCCACGACGGGGAGGCCCGATCCGAACAGCTGGCGCGTCCCGAACACCACCACCAGCGCGGCGGCCAACCACACGAGCCAGCGCGTGGACGTGGCGGGGCCTAGGGCGTTCCCCGCCGTCACCTCGACCCCTGTCGGGCTCGACACCGATGGCGGCTCGTCGTCGGAGCCCGGCTCGGCGCCAACGGGCTCGGGCTCGGGGTTCGCACCACCGAGGTTCGCCGCCTGCAATCCGTGGGTGACGGCCCGCCGGACATAGGCGTTGAGACGGGCGCTGCCGTGCAGCTGCAGTCGACGGACGGTGGTGTCGTCGAGCCGACGGTGGGCCCGCACCGCCGCTCGGGCGGCGCGCAACGTCCGTCGGTTGGCGAAGTTCCACCGCCACGCCTGGGACACCGCCGAGGCACGCTCGCGATGGCGCGCCACCACGGCGATGACGAATTCCGCCACGCCCAGCAGGGCGATCTGGGGGACCACCCGCACCAGATGGAACGGTCCGTACGCCTTGAGCGCGGCGTGCAACTCATGGCGGCGCTGCAGCGACTGCAGCGTCACATGCGGTTGGTGCCCATGGGCCCTGTGGCCCGCCCCGCGCCGCCGGCGCCCGGCCCTCCCTGGTGCTGTCGAGGCTGATGCTGTCGAGGCTGATGCTGTCGAGGCTGATGCTGCGCCGAATGCGCCGGGGGCGCTGTCACCGGGCCCGAGCCCCGCCGGTCCGACCACTCCCCCGACCGGCTCTCCTGCATCGCTCCCCCCGCCGGCACCGGCCCCCCCGCCGGCACCGTGGTCGGCGTCCTCGGCACCCGCCCAGGTCTCGAGGAGATACGGCACCGGGTCGGCTCCACCGGGGGACTCGGGCCCGATGTGCACGGGGAGGCTGCGCCGGCCACTCGCCAACATCTCGAGATGCCGAACGCGCGCTCCGGGCGCTACCACCACACGGGCGCCGAGGATCTGGGCGCGCCAACACAGGTCGAGGTCCTCCCCCATGGCGAAGATCTCGGGATCGAATCCCCCCAACTCGGCGAACAGGTCGAAGCGGACGAGGGTGCACCCCCCGGGGGCGAGAAAGATGTCACGCACGGCGTCGTGCTGCCCGTGGTCGATCTCGCCCGGCTCCATCCGGTCCACGACGGCGCCGCCCTTGTCCACCGCCATGCCGACGTGCAGCAACCGGGAGGGGTCGTCCCAACTGACGAGCTTGGGCGCCACGATCCCGGCGTTGGAGCGGAACGACTCCTCCACCATGATGTGGATGGCGTCGGGGTCGGGCGCGACGTCGTCGTGACACAACAACAACAGCGACGCGCCCTCCACCATCGTCAACACTTCGTTGGCCGTCGCTCCGAAGCCTCTGTTCGTCGGCATGAGCCGAACAAAAGCCCCAGGAAGCACACGCGCCACGCGCGGCGTGGGGTCGACGGTGCTCGCCGCATCCAGCACGAGCACCGACAGCTCGGGATAGTCCTGCGAGGCCAACGCCCGCAGCGTCTCCTCGAACCACTCGCCGGGGTTGCTCGTGACGACGACGGCCACGACCGGCGGAGCGATATGGGTCTCCATCAGGGCCAAGAGGCTACCCGTCGCCCCCGCCGTTTCCCCAGGCGTCGACCCCACCCCAGGACCCTGGGTCCGCTCCCAGAAAGTGCTTGCAACTGTTAGCAACGGTCTGTACAATAGTTAGCAGCAAGCCCCCCAGTTTTCGATGGAAGGACACCCCAGATGCCCGAGTTCAAGGACGTCACAGACGAGATCACCAAGACCGCCAGGGACGCCGCCTACGTGGTGGTCGGCCTGGGCGTGCTCGGGTTCCAGCGTGCGCAGGTCCGCCGCCAGGAGCTCCAGAAGCGCCTCACCGACCGCACCATGGTCCAGGGTCACCTCGGCGACGTACGAGGCGAGGTCACCAAGCGGGTCAAGGACGTCGACGAGGCCGTCGAGCAGGTCATCGGCCGCATCGAGGCCTCCCTGGCCCCCATCGAGGAGCGCCTCCCGGTTCCCGCCCGCGACCTGGCCAAGCAAGCCCACGCCCAGGCCCGTGAGGTCCGTCAGCAGCTGCGCAAGCTGATTCTCCAGGCCGCCTGACCCACCCGACCCACAGCTCGTCCCCGTCATCAGGCGCCTCGCCCACCGCGGGGCGCCTGTGGCGCGTCCGGGGACACGGAAGTGCCCCGAGTGCGACGTGGGCAACTCAGGCGGCGCGGTCGCTCCACTGGGCGAGCACGTCGAGCAGGGTCTGCTCGAGGCTGATCTGGGGCTCCCACCCTGTGGCCTCGTGCAGCTTGGCGTAGTCGCCGCGCACGACGGGGACGTCGACGGGCCGGGACAGCTCCGGGTTGAGCTCGAACCGCAGCTCGACCCCGGCCAGGGTCTGCAACTGCAGTGCCACATCGGCGATGGCGACGTCGCGGCCGCTGCACACGTTGTAGACCTCGCCGGCCCCACCGAGCTGGGCCAGCAGGCGGTATGCCCGCACCACGTCGCGGACGTCGGTGAGATCACGCCGGGCCGCCAGGTTCCCCACGACGATGCTCTCGGCACCGCTGCGGCGGGCCTCGACGATCCGCTCGGCCAGGGCCGACACCACGAAGGCCGAGGACTGCCCCGGTCCCACGTGGTTGAACGGGCGCATGCGCAGCACCGGCAGGCCGTAGCCCAGGTGGGCCTGGACCCCGAGGTACTCCGCCGCCACTTTGGACGCCGCATACGGCGTCACCGGCGCCAGCGGCGCGTCCTCGGTGACCGGGAGGAGGTCCTGAGGCACGGCCCCGTAGACCTCGGCCGAGCTGGTCACGAGCACCCGGGGCGGATGGGGGCACGCCCGGGCCGCCTCGAGCACGTTCAGCGTCCCACTGGCGTTGACTCGGAGCACCTCGTTCGGGTCGGTCCAGGACCGACCCACGCTGGTCAGCGCGGCCAGGTGGTACACCACATTGGGTGCGGCCATCATCATGGCGGCGCGTACGGCGTCGCCGTCGGTGATCTCCACCTCGTGATCGATCGACACCACCTCGTCCCCGCATTCGACGAGATGGGCCGTCAACCACGAGCCCACGAAGCCTCGAGCTCCGGTCACCAGGGCACGCACGCGCCGAACCTTACCGGGGACCGCCCTGTGGTCCCGGTGGAAAAGACCCCGGTGCAGAAGACCCCCGCGGGGAAGGCTCAGTGCGCCTCGCGGCCCACCGGTAGGCCGCCACGTGGTCGGCGGCGCTCGCCCCCCAGGTGTGGCGGCCCGCCACCTCGAGGCCCAGCCGTCGTCGTTCTGCCACACCGGCGCCGTCGTCGAGGACTCCCACCAGTGCTTCGGTGAGCTCGGGCACCGATCCCGGTGGCACCAGGACGGCCGCCCCGGCCGAGACCTCGGCCATGGCCGTGCCCGAGGTGGTGACGAGGGGGGTGCCACACGCCAGGGCCTCGAGGGCGGGGAGCCCGAAGCCCTCTTCGAGGGCGGGATAGGCGACGACCGCAGCTCGGCGGAGCAACGCCGGCACGGCTTCGTCGGGGACATATCCGGTCCGCACCACGCGGCCGGCGAAACGTGCCTGCCCGATGGCGCGCTCCACCGCCTCGACACCCCAGCCGGCCTGGCCGGCCAGGACCAGGGACAGATCGGTGTGGTCGGCGGCGACCCGGTCGAAGGCAGCCACGAGGTTGGGCACGGCCTTGCGCGGTTCGAGGGTCCCGACGAACAGGACATAGGGGGGACGGACCCCGAGCCGCTCGAGCATGGCGTCGTCGGACACAGAGCCCCGGTCGCCGGCGGCCGTCACGGGCGGCGGCTCGGGCCGGAACCGGTCGTGATCCACCCCGTGGGGAATGACGAAGACGCGGCCCGTGGGGGCACACAGGTCGCCGAGGCGCTCGGCCGTGCGACGGCTCACGCACACGATGGCGTCGGCACGCCGGGCCGCCATTCGGATGGCGCGGCGAAAGACGATCACCTTGCTCCGCTCGTGCCACTCGGGATGGTCGAGGAAAGTGAGGTCGTGGATGGTGACGACGCGCGGCAGCGGGGCACGCTCGGGCATGGTGTAGTGCGGGCCGTGGTGCACGTCGATCGACGCCGCGCCGAGCAGGGCCGGGAACCGGGCCTGCTCCCATACCAGGCGGATGGGCCGGCGCTCGGGGGCGCAGGGCCGCACCGTCGAGGTGGTCGCCGAGCGCAGCTGACGCCAGCGAGAGCCGTCGCGCCGACGGCACCACAGCGTGAGGGCGATGTCGTCGCGAGCCGACAGCGCGGTGGCGAGGTCGATCGTGTAGCGACCGGCGCCGACGGGCTGGGTCGGCACCGCACTCACGTCGAGGGAGACCGAGAGCATGTCGTGATTGCCGGCACCATGCGCGCCGGCTCCATTCGCCGTGGCGGTCACCGCAACGAGCTCCACAGCGTCACGTGCGCCCGGGCGGCGGACTCCCACGTGAGGCTGCCGGCGCGCGCCGCGCCCACCTCGATCAGGCTCGCCCGGAGCGCCTCGTCGGTGGCGACCCGGACCAGGGCCCGGGCGATGTCCTCGACGCGCGTGGGGTCTACCTCGAGCGCCGCGTCTCGGGTCGTCGGCAAGGGGCTGGCGACCACGGGGGTGCCGAAGCGCATGGCCTCGACGGGAGGGAGCCCGAAACCCTCTTCGAACGGTACATAGGCGAGCAGCCGGGCCCGCGCGTACAACGACGCCAGCGTGCCGTCGCCGACCCGGCCGGTGAACACGACACCCTCGCCGTACTCGAGCTCGGGGCCCCATCCCGGCGGCCCCACGACCACCAAGGGCCACGGCTCGGGAAGCGAAGGGCGCGCCGCGCCGTAGGCCTCGAACAGCCGAGGGAGGTTCTTGCGCGGTTCGAGGGTGCCCACCGACAACAGGAACGGGCCCCGGACCCCGAGACGCTCGAGGAGCGCGGTGGCACCGGGGTCGTCACGGGCCCGCAGGATGTCGGATCCCAACGGGATCACTGACACCGCCGCTTCGGTCGCCCCCGCCTTCACCAGGTCGGCGGCGACGGCGTCGGAGGGAACCACGAAATGCGAGGCATGACGCAGGGCCCGCTGCAAGGCGGCCTCGTGCCAGCGCCGGCCCCGGCTCGGATAGTCCTCGGGCCGATGCCGCCACGCCACGTCGTGGATAGCCACGACCTCGACACAACCCGAGCCCGATGGCGGTCGCGGCACCCGTGGCACCGCCAGGGACACCGAGTGCACGAGGTCGAAGCCACCCGGGGCGCGCACGAGGGACCGGTCCCACATGCGTGTCAGCACCGGACCGGGCAGGCGTGAAGCGATCACGGGGCGGCCGAAGGCTTCGAGCGGGTCCGGAGTGCCGCGGCTGTGGCTGGCGTACAACGTGACCGACGGCAACTCGAGGTGCGCCTCCTCCAACGCGGCCAGACCGCCCAAGAGGCCCCGGACGTAGGTGCCGATGCCGCCGGGCACCTGGCGGCGCAGCTGCTCGGCCACCAGAAGGACGTTGGCGCGCCCGCGCCCCGCGTCGTGCACCCCGACCCCTAGCGCGCGCCGGCGGCGTCGGCGTAGAGCCCGGCCAGGCCCGCACCGCACGCCGCCCAGGTGAAGCGCGCCGCCCGGCAACGACCCCGCTCGACCAGATCGGCGCGCGCCGTAGCGTCGCCCAACACCGAGACGAGCGCGCCGGCCAATGCGTCGACGTCGCGCGGGGGCACGAGCACGGCGCCGTCGCCCACGACTTCGGGCACCGCACCCGCCGCGGTGGCCACCACGGGCACTCCGGCGGCCATCGCCTCGAGAGGTGGAAAGCCGAATCCCTCGTACACCGACGGGAAAGCCAGGACTTCGGCGCCCCCCAGCCAGCGCGCTAAGGCGTCGTCGCCGACGTAGCCGAGCGCGACGACGCGCTCACGCCACGGCGACGCCTCGAGCACGTCGTGGAAGGCGCGGGCGCCCCACCCGTCGGCGCCGGCGATCACGAGAGCGACATCGGGATGGGCCTGGGCCACGGCCCCGAAGGCGCGCACCAGACCGGGGTAGTCCTTGCGGGGCTCGATGGTCCCCACGGCCAGGACGTAGCGCGACGTCCCGGGAGGCAACCGGCGGTCGGCCCCGCCCGGGAACGGCGGTGGGCCGGACCCCACCCCGTGGTACACGACACGGACGCGAGCGGGGTCGATGTCGAACTCCCCCACCACCTCGTCGGCGACGAACTGCGAAGGCGTGTGCACCCAGGACCCGTCGGCGACGGCACGCCGGACCATGCGGGGGAACCCGAGGGTGGAGCGGTCACAGAGCTCCGGATACCGCACCGTGGTGAGGTCGTGCACGGTGACCACGCGCGCCGCGCGCCGGGCCGGGGGGACCACGAAGTTGGTCCCGTGAACCACGTCGGCGGGGCCCACGAACCACTCCACCGCGGGCCCGTCGAGGTGGGCCCACGCCACGTGCAGCGGTCGGGCCGGCATGGCCCGCTGGCGGACGTGGACACCGGCGGGCACCAAGGGGGGCAGGCGGCGGCGGCGGCGCCAGGTGACGGCGAAGGCGTCGATGTCGAGGTCGGCGACGGTGGCCAGCGCATCCAGGGCGCCCTCGCAGAATCGACCCACCCCGGTCTTCGTGCCCAGCAGGGGCGTGGCGTCGATGGCCACCCGGAGCCGCTCGCTTTCGGGTCGCGTTGTCGGCGGCACCGGTCGAGCCTTGCACACAGGAGCCGGAGGTACGCGCCCCGACCATTAGCCTTGCGCCGTGATCACCGCCCTCGCGGGAGGAGTCGGGGCCGCCCGCCTGTTGCGCGGCCTGGTGCGCGTCGTCGCGCCCACAGAGGTGACCGCCGTGGTCAACACCGGTGACGACACCGAGCTCCACGGCCTGCACATCAGCCCCGATCTCGACACCGTGACCTACACCCTGGCCGGGTTGAACGACGAGGAGCGCGGCTGGGGCCTGGCCGGAGAGACCTGGGGCGTCATGGACAGCCTCGACCGGCTCGGGGGCGAGACCTGGTTCCGGCTGGGAGACCGCGACCTCGCCACCCACCTCTTTCGCACCCAGCGCCTGTCCACGGGGGCCACCCTGTCGCAGGTCACCAACCAGATCACCGAGGCCTTGGGTGTGTCGGTCCGGCTCGTCCCCATGTCCGACGACCGGGTCCGCACCCGCCTCACCCTCCTCGACGGTCCCGAGGTGTCGTTCCAGGAGTACTTCGTGGGCCACCGTCACGCCGTGGCCGTCGAGTCGCTGCGCTTCGCCGGGGCCGAGGCGGCGACACCTGCCCCGGGTGTGCTCAGCGCCATCGCCGATGCGGAGGTGGTGGTGGTGTGCCCGTCCAACCCCATCGTGTCGATCGGCCCGCTCCTGGCGGTGCCCGGCATCGCCGACGCCCTTGCCGCTCGTCGGGCCCAGGTGGTGGCGGTCTCCCCCATCATCGCCGGCGCCGCCCTGAAAGGCCCCGCCGATCGGCTCATGGCCGAACTGGGCCACGAGCCGACGGTGGTGGGCGTGGCCCGGATCTATGCGGGTTTCGTCGGCACACTGGTGGTCGACGACGCCGATGCCGATCTGGCCGACGCCGTCGAGGCCTGCGGGGTGCGCTGCGTGGTCGGCCCGAGCGTCATGCACACACCCGAACACGCCGCCGGGTTGGCATCGCTGGTCCTCGACGCCGTCCACCCGTCGGGCGCGGCCCGCGGCGGCCGGCGTTGACCTCGGTCGAGCCCGGCGCCGCCACCACGGGAGTGCACGGCACAGGGGCGGAAGGGACACGGGCGGAAGGGACACGGGCGGAAGGACCGGGGGCGGAAGGACGGGGGGCCCTGACGGTGCTGCCCGTGACCGGCCTGGGTGAGATCGCCAAGGGCGACGACCTCGCCGCGCTCATCGCCGGCCTCGTGACGCTGCACGACGGCGATGTGGTCGTGGTGACCCAGAAGATCGTGTCCAAGGCCGAGGGGCGCATGGTGCGGGTCGATCCCGACGACCCCGCCGACCGTCTCCGGATCATCGAATCGGAGTCGGTGCGCGTCCTGCGGCGCCGCGGTGACCTCGTCATCTCCGAGACGCGCCACGGGT